>Ga0118677_10001823_pt1 | contig 44197 bp, 44 predicted proteins | sample AliMusrvi5mmetaG_FD_86154 | JGI IMG/M metagenome (GOLD analysis project Ga0118677, IMG submission 86154)
ATGGTCAGCCATGCGCGCGGCCAGGCTTTGAGCGCCGAGCTCAAGGGCGTCACGCAAATCAATGTGCTGGACACCCTGGGCCTGATCTCCACCAGCTTTGGCGACTGGCAAGGCCGCCCCGGTGGCGAGCATGTGGAGCTGACCGATGTGCCCAATGGCCGTCACCTGAGCCTGCAGTTCCAGGGCGATGTGTTGGTGGGTTGCAACTCGGTCGGTTGGACGGACCATGTGGGCGTGATGCGCGGTCTGGTGGAAGGCCAGGTTTCGCTCGGTGCCTGGAAAGAGGTGCTGATGAAAGACCCGACCCAGCTGATGGAGGCCTACCTGGGCGCGGCGCAGGGGCAGCAGGAATGGTCGGGTGCCAATGACGCGCGTCGGCGTTAGCATCTGTCGTGATGAAAATTACCTTCAAACTATTCGCGTCGCTGACCGACTTTCTGCCACTGCAGCACCGCACCGCCAACCAAGTCAGCCTGGAGGTGGCGCCGGGTTCCACTATTCTGCAGGTGATCGAACCCTTTGGTTTGCCTGAAAAAATGGTGCATCTGGTGCTGATCAACGGGCGCTACATTGCGCCAGAGGACCGTGCCACGCTGGCTCTGCAACCCGATGATGTGCTGGCTATCTGGCCTCCCATTGCGGGTGGTTAGCGTCAAGATGAATGCGACGGAAATGCAATCTGTTTACGATGAGCGCTTTGAGCGCGACATGGGCTGCACGGAGGCCGACTGGCTGCGCTGGCTGCCTGATGCCATAGGCGAGAACCACTGGAAGCGCCAGGAGCGCACGGTGGGAGTGCGCTTGGGTGACGGAGCGTTGGGTCTGAAGTGGCAAGTGGCAGAGCCGCGCGTGATTGCGCAGGTTTCCATGCCGCGTCTGTCCGTGAGCTTTCGCTTCGCTGGCGTCGATGAGGCGGCGCGCTACACCTTCATGAAACGCTTTGATCTCTACATGCAGCGCGGGGGAGGTTGACAGCTCCTCGGGGTCGCAGGTCCACGGCTCATGCGCCATCGGTGGCCGTTTTTCGCTTACTGGCAAAGTCCCACCACGGCAGCACCTGGCGCAGCGACTGCACCTCGCCGCTGTGCCAGGGTTGGTAGCCCGGCAGTGCAGCCAGTTGCGCCTGCCAGGCCGGGCTTTTGAGCAGGTCCATCAGCGCCACAATGGCCGGATCATCCAGCGCCGATTTCAGGCACACCAAGTGGTAGCTTTCTTCCAGCAGGGGCACAAAGTCCAGGCCGTGCGCCAGTGCCGCCACTTCAATGCCCAGGCCTACGTCCGCAGCGCCCGAAGCAATGGCATGGGCCACAGCGGTGTGCGAGGGCTCCGTGTGTTCGTAGCCGGGAAACTGTGCTGCCAGCAGACCGCATTGCGCCAACAACTCGTCCAGCACCACGCGCGTTCCGGTGCCCAGCGGGCGGTTGATAAAGCGCGCAGAACGGGTTTGCACATTTTGCAAGGTGCGCAGATGCAGGGGATTGCCAGCGGCCACCATCAGTCCTTGGGTGCGGGTGGCGAAGCCGATGATTTTGTGCAACCCCGGCTTGAGCAGCGGCTTGTAAATTTTTTCGGCCACCGAGCCCTGCTGTGGGTTTTGCAGGGTGTGAAAACCGGCCATGACGCAGCGCCCCTCGTTGAGTGCGCGGATGGCATCCACGCTGCCGCTAAAGCGCATGTCCAGGTGCAGCCGGGTGCGGGTGGCCGACCAAGCGTCTGCTTCCAGTGCAAATTCCCGCAACGCGCCCAGTGCGTGATCGTGGCTGGCATACAGCATGACGACATGGGCCTGCGGGTCAAAGGCCACTGCAAAGGCGCGCTCCAGTTCGCTGCGCAGGGCCTCGATTTGCGGTGCCAGGCGGGCCTGGGCCTGGCCTTCGGCCCACATCAGTTTGGCGCCGAATTCGGTCAGGCGCGCCGACTGGCCTTTCTCCCAGACCAACAATTCGTTGCCCAGTTCCTGTTCCCAGCGTTTGAGTTCACCCCAAACATGGCGGTAGCTCAGACCCAGCGCGCGTGCGCCGGCCGAAATGGAGCCCTGTGTGGATACGGCTTGCAGCAAATCGATCAGCGGGTTGCGTACCAGCGCCGGGCTGGTCTGGCGGGAGAGGGTGTAGTGGAACTGAAGCCTATGCACGACGTTTCATATGGTTGGTTTTTGGAGCTACGACTACGATACCTGAAGTTATGACGAGCTTTACCGATAGCGCCGCAATGGCGCTGAACCTGATTTTTTCCCTGGACCCCAGCTTGATGGCGATTGTGGCGCGCTCCCTTTGGGTCAGCGTCTGCGCCACGGTGATTGCCTGCGCGCTGGGCCTGCTGTTGGGCGCTGCCCTGGGCGTGAGCCGCTTTGCAGGTCGGGCCGTGCTGCTGGCCATGCTCAATACCTTTCTGGCCGTGCCCTCGGTGGTGGTGGGGCTGGTTGTGTATCTGCTGCTGTCGCGCTCCGGGCCTTTGGGCTTTTTGGGCTGGCTGTTTTCCTTCAAGGCCATGGTACTTGCGCAAGCCCTGTTGGTGCTGCCGGTGGTCACGGCGCTGACACGCCAGGTGGTAGAAGATGCCGAAGGCCTGCATGGCGAACAGTTGCAGTCCATGGGCGCAGGGGCTCTGCTGCGCAGCGTGCTATTGGCCTGGGACGAACGCTATGCGCTGCTGACCGTGCTGTTGGCGGCCTTTGGGCGTGCCATCTCGGAAGTGGGTGCGGTGATGATAGTCGGCGGCAACATCGACGGCTTCACCCGTGTGATGACCACGGCCATTGCGCTGGAGACCAGCAAGGGCGATTTGCCGCTGGCGCTGGGCTTGGGGTTGGTGCTGCTGCTGCTGGTGCTGGTGCTCAACAGCGTGTTGGCGCTGCTGCGCCGCTGGCGTGACCAGGAGGAGGGCGCCTCCAGCGCCATGCCACGGTTGGAGCTTAGGGCATGACGCCGGTGTTTGCACTGGAGCAGGCCAACGTGCGCTTTGGCATGGGTGCACGCACGCTGCATGCGCTGTGCGACATTGACCTGCAGATTGCACCTGGCGAGCGCGTGGCCTTTATTGGCGCCAACGGTTGTGGCAAGAGTACCTTGTTGCGGGTGCTGCACGGCCTGTTGCGCACCAGCAGCGGCCTGTTGCGGCGCGACGAGAGTCTGTGCCAGGCCATGGTGTTTCAGCGGCCCTATCTGATGCGCATGTCGGCGCAAAACAATGTGGCGCTGGGCCTGTGGTTGCGCGGCCAGAAATGGTCTTCGGCCCAATGGCTGGCCATGGACGCGCTGCAGTCTGTGGGCATGGCCGAACATGCCTTGCGTGCGGCGCGCAAGCTCTCGGGCGGGCAGCAGCAGCGCGTGGCACTGGCGCGTGCCTGGGCCACGCGGCCGCGTGTGCTCTTGCTCGATGAGCCCACCTCCAGCCTGGACCCGCACGCCAAACGCGAGGTCGAGGCGCTGATTCAAAACCTTGCCGAGCATGACCCGTCCATGACCCTGGTCTTTGCCAGCCACAACCTGGGCCAGGTCAAGCGCCTGGCCAGCCGGGTGGTTTATCTGGAGCAGGGTCGCGTGCTGGCCGATTTGCCGGTGCAGGAATTTTTCGCCGCAGGCGCGCTGGCCCAGCGCTACCGCGAAGCCCATTCATTTGTAAAAGGAGATCTCGTATGAAACACCACACCGCGCACCGCGCAGCCCTGAGCCGTCGCCTTACCCTGGTCGTACTCGCCTGCAGCGCCAGTTGGGGCGCGCTGGCGCAAACGCCCACCATCGTGATGGCGTCGACCACGTCCACCGAGCAGTCGGGCTTGTTCCCGTATTTGCTGCCGGAGTTCAAGAAGGCCAGCGGCGTGCAGGTGAAGGTGGTTGCCGTGGGCACCGGTCAGGCCATCGACATGGGGCGCCGGGGCGATGCCGATGTACTGTTTGTGCATGACCAGGTGGCCGAAGAAAAGGTCGTGGCCGAGGGCTTCGCCATCAAGCGCTACCCCGTGATGTACAACGACTTTGTGCTGATCGGGCCGGTGGCCGATCCGGCAAAACTCAAGGGCAACAACATTGCCGAAGCGCTGAAAAAAGTCGCGTCCAGCAACGCCGGTTTTATTTCGCGCGGCGACAAGAGCGGCACGCATGCGGCCGAGTTGCGTTTCTGGAAGGCGCTGGGTGAGGGCGCGAGCAAGGGCTCGGGCTACAAGGAGTGCGGCTGCGGCATGGGCCCGGCGCTCAACATGGCGGCCAGCACCGGCGCCTATGTGCTGGCCGACCGCGGTACCTGGCTGAGCTTCAAGAACCGCGCCGACTTGGCGGTGCTGGTGGAGGGTGACAAGGCCTTGTTCAACCAGTACGGCGTGATGGTCGTGAACCCGGCCAAGTTCGCGCATGTAAAGGCGGTCGATGCTCAGAAGTTTGTCGATTGGGTGATTTCGCCCGCCGGTCAGGACGTGATTGCGTCCTACAAGATCGACGGCCAGCAGCTGTTTTTCCCCAACGCAACTAGATAGGGTCGCTACCCGATGTCCCTGAGAAAGTTGGTGGCATAGAGCGAGTCTCGAAAGTCTGAGCCGCTGCCGCCGTGGCGCTGCATGGCCATCTTTTGCAGGTCTTCGGCCGGAATCGGCAGGGAGTATAAAAAGCCCTGCAGCTCGTCGCAGCCCATGTCCACCAGCAGATTGCTCTGTCCCAGGGTTTCCACTCCTTCGGCAATGACCTTCAGGCCCAAGGCGCGGGCCATGTCGATGATGGACTTGGCAATCGAGCGGGCCTCTTCGCTGGTCTCCAGGTCCATGACAAAGGCCCGGTCAATCTTGAGTTCGGCCGCTGGCAGACGGCGCAGCGAGCCCAGACTGGAATAGCCGGTGCCAAAGTCGTCAATTGATACGTGAAAGCCGGCCTGGCGCATTTTCTCGAAGGTCAGCTTGGTGGCAGCCGTGTCTTCCATGGCCACCGTCTCGGTGATCTCACAGGTGAAGCGCTCGGGTTGCACGCCATGGCGTTCGAGGACCGAGACAATGTGCTCCACCAGATTGTCCTGGCGCATCTGGTAACCCGAGATGTTGACTGCAACCCGCATGCGCAGGCCGCTCTGCAGCCAGACGGCGGCGGTGCGACTGGCCTCTTCAATGACCCAGTTACCGATTGGCCCCATCAGCCCGTGTTTTTCCGCCAGCGGAATGAAGACCACCGGGCTGACAAAGCCGCGCGTGGGATGGTGCCAGCGCAGCAGCGCCTCGGCCGCAGTCACCTGTAGGCTTTGCGCATCGATCTTGGGTTGAAAGTACAGGGTGAACTGCTGCGCCTCCACGGCCTGGCGCAGGTCGTTGACCATCACCGCCTCATCGCGGGCTTGTACGGCCATCGCCGGGTCGTAGACGCAATAGTCATTGCCACCGCTGCTTTTGAGGCTGCGCATGGCCAAGGAGGCATTGCCCCACATCTTGGCCCGGGCGCCATGTTCTGGATAGACCGCAATGCCGATCGAGCAGGTCGATTGGGTGGTGTTGGCCGAAAGCTCCAGGGGTTTGGAAAGCTCGGCATTGATGCGTCTGGCCGCCTGGGTGCCGATGGGGACGCCGCCGCTGAGCAGCACCGCAAATTCGCCGCCCTCACCCTTGCAGACACTGGCGCTATGGCCGACACTGGTCAGCAGGCGCTGTGCGGTCAGTTTGAGGACTTGGTCGCCAATCTCTGTCTCAAAACCGTCCTGTATCAGTCCGAAGTTGTCCAGCACAATGGCTAACACAGCGTAGGAGCCACCAGCACGGTCAGCCTTTTGGGTGGCATCGTTCAAGGCTTTGTCAAATGCATCCGGTGTCATCAGGCCGGTGCGAAAGTCCTGGTCATTTTTGGCGGACATCTGGTCCAAGGCGCGGTCCCGGTCGGAAGTGGCTTGCACGCGCTTCTTGCGTTCAAGCGCATACAGGCAGGACAGTGCGGCCGCCACACCCAAGCTTATGAATTGCCAAGTATCCATGGAAGGCTTTGCGTGTCAGGACTGAGATGGCAAAGTTGGGGCGATGCGCATTGAATTTCTCCCAAATTTGAAATGAATATTCGTTTGTTGACCGACGCGTCATTATGGTGGATGCGGCAGCCCCATGGCCGTCCGTGGCGCTTAAATAGCAGCGCGCACGGGCTGCAACAGCACCACTACCGCGCCGGCGCCACCTTGCATGGGTTGCGCCTGCACAAAGGCCACCACCTCGGACTTTTGCACCAACCAGCGGTGCACCTTGTCCTTGAGCACAGGGGCCTTGCCGGGCGAGCCCAGGCCTTTGCCGTGCACCACCCGCACACAGCGTATGCCTTGGCGATGCGCCTCACGGATAAAGACGGTCAGAGTCTCGCGCGCCTCGTCCGTGCGCATGCCATGCAGGTCGACCTGGCGCTGAATCGACCACTTGCCCCGGCGCAGCTTCTGGGTCACGTCCGGACCCACGCCCGGGCGGCGAAAGCTCAAGCGCTCATCCGTTTCCAGCAGGCTGCTGATATCCACCGCGTCGCTGATGGCTTCCTGCAAGGCAGCGGCATCGTCGAGTAACTGCTGCTTGGGGATCGGCTCGGGGGGGGCGGGCTTGAGATTGGCGACTGGGGCGTGCGGCAAGCGCACCACCTTGCCCACGGCGGCGTGAAACAGGTTGATGCGCGCCGCCAGTTGTTTGGCCTGCAGCGTGCGCAAGGCGAGCGCCGCCGCCTCGCGCTGAGCATGGGCGTCGATTTCTTTTTTGACCAGCTTCAGACCGGCCAGGGAGTTGACTTTCACATCAGCCCTTTTTCGGCCATCGACAAGGCCTCGCCGGGCCCCACGATGATGTGATCCAACACCCGCACATCGACCAGGGCCAGCGCGGCGCGCAGGGTTTGAGTGAGTGCCTGGTCGGCCGCCGAGGGCTGCACCGAGCCGCTGGGGTGGTTGTGCGCCAGCACCACGGCGGCAGCCTGGTGGTGCAGCGCCTTGATCACCACCTCGCGCGGGTAGACGCTGGTCTGGCTCAGCGTGCCCTGGAACATTTCTTCTGCTACCAGGAGTTTGTTCTGTACATCCAGAAAGCACACCATAAACACCTCGTGCTGCAGGTGTACCAAGCGGAGTTGCAAAAACTGCTTGACGGCGGAGGGGTCGCCCAGCACGCTACGCTCCTGCAGACGCTGGCCCACGGCGCGGCGTGCCAACTCCAACACCGCCAGAATTTCGGCGCGTTTGGCCGGGCCCAGGCCCTTGACCTTCTTCAGGTCGTCCGGCGTGGCGCTCAGCAGACCGGCAATGCCGCCAAAGCCTGGTGTGGGGCCATCCACCAGGCGCTTGGCCTGGATTTGCAACAGCTCATCGGCCATTTGCAGCACACCTTTTCCCGCGATGCCGGTGCGCAGCAGCAGCGCCAGCAATTCTGCATCGCTGAGTGCCGAGGGGCCACGTGCCAGCAACTTTTCGCGGGGACGCGCGTCTGCTGGAAGGTCTTTGACGGACATGGCACTTGCCTTTCTACAATAGAGCCCAGTTTATCGGGACTTTTATGACCACATTGCTTCCTCGTGTACAAGCGGGCTCCTTCCTCACGCTGCATTACCGCCTGGGCGGCTTGGGCGGTGACATCATCAACACCTTCGAGGGCAAGCCCGCCACGCTCAGCCTGGGCACCGGTGAGCTTTCGCCCGCCATGGAAGCCTGCCTGATCGGCTTGGAGGAGGGCACGCGCACCACGATCGAGCTGCCCGAAGGCGTGGCCTTTGGCCCGCGCAACCCGGACATGTTGCAGTGGCTGGCGCGCAAGGTGCTGACCGACATGGGTGATCCACAGGACACCTACGCCATCGGCGATGTGGTGGAGTTTCCCACGCCGGACGGCAAGGGCAAGTTTGCCGGCGTGGTGCAGCAGACCCAGGAGGCGTCGGTGCTGTTTGACTTCAACCATCCGCTGGCCGGCCAACCGGTGACCTTTGAGGTGCAGCTGATTGGAGTGCTATGACGCAGGCCATTGCGAACCCGACCTCAGAGGGCTTCGGGGTAGAAGTGCTTTTAGCGGAGCCGCGCGGCTTTTGCGCCGGTGTGGATCGGGCCATAGAAATTGTGGAGAAGGCTCTTGCCAAGTTCGGCGCGCCCATCTATGTGCGCCACGAGATCGTGCACAACACTTATGTGGTGAATGACCTCAAGCAAAAGGGCGCCATTTTCATTGAAGATCTGGCCGATGTGCCGGCCGGTGCCACGCTAATTTTTTCGGCCCATGGTGTCAGCAAGGCCACGCATCTGGAGGCGGCTGCGCGCGGCTTCCAGATCTTTGACGCCACCTGCCCGCTGGTGACCAAGGTGCATGTGGAGGTGGCCAAGCTGCACAAGGAAGGCTACGAGTTCATCATGATTGGTCACAAGGGCCACCCCGAGGTGGAGGGCACCATGGGTCAGTTGGAGAGCGGTATCCATCTGGTGGAAGATGTGGCCGATGTGGCCCATGTCAGCCCGGCGCAGTCCGACAAGCTGGCGGTGGTGACCCAGACCACGCTGAGCGTGGACGATGCCGCCGAAATCATGGCGGCGGTGCGGGCACGTTTTCCCATGGTGCGTGAGCCCAAGCAGCAGGACATTTGTTACGCTACCCAGAACCGCCAGGATGCCGTCAAGATCATGAGTCCGCAGGTTGATGTGGTGATCGTGGTGGGCAGCCCCACCAGCTCCAACAGCAACCGGCTGCGCGAAGTGGCGCGCAAGCTGGGCACCCAAAGCTATATGGTGGACAGCGCCGAAGAGTTGCAGGCCGCCTGGTTCGAAGGCTGCCAGCGCGTCGGTCTGACGGCCGGTGCCTCGGCGCCCGAGGTGCTGGTGGCGGCGGTGATAGAGCGCATCAAGGCGCTGGGCGCAGTATCCGTGCGCACCATGGACGGCATCCGTGAAACCGTGAAGTTCCCTTTGCCCAAGGGCCTGAAACTCGACAATTAAAATAACACCATGCTGGACATAACCCAACTCCGAAAAGACCTCGACACCGTCGTGGCACGCCTTGCCACTCGCAAGAGCCCCCAAACCTTTCTGGACGAAGCCGCTTTCCGCGCGCTCGAGGCCGAACGCAAATCGATTCAGATGCGCAGCGAAGAGCTGCAGGGCAAGCGCAATTCCCTGAGCAAGCAGATCGGCATGCTCAAGTCCAAGGGCCCGGCCGGCGCCGTCGAGGTGGAGGCCGTGATGGCCGAGGTGAATAGTTTGAAGTCCGAACTCGATAGCTCGGTAACGCGCCTGGACCAGATCCAGCTGGATATGCAAACTCTGCTGCTGGCCGTGCCTAATCTGCCGCACGAAAGCGTGCCGGTAGGCGCCGACGAACACGCCAACGTGGTGCTGCGCAGCTGGGGCACGCCTGGCAGTTTCGACTTTGAGATCAAGGACCATGTGGATCTGGGCGCGCCCCTGGGCCTGGATTTTGAGATGGGCGTCAAGCTGACCGGCTCGCGCTTTACCGTCATGAAGGGTCCGATTGCCCGCCTGCACCGCGCCCTGGCCCAGTTCATGTTGGAGGTGCAGACCCAAGAGCACGGCTACACCGAGTGCTACACCCCCTACATCGTCAACGGCGAGACCCTGCGCGGCACCGGCCAGTTGCCCAAGTTTGAGGGCGACTTGTTTGCCGCCAAAAAGGGTGGCCAAGACGGCGAGCAGCAGCCCGACCACACCGCGCTCTACCTGATCCCGACCAGCGAAGTGACCATGACCAACTTCGTGCGCGACGTGGTGCTGGCCGAGAGCGATTTGCCGATGAAGCTGACCGCCCACACGCCTTGCTTCCGTTCGGAAGCCGGCAGCGCCGGACGCGACACCCGGGGCCTGATCCGCCAACACCAGTTCGATAAGGTGGAAATGGTGCAAATCGTTCACCCCGACAAAAGCTACGAAGCGCTGGAAGAAATGACGGGCCACGCCGAAGCCATTCTGCAAAAGCTCGGCCTGCCATATCGCGTGATGAGCCTGTGTACCGGCGACATGGGCTTTGGCGCTGCCAAGACCTATGACCTGGAGGTGTGGCTACCGGCGCAAAATACCTACCGCGAAATCAGCTCGATCAGCAATTGCGAGGCCTTCCAGGCGCGCCGTCTGCAGGCCCGTTTCAAGAACGCCCAGGGCAAGAACGAGCTGGTACACACCCTCAACGGCTCCGGCCTGGCCGTAGGTCGTACCCTGGTGGCGGTGTTGGAGAACTACCAGAACGCCGACGGATCCATCACCGTGCCCGTTGCGCTGCGACCTTTTATTGGTGGTCTGGAGCTTCTGGCAGCCTGAGGCCGCTGATCCCCTGATAGAATCTACGGTTGTGCTGCGGCACATGGAAGCGTGGCAGAGTGGTCGAATGTACCTGATTCGAAATCAGGCGTATCGAAAGGTACCGTGGGTTCGAATCCCACCGCTTCCTCCAATGACAAAGGCCTGTTGCTGTTTAAAACCTAGCAACAGGCCATTTTCATTTGGGCATGGGGGCCTTCGCCCCCGTAAACACGTGGTTCCTCAAATCAGGCTTGCCAGGCCTGAATCACGCCGCGCGGCCGCGGCTACACCGCCTTGACTGCGCGACCGGCCCAGAGGTTGGCTTCGGCAACGTCACTAAACACCTGGGTTTGGTGCAGTGTCAGTCGGGTGGCGATGGTGGAGAAAATGCGCTGCTGAATCTGTGGGTCGTGGGTGACGATGGCGACCCGAATTCTGGGGTTGCGCTGGAACGAGCCGATGCGTACGGCGCGCACCTCGTTCAGGGCGTCCTGTGAAAATTCGGTGGACTCGGCACCAAGGTAGTCGGACACCTCATAGCGGGCCTTGCCAAATTGCATGTCGTTGGCCACTTCGTTGACCGATTGAAGCAGCTCGGCGCCCGTCACCACGCCGGTGAACTTTTTATAAACCCCGTTGTTCTCCCACATCAAAAAGTAAGGCATGCTTTTATTCACTGGTTTTGCTTATGGCGCGATTCTATTGCGCGTCTGCTTTAGTTGACGATAGTGATGGAGCGGGCGATGTTATTTTGGCCTGAAACACTCAGCCACACATCCACCTTGGCGCCATTTGCCAATGTGCCGTTCTGTGCCGCGATACCGTTGAGCTGGATGTTGATCCCGCTGACTGACATGCTGGAGGCGCCCAAATCATCCACCCGACCGTGAATCAGCACCGGTGGCGCGCTGCCACCGCCCGCCATATTGGATGGTTGCGCGCCGATAAAGGCGATGCTGTATGCGCTTAATCCGGTGGCGGTTTTTGTGGCTTCCACCTCCACCGTGGCGCCATTGATCAGCTGCGACGCGCTGCCGTTGCTATAGCTGACGTTCGCAGCCAAGCTAAGGCTTTGGGGTGCGGGGTTGCCTGAATTCTGTGATGTCAGGACGAAGCTACCGTTCTGAAGCTGGCTGACGGTGCCCCGATAGTCAACTGTTTCTCCGGTCGGTGCTTGGCTGGTTACGGACAGACTGCTGGCCACGATGACGCCCGAATTTGCCGCTCCCACTGCTCCCACCAGGGTGACGTAGACACCATCCGCCAGGGATGCCAGGCTGGTACCGTTTTGCAAGTGGGCAGTTGAGGCGTCCACCGGTACACCGCGCACAAAGAAGGCATTGGATGCTAGGTAGCCGGTGATGGTTCCCTGGATGGCGGTGGCCACGGGTTGGCTGGCGTAGGAAGCAAGGGCCGTGGCCATCACGGTTCCGGTGCGCGCATCGATGGATCCCTGAACCGTGACATATTGTCCAGCCGTCAAGCCGGTCGTCTTGGCGGCCAGGGCACTGGTATCGACGGCAATGGCGCCTAGAGCAAAGCCGCTGCCAGTGAGACTGGAAACCAGTCCACTGAATTGGGCCGTGCCACTGCGCCCCAGCAGCGAACGGATGCGCAGGGAGTTCGCCGTCAGCGCCTTGCCGCCATTGCGCAGCGGCTGGTTCGACCAGACGTTGACAAACTGGCCATTGGCGATGGCAGCGCCGGTGCTGTCTAGTCGCGTCGCCGCGCCATAGCCCACGGTGACGGTGCCGATTTGGAACGTTTTCGTGCTCGCATTCAGACCCGAGAGCACGCCGCTGATGCGCGTGATGGGGTTGACGTCTGGCAGGCGTTCCACCAGGGTGGCCTGAAAGTACGGAGCGTTGGCCAGGTCCAGGCCGTACACGCCACTGACGGCTACTTGCATGCCTACCGTGACCGCGCCCGGACCCGTCAAGCCAGAAAAATAGGTCATGGGCCCCGCGCTAGGCGCACTGCTGTAGCGCACCCGCACGCCATTCACGCTGAAACCGGCAGCATCCATGCCGCTGATCGCGCCCACCAGATCGGGCGCGATTAGGACGCTGGACGGATTGCCCTGCGCGTCGAGTTCGACCTGAACCTGCGATCCCAGCTCCACATCGCCGGGCGCAGCGGCGTCCGCCTCGCCTTGGCTGCTCTGCGCGTAATACTGCGGGCTGGCGCTGCTATACGAAGTGCCATCAATCACGACGCTGCCAAAGCCTGTGACCGTACCCAGGGTGATGCCGGTGCCACCGGTGCCGACACCGCCACCCGTGTTCAACGCCACGGACGATCCGCCGCCGCAGGAAGAAAGCACCCAGCAGAACAAAGCCGTTACAAAAAGCCGCGCTGCTCTCATTCTTGCTTCTCCTGGGGTTCGGCCGCGTCTGTGGGCAAGTCTTCGGACCAGAAGTAGCTGCCGAAGCGCACCCGGTGGGTGGCGTCGGCCAGGTCCTTGTCGGCCGCATACAAGCGGCTCGCCTCGGTGATGAGTTCGGTTCTGGCGTGGTTCCACAGCGTGCGGGCCAGCGCGCCGAGGGTGTTAGCCGAAGCCTCGGTGATGCCGCTGGCAAATACGCTTTGCTCCAGCCTGGGCTGTTCGCCCAGCACATTGGCAACCGCCGCCATGGCATGGTCGGCCAGGTTGGCGCCCAGCAGTTCCAGTGCCTCCTTGGAGCCTGGGCGCGGCACAAATCCGGCCACATTGGGCACCACGATTTCCTGACCCTTGCGGATTTCCACACAGGCCAGACCCAGTCGGATCAGCTCCTGCAGCACGGTGAAGGGGTGGACGTCCTGGGTCACGCTTTTCACCAGACTCTCCAAGGAGGGGCTGGGGCCGGTGCGTGGCAGGGCGCGCGGCTGGCGCCGCCGGTCGCGGTAGGCGGGATCGCTGGTCCAGCGTGCAAACACCTGCGAGCTGATGGCAAGCTCCCGCCTGGCCTTGTCGACCAAGCGGTTTTCGCGCCACCCCCTTACGTCCTTGCGGTGAATGCCACTGAGCAGACTGATGGATGAGTCGGTGATGCCCTGGCCCGAGCGCAGCAGTTCCGCCCGCGCCTGCTCGATGAACCAGGGTTTGAGCTCGGCAGCAAAGCGGGTGTAGTCGATACCACTGTTCAACAGCAAGGCAATCAGGGGCTGCATGACCATCTCCACCGCTTCTCGAACCGCGTGGGAGGACATGGGTTCGGCGGAGCGGGCCTGGATGGTTGGCAGGTGCGTGGGCTGACGAGACATGGGTGGTGATGGTGTTTTGTCCGATTTTACTGCAAATTTTTATTTGCATGGGAAATATTCCCATGTATGATGCGACCCAAGGTGACCTTGCAATGGAACCTTTTGTTTCACCAAAACCTGGAGCAGTTCATGAAGATAAAGATTGGATTCGTACGGCGTTCGCTGACCCTGGTCAGCATCGCATCGGCCCTGGCAGCAGGCCTTGCGGCTTGTGGCGGTGGCGGCGCCTCGACAGCGGCTTCCACGACCACTGCAACACCAGTGGCGGCTGCGGCAGCAGGCACCACCTCATCGGGTGTCATCACCGCCTTCGGCAGCGTATTCGTGGGTGGCCATGAATTTGGCACGCTGGGCACGAGCTTCATCGATGATGACACGGGCAAAGCCACTCCCCCAGCAGGGCTGGAAGTCGGTATGGTGGTGGATGTCAAGCCCGCAGCGGGCAGTTCGGCCGCCGCACCACAGGCCGGCGAGTTGCATATTCATCCGCTGGCGCGGGGCTATGTGGATGCATTGGATGCAACGGCCGGCACCTTGACGGTCATGGGGCAGTTGGTCCAGTTGACCAGTTCCACCAATTTCAGCGACCACCGGGCCTGCGTTTCCGCGATGCCTGCCACCTGCACCGCTGTTTCGACGCCGGGCGCATTGGCAAGCACTTCCGGCCCTGCCAGTCCTGGCAACTATGTCACCGTTCATGGTTACCTGTTTAGTACGGCTTCAGGGGCCGCAAATATTGTGGCGACCCTGGTCTCGGTTTCGGATCTGCCCGCCTCTGCGTCGGCAATTCCGCCCACCGGCGTGAACTTCAAGGCCGAGGGTGTGGCAACTGTGGGCACCGGTTCCTTGGCCATCGGTGGCCTGAGCGCTGACCTGTCGAAGGCGGTCTGCCGCGTGACTGGTGTGGTGAGCCCTTGCGCCTCGGCGTTCAGCAGCGCCCAGGTGGTGTCAGTGGGTGCGGCAGCGGCCCCGGCGTTGCCGGTCAAGACGCTGGTTGCGGACTTTGCCCGCCTGGCCAGCAAGACTGCGGTGGATGTCAGCGGCTCTGCCATGGAAGTGGAGGGCGTGGTCTCCAGCCCCAGCTCTAGCGGTTTTGTGCTGCGGGGCGTGACTATCGTCACCACGGCGCTGACCAGCACGCCGCCGCAGGCGGGTGATGTGGTGCGTGTGCTGGGAACCATGGATGCTTTGGGTCAATCGGTGACGGCCAGCAGCGTCGTCATCCTGCACGCTGCCAGCAGCGTCAAGCTCGGTCTGGAGGGCGATGCGACAGCGGTCACTGCCGGGACCACCACCACCTATACGCTTTCCGTGTTGGGGCAGACCATTACCGTGAATGCGCAGACTCGTCTGATGGACATGTCGGTCAAGGGTTGGGACCAGAAGTCGGACCCTGCCAGCAACCCATTCAATATCAACACCTTTGCCACCTATCTGGCCACCACAGGCATGTCCCAGCATGTGATCGTCAAGGCCGAGACCGATAGCGGCGGCAACCTCGTCGCTAACTCCTTGGCGATTGTCCCGGTTTCGAGCCAGACTGGCGTGTCCGGCCTGGTGGACACCACGGTCGTCAATAGCAAGCTCACCGGAACGCCGAGCACGCTGACGGTACACGGCATTGCCATCAGCGTGGACCCGGCGGCGGTTCTGGTGCAAGGCCCCAAACCGGCAAGCTATCCCGTAATCGCGGCCGGCGATCAGGTGGTGGCGCTGGGCACTTGGAACGCAAATACCCTGACGGTGGCCGCCACGGTGAGTCGCAGCAACCAGTTGTTTGATGCGGGTGTGCCCGGTGCGAAACAGGCGGACCGGGGCGAGTTCTGAGCCGTCCCTGAACGGGTTGCTCATTGACCGCCACGGTAGGCCAGAAGATACTCGCCCCATGCAAACCCCCTCTCAGCCCGGCGCATTGCCCGCTAGCCCCGTCAGCGTGGAACCCATGGTTCACCTGAATGAGCCCTTGCCCGACCTGGCGTCGTGGATTCGCTATTTTCTGCATACCGATATCCCGGTGCTGCTGGAAACCTCGGACGCCTTGGAAGTATTGCGCGCCAAAGAGGAGGATGTGGATGCCGGCATACTGGCCGAACTGGTTGACAACGACCCGTTCATGACCATGAAGGTGTTGGCCTATGTGGCCAGCCTGCGCCGCAACAAGGAGGGCACCCAGACCGAAACCGTGGTGAGCGCACTGGTGATGATGGGAGTGGCTCCGTTCTTTCGCAATTTTGGCCTGCAACCGACGGTGCAGGACTATTTGCGTGGGCAGCCTGCCGCACTGGAAGCCTTGCTGGCGCTGATCAAGCGGGCCCACAGGGCGGCTCACTTCGCCACCGGTTTTGCAGTGCACCGCGCGGACACCGATGTGGCGGTGATCCGTGAAGCCGCATTCCTGCACGATTTTGCTGAAATGCTGATGTTTTGTTACGCACCGGAGCTGGAAATGGAGATCCGTGCCATGCAGCGGGCCAACCCGAGCCTGCGTACCAATAGCCTGCAGCGTTTTGTTTTCAATATTGACCTGAACGATTTGCGCCAGTCCTTGATGTTGCATTGGGGTTTTCCCGAGCTGCTGGTGCGCATCAGCGACGGTCGGCACGCCGAGCACCCATCGGTGCGCAATGTGCTGCTGGCCGTGCGCCTGGCCCGACACACCGAAAGTGGCTGGGACAATGCCGCGCTGCCCGACGATATTGAGGAAATCGCTCAATTGCTGAATGCAACGCCCCGCGTGGCGCGCGGTTTTGTGTACAAAATTGACCAGTCGGTCTAGCGCTGGCACCGGAGGTGTGCGATTGGCGGTTTCGATGAAGATGCCTTGATCCACTGCAAGATCGTTTGAGATAGTGGGCCATTGCTGCGGCGGGACCGCGTTAAATGGCTTTCGCTGCAGCGCACAACGTAAAATGTGGCTCCAATCTCTGCAAAATTTTCAATGCCTCGCCACACCGTACACGCTCGCACGCTCCGCACCTTGATGGCTACATTGCTGTTGTGCCTACTGGGCAGCAGAGCCTTTGCTGCTAGTTCGGTTTACCTGGAAGAACTGACCTCATTTGAGTTGCGCGCTGCAGTTGCCAAGGGCAGCACCACCGTCTTGATACCCATAGGCGGCACCGAGCAAAATGGCCCGCATATGGCCCTGGGCAAGCACAATGTGCGCGTCAAATATCTGGCCGGACAAATTGCCCAGAAGCTGGGCAACGCCATCGTGGCACCGGTGCTGGCCTATGTGCCTGAAGGCGGCATATCTCCGCCGGTCGCGCACATGCGCTTTAGCGGCACCCTGTCGATTGCAGATGCCACCTTCGAGGCGATTCTGGAGTCCACCGCCCGAAGCCTCAAGCAGCATGGTTTTCACGATGTCGTATTTCTGGGAGACCACGGTGGCTACCAGAAGAGCGAACTGCGCGCCGCCGAGGCCATCAACAAGGAATGGGCCACCGACAAGCGTTGCCGTGCCCTGGCCCTGACGGCGTATTACGACGCGTCGCAGGCGCCCTACATCCAGTTCCTGCGCGGCAAGGGCTACTCAGACGCGGAAATTGGTACCCATGCCGGCTTGGCCGACACCTCGATGTTGCTGGCCATAGACAAGTCCTTGGTGCGCACCGAACTGCTGGCAGAAGGCGCCAAGACCGGCCCCGCCGATGGCGTTTACGGCGACCCCCGCAAGGCCTCGGCCGAGCTGGGGCAGGTCGGCATACGCGGCATTGTGGACAAGTCGGTACAAGCCATACAAGAAGCTGTCAAACAGCATGCCTCTCGATAAACCCTAGAAAGACCAGTCGTGAATTTAAAAATTAAAAAAATCGGCGCCTTCGCTTGTGCATCCCTAATGATTGCTGCAGTTTCCGGTCTTGAAGCCACCGCCACGCCCGCCGCCGCGGCAAGCGCCAAAGCGGTGATCAACACCGTGCCCGGCATGGCCGCCGTGCTAGACCCGGACAACCTCTATAGCGAAACCCGTGCCGACCAAATACTGCCGGCCGTCAAGGCCGATCTGGAGCGCATCTATGTGCCCAATCTGCGCGGCAACAACGTCACGGTGATCGACCCCACCACCCTGAAGGTGGTGGACCGCTTCAAGGTGGGGCGCGCGCCGCAGCACATTGTTCCCTCCTGGGATATGCGCACTCTGTGGGTGGCCAACAATGCCGAACGTGGCAATGACGGTAGCCTGACGCCGGTGGACCCGCGCACCGGCAAGCCCGGTACGGCGATTCCCGTGGACGACCCCTATAACGTTTATTTCACACCCGACGGTCAGTCCACTATCGTGGTGGCCGAGGCCTAGCATCGGCTGGATTTTCGCGATCCCAAAACGCTGAAGCTGCAGTATTCCATCGATGCGCCCAAGTGCGGCGGCATCAACCATGGCGACTTTTCCATCGACGGCCGCTACGCGATCTTTACCTGCGAGTTCGAGGGCAGCGTGGCCAAGATCGACCTGGTGAACAAAAGCCTGGTGGGCTATTTGAAGCTGGAGATGCCCAAGACACGTTTCAAGGACAGCGTCAAGTCGCCCAACCCGCTGGAAACGGAAATCTGCAGCGCCAAAAAGGGCATGCCGCAGGACATCCGCATTTCGCCCAACGGCAAGTTGTTTTATGTCGCCGACATGGAGGCCGATGGCGTGCATTTGTTGGACGGCGATGCCTTCAAGGAAGTGGGCTTTATTGCCACCGGAGTCGCCGCCCATGGTCTGTACCCCAGTCGCGATGCCAAGCAGTTGTATGTGGCCAACCGGGGCTCGCATGCGATTCACGGCAAGCGCCATGGGCCCGGCAGCGTGACCGTGATTGATTTCGCCAGCAACAAGGTGCTTTCCAACTGGCCTGTGCCGGGTGGCGGCAGCCCCGATATGGGCAATGTCAGCGCCGACGGCAAGTGGCTGTGGTTGTCCGGCCGATTCGACGATGTGGTTTACCGCTTTGACACCAGTTCCGGCAAGATGGACCAGATCGGCGTGGGCCTGGAGCCCCATGGCTTGGCTGTCTGGCCCCAACCCGGGCGCTATTCCTTGGGCCATACCGGCAACTTCCGCTAGACACAGGAGCACCGCTGGTACGCCATCTGGCTGGCGGCAGGGCGGTGGCAATGGCCCCGGTGGTTTGCGGGACCCAACCTGGCCTTACAGGGCAGCTGCCATCTGAAGGATTTGTTGCACCTGCATGGCAATGGGCGCTGGCACCGACAGTTCGCCCTGCATGACGGCCCGGATATAAGCGGCGGTGCTAGGTGCATCGCGTGAAGGCAATTCGGGCAGGCTGGCGAGAACACCCGACTGATGCTCTTGCACCGCGCTGGCCTGTCCGCGCAGCATGCAGCGCATGGTGGGCATTCTTCTGGGGTCGGCAACCGCCTCACCCTCGGTGCCCCGAATCAGCATCGCAGTGGATTGCATGCTGCACAACACTTGCTCCATGGACTGTGCATACTCTGGATGCGTGTAGCTGGTGACCAGCAGCTGCGGACCGCTGCAGGGAAGCATCAGCTTGACCAAACTGTGCGCCGGATTGCGCAGCTTGATGGTGCGCCTGACATCCAGCAAACGCTGCAAGCCCGCGTGCAATTGATCCGTAGGAAAGAACGTCAGCTCACCGCCTGCCACCGGTTCTGTCACCGCACGCGGCAAGACATCCAGGGCGGCCAATACCTCGGACGTGAACACCCGCTTGTCTTCGGTGGCTGTGCCGTGCATGACGACCGGAAACCCTTCCCGCGCCAGCAGCAGGGCCAGCAAAGGTGTGAGCACCGGAAGCTTGCGCGCACCGTTGTATGTTGGGATCACGACGGCGGGACGGTGGGGTGCTGTAGGGCAAATCTGAATTTTGGTCAGGCGCTGCTGGGTGGCATCTAGAAAGCCGCACATTTCCTCGGTGCTTTCGCCCTTGATGCGCATGGCGATGCAAAACGCGCCCACTTCCAGATCGCTGACCGCTCCATCCAGAATTTGCCCCAGCATATCGGCCGATTCCCCTCTGGAGAGCGCGCGCGCGCCGTCTTTTCCGCGGCCAATTTCCTTGATGTAATGTCCTATGGTCATGCGGTCATTGTCCTCCAGGAACGCGCACTTTTTCCGATGAAAAACGGGCGGCGTTGGATGCTGTTTGCGCATCATATTTCGATCAAGTTTTTTTGTTGTCGATTGGGCAAGATCCATCCATGTTTAACCCTGATGAAGTCGCTGTTCATTGCGACGGAAAGAGGAATATGGGTGCCAAATCGAAATCTCATCAAGCCTTGCAAGTCGTACTTGGAAGCCAAACCATCAAGGCCTTTGTTGCCGCGCCCAAGGAGTTCAAGGTCTTGGGCATCGTGCGCATGGGCATGGAGTTTGGGCTGTTGGCCACCACGGCTTCGGGTACTTACGTGCGGGTCAATGGCTCCACGGTAAAACCGCTGCGCAGCGAAGCGGTCGAAGAGGCGATCAAAATAGCGCGCTCCAGCGGTCGAGGTGAGTCGTATGCTGCGTCGCGCATGCATGGCGGAACGACCGTCAATGCCACTCCATCTTCTGCCGCCGTGATCGTTCGCAAGCGCCGCCGTCACATCGAAGCGCCCGAATTCCGGCAAGAGCCAGCGGTCAACTCTCCCCAGCATCAGGAAGCGGCCTAATCGGGCGCTGCTGACGGAGCAAGGCCAGACGCGCGTGGCCTTGCTCTAAACTGCGCCCTATGGTGCAAAAGTTATTGGTATTGGGAATCGAGTCTTCGTGCGACGAAACGGGCGCGGCCTTGGTGGAGTTTGAAGCGTCCGCAGCTGTAACGCAAATCCCTTCCCTCCTGTCGCATGCTTTGTTTAGCCAGATCGAAATGCACCAGGCCTTTGGCGGCGTGGTGCCCGAGTTGGCCAGTCGCGACCATATCCGCAGGGTGCTGCCGCTGATTAGCCAGGTCCTGCAAACGGCAGGGCGCACGCTGGCTGAGCTGGATGTCATCGCCTACACCCGCGGGCCGGGTCTGGCCGGTGCCTTGCTGGTGGGGGCCGGCGTCGCCTGCGCCCTGGGCGCTGCCCTGGGCAAGCCTGTGTTGGGCGTACACCATCTGGAGGGGCATTTGCTGTCGCCATTTTTAAGCGCCGATCCGCCCCAATTCCCCTTTGTGGCCCTGCTGGTGTCCGGCGGTCATACCCAATTGATGCGTGTGGACGGTGTCGGGCGTTACCAGCTTCTGGGCGAGTCGATTGACGATGCCGCTGGTGAAGCCTTTGACAAGTCCGCCAAGCTAATGGGTCTGGACTATCCGGGTGGGCCACTGCTGGCGCGCATGGCTGAGCAAGGCAATCCAAAAGCCTATGCACTGCCCAGGCCCTTGTTGCACAGTGGCAATCTGGATTTTTCATTTGCCGGCTTGAAGACTGCCGTCCTGGTGCAGGCGCAAAAAATGCGCACGGCTGCGGGGGTTGCCCAATTTCAGGATTTGGACCCATTGCAACAGCGTGACCTTGCGGCTTCCACGCAGGCCGCCATTGTCGACGTGCTGCTCAAGAAGTCGATGACGGCATTGAAGGAAACCGGTTTGAAACGGCTGGTGGTGGCGGGTGGCGTGGGAGCCAATCGCCATCTGCGCTCGCAGCTGGATGAGGCATGCGCTAAACGCCAGGTCAGGGTGCATTATCCGGAGCTGCATTTGTGTACCGACAACGGCGCCATGATTGCCCTGGCCGCCGCCATGCGGCTACAAAGTGGCATGCAGCAGCCCACCATGCACTACGCCTTTGATGTCAAGCCACGCTGGCCCCTGGCTGCGCTTTAGACCATGGGCTATAATCTGCGGGCTTTGCATACTGCAAGGCGCACGTGTGGAGCAGTTCCAGCACCGCACGCAAGTTCATCAACCGGGACAGCACCCTCTGCGGTGTGTCGCCCCAACAGGAAATGAAGAATGATTGCATCCAGCATTAAAGCCACCGTTGTCAAAGACAACGCCCGCAGTGTCGGCGATACCGGCTCCCCAGAAGTGCAAGTCGCGCTGTTGACCGCCCGTATCAACGAACTCACACCCCACTTCAAGACCCACGCCAAGGACCACCACGGTCGCCGCGGTCTGCTGCGCATGGTGAGCCGTCGCCGCAAGCTGCTCGACTACCTGAAGGGCAAGGATGCTGACCGTTACACCGCGCTGATTGCCAAGCTGGGCCTGCGCAAGTAAGCGAAATCAAATTTGATGAAGCGCCTGAGTTAGGACACTAGCTCAGGCGTTTTTTACTTCGGAGACGGCAAAAGCAGAGCGAAAGCTGTGTCATTCCAGCGTCATTTGACGCAAGTGCCGCTGGAATGGCATCGTGGACTGCGGCGTTGAATCCGGGCTTGGGTGAGGTGGCCTGTACCTCCCAAATCGTTTCCGAAATCAATGGAGAAAAGCAAAATGACGATGTTCAAAAAAGTGACTAAGACTTTCCAATGGGGACAACATACGGTCACCATGGAAACCGGCGAAATCGCCCGCCAATCCAGCGGCGCTGTGCTGCTGGACATGGACGGCACCGTGGTGCTGGCCACCGTGGTTGCCAAGACCGAAGGCAAGGCCGGTCAGGACTTCTTCCCCCTGACCGTCGACTACCTCGAAAAGACCTATGCCGCAGGCAAGATCCCCGGCAGCTTCTTCAAGCGCGAAGGCCGCCCCAGCGAGTTCGAGACGCTGACCAGCCGCCTGATCGACCGTCCGATTCGCCCCCTGTTCCCCGAAGGCTTCTTCAACGAAGTCCACGTCGTGGTGCACACCGTGTCCCTGAACCCCGAAGTCGATGCAGACATCGCCGCCCTGATTGCTGTCAGCGCTGCGCTGTCGGTGTCCGGCGTGCCCTTTAGCGGCCCCATAGGCGCAGCCCGCGTCGGTTACGTCAATGGCGAATATGTGCTCAACCCCGGTCAAACCGCTCGCAAGGGCTCGGTGATGGACCTGGTGGTTGCAGGTACCGAAGCCGCTGTGCTGATGGTGGAAAGCGAAGCGCAACAACTGTCCGAAGAAATCATGCTGGGCGCGGTGGTCTATGGCCATCAGCAAGGCAATATCGCCATCAACGCCATCCACGAACTCGTGCGTGACGCCGGCAAGCCAATGTGGGACTGGAAAGCCCCCGCCAAGGACGAAGCCCTGATCGCCAAGATCGACGGCCTGGCCAAGGATAAACTGGTTGCCGCCTACCAAATCCGCAACAAGCAGGCCCGCACCCAAGCCTGCCGCGCTGCCTATTCCGAAGTCATGGCTGCCCTGAAGGCAGAAGGCGCTGCGTTTGATTCCGTGGCCATTGAAGGCCTGCTGTTCGAAATCGAAGCCAAGATCGTGCGCAGCCAGATTCTGGCCGGCGAGCCCCGCATCGACGGCCGCGACACGCGTACCGTGCGCCCCATCGAAATCCGCAACGGCGTGCTGCCCCGCACCCACGGTTCCGCCCTGTTCACACGCGGCGAAACCCAGGCCCTGGTGGTCACCACGCTGGGCACCGAGCGCGATGCCCAGCGCATTGACGCTTTGAGCGGCGAGTATGAAGACCGCTTCATGCTGCACTACAACATGCCTCCCTTCGCCACCGGCGAAACCGGCCGCGTCGGCACGCCCAAGCGCCGCGAAATTGGCCACGGTCGTCTGGCCAAGCGCGCACTGGTTGCCTGCCTGCCCAACAAGGAAGACTTCCCCTACACCATGCGTGTCGTGTCGGAAATCACCGAGTCCAATGGCTCCTCGTCGATGGCTTCGGTCTGTGGCGGTTGCCTCTCCTTGATGGACGCTGGCGTGCCCATGAAGGCACACGTGGCCGGTATCGCCATGGGCCTGATCAAGGAAGACAACCGCTTTGCGGTGTTGACCGACATCCTGGGCGATGAAGATCACCTGGGCGACATGGACTTCAAGGTGGCCGGCACCACCAACGGTATTACCGCGCTGCAGATGGACATCAAGATCCAGGGCATTACCAAGGAAATCATGCAAGTGGCTTTGGCCCAGGCCAAGGAAGCCCGCATGCACATTCTGGGCAAGATGCAAGAAGCCATGTCGGAAGCCAAGACCGAAGTGTCCAACTTCGCTCCCCGTCTGTTCACCATGAAGATCAATCCCGAGAAGATTCGTGACGTGATCGGCAAGGGCGGCTCCGTCATCCGTGCGCTGACCGAAGAAACCGGCACCCAGATCAACATCGAGGAGGATGGCACCATCACCATCGCGTCCGCCGATCCGGCCAAGGCCGAAGAAGCCAAGCGCCGCATCGAGCAGATCACCGCAGAAGTGGAAATCGGCAAGGTCTACGAAGGCCCTATCACCAAGATCCTGGACTTCGGCGCCCTGGTCAACCTGCTGCCCGGCAAGGACGGTCTGCTGCACATCAGCCAGATTGCCCATGAACGCGTGGAAAAGGTTTCCGACTACCTGTCCGAAGGGCAGATCGTCAAGGTCAAGGTCATGGAAACCGATGAGAAGGGCCGCATCAAGTTGTCCATGAAGGCCTTGCTGGATCGTCCTTCGCACGACCACCAGGCTTAAGCACTAACGCAGCCTCAGGCGCCATCTGCGTATTTTGCGCAGATGGCGTTTGAACTACCCATCCATGAAAGTCATTGAAATTTCATCCTTCGGCGGCCCAGACGTTTTGCGTCTGGCCGAACGGCCCATGCCGATTGCCGGTGCGGATGAGCTGTGCATCCGGGTTGGTGCCAGCGGTGTGAACCGCCCTGATGTCTTGCAGCGTGCCGGACATTACCCGGCACCCAACGGCGCCTCGGACATACCGGGCTTGGAAGTGGCCGGAACCATTGTCAGCGGTGACATGGCGGCCATGGCTGCGGCTGGGCTCAAAGTGGATGATCGCGTCTGTGCGTTGGTGGCCGGTGGTGGCTATGCCGAGTATTGCATTGCGCCGGTGGCCCAATGCCTGCCGGTGCCAAAGGGCTTTACGGACGTGCAGGCGGCCAGTCTGCCGGAGACCTTTTTCACCGTCTGGAGCAATGTGTTTGACCGTGGCCATCTGGTCGCCGGTGAGGCACTGTTGGTGCAGGGCGGTACCAGCGGCATTGGTGTCACAGCCATCCAACTGGCCAAGGCCATGGGTGCGACCGTGATCGCCACGGCGGGCACCGATGCCAAGTGCGAAGCGATGCTGGCCTTGGGTGCAGACCATGCCATTAACTATAAGACTCAAGACTTTGAGGTCGAGGCGCTGCGCCTGACCGATGGGCGCGGCGTCGATGTGATTCTGGATATGGTGGCGGGGGACTACGTGGCGCGTGAACTGCGCTGTCTGGCCGAGGATGGCCGTCTGGTCATCATTGCGGTGCAGGGCGGAGTCAAAAGTGAAATCAATGCGGGACTGGTGCTGCGAAAGCGCCTCACCGTGACCGGGTCCACGCTGCGGGTGCGGCCGGTTGCTTTCAAGCAGGCGATTGCACAGAACTGTTTGAACACGGTGTGGCCCTTGCTGGAAAGCGGGCGCATCAAGCCGGTGATCCACAGCGTGTTCGATGCGGTGGACGCCGAGCAGCTGACCGGCAGCGGTGCCGCTGCCGCGCATGCCCTGATGGAATCGAATCAGCATGTGGGAAAAATTATTTTACATTGGGGAACAGCATGAAGAAAAAACTGATCGCCGGTAATTGGAAGATGAACGGTACGGCAGCAAGCAACGCAGCGTTGCTGGAGGCCTTGCTGTCACAGTCTGCGGGCTGGAATTGCCTGGTTGCCGTTTGTGTGCCCGCTGTCTATATGGCGCAGGTACAAGCCATCGTTGAAGGAACCGGCATTGCGCTGGGTTCGCAAGACGTGTCGGCCCAGGAATCTGGCGCCTATACCGGCGAAATTTCGGCCACCATGCTGAAAGATTTTGCTACGCGTTACGCCATCGTCGGTCATTCCGAGCGTCGCCAATTCCATGGCGAGACCGACGCCACCGTGGCTGCCAAGGCCACACGAGCATTGGCGGCAGGCATCACGCCCATCGTCTGTGTCGGTGAGACGCTGGCCGAACGCGAAGCGGGACGCACTGAAGAAGTGGTCAAACGCCAACTCGCTGCAGTGATCCATGCCAATGGGCATTGCATCAGCGAAATTGTGGTGGCCTATGAGCCGGTCTGGGCGATCGGTACCGGCAAGACTGCCACGCCCGAAATGGCGCAGCAGGTGCATGCCGTGCTCAGGGCGCAATTGCAAGCGGCCAGCGAACACGCAGACCGGGTGCAGATCCTGTACGGCGGCAGCATGAACGCGGCCAACGCGCAGCAATTGCTGGCGCAGCCAGACGTAGACGGCGGACTGGTGGGCGGTGCAGCCCTCAAGGCTGCCGATTTTTTAGCCATCATTGCCGCAGCCAGCTGAGCGCTGCAGCACATTCACGATTTAGGAGAGAAATATGAGCGTAGTGGTAACCATTATTTTGACGGTTCAAATGTTGTCGGCCTTGGCCATGATTGGTCTGATCCTGGTGCAACACGGCAAGGGCGCCGACATGGGCGCGGCCTTTGGCAGCGGTGGCTCTGGCAGCCTATTTGGCGCCAGCGGAAGCGCCAACTTTTTGTCGCGCACCACGGCCGTGCTGGCAACGGTATTCTTTGTCTGCACGCTGGCCTTGGCATACTTTGGCAATCTGCGCCCTGCAAGTTCTGGCAGCGTGCTGGAGTCGGCAGCGGCGCTGGCACCTGCGGTCAGTGCGGTGCCTGCGGCACCTGCCGTTCCTGCATCCGGTGCTGCACAAATCCCTGCCAAGTAATTCGCTTCCCCCTAAAGGAAGTGGGGGAAATCAGGGTAAACTCTCTGTCGTTGGGATGAGCAATCAAGCCGAAAGGTACCTCATGCAAGTCCTGCGAAAAGTAAAGCCGCCGTCGTGGTGAAATTGGTAGACACGCTATCTTGAGGTGGTAGTGGCGAAAGCTGTGCGAGTTCGAGTCTCGCCGACGGCACCAGAGTTTGGATTGCACCGGGTTTGAAATGGTGCAGTCAGTTAACGGTGATTAGATCCAAAGATGAACCTCGATCAATATCTTCCCGTACTTTTGTTCATCTTGGTCGGCACCGCCATCGGTGTTGCACCCCAGGTTATCGGCTACGTGCTGGGGCCTAATCGCCCGGATGCGGCAAAAAATTCCCCCTATGAATGTGGCTTCGAGGCATTTGAAGATGCCCGCATGAAGTTTGACGTGCGCTACTACCTGGTGGCCATTTTGTTTATTCTGTTTGATCTGGAAACCGCCTTTCTTTTTCCCTGGGCGGTGACGCTTAAGGAGACGGGTTTGATGGGTTTCCTGGTGGGTCTCGAATTTGTGGGCGTGCTCACAATCGGATTTGTCTATATGTGGAAAAAAGGCGCCCTCGACTGGGAGTAATCAGATGATTGAAGGTGTACTCAAAGAAGGCTTTGTCACGACGAGTTACGACTCGGTGATGAATTGGGCCAAAACCGGTTCCGTGTGGCCCATGACCTTTGGTCTGGCCTGCTGCGCGGTGGAGATGATGCATGCAGCCTGTGCCCGCTACGACCTGAGCCGCTTTGGCGCCGAGGTTTTTCGGGCCAGTCCGCGTCAGTCCGATCTGATGATTGTGGCGGGCACCTTGACCAACAAGATGGCACCGGCCTTTCGCAAGGTCTACGACCAGATGTCGGAGCCACGCTGGGTCATCAGCATGGGCTCTTGCGCTAATGGCGGTGGTTACTACCACTACAGCTATTCGGTGGTGCGTGGTTGTGACCGTATCGTTCCCGTTGACGTCTATGTGCCCGGTTGCCCTCCGACGGCCGAGGCTTTGATCTACGGCATCATGCAGCTTCAGCTCAAGATCCGCCGCACCCAGACCATTGCCCGGGCCTAAGGAAACAAGTATGACAACATTTTCCGTGCGCCCAGAGGCTACCCGCGATGCGGTGGTGGCAGTATTGGGTGACAAGCTTCAAAAAATAACGATCGCGTTGGGTGAAGTTACTGCGGTAGTTGCCGCGGCTGACTACCTCGCTGCGGCGCAGTTGCTGCGTGATTCTGCCGGCTGCCAGTTTGAGCAATTGATCGACCTGTGCGGCGTGGATTACCTAGAGTACAAGAACGGCGACTACGAGGGTTTGCGTTTTTGTGTGGTGACGCATTTGCTGTCTGTCGCGCTCAATCAGCGCCTGCGTCTGAAAGTTTATGCGACCGACGATGGCATGCCGGTGGTGGCCAGCGTCAGCAAGCTGTGGACCACGGCCAACTGGTTCGAACGCGAAGCCTTCGACCTGTTTGGCATTGTGTTTGAAGGTCACGAAGACCTGCGCCGCATCCTGACCGACTATGGTTTCATTGGTCATCCGTTCCGCAAGGATTTTCCAGCCGAAGGCCATGTGGAAATGCGTTATGACGCAGAGCAAGCCCGCGTGGTGTACCAACCCGTGAGCATCGAAGCGCGCGAGATAACGCCGCGTGTGATCCGCGAAGACAAATACGGGGGTCTGAAGTAATGGCTGAAATCAAGAACTACACCCTCAACTTTGGTCCCCAGCACCCGGCAGCGCACGGTGTACTGCGGCTGGTTCTGGAGCTCGACGGCGAGGTGATACAGCGCGCCGATCCGCACATCGGTCTGCTGCACCGCGCCACCGAAAAGCTGGCCGAAACCAAGACCTATATCCAGTCGCTGCCGTATATGGACCGACTGGATTACGTGTCGATGATGTGCAGCGAGCACGCCTACTGCCTGGCGATTGAAAAGTTGCTCGGTATTGAGGTGCCGATCCGCGCGCAATATATCCGCGTGATGTTTGCGGAAATTACCCGCATGCTCAATCACCTGATGTGGCTGGGCTCGCATGGCAATGACCTGGGCAGCTCTACGATTCTGATTTATACCTTCCGTGAACGCGAAGACCTGTTTGACATGTACGAGGCCGTCAGCGGCGCGCGCATGCATGCGGCCTATTTCCGTCCCGGTGGTGTCTACCGCGATCTGCCGGATACCATGCCCCAGTTCACGGCCAGCAAGGTGCGCAATGCCAAGGGCGTGGCAGAAATGAACCGCAACCGCCAGGGTTCGCTGCTGGATTACATCGACGATTTCACGACCCGTTTCCCGGCCTGTCTGGCGGAGTACCACACGCTGTTGACCGACAACCGCATCTGGAAACAGCGTACCGTAGACATCGGTATCGTCACACCGGAGCGCGCCTTGAACATGGGCTTTACCGGCCCCATGCTGCGCGGTTCAGGCATCGCCTGGGATCTGCGCAAGAAGCAGCCCTACGATGTGTACGACCAACTCGACTTCGACATTCCGGTCGGTAAGACCGGCGATGTGTACGACCGTTACCTGGTCCGCATGGAAGAGATGAAGCAGTCCAACGACCTGATTCAGCAATGCAGCAAATGGCTGCGTGCCAATCCGGGCCCGGTGATTACCGACAACCACAAGGTAGCACCTCCTTCGCGCGAGTCCATGAAGACCAGCATGGAAGAACTGATTCACCACTTCAAGCTGTTCTCCGAAGGTTTCCGCGTGCCCGAAGGCGAAGCCTATGCGGCAGTGGAGCATCCCAAGGGTGAGTTTGGTATTTACATCGTCAGCGATGGTGCCAACAAGCCCTATCGCCTGAAGATTCGCCCGCCCGGTTTTGTGCATCTGTCCGGCCTCAATGAGCTGGCCACAGGGCACATGATTGCCGACGCCGTCGCCGTTATCGGCACTATCGATATTGTTTTTGGAGAGATTGATCGATGATCTCCGACGCTAGCAAGGCACTCTTCGCCAAAGAAGTAGCCAAATATCCCGCAGACCAAAAGCAGTCTGCCGTGATGGCCTGTTTGGGCATTGTTCAGCATGAGCTGGGTTATGTCAGCGCAGACAGTGAAAAAGTGGTTGCCGACTACCTGGGCATGGCGCCGATGGCGGTGCATGAGGTGACCAGCTTTTACAACATGTACAACCAGCGCCCGGTGGGCAAGTTCAAGCTCAACGTCTGCACCAATCTGCCTTGCCAGTTGCGCGACGGGCAACGGGCCTTGAACCATCTGGAAAAGAAGCTGGGAATCCACATGGGCGAGACCACGGCCGACGGCCTGTTCACGCTGCAGCAAAGCGAGTGCCTGGGCGCCTGCGCCGATTCGCCGGTGCTCTTGGTCAACGACCGCAAGATGTGCAGCTTCATGAGCGACGAAAAGCTGGACCAGTTGGTAGACGGCATCCGTGCCGCGGAAGGCAAGGCATGAGCGCACAGGACATCATCGACCAGTTCGCCGCCACCGGCGTCCAGACCTGCTTTCATGACCGCCACATCAGCCCCCAAATTTATGCCGGATTGAATGGCAGTAATTGGCGCATCAAGGACTATGAATCGCGCGGCGGCTACCAGGCCCTGCGCAAGATGCTGGGCAAGGATGGTTCTGAGCCCCATGCCGAAACCGGTATTGCCGGTATGACGCAAGACCAAGTGATTGCCACCGTCAAGGAATCCGGACTGCGTGGACGCGGCGGTGCTGGCTTTCCCACCGGTCTGAAGTGGAGCTTCATGCCCCGCAAGTTCCCCGGTCAAAAGTATCTGGTTTGCAACTCGGATGAGGGCGAGCCCGGTACCTGCAAGGACCGCGACATCCTGCAATTCAATCCGCACATTGTGATTGAGGGCATGATCATCGCCGCCTACGCCATGGGCGTGAGCGTGGGTTACAACTACATTCACGGTGAAATTTTTGCCTCCTACGAGCGCTTTGAAGAAGCGCTGGAAGAGGCACGCGCCGCAGGCTATTTGGGTGACAAGATTCTGGGCAGCGACTACAGCTTCCAGTTGCACGCAGCCCACGGCTTTGGCGCCTATATCTGCGGCGAAGAAACCGCGCTGCTGGAGTCGCTTGAAGGCAAGAAGGGCCAACCCCGCTTCAAGCCACCGTTCCCTGCCAGCTTCGGCATGTACGGCAAGCCCACCACGATCAACAACACCGAAACCTTTGCGGCCGTCCCCTGGATCATCCGCAATGGTGGCCAGGCCTATTTGGAATGTGGTAAGCCCAACAACGGTGGCACCAAGATTTATTCGGTCAGCGGTGATGTGGAACTGCCCGGCAACTACGAAGTGCCCATGGGCACGCCGTTTGCCAAGCTGCTGGAGCTCGCCGGTGGCGTGCGCAAGGGCCGCACGCTGAAGGCCGTCATCCCCGGTGGTTCCTCTTCGCCGGTGTTGCCTGCGTCCATCATCATGGAATGCACCATGGACTATGACTCGATCGCCAAGGCCGGCTCGATGCTGGGTTCGGGCGCGGTGATTGTCATAGACGACAGCCGTTGCATGGTCAAGGCCTTGCAACGCTTGAGCTACTTCTATGCCCACGAATCCTGTGGTCAGTGCACACCCTGCCGTGAAGGCACGGGCTGGTTGTCGCGCGTGGTCGATCGCATTGAAGGTGGTCAAGGCCGCGCCGCCGATCTGGATCTGCTGGACAACGTGGCAGAAAACATCATGGGTCGCACCATCTGCGCCTTGGGCGACGCGGCGGCCATGCCGGTGCGCGCCATGATCAAGCATTTCCGCCACGAATTTGTGCACCACATCGAGCACAAAACCTGCATGGTCGCGGCCAACGTCTGAGTGAGTGAAATTTTTATGATCGAAATCGAACTCGACGGTAAGAAGGTAGAAATCTCTGAAGGCAGCATGGTGATGCATGCGGCCGACAAAGCTGGAACCTATATTCCCCATTTTTGTTACCACAAGAAGCTCAGCATTGCGGCCAACTGCCGCATGTGTCTGGTGGATGTGGAGAAGATGCCTAAGCCCATGCCGGCCTGTGCCACGCCTGTGACACAGGGCATGATCGTGCGCACCAAGAGTGACAAGGCGATCAAGGCGCAAAAGTCGGTGATGGAGTTTTTGCTCATCAACCACCCACTTGATTGCCCGATCTGTGACCAGGGCGGCGAATGCCAGTTGCAGGATCTGGCGGTGGGTTATGGCGGATCTTCTTCGCGCTATGAAGAAGAAAAGCGCGTGGTCTTCCATAAGGATGTGGGCCCGCTGATTTCCATGGAAGAAATGAGCCGTTGCATCCACTGCACGCGCTGCGTGCGTTTCGGCCAGGAAGTGGCCGGCGTGATGGAGCTCGGTATGTCGCACCGCGGTGAGCATGCCGAGATTGAAACCTTTATCGGTCAAACGATTGACTCGGAACTGTCCGGCAACATGATCGACATTTGCCCGGTGGGCGCGCTCACCAGCAAGCCCTTCCGCTACAGCGCCCGCACCTGGGAATTGTCGCGCCGCAAGTCGGTCAGCCCTCATGACTCCACCGGTGCCAACCTGATTGTTCAGGTCAAGAACAACAAGGTGATGCGCGTGGTGCCGCTGGAAAACGAAGCGGTCAACGAATGCTGGATTGCCGACCGCGATCGCTACTCCTACGAAGCACTGAACAGCGAAGAACGTCTGACCGCTCCCATGCTCAAGCAAGGTGGCGAATGGAAGACTGTGGACTGGCAGACGGCGCTCGAATACGTGGCCAATGGACTGAAGCAAATCAAGTCCGACCACGGCGCCAAGTCCATTGGTGCGCTGGTCAGCCCGCACAGCACCTTGGAAGAGCTGCACCTGGCAGGCGCCCTGGTGCGCGGTCTGGGCAGCGAGAATATTGACTACCGCTTGCGCAACGCAGAGTTTGAAGTGTCGGACCATGCACGCAATCTGGGTACGTCTATCGCATCGCTATCGCATCTGGAAAGTGTGCTGATCGTCGGCTCCAATCTGCGCAAGGACCATCCTCTGTTTGCCCAACGCATCCGCCAGGCAGCCAAGCTGGGTTGCCAGGTGAGCGCACTGAACGCACATAGCGAAGACTGGGCCTTGCCGGTAGCAAATTCCTTGCATGTTCCTGCAAGCCATTGGGCGCAGGCGCTGGCTGATATTGCTTCCGTGATTGCCGCAGAAAAGGGCGTAGCCGCCCCCGCTGAAGGCTCTGCCAATGCTGTAGCACAGGCCATCGCACAAAGCCTGCTGGCTGGCGAACGCAAAGCCATCCTGCTGGGAAATGCCGCAGCCCACCATGCCAAGGCCACCAGCCTGCTGGCTCTGGCCAACTGGATTGCCGCGCACACCGGTGCGACGGTCGGCTATCTGAGCGAAGCTGCCAACACCGTCGGTGCGCAGCTAGCCGGTGCTCTGCCGGGTTATGACGGTCTGAACGCTGGACAAATGCTGGCCGGTGGATTGAAGGCCGTGATTTTGTTGAACACCGAACCGGTGCAAGACAGTGCCGCCGGTGCGCAGGCCGCACTGAATCTGGCCAAGGCCGAGATGGTGGTCACACTCAGCCCGTTCAAGGCCAATCTGGATTTCAGCGATGTGCTGTTGCCGATTGCGCCGTTCACCGAAACCGCCGGCACCTTCGTCAATGCCGAAGGACGCGTACAAAGTTTCCATGCCGTGGTGCGCCCCGCAGGCGAAGCCCGACCGGCCTGGAAAGTGATTCGCGTGCTGGCTAATTTGCTGGGTCTGCCAGGTTTTGATTTTGAATCCGCACAGGACGTGCTGGCTGTCATGCACCCGGATGGCGTCCCCGCGTTCGCGCCGGCTGCGCGTCTGGGCAACGACACTACGGCCTTGATTGACCTGAGCCCGGCAGCCACCGATCCGGTGGTGGCGAGCATCTATCAATTGGACGGCACGGTGCGCAGAGCCACTTCCCTGCAATTAACGGCGGACGCTCGTGCCGCAGCAACGGCTCAGGAGGCACTGGCATGATCGATACGCTTTTTAACGCGGGCGCGGGACTGCTGCCCGATGCCTGGTGGACGGCTCTGGCCTGGCCCATCCTCTGGACGCTGATAAAGATCGTCGCCGTGGTGGCGCCGCTGATGGGTGCCGTGGCCTATACAACGCTGTGGGAGCGCAAGTTCCTGGGCTGGATGCAGGTGCGCCTGGGACCGAATCGCGTCGGACCCTGGGGTCTGCTGCAGCCCATCGCCGATGCGATGAAGCTCTTGACCAAGGAAATCCTGGTTCCCGCTGCCGCCAGCAAGGGCCTGTTTTTCATTGGCCCGGTGCTGACCATCATGCCGGCCATGGCGGCCTGGGCGGTGGTGCCGTTTGGTCCCGATGTGGCACTGGCCAATGTCAACGCCGGTTTGATGTACGTGATGGCGATTGCTTCGGTGGAAGTCTATGGCGTCGTGATCTCCGGTTGGGCATCGAATTCCAAGTACGCTTTCCTGGGTGCCATTCGCGCCTCGGCGCAAATGGTCAGCTACGAAATTGCCATGGGCTTTTGTCTGGTGGTCGTGCTGATGGTCTCCGGCAGCATGAACATGAGCGATATCGTACGGGTTCAGGGTAAGGGCCAGTTCGTCGACATGGGCCTGGGCTTTTTGTCCTGGAACTGGTTGCCGCTGCTGCCGATCTTTGTGATCTATGTGATCTCAGGTCTGGCCGAAACCAACCGCCATCCCTTTGACGTGGTTGAAGGCGAAGCCGAAATTGTGGCCGGTCACATGGTCGAATATTCAGGCATGTCCTACGCCATGTTCTACCTGGCCGAGTACGCCAATATGTGGCTGATCGCCATGTTGGCCTCGGTGCTGTTCCTGGGCGGCTGGCTGTCGCCGATTGCGGCGCTGGACTTTATTCCCGGCTGGATCTGGTTGGGTGCCAAGGCCTTTTTGGTGGTCACCTTCTTTATCTGGGTGCGTGCTACCTTCCCCCGCTTCCGCTATGACCAGGTGATGCGCCTGGGCTGGAAGGTGTTCATCCCCCTGACGCTGGTATGGCTGACGGTGGTGGGCATCTGGATGCAGACTTCCTTCAATATCTGGAAGTGAAGGAATCGACTATGTCTAACCATTTTGTTGCCCGCACGCCCTCGGTTTTCTCGCTCAAGGACTTTTTGTACAGCTTCCTCTTGGTGGAACTGTTCAAGGGTCTGGCCCTGACCGGACGCTATCTGTTTCGCCGCAAGGTGACGGTTCAGTTTCCGGAAGAGAAGACTCCCTTGTCACCGCGTTTTCGAGGACTGCATGCCCTGCGTCGCTATGAGAACGGCGAGGAGCGTTGCATTGCTTGCAAGCTGTGCGAAGCGGTCTGCCCGGCCATGGCCATCACGATTGAGTCGGAAGTGCGCGAAGACGGTTCACGCCGTACCAGCCGCTACGACATCGATCTGACGAAGTGCATTTTCTGCGGCTTTTGTGAAGAGAGCTGCCCCGTCGATTCGATCGTGGAAACCCATATATTGGAATACCACGGTGAGAAGCGCGGCGATTTGTACTTCACCAAGGACATGCTATTGGCCGTGGGTGATCGCTACGAAAGCGTGATTGCTGCCAACAAGCAGTCCGACGCCAAGTATCGCTAAGACCCATGACAGAAAGAGTTTGAATTATGAGTGTCACGACCGGTCTTTTTTATGTTTTCTCCACGGTGCTGCTGATAGCGGCATTCCGGGTTATCACCGCACGCAACCCGGTTCAGGCCGTCTTGTATTTGGTGCTGACCTTCTTCCAGGCGGCCATGGTCTGGATGCTGCTCAAGGCTGAGTTTCTGTCCATCGTGCTGGTGCTGGTCTATGTCGGCGCAGTGATGGTCTTGTTCCTGTTCGTGGTCATGATGATGGACGTGAATGTCGAAAATCTGCGGCGCGGCTTCTGGACGCACTTCCCCTTCGCGGCCGTGGTGGGTGTCGTGATTGCGCTGGAGATGTCGGCGGTATCGATGGGCGGTTTCCGTAGCACCGAGGTGCTGGTAGCGGCACCCGGCCCGGCGGTCTCCAATACCCATGAGCTTGGAAAGATGCTGTTCACCCAGTATTTGTATCCACTGGAGGTGGCTGCTGCGATTCTGCTGGTGGCCATGTTTGCGGCGATTGCTCTGACTCTGCGTGCCCGCAAGGACAGCAAACACGTCAGCGCCGGTGACCAGGTTCGCGTCAAGGCCAGAGATCGTATGACGGTGCTCAAGATGGCTGCCACCCAGGCAGCCGCAGAGCCCGCTCCCGCTGCTGCACCGGAGGTAAAAGCATGACACTCACATTGGGTCACTTTCTGTCATTGGGCGCCATGTTGTTCGCCATGTCGGTGGTCGGTATCTTCTTGAACCGACGCAATCTGATTGTGTTGTTGATGGCGGTTGAGCTAATGCTGTTGGCCATCAACACCAACTTCGTCGCTTTCTCCTATTACCTGCACGACATGCACGGTCAGATTTTTGTGTTCTTCATTCTGACGGTCGCCGCTGCGGAATCTGCCATTGGCTTGGCGATTCTGGTCTTGCTGTTTCGCAACAAGTCCAGCATCAACGTGGACGAGCTCAACTCGCTTAAAGGGTGAACATAAAATGAGTCAAACCCTTTCCGCTTCGACCCTGATCTGGGTGCCACTGGCTCCCCTGGTCGGCTCTGTGCTGGCCGGTGTGCTGGGCACTAAATTCGGTGGCAATGTCATGGGCCGCGTGGGTAGCCACAGCCTGACCATTCTGGGCGTGCTGGTGGCCTTTGTGCTGTCGGTGATGACGCTCCTGAGCGTGGTGCAAGACGGCGCCCGCTTCAACGAAACGCTCTACACCTGGATGTCGGTGGGCGGTCTCAAAATGGAGATTGGCTTTCTGGTCGATGGCCTTACCGCCATGATGATGTGCGTGGTGACCTTTGTCTCGCTGATGGTCCACCTCTACACCGTGGGCTATATGGAAGAGGACGCGGGCTACAACCGCTTCTTTGCCTACATCTCCTTGTTCACCTTCTCCATGCTGATGCTGGTGATGAGTAACAACCTGCTGCAACTGTTCTTCGGCTGGGAAGCCGTGGGCCTGGTGTCCTATCTTTTGATCGGTTTCTGGTTCAACAAGCCCACCGCGATATTTGCCAACATGAAGGCCTTTTTGGTCAACCGTGTCGGTGACTTTGGCTTCATCCTGGGCATTGGCCTGATCGTGGCTTTTGGCGGCACCCTGAATTACGCCGAAGTGTTCGGCAAGAAGGCCGAACTGTCCGCCCTGTTGTTCCCGGGTACCGACTGGATGTTGGTCACCGTGATTTGCATCTGCCTGTTTATCGGTGCCATGGGCAAGTCGGCCCAGTTCCCCTTGCATGTCTGGTTGCCAGACTCCATGGAAGGTCCGACGCCCATCTCCGCACTGATCCACGCGGCGACCATGGTGACGGCCGGCATCTTCATGGTGGCCCGCATGTCACCGCTGTTTGAGCTGAGCGACACGGCGCTGAATTTCGTGTTGGTGATTGGCTCCATCACGGCACTGTTTATGGGCTTTTTGGGCATCATCCAGAACGACATCAAGCGTGTGGTGGCCTATTCCACGCTGTCGCAACTCGGCTACATGACGGTGGCCTTGGGTGCTTCTGCCTACTCGGTTGCAGTGTTCCATCTGATGACGCATGCCTTCTTCAAGGCGTTGTTGTTCCTTGGCGCCGGTTCGGTCATCATGGGTTGCCACCACAACCAGGACATCCGCTGGATGGGTGGTTTGCGAAAGTACATGCCCATCACCTGGATCACTTCATTGCTGGGTTCACTGGCCCTGATCGGCACGCCGTTCTTCGCTGGCTTCTATTCCAAGGACAGCATCATCGAAGTGGTGTCGGCAAGCCATCTGCCCGGTGCCGGCTTTGCGTCCTTTGCCGTGCTGGCCGGTGTGTTTGTGACAGCCTTCTATTCCTTTCGCATGTATTTCCTGGTGTTCCACGGCAAGGAGCGCTTTGACCAGAATCCGGATGCACACCATGGACATGATGCCCACGGTCATGACGCTCACCATGGCCATGACAACAAGCCGCATGAATCGCCCTGGGTGGTGTGGGTGCCGCTGGTGCTGCTGGCGATTCCTTCGGTGGTCATCGGTTATCTGACGATTGATCCGATGCTGTTTGGTGACTTTTTCAAGGGCGCCATTTTCATAGACTTGGAAAAGCATCCCGGTATGGAAGAATTGAAGAGCGCCTTCCATGGTCCTGTCGAAATGGCCATGCACGCACTCACCAGTCTGCCGCTGTGGCTGGCCTTCTCCGGTGTGGCGCTGTCCTACTACATGTACATGATCAATCCGGCCCTGCCGACTGCGATCAAGAGACTAGCTTCGCCCATCTATACCTTGCTGGAGAACAAGTACTACCTGGACTGGTTTAACGAAAATGTGCTGGCACGCGGTGCCCGCGCTTTGGGTACCGGTTTGTGGAAGGGTGGCGATCAGATGCTGATCGACGGTGCCGTAGTTAACGGTTCCTGGAAACTGGTCGGATGGGTATCGGGCGGCGTGCGCAAGATCCAGACGGGTTATTTGTATCACTATGCGTTGGTCATGATTCTGGGCGTGTTTGTCCTCATGACGTACTTCGTTTGGCTCAAGTAGGAGATTAAGATAATGGGATTGTTGAGCCTTGCGATCTGGACGCCCATCGCGTTCGGGATTGTTCTTCTGGCCCTGGGACGTGATGACCAGGCTAAAACGGTGCGCTGGGTTGCCCTGATCGGTGCGCTGGTCAGTCTGCTGGTCACCTTGCCGCTATACGGGCAGTTTGACAGCCACTCTGCAGCCATGCAGTTTGTGGAAAATGCGCCCTGGATTGAGCGCTTCAACATCAACTATCACCTGGGCCTGGACGGCATCTCGTTCTGGTTTGTGTTGTTGACGGCCTTCATCAATGTGATCGTGGTGATTGCCAGCTGGGAGTCCATCACCTCACGTGTCAACCAGTACATGGGTGCCTTCCTGATTCTGAGCGGCCTGATGATTGGCGTGTTTTGCGCGCTAGACGGCATGCTGTTCTACGTGTTCTTTGAAGCCACGCTGATTCCCATGTACCTGATCATTGGTATCTGGGGCGGCCCGAACAAGATCTATGCGGCCTTCAAGTTCTTTCTGTACACGCTGATGGGTTCGCTCTTGATGCTGATTGCCCTGGTCTATCTGTACACCCAATCGGGTGGCAGCTTTGATCTGGCCACTTGGTACGCGCTGCCGCTCAGCAGCACGGCTCAAACCTATATCTTCTTTGCCTTCCTGGCGGCCTTTGCGGTCAAGGTGCCCATGTGGCCGGTGCATACCTGGTTGCCCGACGTGCACGTGGAGGCGCCCACCGGGGGTTCCGCTGTGTTGGCGGCCATCATGCTGAAGTTGGGGGCCTATGGTTTCCTGCGCTTCTCGCTGCCGATCGCGCCCGACGCCTCGCATGAGTGGTCCGGCCTGATGATTGGGCTGTCGCTGATCGCCGTGGTGTATGTCGGTCTGGTCGCCATGGTGCAAAAGGACATGAAAAAACTGGTGGCTTATTCATCGGTGGCGCACATGGGTTTTGTGACTTTGGGTTTCTTTATCTTCTCTGACCTCGGTGTGTCGGGCGGCATTGTGCAAATGATTGCCCACGGCTTTGTCTCCGCCGCCATGTTCCTGTCCATCGGTGTGCTGTATGACCGGGTGCATTCCCGTGAAATCGCTGCCTATGGTGGCGTGGTCAACACCATGCCCAAGTTTGCGGCCTTTGCCCTGCTGTTCTCCATGGCCAATTGCGGCTTGCCGGGAACCGCTGGCTTTGTCGGCGAGTGGATGGTGATTCTGGGTGCGGTCAAGTTCAACTTCTGGATCGGTTTTGCCGCCGCCAGTGCCCTGATCTTTGGCGCCGCCTACACGCTGTGGATGTTCAAGCGCGTCTACCTGGGCCCGGTGGGCAACCACCATGTCAAGGACCTGCTGGATATCAACCCGCGTGAGTTCCTGGTCATGGCCTTGCTGGCTGCATCGGTTCTGTACATGGGTATCTATCCCAAGCCCTTCACGGATGTGATGGATGCATCGGTCACGCAGCTGCTCAAGCATGTGGCCCTGTCCAAGTTGCCCAACTGATCCAATGGAATTGAGAGATAAATGATGATTGACAATATCAGTTGGATCACGGCCTATCCCGAGATGCTGTTGTTCGGCATGGCCTGCGTGATTGCCCTGTTTGACCTGGGCGTCAAGACCCCCTTGCGCGGTGCTACCTACACCCTGACCCTGCTGACGCTGGCGGTGGTGGCCTTCCTGGAGGCCATGTACGCCTCCGGTGGTGCCACCTACTACGGCTTTGGCAACATGGTGGTCAGCGACGCCATGGGCAATTGGCTGAAGTGCTTTGCCGCCGTGGCCACCATGATCACCCTGGTCTACGGGCGCCCCTACGCAGGGGATCGCGGCATGTTGCGCGGTGGGGAGCTGTTTACGCTCACCCTTTTCTCCTTGCTGGGCATGTTCGTGATGATCTCCGGCAACAACTTCCTGGTGATTTACCTGGGTCTGGAGCTGCTGACCTTGTCCAGCTACGCGCTGGTCGCACTGCGCCGTGACCACGTGGCTGCCACCGAGGCTGCGATCAAGTACTTTGTGCTGGGTGCCATGGCCTCCGGTTTCCTGCTCTACGGTATGTCCATGCTGTATGGTGCCACCGGCTCGCTGGATATCACCTCGGTGTTCAAGGCGATTGTCTCTGGACATGTGGACCATCAGGTGCTGATTTTTGGCCTGGTCTTTATCGTCTGCGGCCTGGCCTTCAAGCTCGGCGTCGTGCCCTTCCACATGTGGATTCCCGACGTCTATCAGGGAGCTCCTACCGCGATCACGCTGATGATTGGCGGTGCGCCCAAGTTGGCCGCTTTTGGCATGACCATGCGTCTGCTGGTGGAGGGCATGTTGCCGCTGGCAATCGACTGGCAACAAATGCTGATGGTGCTGTCCATTGGCTCGCTCTTGCTGGGTAACCTGGCAGCCATCATGCAGACTAATGTGAAGCGCATGTTGGCCTACTCCACGATCTCGCAAATGGGCTTTGTGCTGCTGGGTCTGATTGCAGGCGTCATCAACGGCAGCTCGCTGGATTTTTCCACCAATGCCTACAGCTCCTCCATGTTTTACGTCATCACCTATGTGCTGACCACGCTGGCCAGCTTCGGTGTTTTGTTGCTGTTGTCTCGCGAAGGTTTCGAGAGCGAAGAGATCTCCGACTTGGCTGGCCTGAACCAACGCAGCCCGCTGTACGCAGGCATCATGGCGGTTTCCATGTTCTCGCTGGCAGGCATTCCACCCTTGGCCGGTTTTTATGCCAAGCTGTCGGTGCTGCAGGCTCTGATGGTCTCGGGTGATCCGGTTTATCTTTACCTGGCCATTTTTGCCGTGATGATGTCTCTGATCGGCGCCTTCTACTATCTGCGCGTGGTCAAGGTGATGTATTTCGACGATCCGATTACCGCCACCCATGTGGTTGCCGGTGCCGACGTGCGTGTTGTTCTGTGTCTGAATGGCCTGCTGATTGTGGCCCTGGGCCTGATGCCCGGCGGCCTGATGGCTCTGTGCGCCCAGTCCATACGCCAGATGCTGGGTACCTGAAGCCCGTGTCACTGAAACCATTGGCGCACCTGGTCGAAACCCAAGCGTCTTCGCAAGAGGTATACAAGGGCAATTTTCTACATGTCTTTGTCGACCATGTGACCCTGCCCGATGGGGCTGTGGCGACCCGGGAATATGTGGTGCACCCCGGTGCGGTGATGGTTATACCCATGCTCGTCGACGAGAACGGTGCGTGGCGGGTGGTGCTCGAGCGCCAGTTCCGCTATCCCATAGGCCAGGTCATGATTGAATTTCCGGCCGGTAAGCTCGATGCGGGCGAGTCCGTGGCCACCTGCGCGCAACGGGAGTTGCTGGAAGAGACCGGTTACACGGCCCAAGAGTGGGCCCGCGCCGGTCTTATGCATCCGGTGATCGCGTATTCCACCGAATTCATTGATGTCTGGTTTGCACGTGGTCTGACGGCAGGCCCGCAGAAACTCGACAATGGTGAATTTCTCGAAGTGTTTACCGCCTCGCCCGAAGAGCTTCTGCAGTGGTGCATGGAGGGACGGGTCACCGATGCCAAGACTCTGGCAGGTGCCCTGTGGTTGCAAAACACGCTCAATGGAAATTGGAAGCTGCAGTGGCAGCCAGTCGCCGCCCTGGCTTAGTTCCCGTAGCCCTGCCATGAAGGTTCTGGATTTGCAATGTGCACTGGGCCATGGCTTTGAGGGCTGGTTTGCATCGGAAGAAGATTTCCTATCTCAGTGCGCGCGCACCCTGGTGTTATGCCCGCTGTGCGGCGACGCAACGGTGACCAAAAAACTCAGTGCCCCGCGCCTGAATTTGTCCACTCGCCGTCAGGACCCGCCAAGCACCGAAATCAAAGTGCCGAACCAGCCCGCTGCTGGCATTACGGCGGCTTGGCTGGAGCTGTCACGGCGCATTGTTGCCAATACCCAGGATGTGGGCGAACACTTTGCGGAGGAAGCCCGCAAAATGCATTACGGTGAAAGCGAAGAGCGCGCTATCCGCGGCCAGACCACGGCGGATGAGGCGCGGGCCCTGGTGGAGGAGGGCATCGAAATTTTGCCCATGATCCTGCCGCAGGCCCTCAAAGGGCCGTTGCAATAATCGGTGTCCCAGCAGGACGCGCCGCGCTCAGGGATAGAGCCCGCGTAGTTCTCTAGCCCGCAGGATACGGGTGCAGGCCACAATAAAGGTGGCGGTGCGCAGGCTCACCTTCTTGTCCTGCGACACCGACCAGACACCGGCAAAGGCCTCCTTCATGATGTGCACCAGGCGGGCGTTGATGTCGTCCTCGGTCCAGAAGAAGCTGGAGAAATCCTGCACCCATTCAAAGTAGCTCACCGTCACACCACCGGCATTGGCAATCACGTCTGGCAACACCAAAATATTGCGTTCTTGCAAGATGTCATCGGCCTCGGGAGTGGTTGGTCCGTTGGCACCTTCAATCACCAGGCGGGCCTTGATGCGTGGGGCATTGGCGGCCGTGATCTGCTGCTCCAGCGCAGCGGGAATCAGAATATCGCACTCCACTTCCCAAAACAGCTCGTTGGCAATCACCTCGGCATGGGCGAAACCTGCCACCGTGCCTACCTCGGCCACATGCGCCAGCAGGGCCGGCACGTCCAACCCTGCGTCGCGGTAAATCGTGCCGCCGTGGTCCTGCACCGACACGACGCGTGCGCCGGCCTGGGCAAACAGCTTGGCGGCAATGCCGCCCACATTGCCAAAGCCCTGCACCGCCACGCGCGCCTGGCCGACATCCAGTCCGATATGCCTGGCGGCTTCCACCCCTACTGTAAACACGCCGCGCCCGGTGGCCTCCCGTCGGCCCAGCGAGCCGCCGAGCTCCACCGGCTTGCCTGTCACCACGCCGGTGGCGGTGGCGCCCTCGTTCATCGAGTAGGTGTCCATCATCCAGGCCATGATCTGCTCATTGGTGTTGACGTCCGGCGCCGGTATGTCCTTGGTCGGGCCGATGATGATGCCAATCTCGCTGGTGTAGCGCCGTGTCATACGCTCCAGTTCCCCGCGCGACAGGGTCTTGGGATCGACCCGGATGCCGCCCTTGGCGCCACCGTAGGGCACGTTGACCGCGGCATTTTTCACCGACATCCAGGCCGAGAGCGCCATCACCTCGGACAGCGTCACGTCCTGGTGAAAGCGCACGCCGCCCTTGCCCGGTCCGCGCGAGGTGTTGTGCTGCACGCGGTAACCCTCAAAGTGGGCGATGGTACCGTTGTCCAGTTCAATCGGCACATCCACGATCAGGGCGCGCTTGGGGCGCTTGAGGGTCTCGGCCCAGCGCGCCAGGTGGCCCAGGTAAGGGATGACACGATCGACCTGCTGCAGGTAGATACCCCAGGGACCAAGACGGTCGGCCTGCAAATACGAGGGCAGGGGATGGCCGTAGGGGTTGGAAACCGGCGTGGCGTTGGTGCTGTGGCTGCTTGTCATAAGGCTCTTTATGTTGGCATTGGAAGCAGCCACTGTAGGCGCGCGCCAGCCCCCTGTCCAAGGCCAGAAAAGTTGCTAACTATGCAAAAAATTTATGAGCCTGTGATGGGCGTTCAGTTAAAGCGCTGGAAATCAGGTCGAATTGGAGATGATAACTATGAGCTGCAAGCCGACATAGCTTGCCACTACGAAAATTCGTCAGGGGTGTCCATAGCAGACGCTCTGGCTCGCGGGAAGCGGACTGACGCACCGTTTACCGAATTCTCGTCACCGGACGTTCGTTGGCAAAATTTACCTTTTCACTCTGGCAGTCGGCGGTGCAGCGAAGCTCGTCTGTTGTCCGCTTCAATGCGGCCATCATCAAGGAAACGCATCAACGCTCGCCAGTTGCACAGGCTATAGCCGATTGCCTGCGCCATGGATAACTTGGCCGATATATGCCCAAGTGCTGCCTGCAGCCATTCGTGCATTTCCTCCAGAACTGGCCTGGTTCGCAGCGGGCTTTGACTTCGTCGAAGCCCTGCGCTCTGTCCACGGATGTCGGACTCAACAGCATAGATTTTGGCAATTCGCTGCAATGCCTGGTGTGCCAGGGTGCCCGGTAAGAGCTCGTGCTGTTTATGGATTTCGAAGGTAAGCACCCAGCCAACACAGGTTGACTGCTAGGTAACTTATAGGTCGACGGCGTCCAGCGGTGTGGCAGCAGTTCCTCGATGCGGCTGTTCATGTGTGTTGGCAGCCTCGTCAGAACATCCTTGAGATAAGCCCATGAGTCATGTCCATGCAGCTTTGCGGACTGCAGCAAGCTCATCACCACCGCAGCACGTTGACTGGCCAGTTGACTACAAGCGAAGAGTCAGGCTTTCCTGTCATGTGAATCTTCTCATGACAGGAATAACTGGTTGATTGCGGTTTCCCTGCGCGCGGGCCAACGGGCCGCAACGGTGATGAGCCTGATCCGTATGTTTACATACATGAAAGACATCCTCACACGGCTGCCGACACAAAAGAACCG
>Ga0118677_10001824_pt1 | contig 44190 bp, 34 predicted proteins | sample AliMusrvi5mmetaG_FD_86154 | JGI IMG/M metagenome (GOLD analysis project Ga0118677, IMG submission 86154)
CCCCTAATCCCCACTCCCCACTCCCAATCCCCCAGCCCCAAACCTCATCATGGAATTTCTTACTCACGTATTACCCAACGGATTGGAGATCGTTGCCGAGTGCAATCCCGATGCCTACTCGACGGCCCTCGGGTTCATTGTGAAGACTGGTGCCCGCGACGAGACCGAAGAGATCGCCGGCGTAAGCCATTTTCTCGAACACATGGCGTTCAAGGGCACGCCCACCCGTTCGGCCGACGAGGTGAACCGCGAGCTTGACGAGATCGGTTCGCATGGCAACGCGGGAACCTCGGAAGAGACGACCGTTTACTATGCCCCCGTGCTGCCGGAGTATCAAACACGGGCGACCGAGGTGCTCGCCGACATCCTCCGCCCTTCGCTCCGCGAGGCCGACTTCCAAACCGAGAAGAAAGTGATCCTCGAAGAAATCCAGATGTTCGAGGATCAGCCGCCGTTCGGGGCCGACGAGAAGTGCCGTGCGGCCTTCTTTGGCGATCACCCCCTGGGCCGCAGCGTGCTGGGCACGATGGCCAGCATTGAGGCCCTGCCGGTCGCGGCCATGCGAGATTACTTCTGCCGCCGTTATGCCCCGGGCAACATCGTCCTGGCGGCGGCCGGCCGGGTCGATTTTGATCGCATGATCGCTGACTGCCAGCGAGTTTGTGGTGGCTGGGAGCCGGCCGAATGTCCCAGGATTGTTGAACCGGCGCAGCCTCGCAGTGGATTCCATCGGCTCACACGGGCCTCGGCCACGCAGCAATATCTCTTGCAGATGTCGCTCGGTCCCGCGGCGGATGACGACGATCGCTATGCGGCCAAGGTTCTGGCGATCATCCTGGGCGATGATTCCGGCAGCCGGCTTTACTGGGAAGTCGTTGATTCGGGCATTGCCGAAGTGGCCGAACTGAGCCACGGCGAGTATCAAGGTGCGGGTGTTTTCTTCACCCAGATCAGTTGCTCGCCGGAGGATGCCGATGAGGTTTACCAGCGGGTGATGCAAGTTTATGAGACGTCCCATACCGAGGGCATCAGGGAGGCCGAACTTCAGCAGGCGAAGAACAAGGTTCGTTCGCAACTCGTGCTTTCCAGCGAGCGGCCAAGCCCGCGGATGTTCGGCGTCGGCGGCGACTGGGTCTATCGCCGCGAATACCGATCGCTGCAAGAGGATCTCGATCTGATCGCTTCGATTCGGCTCGATCAGATTGCCGACGTTCTCGAGCGATATTCGCTGGTCGAGGGGACTGCGTTGACGATCGGACCGGAGTAGGTTACCCCTTAGTATTTTCTGGAGGTTTATTGTATCCTGGTAAAGAACAAGGTCTTCTGATAGATTAGATGTAGACGTTAGATTGCTAGGCCGCTACAAATACCCCAACGATAGGGGATACAAAGGGACTTATGGCCGTTAGCACCGTGAACGAATTTCTGTCGGCACTTGAAAAGAGCAAGCTGCTCGGCTCGGAGCAGCTCATCGCAGCTCAGCGTCTCGCTGGTGAATCGCCCGATGCGGCTGCTTTGGCCAAGATTCTGGTCCGCGAAAATCTTGTTAGCCGCTGGCAGGCCGGCACACTCCTGGGCCTGGGCCAGCGGGCACAGCTCCGTCTGGGTAAATACAAGCTCATTCAGCGGTTGGGTAAAGGCGGCATGGGTACCGTCTTCCTCGCCGAGCACGTGACGATGAATCGCCGCGTAGCCCTGAAGATCGTCCCTCGTTCCATCGCCGAAGATCGGGCCTCGTTGGATCGCTTCTTCGCCGAGGCCCGAGCGATCGCCGCACTCGACCATCCCAATATCGTTCGGGCCTATAGCGTCGATAATGAAATGGACCGCTATTTCATTGTCATGGAATTCGTTGACGGCCAAGATCTGCAACGGATAGTCGAAATCAACGGACCCTTGGATTTCGAGCATGCGGCAGACTACATCCGCCAGGCCGCGGAGGGGTTGGCCCACGCACACGCCCACAACCTCGTCCACTGCGACATCAAACCCGCAAACCTCCTGGTGAACCACCAAGGGGTGATCAAGATTCTCGACCTGGGCCTGGCTCGCCTAAACCAGAGCGATGAACCGCGCGGGGCGTCGGCTGGCGAACCGGCCTTTGGAACCGTCGATTACATGGCCCCCGAGCAGGCTCTGGGAACAGCGAATTTCGATCATCGTGCTGACATCTATTCCCTGGGCTGCACGCTGTACTTTCTGCTCACGGGGCATCCGCCTTTTCCAGAAGGCACGCTTGCCCAACGGATTGTCAAGCATCAGACGCAAGAACCTCGCGATATTCTGCTCGAGCGGCCCAATACTCCGCCAAAGTTGGTCAAGATCTGCAAGCAGATGATGGGTAAGGAGCCGGAAAGCCGCTACCAATCGATTCAAGAGGTGAGCGCGGCCCTGGCGCCTTGGCTGAACGCATCCGATGGCGAGATAGGCGGTCGTATGCCGCGGGCGGTAAAGCCCTTGGAAGATACCACCCCGCCGGCCCCGCCGGCCGACGACTGGCTTTCCTTTCTTGACGTGCCGTCGACCGCGACCTCCAATGGCTTCAAGAAGCCTGCCACGGCTGCAAATGCAGCAAAGCCGACCAAGCCCGGCAAACAGAAAAGGCACAAGGGTCAGTCCCAAGGTGGAATTTTCGCGGCCCTGGCCGGTGTGTTGACCTTTGGCCGAAAAAAACTCGGCTGGTTCAACACAACGACGCGGAAGATCGTGGGGGCCGTTGTCGGCACGGCGTTGCTGGCGGCGGTTGCTGGACTGGCATCGTTGCCTTTTCTGCTGTCGTCTCCCAAGCCCGCGCCGCAGACGACGATACCGCCGCCAAAACAAGAGGAAAAGAAGGGGCCTGTCGAAGAAGAAGTGGGTGCTCCGCCTGATAAGTCGCCCGACAAAAAGCCGGCTACATCCAAGGATTCCGCTGCCAAAGAGAACTCTGCGTCAAAAGCCGAGACTTCCAAGAAGCCTAAGGAGAGCGTCCCGCTGAAGTCAGCCGAACCCGACAAGTCCAAGAATAACGTCCCGCCGAAGACGATAACGGAAGGGAAATCCACCCCCAATCCGACGGTCAAGCCAGATCTGCCCGAGAAGAAGCCAGAACCGCCCGAGAAAAAACCAGAACCGCCCGCCAAAGTAGACAAGAACGTCTCCTTGGATGGCCTTGCGCTGTCCGGCGACTTGCCGCCACCGGGCAAGGGCGCCAACGAAGCCGTTTCGCTCGGCACCCTCGATCTCGATCCCAAGCTGACGGTTGATGTCGAGTTGCTTGGCGGCGACGCGGTCGCCAAAGGCAATCCTAAGTTTGAATTGCGGAAAGAGGGCAGCGGGCCAACTCCGGGCTGGTCGGTCCAGATGACCGACAAAAGTAAAGACAGCCTGAAGATCGCCCGAGTCTGGCAGGAGGAGAACGCATGGAAAATCCAATGGACCGCCGAAGCGAAGGACAAGGCCACGCTGGTTCGTTACTGCGGCCTACAGTTCTCCTGTGAGCAGAAGACGCGTTTTGTCGCCTTATGCATACCCAAGACCGTGCCGCCGCTGGCAGTCGACATCGATAAGTTCAAGCTCGATAAGTCCGGTAAGGCCATTGCCCACGAGCATTTCAGCAGGGATTTGCCCCTCCCCGACCTTAGCCTGCTCCGACTACGGATCTTGCCCATGGACAAATCGATGCCGAACCATGAGATCAAGATCATGGAGGCCAAGGGGCACGTCAGCCGTTCATCGCGAGGCAAGCCCATCGAGCCGGCATCCGGAAACACGATACCCGTCAAGGGCCACCTGGTCGTGATGCTCACGAAAGAGAAGACCCCTCGCGTCGCTTTCAGCATCGGGTTTGACGCCCGCGGCAAGGATGTGCTGCTCGACATGCAGACCTTCTGTGAAATCTCGGGCAATAAGATACCCTTCAACACGAAGAATCTTCAGAAATTTTCCGCGGTCGCCGAATACGTGATAGCCAACAAAGACAAGACCCCAAAGCCAACGTCCGAACAGCTCCAGGCCGCCAATAAAACCAACGAAGAGCTAAAGGCCCTGGGAGATTTGGCGACCGATCTGAAGAATACCTCGATTCCTTTTTCTGTCTATGCCGTCCTGGGTGAAGGTGACGGCGAGGCTGCTCCGCGGGTTGTCATCTTCCAGAGCGGTCAGATCGAGAACCCGAATCCCCTCGAGGCGCCGAAGAACCCCAGAGGCAACAAAAAGGTCCGCCCTGCTTCTTAGGATCGAGAGTTGAAACCAAAGTGAAACTGCAATTTACCCTGATCCTTCTTTTGCCGCTATCCACCGCAACGGCCCAGCCGCTCCTTGGGCCGGAAGTCAAGACCGTGCAGCAATGGGCCGATCAACTGACCTCCGCGGAATTCCGCCAGCAATGGCATGCAGCGTATGTTCTGGGAACGCTCGGTCCCAAAGCGGCGCCGGCCGTGTCGGCCTTGCACGCGGTCCTGGATGTCAACTCAGGCAAGAACGAATACGCCAGGAGCATGGCCGCCTGGGCCTTGGGACGCATCGGTCCCGCCGCCGAGACGGAAATACCTTTCTTGATCGAAACGATGCGATCGACGAAGCTTCTTGCCGTCCGCCGCAGCGTCGCGGAGGCCCTGGGTAATTTCGGTTTTGCGGCAAAACCGGCCGTGACGGAACTGCTCAAGATGCTGGACAATGATGACGAAATCACTCGCGTCAACGCGGCCGTGGCTCTCTGGAAGATTGAATGCCATCCCAAAGCCTTGCCGGCGCTCCTGGAGGTGCTTCGACATGGCAATTCGTCCCAGGCTTATCCTGCGGCCGTTGCACTGGGTCAAATGGAGAAAGAAGCCGATGTAATCGCTCCGGCCCTGATCGAGGCCCTGCACGCCCCCACCGCTGATGTTCGCCGTGCGGCAGCCCGCTCGCTGGGCCAGTTTGGCAAAGCCGCCTTTCCGGTGCTCAAAAAGGTCCACGCCATGCAGGATCCGGATGCCGAAGCCCGCCGCATGGTCATCGAGGCCTTGAGTTGGATGGGACGGGACGCCGTGCTGGACTTGACCGCCGCGCTACGAGACGCAAGTCCCGCCGTTCGCGGTGCAGCCGCCCGCGCTTTGGGCAACCTTGGCGCTGAGGCCCTCTCGGCGCGCTCTGCGTTGGAGACCGCTGCCAGCGATCCGCAGGAGGACGTGCGCACCGCCGCCGCCAAGGCTTTGCAGCGGATTCGCGGCGATTGACCGGCGCTTGCAGTCCCGCATTCTTAGGAACTACAAACTGCTAAATGAAAACCAACCGCGAACCGCTCGCTGAATTCACCTTCCAGGCCGTTGTCGCGGGGCTTGTGCTGGGCGTCGTATTCGGCGCTGCAAATGCATACTTGGGCCTGCGCGTGGGCATGACGGTCTCAGCCTCGATTCCGGCGGCCGTCATGACGGTCGCCATTTTCGCGGCCTTGGGCCGGAAGGTAACCATTCTGGAGGCCAACCTCTCGCAGACCATCGCCTCGGCCTCCACCGCCCTGGCCACCGGTTCGATCTTCACCTTGCCAGCCCTATTTCTTTGGGGAGTCGCTCCACCTTACCTGCAAATCGTGGCGCTATGCTTCCTTGGCGGTCTGTTGGGCCTGGCCGCCATGATTCCACTCCGCCGGCTGCTGATCGTCGAGTCGCACGATGAACTCCCCTATCCTGAAGGCACCGCCTGTGCCGAGGTTCTCCTTGCCACCACCAAGGGCATTGCCGGCAGCGGCTGGATCTTCGCGGGCATCGCCGTCGGGGCCGCGGTCAAACTCTTGGTCAGCCTCTTCTTTCTTCTCCCCGACACCCTCGCCGTGCCGCTGAACTTTCTCCCCAAGGCCGAACTTGCCATGGAGCTAGCCCCCGCTTTGATCGGCGTCGGCTTCATTCTCGGCTATCGGCAATCGGCGGTTTGCGTGGCCGGTTCGCTGCTCTCCTCGCTGGCTCTCATCCCGCTGATCGCCTGGATGGGGAGCGGCTTAACCGTGCCCTTGGCGCCGGAAACACAAATGCTCGTCGCCAAAATGACAAGCGACGATATCTGGAATAAGTATGTCCGCTACATTGGCGCGGGAGCTGTCGCCACGGCCGGAATCCTCACCGTCTTGCGCGGATTGCCGACGATGCTCGGGGCCTTCGTTGCGGTCGTCCGCGGAATGCAAAGCAGAGCGTCGGCCGCCGCCGACAATGCCGCGACTCGCGCCGACCGCGATCTGCCCGGTACGTTTGTCTTCGGTTCGATTGCCGTCGTGATCCTGACGCCTGCACTGGTCCCAGGCATTCTCGGCGGAGACCTGGGAATCCTGCCGCGGATCGTCTGTTCGGCCGGCATTGCCGTCTTCGGCATTCTCTTTGTCACCGTGGCGGCGCGGATCGTGGGCATCGTGGGAGTTTCATCGCAACCGACCTCGGGCATCACGCTGGTCACGCTACTGGGAACCGCCGCTCTCTTCGCAGCCGTCGGTTGGACCGGTGTCGGCGCGCAGGCAGCCGTGCTGACTGTCGGCACCGTCGTGGCCATCGCGGCCTCGAAGGCCGGCGACATTTCCCAGGATCTCAAGACGGGCTACCTCGTTGGCGCCACGCCCGCCAAGCAGCAATTTGGCCAATTGCTGGGTGCGGCCGTGGCTTGTTGGGCCGTGGCGGCGACGCTCGCGCTTTTAGCCAAAGCCTATGGCTTCGGCAACGGTTCACTGCTCCGCGCTCCTCAGGCCACGCTCATGAAAACCATTATCGAAGGCGTGCTCTCCGGAGAATTGCCGTGGCGCCTGGTGTTCAGCGGCGCTGGCATCGCCTTGTGCGGAGTCCTCAGCGGGGCCAACGGCCTGGCTTTTGCCATCGGCGTCTACTTGCCGTTAGCCACCATGGCCCCACTCTACCTGGGCGGCTGCGTGCGTCTGCTTGTTGAACATTTCCGCCAAGGCCAGCCGGCAGCGCAATCCGATACGGGCATTCTAGCCGCTTCTGGACTAGTGGCCGGCGAAGGCTTGGCGGGCGTGCTCGTTGCCGGGCTTGTGGCTGCGGGCATGGCCCCGCAAAAACATGATCCTCTCTTCAGCGGTCTTCTCGGAGAGAGATTGATAATCCTCGTTGCTCTCTTTATCTGTATCTTTCTTTGGCGCTCTTGCCGTGGACGTTAATGTGTTTTCCGACCACGGAGAATCCAACCACCAAATAGAGCGGTGAACGTGACTATTGGGCTACCATGCGCGTGCCAGGCAATGTCGGTTAATTGCGTTTTTACCACTATTGGTGGAATTTTCATTGACTACACGAGTGGAAATTGCCCTCGAAAACAAGGAGAAAATCACCCCCAGTTCAAAAGCACATTCCCCGCACTGATCTTGACCTAGGAAGGGAATCTTGCGAGACTCCGCCACCTTCTTATTTGTCTGCCTCTGACTGGAGATTGTGCGAGGAGAAATAATCATGTTTTCAAAGTCAAGTATTTGGGGATTGACGTTAGTCTTGCTGGCTTATGGTTGCAGCAAACCCACCGAGACGGGAACCACGCAGGCCACGCCAGCCGCCGCTGCGTCAAACCCGACAAGTACCGCGCACGACAACCCGTCGCAAACTGCGAAAGTGGTGGTTACGAGTTTTCTTGAGGCGATTCGCAAGGGAGATAATGACGCGGCGACCAAGTTGCTTACCAAAGTCGCCCGCCAAAAGGCCGAGGAAACCGGCCGTTGTGTTGCTCCTGCTGCAAATGATAGCGCGAAGATTGAAGCTCAAGAACCCGTCTATCCCACGGCAGAACACGACATTGCCCACGTGCCAACCAAATGGGTCGATCTGGATGAAACGGGCAAACCGCGCACGGACAAAGCCACCTGGGTTTGCCGCCTGGAGCCGGAGGGCTGGCGAGTGGCTGGATTTGCCGCCTACGTATTCGAGGGAGAAGACCCGCTGCTTCTGAGTTTTGAAGACCCGGACGATATGTTGAAGAAGCAGAACTGGCTCAAAGAGGAGATTACTCGACGCGCAAAGCAGGAGACGACACCGCCTGCCGACAAAGAGAATTCGTTCCAAGCAGAGAAAAAACCGCAGGACGCTTTTCGTCGCTAACCAACCAACATGCAAGGAAAAAGCCTCAGGGCCAAGAGGGTTTGCCCCCTCTGCTTATGGGGTCACGAGAAACTTTTTTCTTTATAATAAAAGATTGTAGGACGAGTTCTAAGTGCTTTGCAATAAATAACTTAGATGCTTTTTTTGGAGAGGCATTCCAGAGGGACTGCCTCTCTTTTTTATTGGAGGGTACTTGTAGAATACGAAACGCGGTGTAAACTTCCGTAACCATGCTAAAGTGCCCCCAGACATCCGAGTTGACCCAGTACGGTTATTTTCCGTGGTCTCCCCGGTTGACATCTGTGGCAGCTATGCTAGCTTAGTGTTCGGATGCTGTGTCTTTGAAACCAGGATTCTGATCGGTTTGCCGCTTGAACAGGGCAGCAAGAGCCGGTGGAAATTTTGGGTCACAGCGAGAACTACCGTCTGTTTCCGGTTGAAGCCGTCAGGGCCGGAGACTAAAAGAACCAGTGACGGCGTTAGAGCGAATGTCTAAACGCTACAGTACCTGTTAAGTAGGAGGTTTCTCGAATGAATCGTACCTGTGTTCTTTGCGCCGTCTTGTTTGTTGCGGTGCTCGGCCTCGTCCTGATGGGCGGTGCCAATTTGGCGGTGGCCGGCGATTGCTGCGCCCCGGCTGCTTGTGCGGCTCCGGCCGCTTGTTGTGAACCTGCTCCGGCTAGCTGCCATCCGCGGCTCATGGAGCGTCTGAAGGCTCGTTGCCATAAGAGTTGCTGCCCGGCGCCCTCGTGCGCTCCAGCTCCTTGCGCCCCGGCTGCTTGTGCGGCTCCGGCACCTTGCGCTCCGGCCGCTTGTGCTCCGGCTTCTTGCGAGCCGTGCGCTCCCAAGAGCTGCCACCCGCGTCGCGAGCGTCGCCACCGCTGCTGTGCGGAGAAGAGCTGCGCTCCGGCGCCTTGTGCTCCGGCCGCCCCCTGTGCGGCTCCGGCACCTTGTGCTCCGGCCGCTGCCCCGGCTCCGGCTCCTTGCGCTCCGGCCGCTTGTGCCGCTCCGGCTGCTTGCTGCGAGCCTTGCGCTCCGGTGAGCTGCCGTCCGCGTCACCACCGCCAGCGTCGTTGCAGTGAAGCTGCAAGCTGTGGCGCCTGTGCTCCGACTGCTTGCGGTTGTGCAGGTCCGGCTCCGGCTCCTGCCGCTGCTGCTACCGTGACTTCGCCCTCGGCTGCCGCTCCGGCTCCGATGGCTCCGCCACCGCCGCCGGCTCCCAAGAAGTAAAACTGGACCAGGGCCCAGGCATGACCCGCTGGTTTTCCAGTGGGTAGTGCCCCGGGAATGACCCAAGTTCGGCCTCGATTTTGCCCTGTTAGTCAGGCCGACATGTCCGAAATAAGCTTCGCCGAACCTGTTTTCAGGTTCGGCTTTTTTTGCGCTATCGCATAGAAAAAGCCGAGGCTTTACCGGCCGCAGCTTCTCCTTTTTGGCTCTCCGCCAAGTTTGTGGCTAGGGCGTCTCGCCTGCCTGGTTCAACCACAACATCTTGGGCAGGCGGGACGCCCACACCACGATTATCCGCAAACCCGGCGGAGAGCCTTTTTTAATTGTAATGCTGCCAAACTACTTCGTCGAACCATCCAGATTCTTGGCAGCGAAGTCCCAATTGACTTTTGTCCAGAAGCCCTCGATGAACTTCGGCCGCAGATTGCGGTAGTCGATGTAGTAGGCGTGTTCCCAGACATCGAGCGTGAGGATCGGCTTGCGATCGTGTTTCAGCGGTGTGTCGGCATTGCTCAGAGCCATGATCTCCAGCTTGCCCTGCTTATCGACTGCCAGCCAAGCCCAGCCCGATCCAAACAAATTCGCGGCCTTCTCGGAAAATGCCTGCTTGAACTTGTCGTAGCCGCCAAAATCGCGATCGATTGCCTTCAGCACGTCGCCCTGTGGGTCGCCACCACCGGCGGGTGACATGCAGTGCCAGAAGAAATCGTGGTTCCACGCCTGGGCAGCATTGTTGAATACTGGACCGGCCGCAGCGGCAACAATCACGTCCGTCAACGGTGCGCTAGCCTCTGGCTTCCCTTCCAGCAGCGTATTCAGCTTGGCAAAATAGGCAGCCTGGTGCTTATTGTAATGGTAATTCATCTGCTCTTCATGCAGAAAGGGCTGCAATGCGCCCAAGGCATAAGGCAATTCGGGTTGTTTGAAACTCATTCTGAAATCTCCTTTTCGTCGTCGTACTGGGGGTTTTGGTTGATCGTTTGCCTGGCCTTTCAGAGTGGTACCAACCAGAACCACACCCACGCCGGCAGCCAGGGATCCAGATAAAAATTCACGTCGTTTCATTTTTGGCATTCCTCTGGGGGGCTTACTGTTTGTCGCCTGGAGGCTATCACCCCTGTCTTGTCTTATGGTACGGTGCTAAGTTTTTCAGGCAAGGGGCGGGAACCAAGAAAAGGCGGCCGAAAAAAGCGAAGATTGCCCGAAATCCCTCAACTAGGTAACTCCAGTCGTGGTTGCCCCGGTTATTTATCAAATCGCTCTTTAATCTTTTTCCGACTCACGGTACAGTCCTATGGGAGCGGAGGAACGGCTTCCTTTCCGACCGTTCACTGGACGACAAACGGATCGCAAATCTCAGAATTGCCAAGGACGGCGCATGAAAATCCTCGCAGAATCTCTGTCGCGGCCACGCCTCTCCGTAGCGATGATCGTCCGCGACGAGCAGGAGGTGCTGGCCGAATCAATCGAAAGCGTCCGCAAGATCGCGGAGGAAATCGTAGTTCTGGACACCGGATCCACTGATCGGACACCGGAATTGGCCACCCAACTTGGGGCTAGGGTGTACCGCACCCCTTGGGAAAACGACTTCTCCACGGCACGAAATCACTGCCTGAGACATGTAAGCGGTAATTGGGTTCTTTGGCTCGATGCGGGCGAACGCATTTCCCCACAACATGCAGCCGAACTGCGACATTTCCTCGATCGAGAAGCCAAGCCCTCGATCGCATACTCAATTTGGGTTGAATCGCCTCCGCGTGAAGAGGCAGCATCTGCCGAGCAGTGTTCGCAAGTCAGGCTACTTCCAACCCACGTGGATTTGCGATTTTCAGGTCGTGTTTGCGAGACATTGAGCGCGTCGCTCCAATCGGCCGGACTTCAAACCGCCGAGGCCCCCTGCCGTATCGTTCGACACCCACGTCAACACGAACCGCGGCGGTTCCTGGCCAAGGCCCAGCGAGACCTGGCCTTGGCCAGCGCAGAGGCAGAAGCTAGCGGAAATTGGACGCCACGGCTGCTGCTGGTGGCCGGTCAAGCCCACTGCGTTCTGGGCGATCAAGGTCAGGCTCGTGAGTTGTTGCGTAGCGCGGCTGAGATTTCGCCGCCTCGTTCGGCCCAACGGCTGGAGGCTTTTTATGGTCTTTTGACGACATTTGACGATGATCCGGACCTGCACGCCAGCCAATTGACGGCATGCCTGGACTCACTGGAAGACTTTCCTTTCGACGTGCAACTTCTCCTTGCCCTGGGTAACTTCATGCTGGTTCGCGAACGGCTTGATCTGGCGATTCGGGCATTCGAGGCAGCCGTCCGCTTCGGCCGGATCACGCCAACAGTCTGGCACCTGTGCGAGGTCCGAGAAATTGCCGCTGTTTGCCTGGGGCTTGCCTTGCAGGCTCGGCAGCGCGACGATGAGGCATGCACTGTTCTGGAGACGGCACTGGCTGCACGGCCGGACTCAGTCCGCTTACTTCATCGGCTTTTTGATCTCTACCGCAAACGGGGGAAATCGACAGAAGCCCTGGCCGAGCGGCTGCCTTCCGCGCTGCTAGCCCTTGGCCTGGATCAGGGTTCGGCCGGTGACAACCGGCTGAAACTGCGGTTTGATGCGGGCCAAGCCGCGAGCGATTTGGCCCCTCACATTGCCTCTCTCGAACCGCAGCATGTCGGCCATTGAGGCCGTTGCAAATTATTTTTTCGTGGAACGGAATTCATTCCGCTTACCCGAAAAAGGGAAGGCAACGTAATAAATCCTGTCTCTCCGCCGGGTTTGCGGATAATTGTGGTGCGGGCGTCTCGCCTGCCCAAGATGTCGTGGTTGAACTAGGCAGGCGAGACGCCCACACCACAAACTTGGCGGAGAGCCAAAATTCCGTTCCACGACGCGGAATTTGTGATTCTCCTGATATTTTTTCACGCCATGGTTGACAAAGACCTGCGGAAGTCATAACAATTTGGCATTCGACTTCTTTGCCATATCTCCAAAGGAGAGATCCCATGTCCACTGCCTGCCAACTTCCATCGTTTCGCGTACATTCCTGTAGCGACTTCTCGTCCGAGGACATGTTGCCACCTCCCTCGATCTCGGCAATCTCGGCCAGCAACGCGGATGAGGACATTGACGAATTCGAGGATGATGATTTCGACGATGATTTTGACGACGACTTCGAGGATGATTTTGACGACGATTTCGATGATGACTTCGCCGATGATGATAACGACGATGACGACGACGATGCGGAATTTGCGCCCGGCGAAGTAGAGGCTGACGAATAGTCATGCAAGAGCTCGCAGCACAAATCGAACAGGCGGTTGCGGCAATCCGCAGCCTTTGGACGGGCAAGCCCCAAATCGGCATCATCCTGGGTACGGGTCTGGGTAGCCTGGCGGGGCATATTCATGCCGAGGCGACCCTCGACTACGCCTCGATTCCACATTTTCCACGTTCAACCGCCATCGGCCACACGGGCCAGTTGGTGTGCGGCCATCTGGACGGAGCCTCTGTCGTGGCCATGGAGGGCCGTTTTCATGTTTATGAAGGCTACAGCTATGCCCAAATCACGTTTCCCGTCCGCGTGATGAGGGCCTTAGGCGCCGAGTTGCTCATCGTCTCCAACGCCTGCGGCGGCATGAACCCGCAATATGCCCAGGGTGACATCATGGTCATTGAAGACCATATCAACCTGATGAACGGCAATCCGCTCATCGGGGTGAACGATGATCGGCTTGGCCCGCGTTTTCCCGACTTATGTGCCCCGTACGATCGCAAACTGATCGATCGCGCCCTTTGCATCGCGCGGAAGGAGAACTTCACGGCCCATAAGGGCGTCTACGTGGCCGTGACAGGCCCAAATCTGGAAACCCGGGCCGAATATCGCTTCTTGCGGATGATCGGTGCCGACGTTGTTGGCATGTCAACCGTGCCCGAGGTTCTCGTGGCCGTGCATTCTGGCATGAGGGTCTTGGGCCTATCGATCATTACCGATATTTGTCTGCCAGACGCCCTCAAGCCGGCAAACATCCAGGAGATTTTGGCCACCGCCGCCGAGGCAGAACCGAAACTCAGGAAGATCGTGCTGGGGGTAGTGGCAGGGGAGGCTCATGTTTGACTCCGTCGTAAGCTCGGTTTCCCTGCCCAAGCAGGAAGAAAAGATTGTCCGTTTTTGGAAAGAACGGCAAATCTATGAAAAAACGCTAGCCTTTCGGGCCAACTCGCCATCGTTCGTGTTCTACGAAGGTCCGCCAACGGCCAACGGACTGCCGCACCCCGGCCACTGCCTCACTCGGGCGATCAAGGATCTTTTCCCGCGATACAAGACCATGCGCGGGTTCCGTTGCGAACGCAAGGCCGGCTGGGATACCCACGGGCTGCCGGTCGAAGTGGAAGTATGCAAGGAACTGGGCATCCACGCCAAGGCGGAAATTGAGGCTTACGGCATTGAGCCGTTCATCCATAAGTGTATCGAGAGTGTTTTCCGCTATATGCAACAGTGGGAAGAACTGACCGAGCGGCTCGGCTTCTGGATCCATCTCGATGAGGCCTACGTTACTTTCCATCAGAGCTATGTCGAGAGTGTCTGGTGGGCACTAAAGACCTTCTTCGAGCGCGGCCTGCTCTACCAGGGGCACAAGATCGTCTGGTGGTGGGCACAAGGCGGCACGGCCCTTTCCAGCGGCGAGGTCGGGCAGGGCTACCGCGAAGTGGCCGACCCCAGCGTGTTTGTGCGGTTCCCAATTTTCCCCTCGCCGGTACTCGGGAGAGGGGCCGGGGGTGAGGGCATTTCCGACACCGATCTACTCGTCTGGACCACTACGCCCTGGACACTCCCCAGCAACCAGTTTGTCGCGATCAAGCCGGACTTGGAATACTCCGTTGTTTGCTTTGCCGATGAGCCACGCAAGCTAATCATGGCCTCGGCACTCGTGGAAACAATCGCCAAGAAGTTGGGCAAGGAGCCGCAGGTTGTAGCAAGGCTTAGAGGTGCGGACCTCATCGGGCTTCGCTATACACCGCCGTTTGACTATTACTCCAAGACATTCGGAGAGTCCAAAGGCCAACTCAAGGCTGGCGGCCAGCAGCCAATTGCCTGGCGCGTCGTGGGTGCGGAGTTTGTCACGATCGATACGGGCACCGGCGTGGTTCACCAAGCCCCAGCCTTCGGTGAGGTTGACTTTGAGGTTCTGCAAGCCGAGCAGGCCCGCTTTGTGGAAGGTCATGGCCCGCAGCTCATCAATTCCGTTGCCCCCGATGGCACCTTCACCGCCGAGGCCCCCGATTACCAAGGCTGCTGGGTCAAGGAGGCCGATCGCGATATCATCCGCGAGTTGAAGCGTCGCGGCCTGCTTTTGCATCAAGAACAATACCTGCACGACTATCCGTTCTGCTGGCGGGCCGATGAAGATCCGCTTATCCAATATCCGCGGAGAAGCTGGTTCATCCGCACGACGAAGTTCCGCGACGAACTGCTCGCGAATAACCAGCTTATCCATTGGCTGCCAGAGCACATCCGCGATGGCCGCTTTGGCAATTTCCTGGAATCGAACGTCGATTGGGCACTCTCCCGAGAGCGCTACTGGGGTACGCCATTGCCAATCTGGGTTTGCGAAGCCACCGGCCACATGGAAGCCATTGGCTCGTACGAAGAACTTCAGCAAAAGTCCGGCGCGACCGGTTTTGAGGTCTGGGAAAAGGCCAAGGTGGCCAACCCGTCGCTGGCCGATCACTTGCGAATCCACAAGCCATATATCGACGCGGTTACTTACGATTCGCCCAAGGCGCCCGGTAAGCGGATGCGCCGCGTGCCGGACGTGATCGACTGCTGGTTCGACAGCGGCGCGATGCCGTTCGCTCAGTGGGGCTACCCGCACAAGGAAGGGTCCAAGGAGCGATTCCGCAGGCAGTTTCCCGCCGATTTTATCAGCGAGGCCATCGACCAGACGCGAGGCTGGTTCTACAGCCAGTTGGCAATCAGTACGCTGTTGTTCGGAAAACAACCGGCCGACGAACCGCGCGCGGTCTTGCAGACTCAGATGCCCTCACCCCCGGCCCCTCTCCCGGAGAGAGAGGGGAGCATGACCTCTGAAGTTCCCTATCCGCATCCTTTTCGCAACTGCATCGTGCTGGGTCTGATGCTCGGCGAAGACGGCCAAAAAATGTCGAAGAGCAAGCGGAACTACCGCGAACCGCGAGAGATCTTCGACCGCTACGGGGCCGACGCCCTGCGCTGGTACTTCTTTGCCAATCAGCCGCCGTGGACCTCGATCCGCTACAGCGAACAGGCCATCAAGGAAACAATCCCCGAGTTTCTCCTGCGGCTTTGGAACGTCTATAGCTTCTTCGTGATCTACGCCAACATCGACGGTTTTGACCCCGCGTCGGAAATCACCGGCAATGCTGGTCAACTGACGTCGGATGTCTTGGCCAAGGGCCGCGGTTACCGCCCGCCGTGCCAGCGGGGTGAATTGGACCGCTGGCTCCTCAGTGAGTTGAACCGAACCGCGGCCTCAGTCGTCCAGCGGATGGACCAGTACGATAACTTCAACGCATGTGAGCAGTTGATCGAGTTCGTCGACGCATTGAGTAACTGGTACGTCCGCCGCAGCCGTGATCGCTTCTGGAGCAGCGATCGCAATGCCGACAAGAGCGATGCTTATTGGACGCTCTACGAAACCTTATTAACTACCGCCAAGCTGATCGCTCCCATGGTTCCGTTTTTGGCCGAGGAGCTTTGGCAGAACCTGGCCGTCGCCGCCTTTCGTGGCGTAGGCGGCCCGCCTGCCGATGCAGCCGGGACGGTCGCGCCACAAGACATTGCCCGGCAACCCGTCGAAAGCGTCCACCTTTGCGACTATCCAACCGGCGACGCAGCCCTGATCGACGAGGCCCTCTCCGTCCAAATGAGTCTGGTTCGCGAGATCGTCTCGCTGGGCCTTTCGGCACGGATGGGCGCCAAGCTCAAGGTCCGCCAACCGCTGGCGGGGGTCGAGGTCATTCTGGCCGACCGTACCCATCTGGCCTGGTTGCAAGGGCACACCGATCTGATCCGTGGCGAATTGAACGTGAAGAAGGTCGATTTCACCGATCGGGCCGACCATTACATCAACTACACCGTGCTGCCCGACTTGAAGCGGCTTGGCCCGCGATTGGGCAAGCGGTTGCCGGCTGTCAAGAAGCTGCTTGCCGAGGCCAACGGCGGTACTTTACTGGCCGAATTGAAAAGCCAGGGCAAGGTTACTTTTCAGTTGCCCGACGGGCCGGTGGATCTTGACTCCGACGATATTCAGGTTCGACTCCAGGCCAAGGAAGGGTGGGCGGCGGCCCAAGGCAAGGCCAGCGTGGTCGTGCTTTCTATCGAATTGAACGAGGATCTGCTTCGCGAAGGAATTGCGCGCGAGGTTGCCCGCACGGTCAACGATCGCCGTAAGGAGACGAACTGCCAGTTCACCGACCGCGTTGCGATTGCCATCGTTACCGAATGTACGGAATTGCGTGCGGCAGTCGAGCAGTTCCGCGATTACATCATGGCCGAGACGCTAGCCCTGTCGATCGGGTTCGAGCCAATGACTGGCGTGGAAGCGGTGGACGTCGAGATCGGCGATTACCGGGCGCAGCTCGATATTCGAGTCTTGTCCGGGCAAAAAAACAAGTAGTAGTAAGTCCTGCCATGTCACTCATTGCTCCTCCCTTTCAGATCGCAGTGCTCATTTCCGGCGGTGGAACGACGTTGAAGAACCTGATCGATAAGATCCAGGCTGGGCGGTTGCGAGTGCGGATCGCCCTGGTCATTTCCAGCAGTTCCACTGCCCGGGGGTTACAATTCGCCCACGACGCCGGCATTCCCACGGTGGTCGTGCCGTCGAATCACTTTGCGTCGCAAGAAGAATTCAGCCGGGCGATTCTCGATCCTTGCCGCGCTGCCAAGATCGATCTGGTCGTCATGGCTGGGTTTCTCAAGCGGGTAACCATTGCCGACGACTTTGCCAATCGCGTGACGAACATCCATCCGGGACTGATTCCGGCCTTTTGCGGCCAAGGCTTCTACGGCCATCATGTGCATCAGGCGGTCATCGACTACGGCGCGAAGCTTAGCGGCTGCACGATCCACTTCGCCGACAACCTGTACGACCACGGTCCGGTGATTCTCCAGCGGGCCGTTCCCGTGCTAGACGATGATACGGCCGACACGCTCGCCGCGCGGATCTTCGAGGCCGAATGCAAGGCTTATCCCGAAGCCATCCAACTCATTGCCGACCGGCGAGTTCGGGTCGAAGGACGCAAAGTGCGTATTTCGGCGTGTGAACATCAAGATTGTGGGTAGCGCCAAGAACGGTAACTGTTTCGGTTTGTGCGTCCCGAGAACGGCGGTTTACCCAGCGAAGGGCGCAGTCCTGGTCGAAAGCTCGTCTTCTGCCTCCGGCACACCGGAGCGAATGCAGCGGCAGAGACTCAGTAGCTCGTCCAGCGTCGAAAGAATCTGTTCCTCCTGGCAGCCATCCTTTGCGGCGGCTTCCAGTCGAGCCGCGCAGGGGGTGATCTCGCCAAATCCGTAGCTCCCGGCTGATCCCTTGATCTGGTGGGCGGTCCGAGTCAGTTGTTGCCAGTCGCGACTCCGCGCATGAGTTTCCAGGGCGTTGATCCGATCGGGCATCTCTTGCACGAAAAGGTCGACCAGATCGCCCAGTCTAGGATCCGTGGCAAGCGCTGAATAGATAAAAGCCGTGGACTTGGCTCTGATCGGGTTGCTCTCGCTGATGGTGGGCATGGCTGAGGCGTTGTTCGTTCGATTGCGGTCCATCCATTGGGCGACGGTTCTCAGGAGACTTTGTCGATCGATCGGCTTGGTGGCGTAGTCATTGCAGCCGGCGTCAAGGCACTTCTGGCGGTCCTCGGCCATGGCGTGGGCCGTCAGGGCGATGATCGGGCCGCGGTAGCCTTCGCTCCGCAGGCGACTTGCGGCGGTATAGCCGTCCATGACCGGCATCTGCATGTCCATCAGGATCACGTCGAACGGATTTTCTTCCTCATGGGCCGAGTGAACATAATCGAGCGCAATCTGCCCATTATCGGCAACCGTGACCTGGACTCCTGCCTTCTTGAGAACGAAGGTGATAAACCGTTGATTGTCAATGCCGTCCTCGGCTAGCAGGATCCGCCCGGAAAGTTGACTATCCGCGGCCGGCTTATCGCTTGGTGCGTCGGTCGTTACGGGAAGGACTTTAGTGAACCCATCCGACATGCGGATCTCTTCCAGTGGGCCAGTCTCGATACTGATCAGAAACGAGCTTCCTTTTCCGACTACGCTCGTGCCGGTGATGTCGCCGCCGAGCATCTGTGCTAGACGCTTGCTGATGGCCAAGCCAAGCCCCGTGCCGCCGAATCGCCGCGTCATCGACGTATCTGCCTGCGCGAATGGCTTAAAGAGCGAGGACATTTGCTCAGGCTGCATTCCCACACCCGTGTCGATCACCTCGAAGCCGATACGCGGGTTGGGCGTTTCAGGCGAGTCCAGTAGGCTAACCACAAGGCGCACGCCACCTAGTTCAGTGAACTTGACGGCGTTGCCTAGCAGGTTGATGAGGATTTGACGAAGGCGTGTCGGATCGCTCTGAATGAAATCGGGAATCGGCCCGCGGAATTCGATCTGGAGAGAAATGCCTTTTGCCGTTGCGCGAACTTGCATGAGGGATATCGCCTCGCTGGCGAGTTGGCGAGGCGAACAGGGTATCCGCTCGACCGTCATCTTGCCTGCCTCGATCTTCGAGATGTCGAGGATGTCGTTGATAATTCCCAACAGATGGTTGCCATTGCGATGGATGATCTGGACAAAGTCTTCCCGTTCGCTCTTGCTCGTGCCTTGCTGCAAGAGCAGATCGGAATAGCCCAGAATGGCGGTCATCGGCGTACGGATTTCGTGGCTCATGTTGGCCAGGAAATCGCTCTTGGCCCTGCTCGCCACCTCGGCGGCATCCTTGGCGACCAGAAGCTCGCGGGTACGAAGGGCAACGCGATCTTCCAGTTCGTCTCTAGCTCGGCACACGGCCGACCGTGCTTGCCCGATCTGATCCAGCATCGCGTTAAAACCAGCGTTGAGCACGCCCAACTCGCCGTCGCCGACTTGTTCCACGCGGATCGAGTAGTCGTCTTCGCGAGTAACTCGCTGCATGGCTTCAACCAGACGCAGGATCGGCAACGTAATGAACCGCTGCAACTGGTGAGCCAGGAGCATGGAGACGGCCAGCGAAACGGCCAGCACCGCCAGCGCGATCCACACATAGCCCCAGATCTGTTTTTGGAGTTCGTCCATCCGCGCGTGCAGATAGATGAATCCCAATTTCTCGTCGGCAGGGCCAATGTTCTGTGCGACATCCAAATAACCTGAATGCGTGAAAATCGTGCAGTTCTCCGAAGGAGCCTTGGGGAGAGCCAAGCCTTGCGGAAGATCGGCCGGATAAGTGGCGAACACCTTGCCCTGCGGGTCATACAAACAGGCAAACTCAACCGCCGGCTGCTCATGGAGCGACGCCAGGAGTTCCGTGGCCGTTTTGGCGTCGTTGAACTCGATGGCCGCAGTACTGTTTGCGCCGAGGATTGTCGCGAGGGCCGAAAGTTGCTCGCTCTTGGAGTTGCGAATCATCAACACATCATTGACGAAGAATGCCGCGCAGGAGAGCGTCAAGGCCACGCCTACCGCCGCAACCGTCAACAGGTTGAGTTTGGCTGCTAGCGTGCGGTTTCGCGCCGAGAGGAAGTTGCGGCCGTGCCGCTTCTCGCCTGGGATAACTGGGGGACCATTAGTGGGTCCAATACCAGCCAGATCGGTGGGTAAACCATCCATTCCAAGTCACCTCGGCGAATTAAGAAAATGCAATGTCTCTAGCTAGTCTAGGACACGGGCGACCTGGAGCAACTTGGAACTGATAATTAATTCCTCGCGGACTGCGGCTTTTCGTGCAATATGCAGGCGGACATTATTCCCTTCAATGACGAAACGTACTGCCCCACCGAGATTTAGGAATTTCTCGGACTCCCCCACCAGTAGTATGTTTTTCCCCGCAGCCTTACCCACGAGCACGGTCTGGACCTCGGGCATGACAAAAGCCGAGAGGAAGAGGATATGGCATGACGGTACGCCGTCTTCGGGCGAAAACTGGCGAATTTGGATTGGCCGGTTCTCGATCTTCTTGATGAGCGCAAGCTGGTCCAGTTCCGCGGCGATGGGATCCTGCTTCAGGATTCCGATCACAAAGGGCGCCTCGGCACTGGAAAACGCCTTGGCGGGCCACTGCACATACCGGCCAAACTGGTAAAGATAGGCCGCCTTGATTCGGTGTTCCCGGCTGGCTGCCGCCGCTACGTCCTCTTGCGCATGGAGCGACGCGATGCCGAGGTTCAACGTCAGCAACAGCAAGAGACTTTGCAGCAGGTAAGGTGGCTTGGTGTTCACGATGGCGGGCTTAGGACAAGCGAATTGATACTGTCATATCTCTTATATACAGGGAGTAGAGTAGACCACGAAGCACACGAAACGCACGATAAAGACGAATAAGACAACATAATTGGGTAGCTCTCGTCTTTAAAAACGAACTCCATTTCTTTCCCCCTTTCCCCCTTTTCGTGCCTTTTGTGTTTTTCGTGATTCACCTCCCTTGCTGACCGTTATTAGAACCGTGCCTCCAGGCCAAAACCGACGCTGATCCCAGGTTCTGGGATGAAGATGGGGAGGCCGTTGGGGCCCATGATCGCTAGCGAGCCAGGCTCGCTGTAGTAGACGTTGAATAGGTTGTCAATCGACATTGTAACTCGAATCTGCTCGCTCAATTGGTAGTAGCCGTTCAGATCGAACGCGATGAATCCCTGGCTCGGCAACTCGGAGAGACTTAATGCGACATGATCCTGAGCGGCCGCCATACGCGCGACAAATTGCATACCCCAACGCTCCTTCTCCGGCTCGAAGATGCGGACGGCCAATTTGCCGTGCAAGGGGTAGATCCCCGGAAGTCCCTCGGCAGGTCCAATCGGGATCTTGGTGCCCGCTAGCGAGGACCAGGAATTGTCCATGAGGAAGGCCACCGGTTGATAATTGGTGCCCTCGACGAATCCCATGTTGCCGTAGAGGCTCAGTCCATCGCACATTTTCACCTCGCCGAAGATTTCGCCGCCGTAGAGGGAAACCAGATCGACGTTGACGTATTGGTATGCGGCCGCCGCATTATCCGCGTTTTGATTGGGAGGCAAGTCCGTTCGCCAGAGCGGTGGAAAGTCCTGGAAGTTTCGGCCCAGGACATGCGTTGCCTGATAATCATTCGGAGGAAACATGTCGATCGCGGCCGGAACCGGCATGATGTAGTTCCAGATCGTCGAGTAGAAGCCATGCACGCCATAGCTCACGCGCTCTTTCTTGTAGGTGATGCCGAGGTCGCATTGCAAATTGCGTTCTGGTTCAAGGTTCGATAGACCGAGAACATAACTATTGCCGAAGCGGGCAACCGGTTGGTAAACCGCTTGGCTGTACAGTTCGTTCAGTTCCGGCATGCGCATCCCATAGCCGGTGCCGAAGTTCAAGGTGTAACAATCATTGAGGGCGAGCTTGCCGGTCACGTAAGCCATTCCCAGGGCATGGCCTGGCGATTCCAGTCCCGGAGCAAACCATCCGTCCGTATTGGAAAATAACGGGTCATTGACGTCCAGATAGGGCTTGGCATAATCGACGCGTCCGCCCGCCGTGAGCGTGAGTCGTTCGTTTACCGGCATCACGACATTCGTCAGGACGCCCACATCATCCATACTGGAACGGGGGATGCCATAGATAGTGCCCCCGAAAGCGATTGCATTCGCCGAGTTGAGGTGCGTCTCGGAATAGGCCTGTTCGTAGCGTCGCCAGTCGGCACCAAAGGTCCACTGGAGCGAATCGGCATCCCCGAACGTCCGCAACCCACGGACTCCCAGGGAACTCGACGTACCGTGCACGATCGTATTGACCGGATCGCCGGTGTCATAGATAGGGTAGTTGTAATACGGGATCGAAACGAACGGGTAGTAGAAGTTCTGCTGCTTTTCTTCCCGAGAGGCGTCACCGCGGAAAGAAGTGTCCTGGAACCAAGTCTGGAGCACCAGTTGTTCCGGACCCTTGCGGTCTTCCTGGATAACGTATCGGACATTGAACTGGTTGTTCGTTGAGTTATTGAGGTCGTAGATGATGCCGGGCAGATCGACGTGGTTCATCTCGGTGCGCAAATAATCAAACTCGATCCGCGAGGCGCGGTCGAGGTCGAAGCTGAAGGCAAACAGGCCATCCCATTTTTGGTAGGAGGAAGGAACTAGAAAGCCTTGACTGCCGCCGCTGCGGTAGTCGTTGCCGGTACGGAGGCCATAGCTGACGCACATGCCCCAGTCCTCGGCCCCCGCCAACACATTCTCGCGCGTGGATAACGTCTGGCCGTTACTGCCATAGTTAAGAAAACTGGAAAAATGGGCCTCGGAACCGTCCTTATAGCGTGGCGGTGCATCAAGCTCTCCCATCAGAAATGCGAAGCCGGGGCCATACAGCGAGCTGTAGGGACCGTCGATGACCGTCATGTCCCGCACGACGCCCGGATCGATTTGGCTGAAGAGCGAATCCAAATCCTGGAGGGTCTTCCGCTGCGTCATTCCGTTTGCGCTGGCATTGATCTGTGCGGAATTGTACCCCCGCACGCGGGAGTCCACATTGATCCCCGAAAGGCGTCGATTGGTAACGCTTGGAAATTCTTGGATCATTTGTCCCGTGGTGCTCACGCTCTCGCCGCCGGAATCCGCGGGTGTGAGGATACTCGACGGAGCCGTCAAGTTGGTGGTCTGCGGGGTAGCATGGATCGGCTCTTTGGCCAGTTGTTCGAGGTCGAGGTTGTAGATATCGCCAGCCGCCTTGCCACTCCCGGTTTGGGGTTCCGTCGCCGCTTGTGCGGCAGGACCGCTGGAGGGGCCTGCCGGCTCTTGTTGAGCGAAGGCCAGCAGCGGTGAGATCAGCCAGGCTGCGAGTGCGGCCCCAAGCCTCGCCTGCCCCGACAACCAGGAGAATCCGCGGTCCATGAAACCTGCCCCCCTTGTTATGTGCTTAGTACCCGTCCAAAACAACTTGCAATCTGTGGTGCAGGCGTCTTGCCTGCCAACGGAGCCGGGACGGCCGCACCCCAAAAACGTAGTGGAGGGTACTCAATATGTACCGCACCTGCGGCACAGGCAAGCAGAACCGATAGTAGCTATTATGCCATATATACCGTATCGACCGCGGAAACCGCAGTCTTTCTCGATTCTGCGCAAATGGAGAAGAGCCACCCCCAGAGTTGCCTTTCGGCCCAACATTCCAGTAGTTTTTCAAGCGAATGGCTAGCCCCTTGGTGGTGTTTGCGGTTCGAGTAAATGACTACTGGAGCCAAACCCGGAACTACGGCTAAATCGGTCTTTTCCTCCTCGCCGATTTTTGTGACAATACGCGACACATAGATTTCCAGGAGGGAAAAATCATGTCGCGCGAATCCAGGGATCGGAGAAGGTGGCAAGAGTCCGACGACGAAGCCCAGTCGAACCAGCCGGCGGACCAAAATATTCGAGACGATCAAAACGAAGAACAGCCGCAAGATGAGTCCCAAGACTCGGTGCGGTTGCATCGACACGATCGCGAGCATCGGAGGGACCGCGATCGTCGCCCCGATGTCGAATCGCACCAGGAGCACGAGCATCACTCGCACACCGAGTCCAGCGATGACATGCAGCGCTCCTCGTCCGATGACGCGGAGCCGGAAACTTCGCATCGCCACTCCCCCGATCATCGTGCCACCGATCGCCCGGCCATCGGGCAGCCGCATCCCCACCACTCGCACGATCGGCCCCACGATCGCACCGACGAGCAAGGCGACGAGCGCATCGGTGACCGGGTAGCGGACCAGGCCAAATTTGCATCTTATGATGAGGATGCCGATAACGACGACACGGAATCATCTCGTGGCGACGATGCCGGTTACTCCCGGAAAGAAATTGGTGGGTCTTCGCTGCGCTCGACCACCCCCCACGAAAAGGCCCAGCGATCTTACCGCGCCGAGCCGGCCCATCGCCCCAGTAGCGGCTTCCGTGCCGCCGCACCGCGTGAAGCGGCCGTGGGCCAGGGTCCGATAGCTCAGCAAACCGCGGCACCGCGACGAGCCATGGGCGTCTCGCCATATTCGGCCGCGAACCCGACGGAGCTGGCCGAGGAAAGTCCGGCCTATAACGGCACCGGCTTGCATCCTTACGATCATCATCGTGCCGGCTTGGTCGGACTTTCGACGGCCCTGGTGGCGGCGATTGCCATAATCGTGGCCCTGATGATCAATCTCTCCACGCACAAAGAGTTGGCGGTGTCGGCCCAGCAGGATCGCAAGCAGATTGAAGACCGTCTGACGACCGCCCAACGGAATGTCAAGGACGCCGAGGTCTTGGCGGCTCAGCGAGCACACGAGGCCCAGTTGGCCGCCGGTCAGGCCGCGCAGAACCAACGCCTAGCCCAGACCAAAGAGCAAGCCTATCTTGCCACACAGGAAGAACTCCGCCGCCGCCAGGAAACCGAGCGGCTGACGCAGGAGCAAGAGCGAAGCCGTCAGGAAGAGAATCAGCACAGATTGTACGTCACGCAGATTCGCTTGGCCAAACAGGCCTGGGATCGCGGTGACACGAACGAAGTCTTGCGGCTGCTCGAACCTTATCGCAGCGATGAGGCTCGGCAGAAGTTATGTAGTTTCGCCTGGTACTATCTGTGGCGTGCTGCTCACAACGGCGGTAGCAACGTCCTGCGAGGTCATGCGGATGTTGTCCGGCAGGCATTGGTCACGCCCGAGGGTTCGCAAATCATTACCTTCGGCGATGATGGCCAGTTGTTCATCTGGGATGCGGCCGCAGGTCGCAAGTTGGCGTCCGTGGGGCTGGAACGGAATGTGCCGCCGCGCACGGTTGGCCTGAACGTCGAAGACCAATTGGCCCGGCGTGCAAGCGGGTTGGTAATCTCCAATAACTGCGCGTGGGCCGCCTCCTACGGCCGAAATCTGTACATCGGCGCGAACATCCGCCAGCCCGATACCGTGCGGCCGGTCAGCGATCATCAAGCCCCGATCATCTCCCTGGCGATGAGCAGTGACGGCCAGCGGCTGGCCAGCGGCGACTACTCGGGCGAGATCATCGTCCGCGATGCGGCTGATGGCCGCGTAATCCGCCGCTTCCACAATCCGCGCCCGCAATCACTTGCCTTGTCGAGCGACGGCGGTCTGGTGTTTGCCGGGATGCACGATGGCGGCCTCTTCGTCTGGGATGTGAACAAGGGCGACCTGCTGGGAACGCGGGCCTTCGGCGACGGCATCAACTCGATGGCCCTCAGCCCGGATGGCTCGACTCTGGCCCTGGCCCTGGCCGTCCGCGACGGTGTCGTGCGGCTTTGGGAACCTGGCACGGGCCGTTTCCGCGGTGATCTTCGCGGTCATCACGACGAAGTCTTACGGGTGGTATGGTCGCGCGACGGCAAGAGCCTCTTGACCGCCAGCCGCGATCAAACGGCCTGCCTCTGGTCGAATTCGGGCGGCCTGCTGCGGACCTTCCGCGGGCATCTCGGCGATGTCGAAACCGTGGCTTTTTCGCCCGATGGGCAGAAGGTTATTTCCGCCGGCGACGATCAATCGGCCATCCTCTGGAATGTCGACGGCGGGCAGCCTTGCGACATGCTGACCGACACGCCCGTCGACGGCTGGGTCAGCGGCCTGGCTTTCACGCCCGATTGCAGCCAGATCATTGGCACCGGCTCCTGCGACGGGGCAGGGGACAGCTTTGAGGCCTATCTCACGGCCTGGAACCTGGCCGATGCGAACCGGCCTGGGCCATTGCAGACGTCGTCGCGATCCGGTGTCGCGCTGGCCTTCTCACCTGACGGCCGGCAGATGGTCGTCGGCGAAAGTTCGCCGCCGGAATCGACCGTGAAGTCGCGGGTGAGAATTTGGAGCCTCGATCCGGCCCGTGTGCTGGGGACAGTGCCGAAGCTGGTCGGCTCGGTCTATTCGGTCGCCTATTCCAACGACGGTCGTAGTTTGGCTGTCGGCACCGGCGACGTGGACGAACGTCTACCAGGTTCGGTGCAGATCATGGAGCCTTCGACCGGTGCCTTGCGGCAAAAGCTGCCCGACCTGCCCGGCAAGGTCGAGGCCGTCTTTAGTGTTGACAGCCGCTTTGTGATTACCGTCAACAGCAGCAAGAAGCGTCCGGCCGAGATCCGTATCTGGAACCCGGCAACCGCGGAGTTGGTCGGACAGATTAGTAATCCACGCGAGCTGGAAGGCCTGACAACCATCACTTTATCGCCCGACGGCCGCTTCCTACTCACTGGCCACGGCGACCCAGTCAATCCGACGGCTGCCGACAAGGCGAAGATCAAAGTCTGGGATCTCTCCACGCGTCAACTTGTCGGCCAATTTCCGGCCGCACATCCGGCGGCTATCACCCGCCTGGAGTTTTCTCGTCGCGGCGTGCTGTTGGCTTCCGGCGATATGGCCGGCAATGTCCGACTTTGGGAATTTGCCTCGCGAAAACTGCTCTCGAAACAGATTGCCCCGCAAGGTCGCCCGATCACCCACCTCGCTTTCGATAAGCTGGGCGAACGGCTAGCCGTCGCCGCGGATGAAAAGTGTCTGCGGGTTTGGCACGTCGACACGGTCCGACAGTTGGCCATTCTCGAACTGGCCTTGGGCGTTCCGAATGTCGTCCGTTATACCCAGGACGGCAAACTGCTGGCCGCTGCCACCAGTGCCGGCGGACTGTTCCTCTGGGATTCAGAAACCTTTAAACCCCGCGCGGTCTTGCGCGGCGAGGGCAACCCGGCCGGACAGCAGGGGCACGGAGGCGTGATTACCTGCGTTGCGCCGTTGTTGACCGACAAACTGCTCACCGGCAGCGTGGACAAAACGGTTCGCGTGTGGGATCTCAAGACCCGCAAGCCCGTGGCCACGGCCTTCAACTTTAACCAGGCGGTTAGTTGCATGGCCGTCTCGCCCGACGGCCGCACGTTGGCCGTCGGTACGGGCAAGTATCGCAGCAAGTTTGAAACGGGCGAGTTGGTGCTCTGCGCCCTCGACAACCGTCAACCGCCCAAGTCGATCAGCCAGGGCATCACCCCGGTGAGCATGGCCTTTTCGTCCGACGGCAACGCCCTGGCCGTATGCAGCCTGTCCGCCGCGGTCGGTCAGGCGTCGCGCACGGTGAACATTATCGACCTGCGAACCGGTCGCGCAACGGCTATCGGCAGCACGATGGGCCACAGTGTGGCTTTCTCTCCCGACAGCCGCATCCTGGCCGTTGGTTGCGCCAGCGGGCAGATTGATCTTTGGCCGCTGGACGCCACGGGCACGATGAAGCCGTTGGTCTTGAAGAAGCATCAGTCGCTGGTTTGGACCTTGGCCTTCTCGCCCGACGGCAAGACCTTGGCCTCCGGCAGTGCGGATAACAACGTCTTGATTTGGGACGTGCCAACGGGCGAGGATCTGATGACGCTCAAGCACAACGGTATCGTCGAGGCATTGCGGTTTTCACCCGATGGCCGATTGTTGGCCTCGGCTTCGCATGAGCCGTCGCGCGGCGGTGTTTGCCTATGGCGTGCCCCGGCCGACGAAGATGCCCCGCGGAACACGCTTCGTTCCACCGCCGGACCGACCTTTTCTGATCGGCCGGCCAGTCTCGATTCGGCCACGGCGATGCGGCCGTCCTATCCCGAGTCGGCCGCGGCTCCGTTTGCCGTGGCAGTCGGGCCTTCGTTTACCGCAGTGGCTCCAATCGCACAGCCCGTGGGATCCGATCGTCGGGCGATTGATCAGGCAGCACCGATTCCTTCTGGCTATTCGCGGCCGGAAGATGACCGGTACAACACGGGGCCGGCGCTTTCATCGCGGCCGGTAGCCGTGCGGCCGCTGGACGGTCGCGCCGCAACCGATCCTTCGGTCCCTTTGCAAACTGGCGGGGTACAGACGTCGAATGGCCGCTCTCCATCCGCGGACGGCTTGACGCCTCCCGGCGGTGTTGCCCGGCCCGCCAATTCCCCCAGTTCCCCGAACGATCCTGGCGGTAGCAGGCCGAATGCAGGCCGGCGATCTCGTCCAGCGATTTGAAGGTTCAAGGAATACAAAACCGTTGGGGAGTGGTTCCACTTGAGGGGCAAGGCTATAATGATCGCATGAGTACCATTAGTGTGCAAGACATTCAGCGAGACCTCCTTGCCTTTTTCCGGCGGGTCGAGGCGGGCGAATCGTTCCTGGTTCTCAGCGGCCAACACTTGCTCGCGGAAGTCCGGCCAGTGCTTGTGCCCGGCACCGAGCCTCGCCCTTTCGGCCTGTGCGCCGGGCGGTTCACCGTGCCGCCCGATTTTGATCGGCCGCTTCCTAATGACATTCTCCAAGAATTTGAAGGACCATGAGGCTTCTGCTCGATACCCACGTTTTCCTCTGGTATATCAGTGCTGACCCTCTGTTGCCGGTGGCCTTCCGGAATGCCATACGCGAACAGTCCAATGAGGTGTACCTGAGCGTTGCTTCGGTGTGGGAGGCGGTTATCAAGTACGCATTGGGAAAACTTCCTCTGCCAGAGGCTCCGGCGGAATACCTGCCACGGCAACGTCAGGCCCACAGAATCACAACCTTGCCTATCGACGAGGAAGCTCTTGTCCGCCTAGCGAACCTGCCTTCTTTGCACCGTGACCCTTTCGATCGCCTCTTGATCGCGCAGGCACTGCAACACGGCTTGATGTTGGTCACGGTGGACGACGTAGTTCGTGCTTACCCTGTCATGCTACTGCCGGCTGCCTAGAGGATTTGCTGGAAAATAATGGTGGGACTCGTTTTACCTTTTTCCGCAGCAAAAATTACGTTTAAGCTTACCCCTCACTTCCCTGCCTTTCCCCGAGGATCCATCCGCCATGAAACGTCGCAGTTTTCTGAAAACGGCCGCCGCCACCACTTTGGGCATCCAAATCGTTCCCCGTCACGTATTGGGAGGTGAAGGCCATACGCCACCCAGCGAGAAGTTGAATCTGGCCTCGATCGGGGTCGGCGGCATGGGCGGTTCCGATATCGGCAGCCTCGCCGAGGGGCCGATCAACATGGTTGCCCTCTGCGATGTCCACGAAGGCAATCGCAATGCCGCGGCCCGCCGCTTCCCCGCGGCAAAGACCTTCGCCGATTGGCGCGAGTTGCTCGATCGGATGGATAAGCAGATCGACGCCGTGAGCGTTTCCACTCCGGACCACATGCACGCTCCCATCAGCATGTCGGCCATTCATCGCGGCAAGCACGTTTACTGCCAGAAGCCGCTGACGCATACGATCCATGAAGCCCGGCAGATTGCGGCTGCCGCACGCCAGGCGAAGGTCGTCACGCAGATGGGCATCCAGATCCATTCGTCGATCGAATATCGCATGGCAACCGAACTGATCCAGGCCGGGTCGATCGGCAAGATCAAGGAGGTCCACTCCTGGTCCGATCGACCGAGCTGGCCGCAAGGTGGTCCTCGGCCCACGGGCAAGGGCAGCGTGCCGAAGGAATTGAATTGGGATCTCTGGCTGGGCGTAGCGCCCCAGCGGCCATTTATTCAGGACGCTTATGCGCCATTCGCGTGGCGCGGGATATTGGACTTCGGTTGCGGCGCCCTCGGTGACATGGGCTGCCATATCATCGACCCGCCCTACACGGCCTTGAAACTGACCAGCCCCAACCTGGTTTGGATCGAAGGCCCCGGCTGCACCGACGACATGCACCCGGCTTGGGAGATCATTCATTACGAATTCCCCGGCACGGAGTATACCGCCGGCAAAGTGCTGAACTTGACCTGGTACGACGGCGGTCGCAAGCCGGAAGAGTCGCTGCTGCCATTGGGCAAGGACCGGCATCTGCCCAGCAACGGTTCGATATTCATCGGCGAAAAGGGGAGCATTCTGCTGCCGCACATCGGCGGGCCGCAGTTGTTGCCGCGGGAAGAATTCCTCGACTACAAGCGGCCCAAACTGACGGGCCACAATCATTACGTGCAATGGGTCAACGCCTGTCTGGGCAAGGACAAGGCTTCGGCCAATTTCGATTTTGCCGGCCCGCTCACCGAAACGGTCCTGCTGGGCGTGTTGGCTGCGCGCTTTCCCGGCAAAAAACTACAGTGGGATGCGGCCAATCTCAAGGTCGCGAATTTGCCCGAGGCCAACCAGCACATGCGATTGACCTATCGCAAGGGCTGGGAGGTTGAAGGGCTGTAGGACACCGGATGACCCAGGAACAGATCGGCGAATTAGCGGCCCTGGCCACGGCCGTACTCTGGACGCTCTCGGCCCTGGCCTGGACTTCGGCGGGAAAGCATGTTGGTGCATTGGCCGTGGGCTTTCTGCGCCTGGTGTTGGCCGTCGGAATGCTGATGGTCTACTGCTACTTTAGCCGCGGATTGGCCTGGCCGTCGGATGCCAGCCCGCGCGTCTGGCAGGTGCTGGGCGTCTCGGGCTTCCTGGGGTTCTTCGTCGCGGATCTCTGCCTCTTCAAGGCGTTCTTGATCATCGGGCCGCGGTTGTCGTTGCTGGTGACCTCGCTCACGCCTCTCTTGACGGTTTTGATATCCTGGGCGTGGCAGGGCAGAACTCTCGACCCGCAGGCCTGGCTGGGAATGTCCATTACGCTCGCCGGCGTGCTGTGGGTGGTCTTGGAACAGCGCGACGGCGACGAGCATCCTCATTCCCGCAAGATGCTGCGCTACGGGCTTATTCTGGCCTTCGTGGCCACCGCGGCCCAGTCCGTGGGGATGGTGTTGGCGAAGGACGGGATCGCCGATTACGACCCGGCAGCGTCAGCACTGATACGAATTCTGGGCGCACTGATCGGTTATTGCCTTCTGATCACTCTGACCCGACGCTGGCGGCCAATGGTTGCCGCCACCTGGCAATGCAAGCCGATGCTGATTGTCGTTGGCGGCACCATCGTTGGGCCGGTTGTCGGCGTACCGATCTGCATGTTGGCCTTGCAGAAGTGTCACGTGGGGGTCGTAACCACCATTTTGGCGACGATCCCCGTGATGATCTTGCCGTTTTCCGTCTACCTCTATGGAGAACGAGTGAGCGCGCGGGCGATCGGCGGCGCCGTGGTGGCTGCCGCCGGCGTGGCCTTGCTGATGTTGCCTGTCCATTACTAAGGATCGGCACATCAATAACTGTCGTGTTTTGCGGACTCGCCGAGCGGGGGCGGACGGCACACGGAGAGCGTGTGCAAAAATCGGTATTTGAGTATCTGCTGAAATCGAACATATTGGAGGGGTTTTCATTGAACGGAAACCCTCTCATCGAATTTCGGCACAAAGCCATGTACTCGCAGGATGCTAGCACGGAAGCCGCGCCTCGAATGAAGTCGCCAGACCGGTCGCAGGTTGATCCGAACCCGAAAAGGATTGATGATCTCATTCCGTCGGACCACAAGGCGCGTACGGTTTGGCAGTTGGTTGAGCAATTGGACCTCACCCCCCTTTACGCGGAGATCAAGGCCGTGGAAGGCCATGCCGGGCGTCCCCCTGTTAATCCGCAGATCCTCGTCGCCTTGTGGCTGTACGGCACGGATGAAGGCGTCTCCAGCGCCCGCGAGCTCGATCGGCGGTGCTATGACTGCGATCCCTACAAGTGGCTCCGAGGTGGCGTGGATGTTCATTATCACACGTTGTCCGACTTCCGTACCGTTCATGCGGACTGGCTTAAGGAGCAGGTGGTAACCAACATTGCCGTGATGAGAGCGGAAGGCCTGGTGAGCTTGGATGTGGTCGGGCAAGACGGCATGCGGGTGCGAGCCAGTGCTGGTAACGACTCCTTTAAGCGAGAGGAAACCTTGCAGCGACTGCTGGAGGAGGCGGAACAGCAACCGGCATAGCGGGAGGACGCGGAGGCATGGTCGGCGGCTGACCGCCACCCATCTGGTTATCCATGCCCTTGCCGGTGCCGATAATGATGTTGATGTTGGTCTTGCCCTTGGTGCGACCACCATCCTTGCGAGCCATGCGCCCACCGGTCGGACGAGTGCCCTCCAGAGCGCCGTCAGACACGCTCAGGCTGCCACCACGCTTTTTGGTGACACCACCATGGCATTCATGGCAACGGCACCCAGGACCATGCTCTGCCCTGCCGCCACGTTTGCGCTCGGTAAAAGCGTCGGTAGGTTCATTGATGACGTCTGGCGTCATGCGCTTTGCGGCAGCACGCAGGGCGCGCAACTTTTCCATCTGCGGCATTTCGGTCGGAGGAGCCAAGACAACGCCATCACTGCCCGTGCCACCGTCAGCGAGATGCGTGCGGCCACCGTGCTTGCGACCTGCTCGCTCATCTTCCTCGTAGATCGGTTTGCGGTCGTAGCGATATGCGCCGTATTCGTTGTCCTTTTTGTCAAGGAAACGGGACGCAGCCGCGCCATTCTTGAACTTTCCGACCACGTTGCCGGTGTGGCGGTCAATGACGTGATACATCGACGGTTTGCTGATTTCGCCACCGTCAGCCTTGCCGGTCAGGGCATTCCCCTTCACCATCTTCTTCACCAGGACGCGATCTTCGCGTTCGTCGGGGTGTTCGGCTTTCCCGCCACGCTTCATCGGGCCAACGCCCGGACGCATCGGCATACCCTGACCGCCGGCCATTTTTGCTTTCATCAACGCGAGGACGCGCGGGTCCATGCTGCCGGCGTTGGGCGCACCCATCATCGGCCCGCCGACCATTTTATGCGCCCGTCCGCCCTTGTTGAACCCGCCGACATGCTTGCTGCCATCACGCTCGGTGTTGGCTTCTTTGGCGTTGCGGTTGATCAGGCTGTCAGTAGACAGGGCCTTACCACCTGACTTGCGCGGCTTGCGACCAGCGTGGCGTTTGGCGTGTTCGCCGTGGACGTGGCCGACCACCTTGCCACCTTTCTTGAACTGCCGGCGAGAGATCGGGCGCATACCCGTCTTCACATCGGCGTCAAGGGCGTCTGGCGGCGTGTAGCCGGATGCATCAACTTTCGCCCCCTGCGGGTCGGTTCGGGTGATCCGGTGTGCTTTTGCGCGTGCGCGCTCAGTGGCTTTCGACATGTCTTCGTTCTCCTACCGGCGTCCCGGCATAAGGTTCCTGGCGAGTGAAACAGCAGCGGGAACCGGCGCGTGCTGTTTGGTTAGTTGAAGGGCGCGGTTCACGGTGTCGTCGGGCATGGTGGTTGCTCCAGCCGGTTTCACATCGCCACCACGCGCATACCGATGTTTAATGTCGATAATGCTCGGGTCGAAGATGACATGGTTGTGGGTTGGTTGATCGGTATCTGGATCGCGCGAATTAGCATCTAGGTATCGGATGCCAGGAATGCCTGCCTGTTTAAGTGACTCTGCGGTTGGCGCTGCGTTTGTTTCAGCATACTTCCCATGCTTTACAGCGGTTCCGTAGTATATCTTTTCGCCTTTATTGCTTGGGTGCAAAAGATTTGAGGTAGGAGATATTTTTTCACCGTGTAAGTTTTCTAATGCAGCTTGAACATGCGGATGTTGTTCGCTTAACGGCTTGTCCCAGTCTAGGAAGTATTCGGGGTTGGCGCGAACGCGGACGTGGTAAAGGTGGCCAGGGTTTATTTTCCACGACTTCCCCAGCATTTCTCCCAAACTATTTACAGCATCATGATAACTTTGTTTTATATCTTTTCTTTCAGAAAAAGCCGCATTTCTATGTAAATCCTGCATAGCGTCTTTAATTGCTTCATCTCCAGACAGTTTTTTGTCTAAAGATTGCGCTAATGCCAGTTGAGCAAAAGATTTACTTCCCCGGTTTTGCCAATTAGGTTTTTCGCCTTTATTTGTTGTGGGGTCTCCGCTTAATGCTTGTCGATACGCCCGCGCCGCCCCCTCTGCCCCAACATACATTCCGTGCCCATACGCTTGCGCACCTTCGCCAGTCCCAATTTTGTCTGACCGGAACCGACCCAACGGCGCACCCGGTTCCGGCGCAAACGCGTGAGGCGTTCCATGCCAAGCATCGAACCCAGTCTCGTCGGTTGGTTCTACGTCGCCGCCGCGTGCTTTTGTGATGTCGTTGTCGTTAAGGTTGTATGTGCCTTGATTGCCAATGGCGGATTTGATCTGATGCGGATGGAATGCAACATAAGTGGTATTTCCTCCCATCCTTTTGGCCGCATCCACCGCATCCATCGTGCCGGCGTCAATAATGTTTTTGATGATGGCACCGTCATGGCCGCGCGCCTTGGCGTTTTCGACAATTTGGTTAATATCTGATTTGTATTTCCGAGGATTAGGAGCGTTATCGCCTAACGCGTCATAATGATGCCTTCCCTGCGCGTCTACAATGAGCGGATTGCGTAATGAGAGATGCACTGGAACAATGTTCCCGCCTTCGCCCCCATACTCACCAGGGCCGGCATTCGACCTCATTAAGTCAACTCTTTTATGAAGTGCTTGGTGAGCAGCACGGGCTTCGTCTCGCGCCACCTTGTGAGCGGCAGGATCAAGCATTGTATCAATCACACGATTATGCGCTTTATCGATCAAACCAGAAAGGCGTTCCGCTTCTCTATCTTTGGCCGAATACGACGCCGCTGTTGCGGGTTCATCGGTAAAATAGAACGAACGGCCATTGCTCACGCCACTACCAGAATGCCCCTCCTCAAATTGCGACACATCTGCCGCAGTCCCGTGATAAACCACTTTCGGTTTACCTGTTTCGTCAACAACGTGGCTGTTTCCGAACCACTGTTGAAAATTCTTTTGCCGATCATCGGGATTAACAACGCCACCGTCGGTATATCCATCGGGGATCGCGGCATGCTCATCACTCATACCGGTGACATGCACACCAGGGATCATGGAAGCCGGATGTGGCGGCTTTGGGTGGTAGCCGGTAGGTAGTGGCCCAATCTCCTTCGCAAGCCCCTTGGCGACCATTGTAGCGCGTCGGATGGCTTTGTCTGGGTTGTCGATCATGCCGCCATTTGATTTCATAATATCTAAATTGTTAATTTCATTAGGATCAAAATTTGCATGGATAGAACGCAATTCAGACGGATGGTTTACTTTGTAGTATCCAGCCATTTGATTAGTTTGAATGGGCGCGTTCTTTTTGGCGTATAATGGCATAATGTTGCCGCCGTATGTTGGCGGTTCATTGTATTGATTTTTGGTAGCGTATACGTCTGCAATCATAGGGTCTTTGGAAATATAAACACCAAAATGACCTTGTGGGCTGACGGGATCAAATTGCTTAATATCTTGATCTGTTCCATGATAATAAACTTTTTTTGTGTCAAAGCCCATTGCTCGGGCGCGTTTAAGGCGACTTTTTTGATCCATTGGCAAATTATTTTTGCCAGTCGCGTCACGCGCAATTGCTAACGCTTTCTTCGCCGGATCATCGATCATGACTGTTCAGCCTGCTTTGCGATGGGGGCGGCAATCGGTGCCGCCTGCGGGTGAAGGGCGATGTCGCGCGCCAGTTCGAGTAGCTGGATTTTTTCGTGGCTGGCGCGGTCGGCGGCGCGGTTGCGGTCTTCCTGCATGACGTCAGCTTGTTGAATGCCGAGGGCGTGTCGCTTCGTCTGCGCGTCCATTAGTTTCGCCCTGGCAGTCATAAGGTCAACGGGCGTGTCCACCTGTTGCTGCTGCACGTCATGCGGCGCGCTGGCATCGTGTTGCGCCTTCAGCATGTCGGCCTGCGCCTTCATCGTCTGGGCGTCTGCCTGCTGCTTCTTGATCTGGATTTCCGCCATCTGCTTCTGCATTTCTGGCGGCGGTGCTGCCTGGGCGGATGGCGGTGCCATGAACTGGTCAGGGTTGGAGAAGCCGAGGGCCTGAATGCATGCCCGGTCAATAGCAATCGGGTCATACATCGTCGGGTTAGAAGCCTGTAGTTGCTTCAGCGCGGCAAGCTTCATCATACGCTGCGCTGCACTGGCTGTGTTCGGGTCTGCCTGGGGCGACAGTTCGTTGTCCTCTAGCGCCTTCAGGAACACCTTCTCGTCCCACGTATATGCGGGTGTCTTGTTACGCTGCCAGAAGCTGTTCGGGTTCTCCTTGAAGCAACGTGCAAGCAACCGAAATTCCTCGGCCTGCGATGCGTGCATGCGCTTGTGGACACTGTTCATCACCTTCGCGGCCTGTTCGATCATCGCCAGGGTGGTGCCGACAGGCGCGTCTGCGCGTCCTTCACCGACCTGCTGCTCAGACGTGCCGCCGATCCGCATACCCGTGGTGGCGATGTCACCAACCAGCGCCATCAGGGCTTGCGATGGTTCTTTATACGGGAGAGGCATGATGGCCTGATTAATGGGCATGCCACCGGTTTTGACCGGAGCGCCACCACCCGGCGGAACGCGGAAAATGTTAGTGTTTTGACGCGCGCCAGTATCCGCGAACAGAAAGCCAGGGAAATTAGAATACATCCCAGCATCAAGCAACTCACGCCAAGCAGCAGTAATAGCGTTGGTAGTATTACCAAGTATATGCAGTAATCCAATGTCGTAGAAGCCGAAGCCAGGAACGAATGTATACTTGACGAAATTAGCACGCGGGTCAGGAAGTTCTTCGTCGTTCTTGTCGTAGTTTCGAACAATAGACAGGATTTGCTTCGAAGATACGTCAATAGTGACGCGATACGGGACTTCCAAGCCACTGATTTTGCCCTTGTATTTGTGTTCGTAGCCGACGATATCGAGTTCGCAATAAATCTCGTAAATTTCGCGGTCGCGGTCGTCAGGGTTCTTGGTTTCGGAACTGATGCCCTGCTGTGCGTCCTTCTCCTCCTTGACGGCATCAAGCTTAGGCGCGGCAGCCTGCGACAATTCGGTGTCGCGGTAGACGCCCATGATTTGCAGTCGCTTGACCGTCGATGGCTTCATCGAAACGCGGTGCGTGATGCGTCGGGCGTTCTGGAGGTCGGATGCGTTGTTGCTGACGATCAGATCGTCGGCGTCAACAGTCTCGCTCACAGGCCGGTTGCGCAATGGACAAAAGTAGACCTTCTTGAACGCTGTGCCGCCGAAGCCAAGCAACAGCAGCATGCGGTCGGTGTCGGGGTAATACTCGGTCGCCGTGCTGGTCAGGTAGTGGTTAAAGTCCTTTTCCAGCGCGTCGGCCAACTGGTCCTGTTCGGCGGTGCTGCCGTTGCTGTCGTCCCTGATCTTGACCGGTCCATCGGTGGGCAGCATTTCCGAACGCGCGTTCGCCTGGAAGCGGAGGACAGCCTCCAGAAGCAGCGGGTGACGGACACGGGACATACCCTCGACAGGAGCGCCGTCAGACGCGCCGGCAAGGTTGGGTATCTCCACCTTCAGACCGAGAAGCTTAATGCCCTGGGCGCGGTCTTCAATCCATTCCTGTCGGCTTTCAAGGTCACCCTCAACGCCGCGTAGCAGTTCGCTGCTGATGCGGCTTAGTTCGAGGTCGCTGATGTCCTCGGCCAGATTGTCGAACCAGCCCTTCGGACCACGGCTTTCGGCCTCGTCAATGGGCTTTCCGTCCAGGCTGACGGTGATCGACCCGTCAGGGTGTTCAATGCGTAGGATCGCACCCTTGTCGTCATATTCCGGCGTATCCTGCTGCTCGTCGTCGTCTGCCACCACCACGTCCATCGGTGCAGGCTGCAAACCCGGTTCGGGTTCAGACAGCCGGATGTTGGGCGATAGGCCAGGAACGAGCGACATATGCTACCTCATGAGTGCGCCGTGTTCGGCAATAAAGCGTTCGATGGCTTCTTGCGCGGCATAATTATCAGCGATTGCTTTTACTGTATACGTCGCAGTAATTCCAGCCAAATCGGGCGACCATACTTCCACGGTGAAAGAACCGTCGCCATTGTCTTCAAGTGCCGCTTGGCATTTTAGCATGATTACACCGGATATAGAGGTTGTGGCGGTTTGCCTTGATGCTGGTTTGCTGCGTTCAACTCCGCAATACGCTCGGGGCTGCGGACAAGCAAGCCGAGGTCGCGCAGGTGGCGTAAAGCTTGCGATACGGTATCAACGATATCGTCGTGCCGACCCTTGGGGAACTGCCCGACCTGGGTGATGACCATATCTGCCCAGGCACGATCCGGCGCGTAGACCATGCCTTCGGAGAACAACGCCTGCACGCTGTATAGGCGCGCTAGTTTGTCCTGCGCCTTCGGATCTACCAACTGAACGGCGAAGTCTTCGTGGCCATACATGCGGCGCATTTCTTGCGACACGCTGATGCCTGACGCCTTGTTCTCAATCAGTAACTTGTCAACTTTCAGCGTGCGGCAGGTCTTTGCTACCTTTTCCACGAGTTCATGTAATTCCAGACGTTCCTGCCAAGCCGTCATCAGCATGACCTTAGGCAGACCGTCGATGGTGCCGGTGCCTGACAATGCCTCGGCGTTTGCGCCATACCGATTGACCGTGCGGGTGGCTCGGACGTCGGTTGATCCATACCAGACGCCCCAGACCGTCAGTGCGCTGAAGTCATTCTCTTGCTTCGTGGTGTATGCGGTGTCCAGGCTGGCGATGATGAAATCAAACGGCGGGAATGCGTCATCCGGCCATAGCTGCCACCATTCGCGCTTAATGACACCACCGCCAGCAGGTTCAGGGCGCTGCTGTAGCTGACCGGCTGTAGCCCATGGCCCTAGGGTCTTCTCAAGCAGCCTGACCTGCTCCTCGTCGAACCGCTCTGGCCACAACAGTTCCCCTGGCGTCTCGCGCGGGTCTTTCCACTGAACCGGCATACCGTCATCGGTCGCCCAGGCTGGCACCAGGGTGGTGTGGAATGAACGGTCAGGCTCATACCGCATCGGTAGGCAGAGGTGCTGCCAGTCGCCCACACCGCGTTCTAGGACGTGTCCGCTGATGTCCTGCTCCGACAGGCGCTGCGCGATGACGATGCGGCAACCGAAACCGGGCTTCGAATTGTTCAGACGATTATACCACGCCATGTCCCACCACTCGATGGTAGACTTGATAATGGCTTCGCTGTTCGCCTCGGCGCTGTTATTCAAGTCGTCGCCGATCAGGTAATTGCCACCGAGGCCGGTCGTGGCACCGCCGACAGATACCGTGTTGCGTATGCCATTTTTGTCGTTCTGAAACCTCTGTTTGGTGTTGGTATCGCCGGTCAGCTTAAACCGGCCTCCCCATCGCTTTTGATACCAGTCGGATTGGATGAGCGTGCGGCATTTGACGCTATCTTGTAACGCCAGGGCCATCGCGTAGCCGGCGTGCAGGAACTGTGCGCCAGGGCCAGCCAACGGCGTCCTGGCGTTCTGCGCCCATACCCACGCCGGGAACATCACACCGCACACCGTTGACTTGCTGAAGCGTGGCGGGATGTTGATCAGCAGGTTGGGGATGTATCCATCTGCGCACGCCTCCAAATGCTCGCACACTGCCTGTAAAGCATATCCGCCCATGGCGAACTCTGCGCTGTCAATATGAGGCCAAGCGGCAACAGTAAAGTCATAGAGCGATGCTTCTAATTCACACCGCTCTATTTCAAGTAACGCTTCGTCTACGTCTATATTACTGTCGCCATACTTGATTATCATGCAGTCATTACTTAACCTTGTCTTTTGCGGCCAAAAGCGCCTGCTTCAACGCATCCCGCGCATCAGGATCAAGCGACCTTGCGTCAATAGTCGTAACCTGCTGCGTCTGTATCGGCGCACCGTTTGGACCGCTTACTTCAGTCTTGTTCACATCGCCGAAAGTATTCCGGTTTAGTTTACTTGCCAGCCACTTGCGCGTGTCTACCATTACACGCTTTTGGTCTGATGGAATACTGTTGTCGTCAGAAATTGCAATCAATTGGTCTACGTAAAACGACTGTTGGTCTTCACGAGCGCGTGTATACATCAAACTAAATTCAGGGTGAACACGCAACCAATTATACACCGTTTGTAGCGTTGGAACGCATTCGTGTTCCATTGCTATTTTATACAACGACTTGCCCACCGCAATTTCAGAGCAAATCAGTTCAGCAACTTTCACGTCATAGGTTGACGGATTGCCATTGTTCGCCCGTCCATCCTTCTTCTTCGGCTGCTCGGCAGACACGTCCTCGGTTCGCAGCACGACAGCTGGCGCACTCTTGGGTTTACTGTTCTTACCGGCCATATCTGCGTCCCTCAAATGAAATTTGGTCGGGCTTATTTAGGGACGTTCGCCCGTCTCTCGTCCGGTCCCGGTCGCCACCCGGTCGCGCCTATAGCTACCCGTGGTATTTCCCCTCTCCACGGCTGAGGATTTTAATATAGCCTACCGGCAGTGCATTTTCCACTACCCTATCTTTTCAGCCTTCTGGGCCTCCATCTTCCTTTGGTAATCCTTCCAGCCCTGCTTGATCTGGTTGAAGGTCAATTCAGGCTTTGGCGTCAGGCGGCTTGCTGCGGCCAGGAAGCTGTCACCAGATCGCCGGATAGCGGTTTCGTGGTAATCCTTGTTCGGCATGTTGCTACATCCCAAGATTACGGCGGTAGAGGCCTAAGAGGGTTTGTTCTTCCTCGACGTCAGCCTGCTCGCGTTTACGGTCGGCAATCAGCCGGCGAAGCACCCGTTTGTCAAAACCGGCGCTGGAAGCTTCGGTGTAGATATCTTTGATATCGGCGGCAAGGCTCTTGCGCTCCTCCTCCAGGCGTTCAATGCGTTCGATCAGGCTGCGCAGGCGTTCGGTGGAAATGTTGTGGCCGATGTCAGACATTGTTTTTCTCCTCAAGTTCTTCGTGAAGTGATTCGCGCATGAATATTTGCACGGCATTCAGCGCCTTGGTGGGCGTACTTGTTGCTGCGATAACTGAAGTCAGCGCAAGAGCCAAACTGAAAATTAATTCATGGCAGGTATATTTGTCCATACAATCCTTTTCGATATACGAGCAAAATTCAAGAGCAATACCCCTAATTTTTTCCATTTTTTTTTCGTAATCATCCATTGTCTTCATCACCTTCCATGTTTTTAAGTATTCCCGCTTCAAACAACAAAGCCATGCGCAGGATTTCGCGTCCAGTGACTTGCCACGCCTCATGCACGTTTTCCGTCAACGCCAACTGCTGGGCGATGGTGAGGGCAAGAACGAAAATTTTCAACCCGAGGTCTTCGCCAACCATGAAGTCTGCCTTGTCCAGCGCGGACATAAGCTGGTGCTGATATTCGGCGGTCTTCTCGATCAGTCTTTCCCTAACAGCTTTGCTGGTTGTGCTGTCTTTCAGCTTCCGAATAACGTCTTCATAAGCCACTTGATCATGTCTCCGTTGGAGGGCCACAGAATGGCCTGTGAAGCCGCTACAGCGGCATATGGGATAGCCCGGTAGTTGGCAACCAGCGGCCATAGCAGACAGGCCCAAGCGGCGATCCAAAGGGATGTGGCGAGGGTTGTCACTCTTTCGTCTTGGGCTGGTAGGTGTAGGCGATTCGGGAGATGCTTGCGTCAAACATGTTCAGAAACTTTCCTTGATGTCGTTGCTATGAAAGTGACGGGGTCGATGTCCTGGCGCATGATCCAGATCGACAACATTGATCCGGTTTTGACGTTGCGACTGGCGGTAGTGGCAATTGCCACGATCGGCTTCCGTCTAGCAGTGACGGTCCCTGATATATGATAAAGCCGGATGGTTTATTCACGGGACAATCCCCTCTCTCTGTTATCCTGCCGATTGCAGGCAAAAGCAGAGCCTAGACCCTGCTAGTGTCTAAACTAGGCTGCGAGCATTGCGTCATTTCCGCCTTTCATATGTAGCGACCCATCGCAGCGCGGCTTGCAAAGTTTTTTCGCATCGGCGCGCCACGGGTTGCCCAAGTAGCATCCGCGTGGCTTCCCATTCGTACTCGCACGTGGCGCGGTATTCTTGGCTTCCATCAAGCCTTTTGACGCATCCGATTTGCGGCCCATTGCCTCGTGCGCCGTCGTCAAATAACCAGAGCGTAGTCGCGTCAACGCTCTCGTGTCGGCATCGGTCTAGTCTGACACCATCAAACCCTAACACTAAAAAACGCGCTTCAATTAGTTCGCTCTCTTGCGTGGCGTGGTCCATCTGTCTTTCCTAGTTTGGGTGTGGGTTAGGCTGCGATACGCACCGCCTCGAAGGCTTGGATATAATCCGCAGTCTTTAGCCCCCGTTCTGGGGGCACTTGGCCTTCACGCGGAGTGTTTCGACGCATGCGACTTTGTATGGCGTTGCGTGGCCGAGGATCGCCTTGACGGCATCAGCGTCAATCGATTTGCGCTCGCTGATAGTGACGCAGATGTCGGCGGTTTCGCCCGTGATGACATCCATGCCGGTTTCGAGGAGGGCCTTGCGCGCTGCGGCGACAGCCTGCTTAGCGGATTCTTCGGCGGCTTTAGCTTGCATGTAGGCGAGGACGAGGGGAGCGGTGTTGGACATTGTGTGTTTCCTATCATGTAAACTGCACCGTTCTTGGTGCTGAAACCTATATAGAACTAACTACTTTCTTTGTCAACTTCACCATGGGGATTTTCGACGATTTTTTGACAAGAAGTTCGAAATTTTTCGTTTCTTCGTTCCGCCGCGTTGTGACGATGATCGCCCCGTCATCATGCATAGACCATATCACCACTTGATCTGCGTCGGGATACCAGTGCCAGATACCGTCGCCAAAATGCCGCGTGGCTGCGACAGACCATTGGGATGTGATGTGCATGTCAGTGGCTTTCGAGGTTGATGTCGCAGTGCGCGCAGAGGTCAGCGAAGACGTCTGCGGGGATGCGATCAGAAAGAATAACCAGGGCGATATTCAGCCGGATGGCTACTTCAGGGGTGGGGTTTCGGCGCAAGCTTTCGGAAAGGTCGTATACAGCCGCATACAGTTCATCAGCGGGAAGCCGAACAAGGTCGGTATGGATTTCGTTTATGTTTATCATGCTACTTCCAAGCCAGTGCGCAGATTTTGTCTGACAGGTCGGCCACAGGCCCGACTGCTGAACCGTCGATGATGGTCTTCTCATCAGGCTCCAGGCCGTATGCACAGACGCGAACCCATCCGATGTTTTTGCCGTCGGCGTCGTGAAAGTGAACGAAGACATCATCGCTGACGTCGGTAACGGCGCGCCAAGCCTCGGCTGCGTTCTTGCCGTCATACCCAGGCTCCTCGTCATACATGACCGTGATGATCCACTTGTGGCGTTCGGCCTGGGTGAACAATTCGCGTGCTACGTTGATCATTAGATTAACCCCATTTTACGATGTTAGTGTCTGCGGTCTCGATAGCGTATTGGCGGCCTTCGGTGTGGAGCCACCGCATCAGTGTGGCGTTCTCATCGAACGTCAATTCAGCGTTGCCGTCATCAGGCTCGCAATCGTCAAACTCTGCACCGTCGAAGTAAACTTCGGTCTCGTTGTAGCTGTCTTTTTCAGCGACAAAATGCACGACTACATCGTAGGTGGTTCCGTCGCGGGTGATCTTGGAATTGATACGCATAATGTCTCTCCGGTTTCAGTGATATTTTTCTACCAAACATCTATGAGCAATGCAACACATAAAACGCATAAAATCGAAAATATTTTAGAAGGGAAGATCGTCTTCATAATTTTCGTTCCCGGACAGACTGACTGGGTCTGCCTTGCGCCTCGCAGCGGTCACCGTAGCGCCAGGGAAGGTGTGTTTGATTTTTGCAATTTCCGGGTAGGCGGCGAGGATGCGACCCACTTCAGCGAGGCTGTAGACGGTGCATGCGCGGTTGTTGCGTGCCACATTGATAGCGTCTAATTCGTCGCGGACGATAATAATCACCTCAAGCCCGTCTTCGTTCATAATTTCCCATTGCTCTGGGGCGAGGGGTGACTTGCCGGCTGCCGTCGCTTCAGCGTCGAGTTTACGCCATGCAGCACCCATACGCTTTGCTTCATGTCGCACATCGTCAAGACTGCCACGGTCGATAGC
>Ga0118677_10001827_pt1 | contig 44124 bp, 43 predicted proteins | sample AliMusrvi5mmetaG_FD_86154 | JGI IMG/M metagenome (GOLD analysis project Ga0118677, IMG submission 86154)
TTCCCTTATCATCAGATGGGATAAAATCGAAAGTGCTCCAGCATTGAAGATACCCAATTACATTAATTTGTTTTCTACCGATTTGATTTTATACTCGATTCCGGTTGTGGTATCCCGGCGGTCATCTATTTTTATAACGGTATAAACACGGCTGGCGCCTTTGCAAAAAGGCGACTCATGCATTTTTTGAAGTACAGCCATGACTTCGGCAAGGGGGCCTTCAATTACTGTACCCATGGCGGTCAGCTCAAAATGCAACCCTGACTCCTGTAATTGTTTTACGGCATCCGCAACATATCTGCTGAGGCTTGTCGTTGCTGTTCCAACCGGCACAATGCTTATTTCTGCAATAGCCATCCGAGACCTCCTTTTTTAAATCACATGATACTACCCAAGCCGGACTGACGTTGAATATGGTTATGCAGCAATACCTCTTCAACTGTGCTTTTGTTGTGCGTCTACAAAAAACAATGTTACTAACCGGAACGGAAGTAAGCGGACATTATAATCCACCCTACCCGGCCTACCCTGTCAAGGGGAGGAGCCTTTTTATTTCCCCTCCTGGCCAGGAGGGGAAAGGGGAGGTCGGTAAATGTCCGCATACTGATGAACGGCTTAATAACTGCTCTAATGCCAAACGCAGCTTGACGTATTCGCATCAATAATTCTTCACTATTGGCGCAGTATCCGCTTGAGGTTAATTCGGTAGAATGAACTGAGCACTCGTCCGGTTGCGCAGCAGTACGTCAGTTATTTTTGAAATCGATTCATCGAGAATATAATCTAAAACAGAAATACGTTTTTTTTCTGGGCGGATTACATCTGAATCAGCATTGAGGCCGGTTCTTGCAGCGGCGAATGCTATCGCATCCTGAAGAGTACCCAACTCATCCACCAGCCCGTTTGCCTTTGCCTGTTCACCCGAGAATATTCTGCCATCCGCAATGTCCGCTACTTTCTTCCGTGGCATTTTTCTGCCAAGCGCGACGGCATCTATAAACTGACCATGAATACTGTCTATGACAGATTGAATGAGTGCTTTTTCGTCCTCTTTCAGCTCGCGGGTCGGGGAAAGAATATCTTTGTATTTGCCGCTTTTTATGACGACACTTTTAAGCCCGATTTTGCCGAGCAGTTCCTCTATATTGGCAAATTCTATAATAACTCCTATGCTGCCGGTGATTGTGCCTGGATTGGCGAATATTTTATCAGCCGCACAGGCTATGTAGTAACCGCCTGAGGCGGCAACCGAGCCCATCGATGCAATCAGGAGTTTTTTATCTTTTAGTTTCTGAAGCTCCGCATAGATTTCCTGTGAGGGGCCGACCCCGCCGCCGGGAGAATCAATGCGAACAATGATTGCCTTGATATTCGTATTATCCTTATACTCATACAGGGTTTTTATCGTGTCACGTGATTGCGTGATGATTCCCTCAACCTCGATAACCGCAATTTTACCTTTACCTGTCAGGGAGAATCCGGCAAATGTTTTTTTTGCGGTTATCAGCCTTGTCCCCAGAATTGCTAGCAAGCCGATAAGAAACATCAGCAGAAAGCCTTTTAAAAACGGATATTTTTTCATTACTTAATCCTGAAAAGAGAAAGGAAGGTGATACGCGAATATCACCTTCCTTTCAATATTATAAAGACTGGAATTTATTCGGGTTTTTCCTGTTCAGTCGCTGCATCATTTGCTTCCTGTTCAGCTACTGCATCTTTTGCTTCCTGCGCTTTTCTGAGTACATCACCCAGGGTTGCATTGGGGCTTGATTCCTGCTGGTTCATATAGCTTTTCGTTTCAAATTCTTCCTGCGCCTGGCGAAGTTCCCGCAGGCTGAGGCCAATTTTTCGATTACGTTTATCTATACTGATAATAAGAACTTCCAGTGGCTCACCTACTTTTGCATATTCCTTAAGGTTTTGCACCTTATCTTCTGCGATTTCAGAAATATGCACTAGGCCTTCAACGCCATCCTCTATTTCAAGGAAAATACCAAAATCGGTAATATTGGTGATTAAGCCCTTGACGACCTGGCCGCGGCGATATTTTTTCGGTACTTCTTCCCAGGGATCCGGCTCAAGCTGCTTGATGCCGAGCGAGAAGCGCTCGTTTTCCTTGTCTATGCTGAGCACCACTGCTTTGACGAGATCGCCTTTTTTATACACTTCGGCGGGATGCTTGATTTTTTGAGTCCAGGAAATGTCTGATATATGCACAAGGCCGTCAATGCCCTCGTCAAGGCCGATGAAGATACCGAAATCGGTAATGTTTTTGATCTTTCCCTCAACCACGGTTCCTACCGGATAGCGCTCTTCAATGACGGACCACGGATTGGGCTCAAGCTGCTTCAAGCCCAGTGAAATGCGCTTTCTGGCAACATCAACATCAAGCACAACAGCTTCCACCACATCGCCGATCGACAGCAGCTGGGACGGATGCTTGACCTTTTTGGTCCAGGACATTTCAGAAATATGTATAAGCCCCTCAACACCCTCTTCAAGCTCGATAAAAGCCCCGTAATTGGTGATATTGACCACCTTTCCCGTAACTTTATTGTTGATGGCGTATTTCTGCTGCACAAGCTCCCAGGGGTTTATTTTCATCTGTTTGAAGCCCAGGGCTACCCTTTGATTATCACGGTCAAAGCTCAATATCTTCACATCGATCACATCGCCGATATTGAAATAATCACGCGGGCTCGTGATGCGGCCCCAGGAAATATCGGTAACATGCAGCAGGCCGTCTACGCCGCCCAGATCGATAAACACGCCATAATCGGTTATGTTTTTGACGGTGCCCTTAACGATGGTGCCTTCCTCGATACGCTTGAGCGTTTCTGAGCGGAGGCTCTCGCGCTCTTTTTCAAGAATGGCCCGGCGCGATAGCACGATATTGCCGCGCTTTTTGCTGAGTTTCAGAATTTTAAACTGCAGGGTCTGACCCAACAGGCGGTCAAGATCCCGCACCGGATGAAGATCAATCTGTGAGCCGGGCAGGAATGCTTTCAGCCCGATATCAACTGCCAGGCCGCCTTTGATCTTGGAGACGATCTTGCCTTCTATCAGTGCGTCATCATCAAAGACCTTGCTGACCGTATCCCAGACGCGCATTCTGTCGGCCTTGTCCTTGGAAAGCGGCATCATGCCGTTTTCATTCTCCCATCCTTCAATGAAGACATCGACCTTATCGCCTTCTTTGACGGTGATATTTCCGTCGGCGTCCTTGAATTCTTCAATGGGGATCTGCCCTTCGGACTTGCAGCCCACATCAACGATCACGTAGTCTGCGGTAATCTGAATGATGCGGCCCAGGGCGACTTCTTCTGTCTGCACTTTGCGTGCGCTCAGGCTTTCCTCAAGCATTTGTTCAAAGCTTTCGCCCTCGGGAATAGCGCTGTTTGCCTGCTCGTCTGCCGCAGGCTGGTTGGTGGTTGTGGTTTGTTCCATGTTTTTTCAGTCCTCTCTAGTTTTTTATTTATGGCATTGAGCATGCTGATCGAGGCTGATCCGTGAAGATAGGGCCTCGAGTACATCCTCAAGTGTCATCAAGCTGGTATCTATGATAACTGCGTCGGGAGCTGGCTTTAAGGGCGCAATGCTGCGGCTGCTGTCATCATGATCTCTTTTTTGTATCTCATCAAACAAAATATTATAATCTATTTTCAATCCTTTTTCAATAAGTTCTTTATAGCGCCGTTCAGCCCGTATTTTTATGCTGGCATCCAGATAAAACTTGAACCGGGCCTGCGGGAAAATAATTGTGCCGGCATCGCGTCCATCAACCACGATGCCCCCGTTTGAGCCGATCAGCCGCTGGAGCTCAACGAGTGCTGTGCGGACCGATTTCAGGGCTGAGATATGGGAGGCAAGCATGCTGATTTCAGGTGCGCGGATGGCATCGGTCACATCCCTGTCTGAAGAAAAGACCAGCTGGCGGTCTGCATCCTGCCGGAAAGTTATATTGGTAAGGCTGCACAGTTCGGCAAGGGCGTGCTCATCCTCGCTCTGAATTTTGCGCTCACTTGATTCAAGAGCAATGACGCGGTACATTGCACCGGTATCAAGATAGGTGAGGCCCAGTTTTTTAGCAAGAAGCCTTCCGATAGTGCTTTTGCCCGACCCGACGGGCCCGTCTATGGTAATAATCGGTTTCATCATGGTTAGTGTGATTTCTTTGCGGTAAGCTGCCCGAGTTTAATCATGAATTCGGGAAATGAGGTATTGATGCATTCGCAGTCCTCAACGGTAAGTTCTGTTTTTGCCATCAGTCCCGCGATGGCAAGGGACATGGCAATGCGGTGATCGCCATGGCTCTGGCATATTCCTCCCGATAGCGATTCCGCTCCGGTGATGATCATGCCGTCTTTTTGCTCCCGGGCGGAAATACCGCATTTTTTGAGCTCCGAACACATGGTGGCAATGCGGTCTGATTCCTTAATCCGCAGCTCCGCGGCATCACTCACAACCGTGGCGCCTTCTGCGCATGCTGCCGCTATAGCCAATATCGGGATCTCATCGATTGCCCGGGGGATCAGGTCACCGCCTATTGCTGTTGCCTTGAGTCTGCTTGAACGTACGATGATATCGGCAACCGGCTCACCGTACATGCTCCGCTGGTTTTCAAGCTCAATGCTCCCGCCCATTTTTTTTAAAATATCTATACAACCCGTTCTCGTCGGATTGACGCCGATACCCTTGAGACGTATTTCCGATCCGGGGACGATCAGGGCTGCAACCATATAAAAAGCCGCGGATGAGATATCGCCGGGAATTTCATACTGCTCGGGCCTGATTTCCGCAGCTGAGGCAATTGAAACGGACGCGGCTTTTCGCGTAACCGGCACACCAAGATGCTCAAGCATCCGTTCTGTATGGTCCCGTGACTGCGCCGGCTCGGTAATGGTTGTCATGCCTTCGGCATAGAGACCCGCAAGCATGAGGCAGGATTTAATCTGAGCGCTGGCTACGGTGAGCGAATAATCTATACCCCGCAGTTGTGAGCCGGTTATGGCAAGGGGGGCGAAATTACCGTCGCTTCTGCCGCAAATAGTTGCGCCCATCAGGCGAAGCGGCTCAACAACCCGTTTCATGGGCCGGGTGTTGAGTGAGCTGTCCCCGGAGAGGACGGTAAAAAAACGCTGCGCGCTGAGCAGTCCCGTCATAAGCCTTGTTGTTGTGCCGGAATTGCCGGTATACAGCACCGAGGCAGGCTCGGTGAGCCCCTTCAGGCCCTTGCCGTAAATAACGTGGTCGTACGGGCCGGTTTGTTCAGCCTCTACGCCCATGTGTTTGAAAATTTCAAGGGTCCGGGAAGCATCCTCTCCGGAGCAGATATTCGTGATCCTGCATTTGCCCGATGACAGGCAGGAGAAGATAATAGCCCGATGAGAAATGGATTTATCCCCGGGCAGCGTTATATTTCCCCGCAACGGAGCAGCTTTTTTTATGGTCAATGCATTCACGGCAGTCAGTCCTCGGGCTGTTTATATGGCTCGCCGGGTATCATGGGATTTTTGGAAAAACCGCTCGATCTCTTCGCCATTATTGTCAATGATTTGCTGCTTCAAGGCTTGCAGGGATTTTTCAAAGAAGCAGATAGCATGCAGAATATGTTCTTTGTTCATTAGGGCGATATCCCGCCACATGACAGGATCGCTTGCCGCTATACGCGTAAAATCCCTGAAGCCGCCGGCGGAATACTGAAGGATCTGCCGGGTGGTGCTTTCCATATCGGAAACAGCATTCACCAGTGAGAACGCCACCATATGGGGCAGATGGCTGATGCCGGCAAATATCAGATCATGGGTTTGCATATCCATCCGAACTACATTTGCGCCTACGGCTTTCCAGAAATTTTCAACCGCGAGAAGCGCCTGCTGGTCCGTCGAAACGGTCGGGGTAACAACGCAGGCGCGTTTTTCAAAAAGTCCGGCAAGCGATGCTTCAAAGCCGGAATCCTCCGTTCCGGCGATCGGATGGCCGCCGACAAAGAACACGCCGGCCGGCATGTGCGGCTCAACCTGTTCCATAATGGCGGTTTTAACGCTTCCCACATCCGTGATGATGGCCCCCTGTTTTACATGGGGCAGCAGGGACAGAATCTGCTGCGGTATGAGGCGGACGGGCGTGCCGACGATTATCAGATCCGCCTGCTGCAGTCCTTCGGAAAACTCGGTGCTCCAGGCGTCGATCAGACCCATGCGAGCTGCTTCTGTAAGCCGCTCGGGACTGCGCCCAAAACCGGTTATGGTTTCAGCAAGGCCGAGCTTTCTTATGTCCCGGGCAAGTGAGCCTCCAATAAGCCCCAGGCCGCAGATAGCTATATGAGAGAATGCTATTGTCACCGGAGCCTCATGACAGCATGCGGCTGCTGCGGGGATATGTGCCGAGGACTTTTAAAAACTGAGCGCTTACCGATAATTCGCTCAGGGCGGCTTTGACCGGGCCGTCTTCCTGATGACCTTCGATATCAATAAAGAAAATATATTCCCAGGGTTTGTTTCTGAACGGCCGGGACTCTATTTTAGTCATATTGATACTGTGCGTGCTGAAGGGCTTTAAAATGTCATGCAGTGCGCCGACGCCATCCTTTATTGAAAACATTATTGAGGTTTTATCGTTTCCGGTTCTTCCGGGCGACTGCCCGCCGATAACCCAGAAGCGGGTATAATTGTGCGCATTGTCTTCAATGCGCTGGCGAAGTATGGGCACTTCATGGGCTGTGGCGGCAAATTCACTGGCAATAGCGGCGCTTCCCGGCTCGGTTTTGACCATCTGCGCTGCTATTGCCGTGCTGAAAGTCTCCTTGATTTCAACATGCGGCATATTCTTGGCAAGCCAGTTGTAGCACTGTGCAATGGGCTGGGGATGAGAATACACGACCTTAATGTCCTCAAGCTTTTGCTCGCGGGAAAGCAGGCATTGACTGATTGCCAGCATCACCTCGGAGCAGATTTGAAGAGGAGATTCTATGAACATGTCAAGGGTCAGGTTGACGACGCCCTCGGTTGAATTTTCAATGGGCACAACGCCATAGTCCGCGCGGCTGCGCTCCACCTCATCAAAAATATCGGGAACTCCGCGGGTGAAAGTAAAATTGACGGCCTGCCCGAACTGCTGAATAGACGCGATATGTGAGAATGTTGCCTCAGGTCCCAGGCAGGCGATCTGAAGAGTTTTTTCAAGGGAGAGGGATGCCGACATGATCTCCCGAAAAATCGGCCGTATGGCGCTCGATGGAAAGGGCCCTGTATTCAGAGCTGTAAGCCGTTGATAAATTGACTCCTCGCGCTCAAGCACGTGAAATCTTCGATTTTCCTGCTTTTTGATAGAACCGATTTCAAGTACATGTGATGCCCGGTTATTCAGGAGCTCCAGCACCTGATCATCCAGAGCATCGATTTGAGCGCGTAATTTTTGTAATCTTTCTTGTTCATCGGGCATGTTTTTTAATCTCATTGAAAATTTCGGTTGATAACTATAGTAAAAAGCATGCAGCCACGCAACTCATTTTCATAGGGTTTACCTACAGTGAAAAGCTTTTTGTGATAAAGAGTATGGTTTTTTGGAGACATCGATTGTATACTGTAAAAAAATTATTTACACAAGTAGGGAAATCATATGAAAGCAGCTTTTGTCGCGGATGTGCATGGCAATCTCGAGGCTTTTCGTGCCGTATGCGCTTCAATTTGTCTGGAGCATGTTGATATGGTGGTATTCCTCGGAGACATTGTCGGCTATGGGGCAAATCCAAACGAATGCATTGAGGAACTTCAGCAACTGACAGGTCATGCCGTTATGGGAAATCATGACCACGTTGCCATTGGCAGGCAATCATCTGATGGCTTTAATCCGGTTGCGCGGGAGGCCCTTGAATGGACCTATTCTCAGTTGACAACGGAAAATAAAAATTTTCTCCGCACACTGCCTCTGGAGCTGGAATTTACTGATATGCTTGCTGTGCATGCTTCACCGTTCAACCCGGACAGTTGGAGATATGTTGTAAATTCTTTAGACGCTGAAGATGCTTTTGCGGCATTTAACGTGCAGTTGTGTTTTTTGGGACATACGCACAAGCCCGGCGTTTTTATCGAGCTTGCGGATACATCTGTTGTGCCGTCAGCTACATCGCAGGTCGCACTGCAGCCGCAGTGCCGGTATCTCATTAACTGCGGCAGTGTCGGCCAGCCGCGGGATGGAGACACGCGCGCCTGCTATGGGATTTTTGACAGCGCTGCCAGCATGTATCGCCTGGAGCGCGTGGCCTATGATTTTCTGACGGCCCAGAAAAAAATTCTACGGGCAGGGCTGCCGCCTTTTCTTGCCGAGAGAATCGCTGCCGGGAGGTAACTGTTTTTGTGTCTGCAACAATAACCGTGGGTATTACCGATAGTCTTTATTTCTGCGTCATGGTCATGAGAAAAGAATTTAGAATCCAGAAGCCAGAATTCAGAAGGGAAGACAAATAGGCTGACAATAAGCATTTGAGCTGTTTTCACTTTGTTTTATTTTTTTCTACTGGCTTCTGAATTCTGTCTCCTGACTACTGTGTGGTATCGGTGTTTTTTGTCCAAGGATTCCAGCTAAGGCGCCAGCATAATTAAAAGAGTACATCCGGGAGGCAAATGTCGGAAATCAGCAAAATCACCATAAAAGGCGCGCGGGTCCACAATCTTAAAAATATCGATATCGAAATCCCGAAAAACAATCTGGTCGTCATTACCGGGCCAAGCGGGTCCGGAAAATCGTCTCTGGCCTTTGATACGCTGTATGCCGAGGGACAGCGCAGATATGTCGAATCTCTTTCCGCCTACGCACGCCAGTTTCTTGAGCAGATGCAGAAGCCGGATGTGGATTCAATAGAGGGCCTTTCGCCAGCCATTGCCATAGAACAAAAGACCGTCAGCAAAAACCCCCGCTCAACGGTTGCAACGACAACCGAAATTTATGATTATCTGCGCGTGCTGTATGCCCGTCTCGGTCAGCCGTATTGCTACAGCTGCGGCCGAGAAATTTCCTCGCAGACGATACAGGAAATGATAGACCGCATACTGGGCTTTCCCGAGGGTGAGAAAATCGTGCTTCTTGCGCCGATTGTGCAGGGCAGAAAGGGAGAGTATAAAAAAGAGCTGCATGACCTGCAGAAAGAGGGCTTTATCCGTGCGCGAATTGACGGCGTACTGGTTGATCTTGGCTCCGATATCAGCCTTGATAAGAACAGGCAGCACACGATCGATATTGTCGTGGATAGAATTGTTATAAAGCCGGGCATTGAACGGCGGCTTGCCGATTCCCTGCAGACAGCTCTTCGCTTTGGCGGCGGTATTACCGCAGTCCTTCACAGTGACGGCAGCGAACAGCTCTTTAATGAAAAGCTGACCTGTATTTCCTGCGGGGTGAGTTATCCGGAAATCAGCCCCCGCACCTTTTCATTCAACAGCCCCTATGGCGCCTGCCCGGTCTGCTCTGGCCTCGGGAGCAAAGTTGAATTTGATCCCAGCCTCATAATTCCCGACCCGTCGCTGTCGATTCATGAGGGAGCTATTGCTCCCTGGGGCAGCCAGGATTCATTCTGGATAAAACATCTGGCAGGTTCCCTGGCCCTGCATTACGGGTTTTCTCTTGATACGCCGTTTAAAACGTTGCCCTCTAAAATCCGCCAGCTGCTGCTTTCAGGATCCGGCGATGAGGCAGTTCCGCTGGTGTTTCAGGGCGAAAAAAGCCTGTATAAAACCGAAAAACCTTTTCAGGGGATTTTGCAGTATCTTGATAAGCGCTATCATGAAACGGAATCCGACAAAGTGCGGGATGATCTTGCGCAGTACATGAATCAGGTTTCGTGCCCTGAATGCAAGGGCAAGCGCCTGCGTAAGGAAAGCCTTTCCATCAAGATAGGCGGCAAGTCGATTTGTGATTTCAATGCCCTGACCGTAGCGCAGGCTTCAGCGTTCACTGCTTCGCTGCACTATACAGGCAGCCAGGCTGAAATCGCCCGCCCCCTGTTGAAGGAGATCACCCAGCGCCTGTATTTTCTCGACTATCTCGGGCTCGAATATCTGACCCTTGACCGCATCGCCGGCACTCTTTCCGGCGGCGAAGCGCATCGCATACGGCTGGGAACACAGCTCGGCTCCCGCCTGACCGGGGTGATGTATGTGCTGGACGAGCCCAGCGTTGGCCTGCATGCCCGTGATACCGAGCGGCTTCTGATGATTTTGCGGCAGCTGCGTGACCTCGGAAACACGGTCATCGTGGTCGAGCATGATGAGGAGACCATACGGGCAGCTGATTTTGTAGTCGATCTCGGGCCTGGCGCGGGTACCGAGGGAGGAAGGGTAGTCGCAAGCGGTGATCCCACGGCAATTGCCGGTAATCCGGATTCGCTTACGGGCCGGTATCTTGCGAAATCAAAGAAAGTTTCAAAGCCTGCGCGCAGAGCAGTATCCAAAAAGCTTATTCTCACGCTGTCGCATGCACGGGAGAACAACCTGAAAGACCTCACGGTTTCAGTACCCCTTGGCCTGCTAGTCTGCATAACCGGCGTTTCCGGATCAGGGAAAAGCACTCTCATTATCGATACGCTGTATTCGATGGTTCAGGAGCAGCTCGTAAAAAAAGAGCTCAAGTCAGGTGCGGCTACAACGCTGGCCGGCAGTGAATTGATCGATAAGGTGATCAATGTCGATCAGTCGCCCATCGGCCGGACACCTCGGTCAAACCCCGCAACATTTACCGGGCTTTTTGACCCGATCAGGGAGCTTTTTGCAAAACTTCCCGAGTCCCGCATTCGCGGGTATAAGCCCGGCAGGTTCAGCTTCAATATAAAGGGCGGCAGGTGCGAAGCCTGCCAGGGAGACGGGCTCGTTCGGATTGAGATGCATTTTCTGCCCGATATTTATGTGACCTGTGATGTGTGCAGCGGCAAGCGGTATAACCGCGAAACACTTGATATACAGTACAAGGGGAAAAATATCGCCGATGTGCTTGCCATGACGGTAAGCGAGGCATTGCCTTTTTTTGAAAATTTCCCTCAGATTCGCTCAAAGCTGCAGGTCTTGAATGAGGTCGGGCTCAGCTATATTACCCTCGGCCAGCAGGCAACAACCTTGTCGGGCGGCGAGGCTCAGCGCATCAAGCTGTCACGGGAGCTGAGCAAGAGAGAAAAGGGCCATACCCTCTATATTCTTGATGAACCGACCACGGGACTGCATTTTGCTGATGTCGCTAAACTGCTCGATGTTATCGGCAGCCTGGTCGACAGAGGCAATTCGGTTGTTGTGATCGAGCATAATATGGATGTCATAAAAACTGCTGATTATATTATTGATTTAGGCCCCGAGGGTGGTGACAGGGGAGGGTATGTCGTTGCAACGGGGACGCCTGAGGATATCGCAAAAGCTGCGGATTCCCATACGGGCCGGTTTTTGAAAAAATATCTGTAGTCAGCCGAATGCACTGTCGTATACTGTCAGCCCTTCTGCCGGGCACCGTTTATTTATATCGGTGCTTGAAGGTACAAGAAGATGATCATTGAGTAATATTTTATGGTATCCTAAATAAGAGGTAGAGGCTGGATCTTTTCGTTGACTCTTGTATTGTCCTGAACTTTAATAAAAACTCTTTAAAGAGAAGGAAAAATGAAAATGAAAAAAAAGGGTGTGCTCATTTTATTAGGAATTGTTTTTTCGAGTTTGTTTTGCATGCAATTCCTTCCCGCACTGGCTGAAGCTCAGCAGTTTCTCCAAAGCGTGGAAAGAGGAAATGGGTTTCAGGATACAAGCACAACCGAAAGTTGCCCTTCGGAGTATCCTGTGGATTGTGCTGATGGTAATTGCTGTGCAGCAAAAACTGTATGCGTTGCAGACAGCCAGTGCTGTGCGGAAAATCTGCCGTACTATTGCGGTAACAAAATATGCGCCGCAACAGCTACGGATTGCCCTACGGAGCTTTGCCCCGCTCAACAAGTTTTAGGGGAGAATAATCTGAAGCTTGATAATTTGCGGTCGTTCCGCGACGGCAAGCTGGCTCAAAGCACCATTGGCCGCAAGGTAATAGCAATTTATTATACTCATGCCGAAAGCATAAATGCCGCTCTAGACCGCAGCACGGCGTTGCGGGCCATGGCCAGAAGGGTGCTTGAAACAATTGCCCCGGTAGTGGAGAGTAAGGAAAATTGAGCAGCATAAAATTTATCAAAACAGGAGGAGTGCTTTATGAAAGTTCTAGCTGTCTGTGGAGGTTTAAGGGAAGAAAGCAATACAAACAAACTGGTTAGAAAAATTGCTGAAACATCGGGATGCGATCGTGAAATTATAGAGTTAGGTAAACTTGAAATAAAACCCTGTACGGGATGTTCTGAATGCATGATGAATGAGGGGAAGTGTCCCATAGCGGATGATATGCAGGAACTGTATGGAAAACTACTGGATGCCGACGGGATTATCCTCGGCTCTCCTACGTATTTCATGAACATCTCCGGCGCTGTTAAGTGTTTAATAGACAGGAGTCTGGCGCTGTACTACCGGGGCATCGGCCCCATGTATGATCCTGATATGCCGTTTATGGGGCAGCGCCCCCTTGCTGGTAAGCACGGCGTGGTGGTTACAACTGTCGCCGGGGCAGGTCACGAAAAGACTATAGAGGAACTGGCGCTTTGCCTGGGCACCTCCCAGCGTGTGAACCTTGTTGCGAAAATTGCCGAGGCAATCGGCATGAATGATGTCGATGACATGCCCGAAGTCATGAAGCGAGCGGAAGATGCCGGCAAAAAGCTTGGGGATGCTCTACGAAAAAAATAATGCACCAGTTACAGTAAGTAATTCTCAAGGAGGATCACATGAGTCTGAAAATAGTAGCGTACATGGGCAGCCCGCGGACGGCGGGCCTTTGCTCGCAGTTTGCCGAGAGCGTGTTGAAGGGGGCCGCAAGCAGGGGCGCAGAGGTCAAGCAGGTTAACCTGGTAAAATGCTCCATCAAGCATTGCACCGGCTGCCACAGCTGCGTGTACAACAACCACGAGTTGCCCATCGGCATATGCCCACTCAAGGATGACATGGCGGAAATTCTCCGGGAGTACCTTGAGTCTGACGGCTATGTTATGGCATGCCCGGTGTATGACCTCAGTGTTACCTCCATCATGAAGGCTTTTATCGAACGGCGCTTCCCCCTGTATAAAAAGCAAAAGGGCCTCCACGGCAAGATACCCGAAGTACGCGTGCCCCAGGGTTTCAAAAAGAAGGCCGTCCTCATCGCCACCGGCGATGCCGCGGAGGAATATGCGGCTATTGCCGAGCCATGCTTTGACGTCATGTCAGGGCATTTCATGATCGAGGAAATAGACGCAATCAGCCAGCTGTACGTTGGCTATATACATAATGTTGATGCGCAGCGGTACGAGGAAAAGATGGAAGAGACGTTCGCCATGGGCGTGCGGCTTGTTGATGAGATCACGAAAGCCCGCCAGCAGTGATGCAACTCGCCGGATGCTAAGCAATCAGGGGCTTCCCTTATCGTGAGTTGGTCCTTCCGGCCGACGGAAGCAGCGGGTATAGCCAAAACGGTTATACAGGCGAAAGGAGAGAAAATAACCCAGCGGATAAGGATTATTGAAAATCTGATCAAGAAGTAAATGGTGCCCCATGCCGATCAGCAGCCCGGTTGCAGCAGGATTCCAATGCGATGCCATGGCCGCAAGCGCCAGGATACCCATAAGCTCCCATGAATGCAGCAGCAGGAAAACATGGGTCAGCCTGCTCTTGTAGTACGTGTTGATACACCGCCGCAGGCTGTAGGGAGGCCGGTTCATGACCACATAGTCGATAAAGTGGTCGGCATCGATGAATACGCCCGACAGCAGGGTGACTGCGGCCATGGCAGCCGACTGTGATACAGCATAGGTCGCAGCGGATGCGATGACGGATGCGGCGACATGGGAGCGGACTTGCATGCTTTTTGTCCTTGTTAAGGGGCTTTCCAAAATTTTTACTCTATACTACCACATGCTGAAATTCGGCACAACAAAGCTTGCGGCGTGATTTTAATCTGCAATCAGTGCTGGCTTGTTGTATCTCAGTGGCGTGCTGGCCCGATGGGCTGTGGCTGGTACTGCATATTTTGGACGACATTAGGACGACATTAGAGCATTTCACAAAATTCTGTAGCCACGTGGGCATCAAGGAGTTATTGGTGAAGCAGCCCGTGCGGTTCGAGCTATGGGTGTATTCTCCCTGCTGGCGTGTCTTGCGAGAATATAGCACGGGCGAATGAACCAAAAACTCCTCCGTGCAAACGGCTATAGAATAAAGTTAAATGCTCTAAAAAACAAACTCGACCCGTCCGCCGAGCACCAGCGCATTGCGGTTGCCTATGCCGCCCGGGTTGGTGATGTACTGCATATCGGGCTGAATTGCCAGCCAGCCGAATACCTTGGCTTTATAGAAAAGCTCAAAAGCTGTTTCCGAGTGCTGGGAAAATCCGGCCTTTTCGCTGAAATATACATTGAATACGCCAAGCCCCATAACGTCATCATCTCGCTCGGGGATGGCGCCCTGCCAGCGCACGCCTCCGCCCACATACTGCTCGACTTCAGTGCGGTCTTCGGGCGCCCAGCCATATTCCGCAAACAGCCCGATGCCCTGCCCGCATTTTTCGTTACCGGGGTTTTTCTTCCAGAGAAGTTGCTGCCAGAAGGTGTAAAATCCGTATGACTTGCCGTGATAGTCCTGATCAGATGGGTGTTCATGAAAGGCTTCAAAACGCCTGCCGTTCCACCAGACACCCATATTGACCATGCCGGGCAGTCCGCCAATATCATATTTGAACGATGGTTCCACGATAAGCATGGGTCCGCGCAGGTCGCCAAGAGTATTGCCGATTGAGCGGCTGCCGTTTATTTTGCCCTGATAGACGCCAAAATTGCAGCTGAACCAGTCAGCCGGTTTTACGCCGATCATGCCGCCCCAGTCCTGATCAGGATAGCTCGGCAGGGGAATGGTGGGATCGAGCCCTGCGGATGAATTAATAAACTCAGCGGCGTATTCAATGTTGTTGAAATCATAGTTTGCTTCCATTTTTCCGAGCTTGACCCAGAGCTTTTCATCCAGAAAGGTGTGCTTGTACCAGAACTCGGAAACCTGGTTGCGCCGCCGGTCGCTTGAAATCCATGAAAGCCATTGCCAGTCGCCCACCTGGCGCTCAGAGGGATTGTTACCTGAGATATGTTCCAAACCTAGAAAAAAAATGCCGTTTTCCCACAGGCCGGTTTTGGCGGTATCCAGTTCTAAATACAGTCCCATGAGGCGGGGATATTCGCCCGAATTATTCGTATTGATGCCGCCGCGGGTGTTCCAGAACATGTCCTGCAGATAACGAATTTCAAAAGACAGCCCGTATTTTTCTTCAAGCATCGAATGTAGTCCCCACAAATTGTCTGAAAAATGGTCACAGGTAAAAAACTCTTCATGCCCCGGCAGGCGAAGCCCTGCTTCACTGGCAAAAGAAACTGTGCAGGTATTACAAAGAAAAATGACGACCAGGATTGTTTTTTTTATCATTTCATTTTTCCTTTGATGGTGATGAGGAAGGTAGTTAGAAACATATAGTATAGGCGTAAAATTTTTCAAATATATAATTTCATCAGTTATGATTTTTAAATGATATTATTCCAGTACGGAAAATTAAATTTTCTTGACCATAAAGTTTAATTCTTATATATTAGGAAATGAAATGTTTAAATACTAAAAGGAGGTTGATGTATGGATAATCAGGAATTAATGGATAAGGTCACTGAAATTGAAGAGCATATGATAGAAGTGCGCAATCTTTTTGTTCAAATATTTAATAAAATGGTGAAGGGCAGCCGGCGCATAAATGATATGCCCGTAACGCTTTCGCAGATGAAAGCGCTCACGGCCTTTCATGAAGACCGTGAGTACAGCATGACAGAGCTGAGCAAAAATGCTCTGGTGAAAATGCCCAGCATGACGGAAATGGTTGACCGGCTGGAAGCAGAGGGCGTGCTCAAGCGGGTTCGCGATACGCAGGACAGGCGCGTGGTCAAAGTAGGGCTGACCGAACTGGGAAAAAAAATTCACTCCGGTTTTGTCGGACGGCGCCGGGAGGAGATGGGCAGTTTTTTTGGAAAACTCACCCCCAAAGATCAGGATGAGTTGCTCGTTTCCCTGCGCAAAGTTGCGGGCTTACTTAAAAAAATAACAAAGCCGTAAATTCACCCTTTTGTCAATGCTTTGCAACATTTTTGAGGCTGGCTGCACGGATAGTGCAGTTTATTCTGAGAGAGTGCGCAAAATACCATATAAGAGCGCTCGCTTAAGTATTACCCAGGAAACTTTAAGGCCCCTCATTCTTTTATGACGGGCATTTGTTTCTGGTCCTGTAGCCGCGCGCAGCCAGAAAACCTGCAGCACAATGTGTTTCCTCAAAGTCCGTTCTTTTTCCTACCTGACTCGCCTGCTGCCTGCATAACTATACTTTCTCCAGTTCCCGCAAAAAGATTTTTTGTTCATTTATCAGTTTTTAGCCACCACCAGAAGATTTAGCCTTGACAAAGCGCAGTTATGAAGCTACATATTTCACTAGTGAAACATTTTTATTTGAAATATTCACTGCTGAAATTTGATATATGTTGCCGCTTGCGGGCGTGGCAACCCAGAACAGGAGGAGGATTCGTGGGGAACAAGAAGCAACTTGGAGAGCTGACCGAGATCGAAATGCATTTAATCTTGATCCGTAATCTTTTTGCGGATCTTTTTCAGCAAATGGTTATGAGCAGCAAGGGGCTGATGGGGTTTCCGGTCAACAGTTCGCAGCTTAAGGCCATGTCGGCGTTTCACGAAGACCGGCGCTACAGCATGGGTGAGTTGTGTAAAATAGCCAAGGTAAAAATGCCCAGCATGACCGAGGTTGTCGACAGGCTCGTTGCCGAAGGTTTTGTCGAGCGTATCCGCGACACCGGTGACCGCAGGGTCGTCAAGGTGCAGTTGACGGACATCGGGAAAAAAGCCCATAGCAGCATTTTACAGGCCCGGGAAAAGGAGCTTATGAATATTTTCGGGTGTCTTGATGAAAAGGAACGCGGCCGTCTTCTTAAATCACTGCGTGCCGCCGGCTCAATTATGAAGCGCGTTGCAGACCAGTATACAACAAAAGGAGGCGATGCATGAGGCAGATAGCACTATACGGTAAGGGCGGCATCGGAAAGTCCACGGTGGCGTCCCATCTTTCCTGCACGTTTGCCGAGCGGGGTCTGAAAGTTCTGCAAATGGGCTGCAGCCCTAAAAACGACAGCACGTACCTGCTGCTGCCGGACTTCCCGCCAACGATTCTTGATGTGCTGCGGAAAAACGATTTCATGTATGACGACCTGACCCCTGAAGATATCATCACCACATCGCCCCTGCAGTTTGAAAACGGCGGCAGAATCTACTGTGCCGAAAGCGGCGGGCCCGAGCCTGGCGTAGGCTGCGGCGGCAAGGGAGTGGTTGAAGCCATCGATACGATCAAAAAACTCAATATTTTCAAGGCCCTCAATATCGATGTGGTTATTTACGACATCCTGGGCGATGTGGTGTGCGGCGGGTTTTCCCTGCCCATACGGCAGGGCTTTGCGCAGGAGACCTATGTGGTCACCAGCGGTGAGTTCGAGGCGCTCTATCAGGTCAGCAATGTATCAAAAGCCATCAAGCGTTTTGACGCGCGTGCGGGCTCAAAGCTCGGCGGACTCATTGTCAACCTGCGGCGCGTAAAAAATGAGCTGCAAATGGTGACGGACTTTGCCGCGAAGATCGGCACCCAGATCGTGGGCGTCATTCCCTACAGCCAGACCGTGAAGCAGTGCGGCGGAGACGGCGAAACCGTGTTTCAGTGCGCGCCCGATTCGCCGGAGGCCGAGCTGTATCGGCAGGTCGGGCAGAAGGTGTTTGACAATAAAAATCTTGTCATCCCGAATACCCTTGAGTTTGAAGAGCTTTACGAATGGTGGCTGCCGTATATAAATTAACCTCAAACTGAATTTGTACTTTTAATTTAAAAGAGGTCTATCATGCGCCAGATTGCAATCTACGGTAAGGGCGGTATCGGCAAGTCGATGGTGTCATCCCATATAACGTTTGCCCTTGCGACCAAAGGCTTAAGAGTGCTGCATGTGGGCTGCGACCCCAAGCATGACAGCACGCGTCTGCTGCTGAAAGGTAAAATGCCCCAGACCGTGTTGGGGATTCTGCGGAAGAAGAACTTTGAGGTGAAATCACTCACCATGGACGAGGTTGTGTTTGAAAGCCCATTCAACGATACCTGCTCCGGCATGATTTTCTGCGCCGAGAGCGGTGGGCCTGATCCCGGGATTGGCTGCGGGGGCAAGGGCGTGGTGGAGGCCATCGAGGCGCTCAAACATCTTAATGTAATGGAAGTGCTTAAGCTCGATGTGGTGCTCTACGATGTTCTCGGCGACGTGGTGTGCGGGGGGTTTTCCATGCCCATCCGCGAAGGCCACGCCGACGAGGTGTATATCGTGAGCAGCGGCGAGCTTGAGGTTTTGTTTGCCGCCTCCAACATCTGCAAGGCCGTTTCGCGCTTTAATTCCCGCTCCGGGGTCAGGCTTGGCGGCATCATCGGTAATGGCCGGGAGCTTAAAGATGAGCAGACCATCCTCGATGAATTTTCCCGCAAGCTCGGGAGCCATATTGTCGGGTTTATCCCCTACAGCGAAAAAATTAAGGAGTGCTCGGGCAAGGGATTGACGCTCTTTCAGTATGCGCCTGACACGCCGGAGTGCGAGGCCTTCAGGCAACTTGCCGAATCAATCTGGAACAACACAGCCCTCGCCGTGCCCAATTCATTTTCCTTTGAAAAGCTGCATGCCTGGTGGGCCCAGGCTGCGGGGAGAAAGCATTAACAACGTTTTATTTGTTCGATTGGTCCGATTGGTTTAATTAAAAACACAGGGTGGGTTGTGCCCTCAAAATAAAAAATACAGTCCCTTGGGATTTGAAGTTGCATAATCCCAAATCAGCAATCGGTAATCCCCATTAGGAGGTATCTATGCCCCTGAAACACTATGAACACTGCTGCTCCACGATTCAGGCCCTGGCAAGCCTTGGCAAAATCGAAGGCGTGATCCCGCTTCTGCACGGGCCCCAGCCCTGCTCGTACCAGAACCAGGTTGGCTCCATGTCATGCCGGCCTGCGCAGCTTGTCACCGCCGGCACCTTAGTCAATAAAAGCGACGTCATTTTCGGCGGCGAAGCCGGCCTCAAGCTCCAGGTGAAAAATCTGTATAACAAATACCACCCGAAAGTCATCGTCATTATCAATACCTGCATCCCGCAGCTTATCGGCGAAGACATTGAAGGGGTGATCATAGAGCTCAAGCAGGAAATCCCTGATCTAAAGGTGAGCACCTGCCTCACGGGCTTCAACTATCCGCGCTCCATGCCTCTTGGCTCTGATGCAGCCTGGGTTGCGGTCCTCGATACGTTTGAGAAACAGGAAAAGGTGCCGGGCTCCATCGGAATCGTTGGCCGTACAGGCCAGGATGCCGGCAACCTGGCCTGTCTTGAAATGTTTTTTAAAAAGGCCGAGATCCCCTATTTCCTTTTTCCGACCCCTCATATCGACAGTATGAGTAAAATTGTTTGCGCCGAGAAATATTACCCCATTCATATAACCCCCTGGCTCACCTGCAAGCATCTCAGTGAAAACTTCGGCGGTGACATGGAGTTTATTGAAATTCCCGCGGGCATTCAGGGCACGTCAAACTTTTTGCGCGCCATTGCCGACGAGCTGAAAAACCAGAAGCTCCATGATCTTGTGGATGAAGAAGAAAAGCGCGTGAAGCCTGAGCTTGAGAAGATACGGGAGCGGTTTGCAAAAGAAAAAGTTCGCATGCTCATGGTGGCCGGGCCGGCAAACGAAGTGTCCGTAGGTAAAATTTTTGCCGAATTCGGGGCCGAGGTTTTTGTAGTGCCGTCAATGAAGAACAAATTCTACCAGCAGGAGAAAAAGCTCTTGCAGGAGCGCTACGGCGTCACTTTCATCGAGGAGGATTTCGACATGATCGGTGACGTGATTGACCGGATTGAACCCACGGCCGTGTCGGTTGAATTTCAGGCTCAGCCCGAGTGTGTGTCCCGCCTTGTGCCCACATTCATCAACATGCTCTATCTCTGTGAATACGGCTATGATTATGCCATCGATCTTGGCACTAATTTTTTTAAAAACATGCACAAGCCCGTCTATGAAACCTGGCGGAATCTTGTGCGGCAATACGGAGGCTGACATGAATGAGACGCAGAAAGATTTCAAGATGCAGGAGCTGCACACGCCCTCGGCTTTTGAGGGTGCACTCTGGACCTGCCTTGGCATAAAAGGAGCAGACACGATTTTTCATTCGCCCCCGGGCTGTTATATAAACCAGCATGTGAATGCCCTGGTCAATGACTGGACCTGCGAGCTGTATTCGACCAACCTGTCGTATGCCAACATCATGCAGGGCGCTGAAGACCGCATGGAGACCACGCTTCAGAAGATTGCGGCAAAAAAGCCCGGCGCAATTTTAATCGTGACCGCTCCCACGGTCGAAGTCACGCGCGACGATGTTGAAGGCGTGGTGAAGAAGGTTGGTTATAAAGATACGGTCATTATCCACCCGCCCATCGGAGGCTCGCTTGTGGAGGGCAAGGAGACTGCCTTTATCCGCATTCTTGATCTTGTCGACCCAGCGGTCAAGAAGGTGCCCCTGTCGGTTAATATCATCGGCCCCACGTTCTCAACCTTCAACTGGCGCGCCGATGTGTATGAACTGACGCGCATGCTTGCAGGAATTGGTATAACGGTCAACTGCGTCTATACGGCAGGCGCAACCATCGACCAGATAAAAAATACCGCGCAGGCACAGCTGAATCTCTGTATCTACCCATACGACAGTGGTATCAGAGTTGCGCAGGAGATGGAGAAGCGCTTCGGCATTCCGTATATGGCCGACATTATTCCCATCGGCTTTGGAAATTCGGCGGCATGGCTTGAGAGCATTGCGACTTTTTTCAAGATCGATGCGGCACCGTACCTGAAAGAAACGATGGCAAACGTATTTGAATTTATTTCATCAAATATGGTTTTTGCCGTCACCTTCGAGATGACGGCGGCCTTGTCCCTTGAAAACGCCAATACCTATGCCGTGGGCATTAGCGAGTTTCTCAATAAGGAAGTGGGCGTGGGCATTGTCATGACCGCGGTGAGCAACCACGCTGCGGCAAAGCGTCTTGCGGCCCTGTGCGATGATGTGCTCATATGCCCCACCATTGAGGAAAAGCGTGATAAGTTTGTTGAAAAAGGCCCCATGGTCATCTATGGTAATTTCTACGATAAGAAAGTGAGCATGGACGAGGGGTTTAAGAATTTTATTTTTTCTGATATACCCACCATTGGGTATCTCAGCTCCGAAAACTGCCCGTTTATGGGCTTCATGGGCGCCAAGTATCTTGTCGAGGGTCTGGTGAACGAGGTCTACATGGGCATATTTCTTGAGACCAAGGGCGAAATGATGGGCTCTATCTCAACCGGGTCGGTGCCGTGGGACATCGAGGCTGAGCAGGCCATGGTAAAGGTGGGCGAGATGATTCCGCACTTTGTGCGCGCCACGGCCCTTAAAAAACTGCATTCCGTTGCCGAGCAGATCGCCAAGGAGCGCGGCACCAGTGTAACGCTCGCGATTTTCAGGGAAGTGTCCGACAAGTTTACGCCGACCAAGTTCAAGGCAAAGTTCTCCAGCGTGTTTGAGGATGACGCAGCGCCGCCCCCGGCAGCAGAGGAGGATGAAGAAGTGCCGGTCTCAAGCCTCACCTTTTCCCTGCCGTGGGACAATGAGGCAAAGGGCATGCTTGAGCTGGTGCCATCGCCGTTCCGCCAGGCAGCCGTATCGGGCGCCGAAGATTATGCCCGTGGTAAGTCAAGGGATAACGTCATTGGCGCGACGGTGGAGGAGTTCCGCAAAGAGTTGGGAATGTAACGATTTTGGATTGCGGATTTTGGATTGGAATAAATTCGTAGATGTTGTGTGGATTCGCGAAGCGTGACTAACAAACATATTGCAAGGAGGCAATTATGGCGGATGAAAAAAAAGTATTGGTTGCAGGAGCCACGGGCAGGGCAGGGCAGCTGATTGTGCAGGAGCTTTTGAAGCGGGGCTATAAGGTGAGGGCGCTTATGGTACCGCCGTTTGACTCGCCGGAAACCTCGGGTCTTACAGGCGTAGAGTTTGCCGAGGGCGATCTCACCTCTGTACCTGTTCTTGAGAAGGCCATGGAGGGCGTTCAATTCGCCATTAGCGCCATCGGCTCGAAAAAGCCCTTCAGCGGGGCGGAGAACGACAAAATAGACAATATGGGCAACCAAAACCTTGCGCGGGCCGCCAAGGCAAAGGGCCTCAAGCAGATCGTGGTCATTTCATCCGTAGGGGTCGGCAACAGCTGCGATGCCGTGTCGCCCATGTATAGATGGCCCATGTTTTTTGTGCTCCGTGCAAAGGGAAAGAGCGAGGACTTCATACGGTCCTGCGGCATCGATTACACGATTATCCGGCCCGGCGGATATAATGATGGTGAATTGCCCGATGAAGTGGCCTTCGGCGAGGGCGGCAAGATCACGGGCCGCGTGAAACGCAGCCAAATCGCCCGTGTTTGCGTCGATGCCCTTGAAAACCCGGCCATGAAGAACCGCACTTTCGAGGTCGTGGCCCGCGCAGCGGTGAAAGAGGGCAGGGAGCAGTTTCTTATCAAATTATAGGAACAAATTTTATGCCAGCGCCTGTGGGTACAACGAACCGGGGAGCCCATCATGGAAGAAGTTGCATGATATTACCGGCGATGATGCTCACTGGATAGACGATCGCTTATGAGGCTTTTGCTGAAAATTTTTAAGGGTTTCCTGTACATCATCCTTCTTGTTGCGCTGTTCTCTACCGCGGCGGCTTTCTGGCCGATTAAAACTGTGCCTGTTGCTCAGCTTGCCGGAAAAGATGATAGTTTTGTGAAGGTCAGCGGTCTGACTATTCATTATAGAAAAACCGGGCAGGGCCCACCTCTTGTTTTAGTCCACGGCTTTGCCGGCTCAACCTTTACCTGGCAGCGTCTTATCCCGCTGCTTACGGACCGCTTCACCGTATACTGCCTTGACTTGCCGGGCTTCGGGCTTTCGGACAAACCGAAATACTTTGATTACGACATGCACAACCAGGGCCGAACCGTGCTCGGGTTTATGGATGCCCTCAGACTTAAAACCGCCGCCCTTGCCGGGCACTCCATGGGGGGCGTAGTTGCGGCATGCGCAGCCCTTGAAGCGCCCGGCCGGGTTGAGCGCCTGGCGCTTATCGAGCCCGGTTTTTATTTCAGCGGGACGCCCGCATTTCTCAGCCATCTTTTCTTTCCGCTGGACAGGCTCATGGCGCGGGTGTTTTATTCTAAAAAATTTTTCAGCACCTTTCTTCAAGGTTCGTATTATGACATGTCGCTGGTGACTAACGAGGTTATAGATGCCTATTTGGTGCCGGCTGCAACGCCGGGCTCTGTTGACGCTCTAACCAGTATGTATAAGTACGCTGACCGGAAGTATGAGGGGCTTACCGCCGCCATCACCTGTCCGACACTTATTGTCTGGGGCGAGAACAGCCACAAGGCCAATGTGGCTGAAAAGCTTCAACTTGCCGACCGCATCAAACATGAAATTCGCGACTCAAAGCTTGTGCTTGTACCTGCCTGCGGGCACTATGTGCAGGAAGAAAAGCCCGCGGAGCTTGCCCGGGCTATGATTGGTTTTTTAGCAAGATAGTGCTTTTGAAACGCGTGCTCGTATCCGGCGCACTCTTGAAATCACTGCAAAGGGAGATTTTATATGACATGGATCGGCATTGCATTTCTATCACTCGCCGCCGGATTCGCATCTGTCCGCTACCTTATCGCACCACCTGCCGACATGACCGGTTATGCCGCTCTGGGGCTTCTCTGCTTTTTTTTAGGGATTGCGCTGCTGCTGCGGCACAAAAAAATCTCCCGCCGGCTGGCTGGTCTCGGGCTTATGCTGGTGTGCTGTGTTGCGGGCTACCTTATCGCCTGCGCCATGTACCTGAAAGCTCCTGCGCATGAGAAGGAGCTGACGCTGGCGCCGGTGCGTGCATCACTGCCGGGGCATACCGCAATCATCTATTTCACCCATGGCGAGCCCCGGACCTATGAAGGGGCTTTTGAGGCATGGAAAGATGCCATCCATGAAATGGATGAAACCGGCGTACCGTTTGTACCGTGGCCCTTCAGGCCGTTTTTTTTCAAGAAAGTCAGGGGTGAATATTTCGAGGTCGGCGGCAGCTTTCATAACCTTATACATACCCGCACCATGGAGCGGATTGAGTCGGCATACCGGAAAAATGGCGATACCAATGCCCGGTGCTACATCGCCTATTCCGATGACAGTCCGCATACCGATGCTGCAGCTGCCCGGGCGATTGCCGAGGGCGCAGATCGCATTATCCTTCTCAATGTCTGGCTTACCGATTCAGACCATTCCGAAACAGGCCGCAAGCTGGTAGAGGCGTTGCATCCTGAAAAATATGGCGTGAAACTCTGCGTTACCGATACCCTCAAGAATTCCCGGCGCCTGATGCGCATGAATGTCGAGCGCGCAATCAAGGCCGCAGGCGATATGAACAGGGCCGATATCGGCATTCTGCTGGTAGCCCATGGCCAGCCCGCATCATGGGATGCCATATTTAAGAAACAGCCAGAGCAGGAGAATTCATTTCGTCAGGAAACAAAAAAGCTGCTTGCAGCCGAGGGGTTTAAAAACGCACATATCGCTCTAGCCTATATGGAATTCAAGCAGCCCGATATCAAAACGGCGGTGCAGGGGCTTCTTGCGGGGGGCATAAAAAAGTTGCTCGTGTCGCCGGTCAATATAAGCGCCGAGAGCATTCACAGCGAGCATGAAATACCCTCCATGGTCGACGGGGCCGGAGTGCCGGCTTCAATTCCCGTGGTGCATCTGGGCGCATGGAATGATGATCAGCTTTTGATAGACGATCTGCTTGAGCAGCTGGAAGCATGCCGTTAAAAAAGGTTTTTTTCAGAGCGCATAGCAATGGCTGCGTTTTTCAGTCTTAAGTATAGACCGAAATAAATTTTTTAATGTATCCATCAATTGCCGCCTCTGCCTGCCGCAGCGCTGCTTCGGTTGCCAGATCCGACTCAAGACTGACCAGTATTTTATCAAACCGCGACGCTGGCAGGCCCCAGCGAGCTTCATAGTCTATGCGGGCCACATGATATTCCGCGGCTGAGAAATAGTATTTCCCAAGGCGGTTTTCCCGCGCCTTGAAGGGCCAGTGCTCCTTGAGACTGAAGAAATCCGCTAAAACTTCTGCTATGGCGGCATCGGCAAGCTTCTTCTCCTTTATGCTTTCGCCGATTGAATCCTCAACATGCTTGAAAAATTCTTTGACCAGATCGATATCGGTTATCGTGAGCCCGTAGAGATACCAATCCGAGGTTGCATTCACCACGGAGCGCTGCTGGGCCGTGGTAAAGCAGGAATAGCCCGGGCAGAAATGGCCCGAGCAGATTTCCGCGCCGTAGAAGCAGTGGTCGCGCAGGTCGCAGCCGCCCGTGACCATGGGGTGCAGCATGCACCCAACGCGATGGCGCTCAGAATCTATAAAACCGATGAACTCGCAGTTGTAAATCGTCTCAAAGAGTTTTTCATTGTTGAGTGCGGACGCGCGAAGCTCGCGGTAACGGTCAAAATCGCTTTCTGATTTCTGGAAGGGAGCAAACATGGCGGTTTGCAGGTCAAGTATTGCCTCAATTGCCGGCCGTGAGTGATCTTTCCAGTTGTAGAGACCGCAGCAGGCGCCGCAGGATTTTTCGGAATCCGGTTGACACAGATGAATGGCATGATGGGAAAAATTTGTCATAAGCGGGTCCTTTTATACAGCTAGCAGCAGTCAGCTGTCAAAGCCGAAAGCCGATAGGTGGTAAATATGAAGTTTTTACGGCTGGCTTCATTTTAAGCCTGGGTTTTTGAATTAGGCCTGTTTTTCGTACCTGTTTTCATCATCCGGTCAAGCCCCTGCTGTACATCTCCCGGCGTAAAACTGAAAGTGTCGGCAAATTTTTTTCCGCACAGGGATACATCACGGGGGCGAGGGGCGCAACCTGGATTATCATCCATGCTGCAGGGCAGCAGCATATGTTCGGGCAAACCGAACGTAGCAGCAAGCTTTTGCGCAAAGCCGTATCTGCTGATTCTCTCGGGACCTGTGAGATGATACAGTTCACCGGGATTTCCCTGCAGAGCGGCAAGTTCAAGACCACGGGCAGTATCGGCAACATAGGTCGGTGTGCGGAACTGGTCTGTAAAAAGTGGAATCTGCTGTTTGTTTCTCAGTCGTTCAAGTATCCAGTCGGAAAAAGACGATCCTTTTTCAGTGTTAACACCGTATTGCAGGGTTAGTCGTATAACCATAGAGTTTTTGTTTGTTTTAAGGCAAAGCTGTTCGGATGCAGCTTTTGTGCGGGCATACTGATTCAGCGGGTTTGGCTGATCGGTTTCGGTATAGTTACCGCGTTTTCCGTCAAACACCAGATCGGTAGAAATGAAAACCATGCGGCAATTGAATTCGGCAGCCGCCTCAAGTACTGATTGGGTGCCGCCATAGTTTATATCCCAGGCCGTCGGCGGATTCTTTTCGCACATATCGGGAGCTGACAGGGCAGCTGCATGGATGATATGCGTGGGGTGTTTATTTTCAACTGCTAGCCGTACTTTTTTGCGATTTCTAATATCAAGCATAACCATGGTGGAGCCGGTCAGCGTTACCGGTTTTGTGTGATATGTTCCGGTAACTTTGTAGCGTTTTGCAAGCTGGCGGCAAAGACAGGAGCCGACAAAGCCGCTGGCGCCTGTAATAAGAAATACCGGTGGGGTAAGGGGTTTCATGCATTAGATACTAAACGACATAAGGTCATAGGCAATTTCCGCAGGGCCATCGTACTCTGTCCGCAGCGGGGTCAGCAGATCATGGCTATCGGTTTCCGGATAAATATGGGTAAGCACCAGGCTCTTACATCCCGCTTTCCGGGCAATGCGACCGGCAAGCGAGGGGGTAAGATGCCCTGCTATCTTATGCTCTTCCGGGCAGGAGCACTCAAGTATAACTTTAGTTGCATTCATTGAAATGTTTATAATTCCTTCACAATAATCCGTATCTCCTGAATACACAACAGACGAGCCCGTAGACTCTTCGATACGAACGGCAATGCTTGGGGCGCTGTGCTGTACTTCCGCGCTTTGAACGGTAAAGCCATCAAAGATATGTTTCTCTTCGGCGGTTTCGATCCAGTTTATGGAAAAGTGCTCCGGTATAATCCACTGACCGTGCACCTGCATAAGCCCTTCATACCAGTTCAGTAAGCCCTTCGGCCCGACAACGGTAAGGTTGCGCCGCCGCTCAAGCCTTTTGCCGTATTTTGCGGCAAACAGAAAAGGGCAAAAGTCGGCCGTGTGGTCAATATGAAAGTGGGAATAGATGAGCATATCAATAGCGCTGATTTCAACGCCGGCTGAGAGCAGCTGCCGCAGGGTACCCGGCCCGGTATCGCACAGGATCGATGTGCCGGCTGCTTGTATGAACACGCAGGGCGACGCGCGCCGCTGCGAGGGAACACAAGTTCCCGATCCGATAATGGTAATGTCCACGTGTTTTGCGCCATCTAAAATTTATATGCTAGTAGATAATGCAGCAACCGCACCATGTCAACAAAAAGGCAGGATAGCGGTGTTGTTAAAATATATTTTTGTCCTGCATATTTTCCCTTGACAAGAACTGAGACTTATTTATTGTAAGGTTAGAAATGGCACACAAACAATAAGAGCAAACGTATACAAGGTAGAGCGCTATGTATCAGGAGGATCTGAAGTATACAAAAACGCATGAGTGGGTGAAGATGTACAAAAATCATATCGCCCGGGTTGGTGTGACCGATCATGCACAGAGCCGTTTCGGCAAAGTTTTGTTTGTTGAGCTGCCTGAGGTCGATGGCGAGCATGAGCAGTTTGATTCATTCGTGGTGATTGAAGCGGAAGGAATGCTCTCGGAAGTGTATGCTCCGGTTAGCGGAAAAATCATTGAGCTCAATGAGGAGCTTGATGAGGATCCCACCCTTATCAATCATGATCCCTATGGCGATGGCTGGCTTGTGGAGCTTGAGATTGCCCATCTTGATGAGCTTGACAATCTCATGGATTATGAGCAATACCAGCACTTTCTTGCCGAAGGCGGAGACGACGATTAACCGGTCAGGGCCGGTAAAATAAAAAAGGCTGCTGAGCTATCAGCAGCCTTTTTTTTGTGGCGTGCCCGGCAGGGCGCAGCCACTGGGTGGTGATAAGTCCTCTCCCAGCCCGCCATTCGCAACCCACAGCTATTCAAACTGCCGCTTAAAATCAAGAACTACCTGCTTCAGGTCATTGAGTTCCTGCTGCAGACCGGCGATTTTTTCTTCAAGCGCGGCTATCCTGTCAACATCCGCAGGGCCGGCCGGCACGGCGTGGCTCTGCGCAGCCGCGGCATCCGCCTGCTCGCATACGGGACCTGACAGCAGGTGCGCGTAGCGCGATTCCTTGCGACCGGGCTGGCGCGCGAGCCGCATGCTATAGCCGTAGGATTCCAGCTTATTAAGGGCATCGCTGAACTCCTCCGGGGTTCTAAACTCATGCATGCGCTCGGTTCGGGTGCGCAGCTCGCCCGGCGTTTGGGGCCCGCGCACCATAAGCTCGCACAGCACCGAGGCTTCGCTGCCGATGAAGTTGTGGCTGCCAAGAAAAGTCTCCTCGTATTTAGCAACACGCGCGGTATTGCTCTGAAAAACCAGCTCCTTGCGCTTGAGCCCCTCGATTGCCCGCAGCACGGTAGCTTCATCATAGCTGACAACGGGGTCGCGGTTTGATTTCTGATTGCAGGCATTGACCAGGGCATTGAGCGACATCGGATAATATTCCGGCGTCGAGAACTCTTTCTCGATCAGGCAGCCAAGCACCCGCACTTCCGTATCGGTCAGTTGCACATCCATAGCATTCATCCTTGATGGTTTTGTAAAATGTCGAAAAAAGCCGTTGTATCGCCATACCGGCGAAAGCCGGTATCCGGCTTGTGTGTTATTTAAGGGCATTCAGAATATTCTGGTTGTTGAAAAGCTCCGACATTGTTTGCTGATAATATCCGGGTATCGTATCTCTGGGCCAGCCCGATGGCGGAATTGAAGTTTTGTTTAGTCTGTTTTCGCCCAGCACCTGCACTCTGTTATCCATGATTTTCAGCTCCACGTTCATGACAAGCTCGGTTTTTTCCGGGCCCCAGCTGGCCGGGTAGTAGTTGCTCCACCAGTCTTTCACCACCATTACGACCAGCCGCTCCGCGCCTGCGGATTCGATAGCGGGCAATATTTTCGAGACGTCTTTGCCAACGGCGGCCTTTACCGCCAGCACCCTAAAGCCATTGTCGCGCAGCGAGTTCGCCACGGTTGCGGCCATCTCATCGGCGAGTTGCATATCGCTTTCGGTCCAGAGATCAAAAGGGTTGCCGTATCCGCCGCGCATGGTCCCGACATAGCGCGGATCATTTTCACCGCTTAAGATATAGGGCCGCTCATCCAGCACCCCCACCGCAACCGACCGCGAACCGCTGTACTGCAAATCAGCTCTGATGTTTGAATAGTTGATGCGGTACATATTGCCGCATCCTGAAAGCATAAGGACGGCCAGAACCAAGGCAGCGCGCGCACAGTATTTTTTTAAGTTATGCATGATAGCGACTTCTTTCTACTGGCGGCATATTCAGGGTTAAAGAATACCGTTAATATTTTATTTTTACCATGATATCCGTATGTCGTGAAGCCAAAAAGCATAGCCGAAAACCATGGGCTCGTTATTGATGAAATTCACAAATAGAGATTCCGGGGCAGGATAAATAGCTTGACAAGATTTGTTGCGAGCGTATTTTTAGAGGCTAATTTTACTGACTGAAACCGTAACAATTATCATACAGTGAAGGACGCCATGGATTCCTTAACCTATCATGAATTTCCCGTTCCCGGCAAAATCGAAGTCATGCCCACCAAAGACTGCAAAACCCAGCAGGACCTTTCGTTTGCCTATACTCCCGGCGTTGCCGAGCCGTGCCTTCTGATCCAAAAAGATCCCAAGCTTGCCAACCGCTATACCAGCAAGGGCAATCTTGTGGGTGTCATCACCAACGGCACAGCCGTGCTCGGCCTCGGAGATATCGGGGCCCTTGCCGGCAAGCCGGTCATGGAGGGCAAGGGGGTGCTCTTCAAGCGCTTTGCCGACGTGGATGTCTTTGACATCGAGATCAACACCCATGACGTTGAAAAGCTCATCGAAACCATAACGCTGATCGAGCCCACTTTTGGCGGCATTAATCTTGAAGACATCAAGGCGCCTGAGTGTTTTGTTGTCGAGCGCAGGCTTAAAAAAGCTCTCTCCATTCCCGTGTTCCATGACGACCAGCACGGCACCGCCATTATTTCCGGCGCGGGGCTCATCAATGCCATGGAAATCAGCGGCAAAAAAATCGGTGATATGAAGGTGGTGGTAAACGGTGCGGGCGCCGCTGGCATTGCCTGCTCGAATTTTTATGTACATCTCGGCATAAAAAAAGAGAACATAGTGCTGTGCGACACCAAAGGGGTTCTCTACAAGGGCCGGACCCAGGGAATGAACGAGTACAAGGAAGCCTATGCCGTCGATACCAAAGACCGCACCCTTGCCGATGCTGTGAAAGGCGCCGACATGTTTCTTGGCCTCTCTGTCGGAGGTGCGCTCACGCCGGAAATGCTCAAGACCATGAACAAAGACCCCATCGTGTTTGCCTGCGCCAACCCCAACCCTGAAATCATGCCCGACCAGGCATTAGCGGCGCGAAGCGATGTCATCATATCCACGGGCCGCTCGGACTACCCCAACCAGGTCAACAATGTGCTCGGGTTCCCTTTCATTTTCCGGGGGGCTCTTGATGTTGAGGCATCGGATGTCAATGAGGAGATGAAAATGGCGGCTTCCCAGGCCCTTGCAGCGGTTGCGCGCCAGCCGGTAACCGATGACGTGCTGAGCGCCTACAACCTGAAGACCCTTTCTTTCGGCAGGCAGTACATAATCCCCAAGCCTTTCGACAGACGTGTGTTTTTTGAGGTTTCCATGGCTGTTGCCGAGGCTGCCGTCACGAGCGGGGTCGCCCGGGCGTCCTATCCCGGCCGCGATGCCTACCGGAAAATACTCGAAGAAAGATATGTACGGACTATAGCCCGGTTTACTGCGTAAGGATAAGGTGTCAGTGGGGGATTTAAAATTCAAGATCGAAAAGCAGGATACAATTAAAGATCGTAGGGGCAGACTGGCGTATCTGCCCAAAGATCCGTACTTTTTTTGTCCCGCTCTAAAGTTCCAGGCTGCTGAGAATCGCAGTGTCAATCCCAAGCCACCGTGTGGCTGAATCGATATCCCTGAATATTTCAAGAGTCAGCAGCTCGCTTTCCAGAATGGATTGAAACATTCTAGCAATGCCGAACTGGAAGTCATTGAAAGCGCACAGTGCCGCTTTCCCCGCGAGATGCCGCTCACGCAGCTGGTTGCGGTAGAATATCGCATCTTCACTTTTAATGGCTGCGGAGGTAATATTTTCAACATAGATGAGATACTTGCTATACTCCCTGCCCGCCTCTATCCGGTTCAGTTTCAGTGCAAGCTCCTGAAGTGTCTCTCTGTCGACCGAGCCCGATAGCCGTATTACCAGGAGTTCATTATCGGTGAACTCTATAATCGTGGGTATGGTCATGAAATCCTCTGATGTCCTTTAGCTGCGCTGCGCAACCTTCCATAAAGCCTTGTCCGGCAGCCGCGATCAGGCATTACGGCTCCTGCGCCCCACTGATCCAGATGGGCTTCAGCTGCAGCCTGGCTTTTATAGCATCATCAAGCAGCCCGTAGGAGGCTGCGAGTTCTTCCAGCAGCTCCTGACTGGACCACAGCCGCACGCTGAAAAAATCAGCCGCAGGCTGGCGCCGAACCGGGGCGGTAAAGCCGCTCCAGGAAACAAACAGGACTTCCTGCGCCCCGAATTTAGCAGCTGATTCAAGTAGGGCGTCAAGAGCCGGACGATCGACGGGCGCGTCAGTCATGAGCACCTGCGCACAGACCCGCGGAAAACCAAAGCCCAGGGTCCCACTGCCGATAAGAATGCCGCCGTGAGGCAACCCATCGCAGATTCTGCTGGTAGTATAGCCCCGCGCTTTGAGCACTGCCGCCACAAGCTCCGTCAGGCTGTCGCCATTGAAGTGCAGGGTGATAATCCGGGCGATCTGGTCGCGGGCGAAGGCTTCAAGATTAATGCCTTCGATCAATTCATCGCTTGTTTCATCAAAGACAGCCGCAGGCTCTGGCTTCCAGTCCTGCGCCCGCATGGCGGCAAGGCGCTGCCCGGCATTATTGCGGCTTATTCGGGAGAAAGCGAGCGGCGAGTTCAGTGACAGCAGCAGGTCTCTGCCGAAATGCGCACGGGGCACATCAGTGGCTATCCAGTTAACGCTCCGCCAGTGATAAAACGGATCAACAGCAGCATGCTCGAACCGGTAATCACTCGTCACCTCACCAACCGTTATGGCCGGCTTCTGGGCATGCAGCAGCAGCACCAGATCGCCCTTATTCATTTCATGGGCAAACGGCCATATCTGATTGACCAGGCTATTCAGCCGTCGCGGACTTTCAGCGGCATAGCTCCGGGTCATGGCTTGTGAAAGACCGTCGCGGTCGGGCAGGATAGCCAGATTGACGCTCAGTCCGGGCAAGGTCACATAAATGCGGCCATCCTCAATAAATTTCTGCTCGTAACTACCGTTTGCATCGGCCCGTATCAGCCAGATTGCCATGGTCTCGCCCCCATAAAAAAATTAAGTGGTGACTCAATGAAACCCCTGAATTTACCGGGTTCGTTCTAATGCATGAACTTTTCGTCAATAGATATTACTGCGCCGGTTGGGTTGATGAACAAAAACCGCCATTTCCTATTCGGAATAAACCCAATCTGTAATAACAAAATTTTTTGTTTAAACTTTCAGTAGGCATATACTACAACATTACGGCAGTTAAGCTCAAGCATCAAAATGCAGGGCTGCCTGCATGCCGTCGACGGCGCTGCTGATGATCCCGCCGGCATAGCCCGACCCCTCGCCAACAGGAATAAGCCCGCGAATACCACGAGCGTGATACGCATCCTTATCACGGACAATGCGCACGGGAGATGACGTGCGGGTTTCGATGCCTATTAGCATTCCTTCGCTGATAAATCCCTGGAGCTTCCTATCAAAAGCGGCAAGGCCCTGTTGCAGAGGACTGCGAATAAAGTCTGGCAGCAGTAGGCCGAGGTCACAGGGGTGTGTTCCGGGATTATACGAGCAGTTCGCAGATATCCCTCTGGCATCAGGGGTGCTGCCGGAAACAAAGTCAGCGGCAGTCTGTACGGGGGCAAAAAAATTTCCACCGCCGGCAGCAAAAGCCGCTTTTTCAAGCTGCTCCTGAAACAGGATGCCGGCTAGAGGGCCCTGCCCGGCAAAATCATCCTCTCGCACCGTCACAACAACGGCGGCATTGGCCAGGCTTGCGTCACGGCTGCAGGTGCTCATGCCGTTGGTGCACAGCTCAGCTTCGCGGGTTGCGCAGCCTATGACATAGCCGCCCGGGCACATGCAAAACGAGTAGACTCCCCTGCCGCTTTCGCTGTCCTTATGGCTCAGGAAGTACTCTGCCGGCCCCAGGGCCGAATGTTGCGCCCAGTGTCCGAGCATCACTTTATTAATGAACTCCTGCGGGTGCTCGATCCGCAGGCCCACGGCAAAGCCTTTGGTCTCAAGACGCACGCCCCGTTCATGGAGCAGGCGGTACATGTCGCGGCTGCTGTGCCCGGTTGCAAGAAACACGGTATCAGCCGGAAAATGCCTGCCGCCGGCGGTAAGGCCCGTCACCTGGCCGTGATCGATCAAAATATCGCTGACCCTGGTTTCAAAAACAAAATCAGCGCCCCGGCGCTGCAGATCATCTACCAGAGCCGGTATAATTTGCTGAAGCCGGTCCGTGCCGATATGCGGCTTGCTTTCAAAAGCAATGGCGGAATCGGCGCCCATGGCAATAAGGGTTTTGAATACTTGTTCCTTGAGCGGTGATTTAGTGCGGGTGGTGAGCTTACCATCGGAAAACGTGCCTGCACCGCCCTCGCCGTAGAGCACATTTGACTCGGGATTTAAAAGCCCCTCGCGCCAGAATAGATCAACTGTTTTGGCCCTGCTGCTGATGCGCTCCCCGCGCTCAATAATAACCGGCGGGATTCCCCGCTCCACAAGCGCAAGAGCTGCAAACAGCCCTGCCGGTCCGCTGCCGATAATGATTGGCCGATCCCCCCGGCGGATTATTTTTGTGAAAACCGGCTGCAACGGCTCCTGATGCTCGGAAATATCAGGCCGTGTTAGCAGATCCAGGAGCACCTCCCGATCGGCCTCAACGTCTACGGCCACGGTATACACGAAGTCAACCCGCTCCTGACGGGCATCGGTTGCGCGGCGCAGGATTTTTATGTTTGAAATGCAAGACAGGGGAATACACAGGCAGTCTGAAATAACCTGCGCAAGGCCGATATCCCGGTCCGCCGCATGGCGGAGATTAATAATCCGCAGGGTCAGCCTTTGTGGATTTTCAGTCATGTAATCGTCTCCTTACGAGTAGTTTATGCATCCTCATCGCTCGCAGAGAGGCAGTTCGGCCAAATTCATATAGACCTTATTGCCCTCCGTTGCGCCAGGTTCCCTGACAATATCACGGCCGGTAAGAAGATGGAATTTTTTTCCTGTTCTTCGATTTTGAACCCTGAACCATGAATTTTAAATTGTATCACCGGGGCAATACTTGCTATAGTCGCCTATCATAAAAACAAACAGGTGCGGGAAGATGAAAGGTTATGTGCAGGTGTATACCGGAAACGGGAAGGGCAAAACCACTGCCGCTCTTGGCCTTGCGCTGCGGGCCGCGGGGGCGGGCCTAAGGGTGTTTATAGCGCAGTTTGCCAAGGGCGGGCAATACAGCGAGCTCAAGGCACTTGCCCGTTTTGAGGATTTCATTACTTTGAGGCAGTTCGGCGCCGGCTGTTTTATTTCCGGCAAGCCGATGCAGGCTGACATCGATGCGGCACGGCAGGGTCTTGCCGCGGTTAAAAAGGCTGTTGCCTCCGGGAGCTATGATGTGGTGATACTTGATGAGGCCAATATCGCGACTTTTTACAACCTTATTACACCCGATGAGTTGCTGGCTGTGATAGAGGAAAGACCGCCCGAGGTCGAGCTGATCATTACGGGGCGCAATGCCCATGAAAAAATCATAGCCCGTGCGGATCTGGTAACGGAAATGCTTGACGTGAAACATTATTATACTGCAGGCGTGCAGGCCCGAGACGGTATCGAACAGTAGACGCGCACTATTTTATGGTTTCTTTAATTTTGCCAGATCAGCTTCAAAGCGCTGCTTTATGCGCTGCTGGGCTTCGTATATCTGGTCGTTATTTTTTATGCGCTGATCTATATCACTGAGCTTCGAATCGAGGTCCTTTACCTTGGCCTGATCAAGCTCTATGGACTCCTTGGTGCCCTGCATCTCCGCATCAGCGCTTTTTTTCAATGTGGCTATGTGCTCTTCGGTTTTCTGCTTCTGCTGCTGAAACTGCTCCTGCTGAGAAATAAAAATATTTTTATTTTTTGAGAGATTTTCCAGATTAGCATTGATAACGAACAGCTGATCATTGATGGAGTTCAAGCGATCCTTGTCATTCTCTTTTTCTTTTGGCACCGCAACAACCTGCTCATCCAAGTTTTCTTCTAGAAGACTTTTATTTGCCGCCTTTTTTTGTTCGTCATCCATTTCAATAGCTATGGATCCGTCATTGGATTTTATGCTTTTTATTGTTGATTTCGGTATCGCAACAGCCCCCCCTTCATTGGTGTAAAAATGAATTATTGCGTTGCTGTCTTCAGTGTATTGGCCGGTTTCGATTTCAAAGCCGTTCTTGAGCTGCAGGGTGAAATACACGGCATGTGAGGTGCTGGTGAATACTACCGCTGTAAGACAAGCCGCAAGTATGAATATGATTTTTTTTTCTACAAACATGGCGTCACCTGTATGATGTTATTTTATACATATTTAATATACCCAGTAAGACTGCCTCAGTCAATGCCGTATTTATTCGTGCGGCATGTCTCGCCAACCGGTTGTTTGCTACTGTTGAACAGCCGGCTGCCGGAAGGCATTTTTTTTCATGGAAAGCGAATCGGCCTTTTCAATAATTTTTTTCCATGGCGCAAGCCCTTGAGCTATATCCGCCGTGGAACTGCCCGGAATGCCGCTTATGCGCCCGCGTTCTTTTTGGACCATTTGCATCGCATGATGTTTCAGCCGGAGAGCTGCAATATAATTGCGCTTTTCTATCTGGTGATCCAGGCACTGGTCAACCGTTTTCGGGTCATCGCTGGTTAAGGCTTCCTGCAGCAACTCGGCATCAGGTTTATCAAAAAACCAGCAGTAGGCAGGCGTCTGAACTGCAAACAGAAGCGCAAAAAGAATCAGTACTTTTTTTATTATCATATAATTAATAAAAACAACTATCCAGTTTATTATAGCGTTCAGAAATGAGCTTTCTTGAATATTAATCCATTGCCAACATATTTTTCAATAAATTTCGGCTAGTTGCAGGTGAGGTTTATAAAATTGAAGGCGATATAATCGCAACAGTAAATGTTATTTTACTGCGACAGAAAATAGTTTTGGTGCGCCATTGTTTGCCATAACTGAAAACATTTGCTAGTATTGACAAAAATAACAGCAACCGCCACATAAAATAAGCATGGAAAAATCAGCAAAAAATGAATTTTTGCGAAAGCTTCCGCAGGTTGATGAGGTGCTGCGCATTTTCTCCGAAACCGGGCTTCCCCCATACCTCGCGGACAACAGTGCTGCGGGCAGCGCAGGACCTTATCAGGGAGCGGCGGTCACAGCTGCTGTCTGCCGATGATCCGTCGCTTTTTGATACGGCGTTTTATGAAATCACCCGTGCCGACATAGCGGCAAAATGCAGGGCTCTCACAGCACCCTCGCTCATTCATGTTCTGAATGCCAGCGGGATCATCGTGCATACCAATCTTGGCCGCTCGCCGCTATCCCGTGAAGCGCAGCAGGAAGTTCAAAGCGTGGCCTGCTGCTATTCCAATCTTGAATTCAATCTGGCTGCGGGGCGGCGCGGCTCCCGCTCGGAGCACATTGAAGAGCTGCTCGTAAAACTCACCGGCGCCGAGGCCGGCTTTGCCGTCAATAATAATGCCGCGGCGGTTCTTTTATGTCTGGCGGCTCTTGCAAGGGGCGCGGATGTTCTGGTATCGCGAGGCGAGCTTGTGGAAATCGGGGGCAGCTTTAGAATCCCTGATGTCATGGAGCAAAGCGGTGCCCGGCTGGTTGAGGTCGGCGCCACCAACAGGACCCATGCAGCCGATTATCGCACCGCCATAACCAGTGCAACGGGGCTTCTTTTTAAGGCCCATCCGAGCAATTACCGGATACTTGGCTTTACTGCCGATGTGGGGCTGGAGGAACTGGTTGAGCTGGGCCATGAACACGGTCTGCCGGTGCTTTTTGATTTGGGCAGCGGCTGCGTGGTTGATGCTGCGCTTCTGGGGCTCTCGGGTGAGATGACGGTCCAGCAGGCGGTGAAGACCGGCGCGGACATTATCACTTTCAGCGGCGATAAGCTTTTCGGCGGGCCCCAGGCAGGAATTATTGTCGGCAAAAAGGACTGCGTCGAGCTTATCAGAAATCATCCCCTGGCGCGGGCCCTGCGCATCGATAAGCTGACGCTTGCCGCGCTTTCCGCAACCCTGCGCACCTATGTGCTCGATCCGGAAAATATCGCCTCTATTCCTGTCATGGCAATGCTGACTGCCTGTCCGGAGGATTTAAAGAAGCGCGCAGTTGGGGTTGCCGAAGCGATACAGCCGGTGCTGCCTGCCGGGGCGGTTACCGTGGAGCAGGATTTTTCACAGGTCGGCGGCGGCTCCTGCCCGCTCGAGGAGTTGCCAACCTGGGTTGTCAGCATCGATCCGCGGCCCCTGCTGCCAAACCGCTGCGACGAGCTTTTACGGGCCGGCGCCCCGCCGGTCGTCTGCCGTATCAGTAAAGACCGGGTTATTTTTGATATGCGCACGCTTTTACCTGAGGAAGACGTGATGTTGACGGTTTGCATCCGGGCGGTGTTCAGATGATTTCGCATTGCTTGACTTTTTACTGCTTCATTAATTTTTAGAAATGATCCAAAATCTAAAATCCGGAATTCAAAATACAATGATGGAACAACTGCAGCTTACCATTACCGCAACGGATGCCGGAAGGCGCCTTGATACTCTGCTGCCCGAAAAGCAGCCCGATTTCAGCCGCTCACAGGTCCAGAAGGCTATAAAAGAGGGCCTGATCAGGGTCAATGGCAAAATTCCCAAGGCTTCGCTTCTTGTTGCCGAGGGTGACTGCATTGAAATCGATCTGCCGGAACCCATACCCCTTGAGGCACAAGGCGAGGATATTCCCCTTGAGATATTGTATGAAGACGATTGGGTGATTGTGATAAATAAGACGGCCGGCATGGTCGTGCATCCGGCATGCGGCAATTATACGGGGACCCTGGTCAATGCGCTGCTGCATCACTGCACGAATTTATCCGGCATCGGCGGGGTCATTCGGCCGGGCATCGTGCACCGGCTTGATAAAGGCACTTCCGGGGTGCTGGTCGCCGCCAAAAATGATAAGGCACATCGCCACCTGAGCGGCCAGTTCAAGGAGCATACGGTCAGCCGCAAATATCAGGCACTTATCTTCGGCGCCCTGTCTGAAGAAGCCGGAAAAATTGAAAGCGTTATCGGGCGGCATGTCGCGGACCGGAAAAAAATGTCCATTCATACCAAGCAGGGCAGGCCCGCGGTCACGCACTGGCGCGTGCTTGAGTCATTCATCGGTGTCACGCTTGTGGAGGCGGAGCTTGAAACAGGCAGGACGCATCAGGTACGGGTACACTTTTCAAGCATCAATCATCCGGTCGTGGGAGATGATCTCTACGGCGCTGATAAGAAGTTGAAGCAGATCGCGGCAAAGCGGATGCTTGATCTTCTGCGCTCGGTAAAGCGGCCCCTGCTGCATGCCTTTCATCTTACCTTCAATCATCCGGAAACCGGCAGGCCCATGACTTTTGAAGTGCCGGCGCCTCCTGATTTTGCCGGGATTCTTGCAGCTTTGAGGGCCTTGCATGCTTAGCGTCGGGCTTACCGGCGGGATCGCCACCGGCAAGAGCCTTGTTGCGGGGCTTTTCGTTAAGAGGGGCGCTTTTCTTATCGATGCCGACAGCGTGGCCCGAGAGGTAGTCATGCCCGGCAGCCCGGGTTTGGCTCTTCTTGTCGATCAGTTCGGCCCCTGCATACTCGATACAACAGGTGCTCTGGACCGTGAGAAACTGGGGAGCGTGGTTTTTGCCGATCCTGAAAAGAGAAATATCCTTGAGGCGATCCTGCACCCGTTAATACTGGGAACAATTTTCAGTGCCATAGACGGTTTAAGAAAAAAGGGGCATGCCGGTATTGTCATATCCGATATACCGCTGCTGTTTGAATGTGGAATTCAGAAGCAGTATGACGCAACCGTGCTGGTGTACGCTGATCCTGCGACCCAGCAGCAGCGGCTCGTTGCACGCAACGGGCTCGGGTCAGCTGCAGCCCTGCAGCGCCTGAGCGCCCAGATGCCCATAGCAGAGAAGCGGCAGCATGCGGATTTCATCATTGAAAATACCGGATCCCTTCGAGAGCTTGAGATCAGGGTATCTGCAGTATGGTCGGACCTGTGTGAATTATTGCAAAAACAAGGATAAAACAGCTTGACAAATAGTGGTTTTATATATTAAGCTCATAGTTAAGAAGATTAACTCACCACACATTCCTACAAGCCGGTACGTTCTCTCCTGTTGAAGAAAATCTCGGCGTTTTCAATTGAGATCAGGAACAATCGTACCGACCATTAATACATAGCACACTGTTCGGGGATATTGGCATAACCTTCACAGAAACAAATAAATAACACATAACCAGCAGTCTCTCTTGCGACGCTACCGAGTTTTGATACTTCCCGTGTCAATGGACATAATCACATTCAATAATCCCGAAATTTCGATATAACTGCACAGTCGCTGCATGAGGCAAAGCCCTTGCGGCCCTGTGTATGCCCTGCCGCTTCGCCGCGGCAACACCACCTTCTAATCTGAGGAGACAGTATCTTGATGAACCTGAAAGAGCTTAAAACGAAAAAAATTAATGACCTGATGGATTTCGGCAAGCAGATGAAAATCGAGGGCTATTCCAGCATGCGTAAGCAGGACCTGATATTTGCCCTGCTGCAGACCGAAATTGAAAAAAACGGTCTTATCTACGGCGAGGGTGTGCTTGAAATTCTGCCCGATGGCTTCGGCTTTCTGCGGGCGCCCGATTATAATTATCTTCCTGGTCCGGATGATATTTATGTGTCGCCCTCCCAGATACGGCGCTTTAATCTGCGCACCGGTGATACCGTGTCCGGCCAGATCCGGCCACCAAAGGATTCCGAGCGGTATTTTGCCCTTTTGAAGGTCGAATCGGTTAATTTTGAGGATCCTGACCAAACGCGAGACAAGATTCTTTTTGACAATCTCACGCCCCTGTATCCCGAAAAGCATATAAATCTTGAAACCGGGCCTGGCAATCTTTCTGGCCGCGTCATGGACCTGCTCGCCCCCATCGGCATGGGGCAGCGCGGCCTTCTGGTATCTCCTCCCCGCACCGGTAAAACCATGCTTCTGCAGAGTATCGCAAATGCCATCAGCAAAAATCATCCCGATGTCATTCTCATGGTGCTGCTCATCGATGAGCGGCCCGAGGAAGTCACGGACATGCAGCGACTGGTCAAGGGCGAGGTCATAAGCTCCACGTTCGACGAGCCGGCAACCCGCCATGTGCAGGTTGCGGAAATGGTCATTGAAAAGGCAAAGCGCCTGGTGGAGCACAACAAGGATGTCGTGATACTGCTTGACAGCATCACGCGCCTGGCACGGGCCTATAATACCGTCGTGCCCCCCAGCGGCAAGGTCCTCTCGGGAGGCGTTGATTCAAACGCCCTGCATAAGCCAAAGCGGTTTTTCGGCGCAGCCCGCAACATCGAGGATGGCGGCAGCCTCACGATTATCGCAACGGCCCTCATCGATACGGGCAGCCGCATGGACGAAGTTATTTTTGAAGAGTTCAAGGGCACGGGCAATATGGAAATCTATCTCGACCGCAAGCTCTCCGAGCGGCGCTGCTTCCCCGCCATCGACATCAATAAATCCGGCACCCGCAAGGAAGAGCTGCTCTTGCCTTCTGACATTCTCAGCCGCGTGTGGCTGCTTCGGAAGGTTTTACAGCCCCTTAATACGGTCGATGCCATGGAGTTTTTACTTGAAAAAATGAACGATACGGATAATAATGAACAGTTTTTAAGTTCCATGAACAAATAATAGTCGCATGCAAGGAGATACAGCTACGATGAAGAAAGACATCCACCCCTCATTAAACAAGGCCCAGGTAACCTGCGCCTGCGGCAACACCTTTGAGACCCGCTCAACCATCAAAGAGATCCGGGTTGAAATCTGCTCGGGCTGCCACGGCTTTTTCACTGGCAAGCAGAAGCTCATCGACGCTGCCGGTCGCGTGGAAAAGTTCAACAGGCGCTATGGCAAAAAAGAAGATAAGTAAATCCTTTTTGTAAGCTGAAGGTACGATACCGCGGGCAGGCGCTGCCCGCAGGAATTTGAAAAACGGGATTATTATAATCCCGTTTTTTTGCTGCATGCGAGGAAACGCACTATGTCCATGTTTGATAAGCTCGAGGAAGTCGTCCAGCGCTACAGGGAAATCGACGCCCAGCTGAGCGATCAGAGCGTATTTAATGATATGAAACGCTATCAGGGCCTCACCAGCGAGCGTGCAAAAGTCGCCCCGATCGTGGAAGGCTATGAGCGGTTTAAGGCGATTTCCCGGCAGCTTGAGGACAATAAAAAGCTTTTGAATGACGCCGACGAGGAAATACGGGATCTTTCCCGCGAGGAAATAGGCTCGCTTACCGAACAAAAAACCCGCATCGAAAACGAGCTTCAGGTACTGCTGCTTCCGAAAGACCCCCGAAATGATAGAAACGTTATTCTTGAAATACGCGCCGGCACGGGCGGCGATGAGGCGGCGCTGTTCGCCTATGATCTTTTCCGCATGTACTCCAAATACGCCGAGGCGCGGCGCTGGCGCATTGAGATACTCAGCCAGAGCATCACGGGGCTGAAGGGGTTTAAAGAAGTTATTGCCCTTATCGAAGGGCAGGGCGCCTACAGCCAGCTGCGTTATGAAAGCGGCGTACACCGGGTGCAGCGCGTCCCGGATACGGAAACCCAGGGCCGGATTCACACCTCCGCAGTTACTGTCGCCGTGCTGCCCGAGGCCGATGATGTTGAACTGGACTGCAACCCGGCTGATTTTAAATTCGATGTCTATCGCTCGTCGGGCCCCGGGGGCCAGAGCGTTAACACCACGGACTCCGCAGTGCGCGTGACTCATATTCCCACCGGGCTTATCGTTACCTGCCAGGATGAAAAATCCCAGCTCAAGAACAAGAACAAGGGCTTGAAGATACTGAAGTCGCGCCTTCTGGACCTGGCCCAGCAGAAGCAGCACGATGAGATTTCCCGGGAGCGCAAAAGCATGGTCGGCTCCGGCGACCGTAGCGAGCGCATCCGCACCTACAACTTCCCCCAGGGCCGCGTGAGCGACCACCGCATCAATTTGACCCTGTATAAAATAGAGCAGATGATGCTCGGCGATCTGCAGGAATTAATCGATGCCCTGATTACCCATTATCAGGCTGAAGCACTGAAAACCTCTGCGGAATTTGCTGCGCAGGGATAAACTCGGAGTTTGGAGTAAAGAAGTTCAAGGTTCCAAGTTCAAAGTTGATGAGCAAGTGTTTTTATCTTTTTCCCACCCCTGGTGGGAGGGATACAGGGAGGGGGATTTGAATCTTAATTTTTTTCCCACCTTTGATGAAATAATCCTGGCAACATGATGTGACTATGCCACAGCCATCCGAAAAAATATGGTCAGTCATAGATATCCTTAAGGAAACGCAGGGCTATTTTACAAAATGCGGCAGCAGCTCCCCGCGCCTTGACGCGGAGCTGCTTTTGTCACACTGCCTGCAAAGGGACCGGGTGAGGCTGTATCTTGATTTCGAGTGCGTGCTCACTCCTGATGAACTTGCGCGCTTTCGGGACCTTGTGCGCCGTCGCGGCAAGCGGGAACCGGTCGCCTATATCACAGGCTTCAAGGAATTCTGGTCCCTGAAGCTCGCGGTGACCCCTGACGTGCTTATCCCTCGGCCCGAGACTGAAGTGCTGGTTGAAGAGGTGGTGAAAATACTGCGTTCGGGCAGCGCAGGCTCTGCGCCCCGCATTCTTGATGTCGGAACGGGCAGCGGCGCCATTGCTCTCGCCCTTGCAAAAGAGCTGCCCGAAGCAGTACTGTTTGCTCTTGATTTGTCCTCTGAAGCGCTCAGTATAGCGCGGCAAAACGCGCAAGCTTTAGGCCTTGATGGCAGACTGCAGTTCCTGTGCGGCGACAGCCTGCATGCTGTGCCGGCCGGAGAGCGCTTTGACGCGATTGTTTCCAATCCGCCCTATATCCCTTCCACCGGCATCGATGCTCTGGAGGCGGAAATTAAGAATTTCGAACCCCGCCTTGCTCTCGACGGCGGTCCGGACGGCCTTGATTTTTACCGGATCTGGATCCCGCGGCTGCACGCGTATTTACAGCCCCATGGCTGTGTGGCTTTGGAGATTGGCGATACGCAGGGTGAGGCCGTTTCCGGGCTGCTGCAGTC
>Ga0118677_10001451_pt2 | contig 44123 bp, 41 predicted proteins | sample AliMusrvi5mmetaG_FD_86154 | JGI IMG/M metagenome (GOLD analysis project Ga0118677, IMG submission 86154)
CCATGGGACAAGTTTCAGCAACAATCCTGTTTCCTGGACAAACCTGGGTGGTTTTGGCATGCTGGGCGACACGGTGATGGGGATCAAAATCCTGAATGACAACGGAACGTGGATCGGAATCGTAAACAACAACAACAGGATCGTCAGGCTGAATTTCGGCACCTCCCTTGCTAACATGCCTGTTGCAACATTGCTGGGACCATACCCGATGTTGTACACAGCTCATTGCCTCGATATTTTCAAGGAAGGAGCGGCCTGGGTCGGATTCCTTACCTGTTCCTGGGGGAATAAACTGGTGCGGCTTGATTTCGGCAACAGCCTCCTGAATGCTCCTGTGCTTACAGACCTTGGACGACCAGGATCGCTGAACATCCCGACCTCCTTCCGCTTCATCTGCGAAAACAGCATTTGGTACGCCCTGGTTGGTAACTTCGCAAACAGCACAATGACCCGTCTGACATTTGGCACTTCCCTGTTCAACATACCCTCCGGGGTAAACCTTGGTGTTGTCTGTCCATCCATCAATTCTGCCGGTATAGCGCTGATCCGGGATTGTGAAACCACAACGGGTTTCCAGCTAAATTATTCGACTTCGTCGTCCGACCTGATCTGGCGGCTAAGTTTTCCTTCCGGGATTACCGGGCCGGTAACCGGGTCCTCACTTGGCAATATCGGGGCCATGAGCCGGCCAAACCAGTTTTCAGAACTCTTTCGTGTGGGAGATACCCTGTTTCTGTATAATTCGAACCGCCAGGATTTCACCCTTACCCGGCTGCGATTCCTGCCATGCGCAAATGCCTCGGTACCCTCTTCGGTACTGTTCAACCCTCCCGTATATTCCTATAATCAGCCCGGCATTTACAACATCCGGCTGATCGTGAACGAAGGGTTGCCCGGCCAGACCTCCCTGTGCAGAACCATTGTCGTAATCACTCCTCCCGCCAACATTACAGTGGCCTTCTCCTCCCCCGATACGGTGTGCCCCGGGGCTAATGTGAATATTGTAAACCAATCGGTCGGGGGTAGTACATGGTACTGGAATTTCTGCTCAGGGAACCTGAACAATGATCCGACAGGGAAAAATACCGGGAATCCTGGCAATTTACTGGATGTTCCGACCTATTCAACCCTGGTAACCGACAACGGTGAGTGTTTCTCCTTTATCACCAACCAGGGAAGCCAGAGCGTAATCAGATACGACCACGGAAGCAGTTTTGCCAACCCTCCCGTGAACCAGGTTGATCTAGGCATATTCGGTGTGCTGTCGGCCAACGTGGAAGGAATCCAGGTCAAAAAGGAAGGCGGAAACTGGCTGGGGTTTGTATGCAATGACAACCAGCTGGTACGTATGAATTTCGGTTCCTCCCTGAAAAATGCACCTTCCATGAGCGTTATTGGTCCTGTTCCTGAATTGGTTATGGCTCATGGTTTCCTGCTTATCAATGAAAACGGTGAATGGATCGGGTTAATCACCTGTTCCATCGGGAATCGCCTGGTGAGGCTGCATTTTGGGACCAGCCTTCTGAATGCCCCGACTTTTGAGGATCTGGGCACGGTCGGGAATCTGAATGCACCCGGACAGATGGCACATATTATCGAAGGAGGGAACAATTATATCTTTGTCGTCAACCTGATGAACAGCACGGTATCCCGCCTTGATTTCGGCAAATCGATAAAAAATATTCCATCAGGGGTAAACCTGGGCCCCGTTTGCGGTACGTCCGCCATGGGGATTACCCTCTTGCGCGACTGCGGATCGATTCATGGTTTAATGACAAGATACCTTTATACAAATGCCTCTGGTAAATTGCTCTGGAAGATCAATTTCCCGGCCGGGATAACCGGGCCCATTGAATCCCAAAGTCTTGGAAATATCGGAGAATTGGAACGACCTTCACTTTTTTCAGAACTTTTCAGACAAAATGACACTCTGTATGTTTATGCCTCCAACAGGGGAAATGGCACACGAACCCTTCTTGCATTTTCATCCTGTAACAATGCAACCCCTCCGTCGTCCAATCTTATGAATCCACCGGCATATCATTATGATAAGCCCGGCACTTACAGTATCCGCCTGCTGGTAAATGAAGGGATGCCAGACCAGTCGGACCTTTGTAAAACGATCGTGGTGAAGGACAAACCAACGCTCTTGAATGTGGATACAACTCTTTGCCATGGCACACCCTGGCATGCCGGCGGGGCATGGCAAACCAGCCCGGGAATCTTTCATGACACGATCCATGTTACCGGAAACTGTGACAGCGTTGTTCAGACAACCCTTAGATACAAGCCTGCGATCCCGGTTTCGCTGGGGAAAGACACCTTGTTTTGCGACGGCCGGCCGATTGTACTTCATACGGGTATTCATGCAACCGGCTACCAGTGGCAGGATGGTTCGACAGATTCCACGTTCACGGTTTTACAGCCTGGAATCTACTGGGTGATCGTTCAAAAAGAGGGTTGCAACGCCCGCGACAGCATCCGGATAAGGGAATGTGTTTCACCCCTTTGGTTCCCGAATGTATTCACCCCCAACGGAGACGGGGTGAACGATACATTTCATCCGGTCGGAAAAGGGGTTCTCCAATATAACATCATCATTTTTAACCGGTGGGGAAAGAAGGTTTTTGAGTCAGATTCCATCGAGCCGGGCTGGGATGGCACATTTGGAGGGAGATTGTGTTCTGATGGTGTTTACAAGTTCATTGCCACGTACCAGTTGACCGAATCATCCGGTGAAACCTACCATGCAAATGGCTCGGTAACAGTTTTGAGATAAGGGGCTCAGCTCATTTCCCTGAGATTGAGTTTCCGGAGCCTTGGCGCAAATTTCGACGTGAATCCCACGATACCCAGGGTCATGATTCCTCCGAAGATCACCGAGGGGATCAGTCCGATGAGTTTTGCCGCTACCCCTGATTCGAATGAGCCGATTTCATTGGAGGAGCCGATGAAGATGGCGTTGACCGAGGCGACGCGTCCGCGCATTTCGTCGGGGGTGAGCAGTTGCATGGCCGTGGCGCGGATCACCACGCTGATGTTGTCGAACATGCCGCTCAGCATGAGCAATCCAAGGGAAAGATAAAAATTCCTGGAGATGGCGAAACAGATAATGCTCAACCCGAAACCTGCCACGCCGATCATCAGGTACCTGCCGGCATGAATCATTGGAGGCCTGTGGGCCATGACCAGCGACATCGCCACCGCACCCAGCATCGGGGCGGCCCGTAAAAATCCCAGACCCTGGGGACCAACCATCAGCACCTCCGCAGCGAAGATCGGCAACATGGCAACCGCCCCGCCAAAAAGGACCGCGAACATGTCGAGCGACATGGCCCCGAGTAAAACCTGGTTGTTTAAGACAAATTTAAGCCCGGATGATAACCGTTGGTAAAGGGTTTCTCCCTCCACGAACTGCGGAAGCGGGCGATTTTTCACCAAACCAAGCATGACCATGGCAACCAGTAAAAAGAAAAGAACACTCAGGTATGCGATGCGTACCCCGAAAAACCCGTAGATCATTCCCCCCAGTGCCGGTCCGGTTATGGCGGCAAGCTGCCACATGGTGCTGCTCCACGATGATGCATTGCCATAAAGCTGCCTCGGGATGATTTGCGACATCATGGCGATGATGGAAGGATAGAGGAATGCCCTTGCCACCCCTGAAATCATCACCACCAGGTATATCGGAAAAACCCCGAACAAGGCAATAAGGCCAAGCGATTTAACGGAAAACAAAAACAGCAGCATGGTCCCCACAAGGAAAAGCAGGGTGAACCACACGATGATGTGTTTCCGGTTGTAACGGTCGGCAGCGTGGCCTGCATAGAGGGCGACGACGATATTCGGCAACGCCTCCGCGAGACCGATCAATCCCAGTGCCAGCGGATCTTTGGTGAGTTCATACATTTGCCAGCCCACAACGAGCCCCTGCATCTGGAATGCCAGCGTGGTAAAAAACCGGAATGTGAGAAACGACCGGAAATCGCCTACCTTCAAAACAGCATAGGCATCATGTTTGCCCGGGGGAACAGATCCGATTGGCAAGGCTATTCCTCTTCCTTTTCCTGGTCTTCGTATGCCTTGAGCAACTTATCCTGGATATCGCCGGGAACCTGCGCATATTCGGTAAATTTCATGTTGTAGGTTGCACGGCCGCTGGTGATGGAACTGAGTGCCGTAGAATAGCGGTTCAACTCTGCCAGTGGCACTCTGGCCATGATTTTCTGATAGTTTCCTTCACTGTCCATGCCCATGATGACGGCACGGCGCCCCTGCAGGTCGGTCATGACTTCTCCCATTTTGTCTTCAGGAACAATCACTTCCACGTCATAGATCGGCTCCATGATTTTCGGTCCCGCATTTTTAAAGGCTTCACGGAATGCATTGCGGCCGGCCAGTTTGAACGAGATTTCATTGGAGTCGACCGGGTGCATCTTCCCGTCATAAACATTCACGACAATGTCGCGGGCATAGGAGCCGGTAAGAGGTCCTTCTTCCATCTTCTCCATCAGCCCCTTCATGATTGCGGGTAAAAACCTTGCATCGATGGCGCCGCCGACAATGCAGTTATTCATCTGCAGGCGTCCGCCCCAGTCGAGTTCAACCACATCGCGTCCGCGAATGGGAAATTCAGTCTGATCAGCCATCCCCTCCTTGTAAGGCTGGATGGACATATGTACTTCACCGAACTGTCCCGAACCACCCGACTGTTTCTTATGACGGTACATCGACTTGGCCGGTTTGGTGATGGTTTCACGATAGGGGATGCGGGGAGCGTAAAATTCCATTGGAATCTTTTCCAACACCTCAACATGCCATTTGGCAAGGTTCAGGTGAAGTTCGCCCTGCCCCTGCAGGATCATCTGTTTCAGTTCGCGTGAATATCCCATAATGAGGGTTGGGTCCATCTTGGCAAGTTCGTGAAGCACGATGTTGATCTTTTCATCATCGGTGTTGCTCTTTGCCCTCACAGCCGTTCTGAACTTGGGATCGGGAAAGGTGATCTGTTCAATCACATCATCGGGATTCTTCAGTGAATTCAGGGTGTTGTTCGTAAAGGAATTTTTCAGTTTGATCGTTGCTCCAATATCGCCGGCAACCATTTTCTCGACCTTTTCACGGTTCTTCCCGTTGATCACAAAAAGCTGGGAAAGCCGCTCTTTTGACTGGCGAATGGGGTTCACCATATCCATGGCTTCCGTAATTTCGCCTGCATAAACCTTGAAATAGGAAATTTCGCCGAGATGCTGTTCAATGGCTGTTTTGAAAATAAAAGCCGAAGCGGGATCCGTTGATTTGCAGGTCAGAATTTTGCCATCCTGGGTCTTCTGTCCCGGCATTTCGTTTGGTGCAGGAACACTCCCGGTGATAAATTCGAGCAGGCGGGCAACACCCATATCCTGCCTGGCGCAAGTGCAAAGCACCGGGAAAATCGTGCGGTTGATCAAACCGGTTTTCAGGGCCTGCAGCATCTGCTCTTCGGTAAGGGTGCCCTTATCAAAGAAAATCTCCATCAGGGCTTCATCCTTCGAGGCCAGTTCTTCCATCAATACGGCATACATCTCCTCGGCCTTATCTTTTTCACTGGCAGGAATATCGGATATTTCAGGTTTTCCACCCCCGGAAGCAAATTTCAACTGCTTCATTTTCAACAGGTCGATAACAGTATTGAAACCTGATCCTGCATTGACGGGATACTGCATCAGGGTGACATTTTTGCCAAACTGGGCCTTCATCTGGCGAAGGGTTTCATCGAAATTTGCATTCTCCTGGTCCAGGTGATTCATCACGAAGATAACCGGCTTGTTGGCACGTGTGGAATACCTCCATGTGATCTCAGTACCAACTTCCACTCCGTTCTGCCCGTTGACCAGCATTACAGCGGTGTCAACCACGCGAAGTGCAGAAATCACCTCCCCGCAAAAATCATCAAAACCCGGAGTATCAATGATGTTTATTTTTTTATTGTCATACAAGGTATAAAGAATGGTAGCTGAAACAGAGTTTTGACGCTCCAGTTCAATGGGACGATAGTCGGAAACCGTATTCTTGTCTTCCACTGATCCCCTGCGGCTGATTACCCCTCCTTCAAACAGCATTGCTTCGGCTAAGGTCGTTTTACCTGATTTTGCACCCCCGATGAGGGCGATGTTGCGGATTTCGTTGGTTTGATATACCTTCATGGCAGCTAAGTAATTATATAAGTGACTGAAAACTATTATTCTCGTGAAAGGGCGACAAAATTAGAACTTTTTATGGAAAAAACAAAGCCCCCAATACAATAATAAACTGCGAATCAGGAATTAAGAATCAATCTATTATGTGGATAACAACAGGGGTTAATTGTGGTTGATCTCCGACTTGATTTTTTGCCAGCGATCCTCCGGCATTTTTGCTCCCATGAATTCAATGACATTTCCGGCCAGCATAGCACCGAGTTCGCCGCATTTCTGGAGGGGCAGGCCGGTGGAAAGTCCGTACAGGAACCCGGATGCATACAGATCACCTGCACCTGTTGTATCAATGGGTGTTACTTCGATCACACCGATGGCATATTGATCTTTCCCCGATTTCACCAGCGAACCGTTACTTCCTGTTTTAACCACGGCGATTTCCGACAGTTTGCTCAATTCTTGCAACGCCTCTTCGGGTTCCAGCCCGGTAAGAGCCCGTGCCTCATCCTCATTGGCAAAAACGATATCCACATATTCGGCAATGATTGACAAAAGGAAATCCCTGTTGGCCTCCACCACGTTGTAGCTGGCCATGTCGAGGGAGACGATGAGCCCATGTTCCTGCGCCAGTTCTACTGCCCGGCGGATCAACTTATGGTTCTGGACCAGGTATCCCTCGATGTGAAAATAGGAGTACCCGCTGAAGATGCTTTTTCCTGAAAAATGCATCACAGATTCATTACCTGCTCCCTTACCCTGAAGAGGAGGGTTCAGGGGAGGTGCCAGGTGCTCTGCCGAAAGTTCGATCGCCGCACCAAGGAAAGTCGCAAAGGTTCGTTCCGAATCGGGTGTGACCAGCGCAACGGCCCTGCCCGTCTCCATGTTGCTGTGGATCATATGCGGGTCGACGCCTGCTTTGATGAGGTCGCGCACGAAGAAACCGCCAAGTTCGTCCTCACCCACCACACCGATATAACCGGTTTGAGCTCCCAGCATCGCCAGCCCGTGAATGGTGTTGGCGGCAGAGCCCCCCGCCGAATGGCTTTTTTCATAGCCCTTCAGGGCTGAAAGCACCGCGTTGCTGCGCTCCATGTCAACCAGCTGCATGCTCCCTTTGGGCAATGCCAGGAGTTCAAGAATGTTGTCGCTTTCGAGCGGGATCATGATGTCAACAAGGGCGTTGCCCATTCCGAGGATTTTTTTCATAGGTCAGGATTTGAAGGCAGGTTCAAAATGTAAATGCAATGTCAAATTGTAAAATGCAAAGTCAAAATGCAAATTGCAAAGTCAAAATGCAAAATAAAATTGTTGCAGGAAACCGGAACTTCAAGGGGACCGGAATCCAGGGTGCAAAATTACAATTTAATTTCTGGCAGACAAGCGTACCGGAGCATCGCCAATCTGATCACAAGTCACACCTCACCAGTCACAACTCACGTGTCACACGTCACCTGTCACCTCTCACGTGTCACGCGTCACCTGTCACGATTTTTCCGCCCTCATATAATAAATCCCCCGTTTCATCGTATTTATTCAGTCTAAATTACTACAACATGCCGGTAAAAAACAGTATCTTTATCCTCGTATTTTCGCTCCTGGCGATTGCCGGATGTACGCAGAATCAAAATCAACCTGTCGAAAAAACTCAACAGTCTATGAATTTCAAGCAATTGACTCCCGAAGAGACCCGGGTGATCGTCCATAAAGGAACGGAAGCTCCTTTCACGGGCAAATATGACAACTTCAGTGAGAACGGAACCTATGTATGTAAAAGATGCGGTGCGCCGCTCTACCGGTCATCGGATAAATTTGATGCCCGTTGCGGATGGCCCGCCTTTGATGATGAAATCAAGGGGGCTGTCAAACGGATCCCTGATGCCGATGGCATGCGCACCGAGATTGAGTGTGCAAAGTGCGGCGCACACCTTGGCCATGTTTTCCTCGGGGAGGAACTAACCCCGAAAGACACCCGTCACTGCGTCAACTCCCTTTCACTGGAATTTATTCCGGCGGCCGCGGCCGTGAAATCCGCCGCAACCGACACGGCCATCTTTGCCGGAGGTTGCTTCTGGGGGGTCGAATATTACATGAAAAAGATCAAGGGAGTTGTTTCGACCGAAGTCGGGTACACCGGGGGGAAAAAGGACCATCCGACTTACAAGGAGGTTTGCGCCGGCAATACAGGCCATTATGAGGCTATTGAGGTGGTTTTTAATCCCGGACAGACCTCCTACGAAGAGGTGGCGAAAATGTTTTTTGAAACCCACGATCCCACAGAATGGAACCACCAGGGTCCGGATTGGGGTGAACAATACAGGTCGGCCGTTTTTTACCGGGATGAAGCGCAGAAAGAGATTGCCCAAAAACTCATCGCCCGGTTGAAAGCAAATGGATTCAAGGTCGTAACCGAAGTAATCCCTGCCAAAACCTTCTGGAAGGCCGAGGATTATCATCAGGACTATTATGATCACAAAGGCACGGCGCCCTATTGCCACGGGTACGTGAAACGGTTTTGAATTTGAGGATGCGGGGACTTGAGAACTAATTAGTTTACTCAGGCAAAGAAACCATCCATTCTCAACTTATCCATCGGTTCAATCCGTTCAAAATTGGCCCATTTGAAGTTCTTCCTTCTTCCGTTAGGATCCCATGAGTAGACATTGAGGAACATCTTGCCGAAACTGAGATGGCGTGAATCGTAATATTTCGCGTAGGCCACCTGTTCCCCGGTTTTGATGTCGTTGCCGATGAACGAAAACTTCATATGAAGCAGTGTTCCATTAACGAGCGCATCGGCGATGGCGGCCCTGAGGGTGTGATTGGCCGGATCGTCCAGGCTTAGGTCATAATAGAGAATCTTTTCAAGATCGGGCAACTCCTCCTCTATCCGGAAAACCCTGATCCGCGTGTTGTTCTCAATGGTCCAGGCTTCAAACTTGCTTTTCAGATCAATGATATCGCGGCCTTTGTTCCCGAGCCGCAGGGATAAAAAGTAGTGGTCTTTCCGGAAACGGATGTAAACCTTTTTCGTGGTAAAAACATCCTGGGGGCGTTTGATCACGAAATAGACCAGGAATCCTGAAAAAATCGAGGTGAAAAACATCGAAATGGCCGACTGGATCATGACGATCTGCCGGCCGACCTGCGTAACCGGGTGTATGTCGCCAAAACCAATGGTATGAAACGATACGATGCTGAAATATACTGCCTTTTCAAAATTGATTTTATCTGAACCCGATGCCGGGCCCGGATGGTTGTATAGCGTGGCATAGGGGGTCATTTCAATGCTGTTCGTGAAATAATATATCCAGGCGAAGCCAAAGATGAGCACCATGTAAACACACAGTGATATCAGGATGAATAGGATTACTTCGCGGGTTTTAAAACGAAAGTTCATTTTGATCTTTTATAGCAACCCGATCAGCAGGAATGGCATGAGCCCGATGAGGATGACCAGCATTGTCATAAAAAGCAGGTGCACCTTGTAGGGTGTCTCCACCCTGAGTGTCACTCCGTTTGAGTTTTTCAGGTACATCGCGATGATGGGTTTGAAATAGTAGGCCACGCTGATGGCTGAACCTGCAACGGCCACAATCACCAGCCAAACCAACCCTTTTTCCAGGGCTGTGGTAAAGAGGTAATATTTTGCCATGAAGCCTGCCAGGGGAGGGATCCCTGCAAGCGAAAGCATGGCGATGGTGAGGCAGAAAGCCTCCAGCGGGTTGGTCTTTCCCAGCCCGTTCAGTGAACTGAAATAGTCATTTCCATGGGCTTCCCTGATGAGGATCAGTATCCCGAATGCCGAGATGGTGGCGATGGAATATGAGAGGGTATAAAGCAGCAGGGCGCTGTTCGACATGGCGCTGAATGCCACCACTGCCAGCAGCATGTAGCCGGAATGGCTGATGCTCGAATAAGCCAGCATTCTCTTGAGGTTGGGCTGGTAAACCCCTGTGAGGTTTCCCAGCAGGATGGTGAATGCCGCCATGACCCAGATTGTCGTTTCCCAGACGCCATGAATGCCATGAAAAGTGTGTGAAAAAAACCGGAACATCGCAATAATGGAGGCAGTCTTCACCACGGTAGCCATGAAGGCTGTAAGCAGGGTTGGGGTTCCCTCGTAAACATCGGGGGCCCAGAAATGGAATGGTACGATGGCAATTTTAAAGGCAAGCCCGATGATAAGCAGGAAAAGCCCGGCCAGGAACATAGGTGGATAGTTGCCTGCACAAGTGGCTACATAAACGGAGATACGCTCCAGGTCGAACGAGCCACTGGAACCATAAATCAGGGCGATCCCGAAAAGCAGGAACCCTGAAAGAAAGGACCCTAGCAGGAAATACTTAAGCGTCGCTTCATTGGAAGTGATCGCCTCCTTGTGACTGCCAGCCAACACGTAAAGGGCAATGGAGAGTGTTTCAATCCCCAGGAAAAGCATGATGAGATTGCCGTAGGAGGTCATCATCACGGCCCCGGTCAGGGCAAAGATCATTACCCCGTAAATGTCGTCAAGCGGCCGCTGAACACCCCGGTAATAATGCGCCGCCAGCGAAAAGATAAGGAAGGCAGAGAAAATCAATACTGTGCTGAAGGCAACCGACACATTGTCTATGATGATCATGTCATGATAATAGTGACTCACTGTATTCCAGTCCCTCATGGTGAGCACCATGGAGACCACCAGCCCCAGGAGGATTACCGGCAGCAGCCATGATTGCTTCTTCATGATTCCCAGGAAGAGAACGAATATGCCGAGGATGGTTAATGAAATGATTGTAGTCATTGAAAAAAGTAAGGATTACAGCTTTTTGATATTTGAATTTGCATTTTGCATTGTGCCTTATTTTATAAAATTCAGTATCTGCATCACATCCGGCAAGGCAATATCCAGGAAAAGACCCGGGAAAATCCCGATCCAGAAGATCATGATGACAAGGGGAATGAAAATGACAGTTTCGGCCAGGCTCAGGTCTGATATCTTTTCAGTGGCTTCACTTGTTTTTCCGAGCATGGTGCGCTGGTACATCCACAGCATGTATACCGCGCTGAAAATGATGGTAACACCGGCAATGGCGGCAAAAATTTTGGAATATTCAAACAATCCGAGCAGCAGCAGGAATTCGCCCGTAAATCCATTGGTGAGCGGCAGTGCAATGCTTCCAAGCAGGATGATCATGAACACGGCAGCGAGCCTTGGCGCTTTCAGGGCGATGCCGCCCAGTTCGCCGATGGTGCGGCTCCCCGTGCGTTGTTCGATGAGATCGATCACGATAAAGAGACCCACGATGTTAATTCCGTGAGATACCATTTGAATCACGGCACCCTCCATGGCCCAGGGTGTGAGGGCAAATACGCCGGCGGCAATGAGCCCCACGTGGGCAATGGAGGAATAGGCTACCAGTCTTTTCATGTCGCTTTGGCGGATGGCAATGACTGAGGCATATATGATCCCGGTGATGGAGAGGATAATCACCACCGGGGCAAACTGCTGTACCGCCTGGTGGCAGATGGGGATCATCCAGCGGATCATCCCGTAGATGCCCATCTTCAGCATGATCCCGGCAAGCAGCATGCTCCCTGCGGCAGGTGCAACGGTGTATGTGTCTGGCTGCCAGGTATGGAGCGGGAAAATCGGGATTTTGATGGCAAATGCCAGGAAAAACGCTGCAAATATCCATGCTTGTTCTACCGGGGTGAGAGTGGCCGAATAGAGCGACTGAAAATCAAAGGAGTGTGGAAAAGGGGTCCTGAAATAGAGATAAATCAGGGCTACGAGCATGAAGAGACTTCCCACGAAAGTGAAGATGAAGAACTTAAAAGTGATCCGGATGCGGTCGTTGCCGCCCCATACCGCGCAGATGAAGTAGGCCGGGATCAGGGCCAGTTCCCAGAAGATGTAGAAAATCAACCCGTCGAACGCGACGAATACGCCGACCAGGGCCATTTCCATCAGGAGAATCAAACTGTAAAAGGCAGACGGCCTCTCATAGGCATGGTTGAAGGAGGAGAGAATGATGACCGGAACCAGGAAGGTGGTCAGCATCACCATCAGCAGGCTGATGCCATCCATGCCAAACCTGAGGCTCACTCCAAGGGTTGCAAGCCAGTCGGCCGAAAAAAGAAGGTTACAATGGCACGAGGTTTTATATTGGATAAAGGCTGCCACGGCAACACCAAATTCGATCAGCGAACCTGCCAGGGCAAATTGTCGGATGGCTTTTTCCTGCCTGATCGCAAGGAGGATCAGCGAGAGCGCAAGCGGAAACAATATGAGAATTACGGTCAGCATCGGTCAGATCAGGATATTGAGGAAAAGGATGAGGATAACCCCTAAAATCATCATAAACATATAAAAACCAACATTCCCTGTCTGGATATACCGCACGGTATTGCCGGTCCACACGACCATGTTGCCAACGCCGTTCACGAAACGGTCGATGAAACGAATTTCCACGACTTCATGGAAGAATCTTGAAAGCCAGAGGATTGGTTTTACAATGATATGATCATAGAGTTCATCGATGTAGTATTTTTTTGAAAGAAGATTCACCAGGAACGGTCGTTTGGCAGAATCAGGCAGCAGTTCCGGCTGTCGTTTTACAAACCGGGTCCAGGCCCAAAAAACCATCACGATCACCCCGGTAAGGGTAACTGCCATGAGCAGCCATTCGGCCCCCGGTGATATCGTAACAGGGGGTGCCGCAAGTGAGGCAGCATCGGCAAACACCGGAGCCAGGAAAACCGAAAGCCAGCTTCCTCCGTTGAAAATTTCCGGGATGTTGAGCAGACCGCCCAAAGCAGCGAGTGCAGCCAGGATGATCAGCGGCGTGGTCATCACCGGGGGTGATTCGTGCAGGTGATGAATTTGATCCTCCGTTCCCCTGAAATTCCTGAAAAAAGTGAGGTAGAGGAGGCGGAACATGTAAAAGGCGGTCATCAGAGATCCAATGACGGCAAGGAGCCACATGGGAAATGAATGTCCGAAGAGGTGCAGCAGGATTTCATCCTTGGAGAAAAATCCCGACAGCGGTGGAATTCCAGCGATGGCAATGGTGCCGATGAGAAAGGTCCAGTATGTTTTTGGCAACCTTGTACGCAGCCCGCCCATGTTGCGGATATCCTGTTCCCCGCCGAGGGCATGGATCACGCTGCCTGCGCCCAGGAACAGGAGCGCCTTGAAAAAAGCATGGGTCGTGAGATGGAACATCGCCCCTGTGAAGGCACCCACACTCAGCCCGACAAACATGTAGCCCAGCTGGCTGATGGTAGAGTAAGCGAGGATTTTCTTGATGTCATTCTGAAAAATCGCGATGGAAGCTGCAAACAGGGCCGTGGCCAGCCCGGTTATACCGATAACTGCCATGGTTGCCGGGGCCAGCACATAGAGGATGTTCGACCGGGCGATCATGTAAACCCCTGCCGTGACCATGGTGGCCGCATGGATGAGCGCCGAAACAGGCGTCGGACCTGCCATGGCGTCGGGCAGCCATGTGTAGAGCGGAATCTGTGCACTCTTGCCGATGGCCCCGATAAACAGAAGCATGGTAATGGCCACTATGACCGGGTTTCCGACAGGCATGGACTTTGCCAGGGTAAAAACACGGTCGAACGACAGCGAGTCAAATGTTGTGAAAAGCAGGAACATCCCAAGGAGAAATCCCAGGTCGCCGATGCGGTTCATGATAAAGGCTTTTTTTGCGGCATTGTTAAATGCCTGGTTTTTGAACCAGAACCCGATAAGCAGGTATGAACACAGTCCCACTCCTTCCCAGCCGATGAACATGATGAGGTAGTTGGCACCGAGCACCAGCAAAAGCATGAAAAAGACAAAGAGGTTCATGTATGCAAAGAACCGGTTGTATCCAGGGTCATCTTTCATGTAGCCCACGGAATAGAGGTGGATAAGAAAACCAACTCCGGTGACAACAAGCAGCATCAGCAGCGACAAGGGATCAATGAGAAAGGCGAAGGGAATGTCGAGCGGGCCGATGCGCAGCCAGGAAAACAGATGCTGAACCGGGGATCCGGCGAACTGGCGAAAATTAAAAAAAATGATCAGCGACAGGATGAATGATAAAAGGATGGTTCCGGGACCAATGAGGGAGGTGAGCTTTTTAGGGACAGAACGAAAACCCAAACCAAGGACCAGGAATCCGAGAAGCGGGAACAGAGGGATGAGTGTTATTAATAGTGTCATTTTCTTTTTAGTAAAAATAAATGCAAAATGCAGATTGCAAAGTCAAAATGCAACTATTTTGTGCTTCGTCAGCCAGATCGATAATTTTGCACTTTGACTTTGCATTTCTATTTTTAATTTGATTATCTACCATTTCAATTTATTCAGCACGTTTATATCTATCGAATGCGTTGTCCTGTAAATCAGCACGACAATTGCAAGACCGATGGCTACTTCTGCTGCGGCCACGACCATGATGAAAAACACGAAAATCTGCCCCGCCGGATCGTTGGAATAGGCGGAAAAAGCCGCCAGCAGCAGGTTGATGGAATTGATCATCAACTCTATCGACATTAGTATCACCAGGGCATTGCGTTTGATGAGCACGCCGATCACTCCGATACTGAAAAGCATCGAGCAAAAGACGAGGTAGTAGTTGATCGGGATTGAATTAAAGCTATTCATTGAACAAATGTTTATTGAATACCGAATATTGAATATTCCTTTAAAGCTGCTCCTTCTTCCCCAGCAACACCGCGCCGACCATGGCCGTTAAAAAAAGCACCGATGATAGTTCGAACGGAACCAGGTAGTCGTGGTATAGCACTTTACCAAGATTTTTAACCAGCCCGATCTGGGTGGTCATCGGGTCCTGCAGCGAGCGGATCTCATACCCGCGGAAAATGCCGATCAGGGTGAGCATCAGCATTCCTCCGGCGATAAATGCCATGATATTGACCCACATGGGCTTTGGCGACCGTTCATCCTTGTTGAGGTTCAGCAGCATCACGGTAAACAGGAAAAGCACCATGATGGCACCGGCGTAAACAATTACATGCACTACAGCAAGGAACTGGGCATTCAGCAAAACATAATGACCGGCAATGGCAAAAAATGTAAGCGTCAGAAACAGAACCGAATGGATCGGCTTTTTCGATGCAAGCATCATGACCGCTGAAAAAAGGGCCATGACGGAAAGGAAGTGAAAAATATATTGTGTGAACATGTTTTAAAAATGCAAAATGCAAAGAGCAAAGTCAAAGGTCAAAACAGGGTGAATCGATAGCGAATCACGGAACTTTTTGCATTTTGATTTTACAATCTGCACTTTGACTTATTTATTGTGTTTATATCTTTTATCTTTCTTGAATTCAAGTACTTCCTTTGTCTGCCGCTTTGAAACATCCACCCGTTTTGCAGGATCTGGCGATTCGACCAACTCATCTTTGCCATAGATGAATTTTTCGCGCTGATACTCCGACTTTACAAGTTCCTTCGTCAGGAAGATGGCCTCCTTCGGGCAGGCTTCTTCGCAATCGCCGCAGAAAATGCATCGCAGCATGTTGATCTCGTAAACCGCGGCATATTTCTCCTCCCGGTAGAGGTGTTCTTCGCCGGGTTTACGCTCGGCCGACACCATGGTGATCGCCTCGGCCGGGCAGGCTACCGCACAGAGCCCGCAGGAGGTGCAGCGTTCACGACCTTCATCATCCCGCTTCAACACATGTTTCCCACGATAGATATCTGAAAATTCACGGGTTGCTTCCGGGTATTGTACCGTTGCCTTTCTCCGGAACAAGTGGCCAAAGGTAATGCGCATTCCATTCAGAATGGCAGGAAAATAGATCCTCTCCCAGAATGTCATCTGTTTGTTGGAAACCACCTTGGATCTGTTGGTAAGGCTCTTCATTTTTTACAATTCAAAATGCGAAATGCAAAGTCAAAATGCAAAGAACAAGGACCACTCCAGCGACCATCAAATTTGATATTTGACTTTGCATTTTGCATTTTAAATTTTTTCTACTGGTTTAATAATATTACAACACCTGTTATCACCACATTTAATATCGCCAGCGGTATCAGGCTTTTCCATCCGAGTTTCATCAGCTGGTCATAGCGGAAACGCGGGAGTGTCCAGCGGATCCACATATAGATGAAGCCAAAAAAGGTAATCTTTGTGAAAAGCACCATGAAACTTACAAAGGCAAAAACATTCGGAGAAAGTCCGAGTTTATCGAGTCCCGGGAAATGATACCCGCCAAGGAACAGTGTTGCCATCACGGCACCCGAGATGAACATGTTGATGTATTCGGCAAAGAGATAAAAACCAAGTTTCATGCTGCTGTATTCGGTATGATATCCTCCCACCAGTTCGGTTTCACATTCGGGTAAATCGAACGGCGAACGGTTGGTTTCGGCAAAAGCACAGATGAGAAAGATGAGGAATCCAAGAGGCTGGTAAAAAATGTTCCAGCTGAAACCCTGCTGTTGCGCCACGATTTCCCTCATGCTGAGCGACCCCGTCATCATCACGATGGTGATGATCGACAGGCTCATGGCAAGTTCGTAGCTGATCATCTGTGAGGAGGCCCGCACCGCGCCAAGCAGCGCGTATTTGTTGTTGGAGGCCCACCCGCCGATCATGATGCCGTACACACCGATGGAGAGGATGGCGAAAACAAAGAGGATCCCGATGTTCACATCTGCAACCTGCATCGGATAAGCTGTGCCGTTGATCACCAGGTCGGGACCCCAGGGAATGACCGCGCTCGTAAGGAGTGCCACAAACATGGTGAGGGAAGGGCCCAGGATGTACAGAAGCTTATCGGCTGAACCCGGCATGAACTCCTCCTTGAAAAAGAGTTTGACGCCATCGGCCAGAGGTTGAAGCAACCCCCACGGACCGGCCCGGTTCGGGCCATGACGGTCCTGAAACCACCCGGCTACCTTGCGTTCGATGAGGGTCGAGTACATCGCAACGAGCAGGCTGAGGACCAGAATAAAACTGGCAAGCAGTGTTTTGTATATGATCTGTGTCACCATTTCTGTAATAATGCAGCTTATTCCTGTTTGTTCATTTCCCCTGCAATCGGGTCTATTATCGACTGTTTCTTCATCTCTTCATAATGGTTGGCCGAAATGACCGACTGCCGTTTGATGTGGCGCGGACCTTCAATGACCCAATCCCCTGGTTCTTTCTTTTCAAAGCGGCATTCGTTGCAGATGAACTCTTCCACTTCCCCAAATTGGTCCTTGCGCCCGGTTACACGATAAATTTCGTTCCCGAACATCCATATGGCCACCTTGCCGGGGCATTTTCCGCAAGCGCGATGGGCGTCCATCGGTTTCAGAAACCATACGCGGCTTTTAAAACGTGCGGTTTTATCGGTGAGTGCACCAACAGGGCAGACATCGATCATATTTCCCGAAAAATCGTTCGTCACGGCATTCCCGATAAAGGTACTGATTTCCGAAACATCTCCCCGGTAAAGAATGCCGTGCAGCCGCTTGTCCGTAAGCTGGTCAGCCACATAAACACAGCGGTAGCAAAGGATACAGCGGTTCATATGCAACTTTATCTTATCCCCGATGTCGATCACCGGGAACTCGCGCCGGTCATCTTCTGTCGCCGTTTCCTCCATTCCGTAACCAAAGCTCAGGTCCTGCAGGTCGCATTCGCCCGCCTGATCGCACACCGGGCAATCGAGCGGATGGTTGAGCAGCAGGAATTCGACAATGCCTTTCCGCGCCTCCGCCACTTCGGGAGAGGTGAGGTTCTGCACCACCATTCCATCCTGGACCGGGGTACTGCACGAAGCTACCAGCTTTGGCATGGGACGCGGATCCTTTGCAGATGATTGCGCCACCTTCACCAGGCAGGTCCGGCATTTCCCCCCTGAGCCCTTCAGCTTCGAATAGTAGCACATGGCCGGGGGAACGATCCTGCCTCCGATCTTCCGCGCCGCGTTCAGGATGGTTGTGCCTTCCTCTACGTCGATGGTAATGTTGTCTATAGTTACTTTAGGCATTGTTGGTTAATGCTTTTATAATGCAAAATGCAGGTCACAAAAATTCGAAATTCATTATTCGATATTCGGTATTCGGTATTCGATATTCAAAATACTTTCAACAGGCTGCGTTCCTTCGACAAAACTTCTGCCGGGTGAAGCACATGATCTTCAAACTCCTTTCTGAAATGTCTGATGGCACTGGCCACTGGCCAGGCTGCAGCATCGCCCAGCGGGCAAATCGTATGGCCTTCAATGTTTTTCGCCACCCTGACCAGCAGGTCGATGTCAGACATTTTGCCCTGCCCGTGTTCTATCCTGTATAAAATCTTCTCCATCCAGCCGGTACCTTCGCGGCAAGGGGAACACTGACCGCATGATTCGTGGTGGTAAAAACGGGTCAGGTTCCAGGTGTTTCGCACAATGCAGGCATCTTCGTCATACACGATGAATCCCCCCGAGCCAAGCATGGTGCCGGTTTCAAAGTCTCCGTCGGCGAGCGATTCGTAGGTCATCAGCCGCTTTTCTCCCCTGGCCGTATTCAAAATCAGGTCTGCCGGGAGAATAGGAACCGAAGATCCCCCGGGAATCACCGCTTTTAAATATTTATTCCCTGAAATTCCCCCGCAGTAACCGGGGGAATAGATAAAATCCTCCACAGGAAGTCCCATCTCAATTTCGTAAACACCGGGCTTGTTTATGTTCCCGCAGGCCGCGATCAATTTGGTTCCGGTACTCTTACCCCGCCCGATCTTCGAATAGGCTTCCCCGCCCATGCTGATGATCGGGCCGACAGTGGCCAGTGTTTCCACGTTGTTGACGACAGTCGGACAACCGTACAACCCCTTGAAGGCAGGGAATGGCGGTTTGATGCGCGGATTGCCGCGTTTGCCCTCCAGCGATTCGAGCAGGGCCGTCTCCTCACCGCAGATGTAGGCGCCGGCTCCCGGATGTACATAAATCTCCAGGGAGAAATCGGTTCCTAAGATGCGCTCCCCGAGGAAACCATGTTGCCGGGCCTCCCGGATGGCATTTTCGAGAATGCCTACCATGTATTTGAATTCTCCGCGAATGTATATGTAACAGGTATTTACACCAAGCGCATAGCTGGAAATGATGAGTCCTTCGATGAGCAGGTGAGGCAGATGGTGCATCAGATAACGGTCCTTGAATGTTCCAGGCTCGCTTTCATCGGCATTGCAGACAAGATAACGTGGCTTATCCGTTTTCCGGTCGAGAAAACTCCACTTGAGTCCCGTCGGAAAACCTGCACCTCCCCTGCCCCGCAACCCCGAACGGTTAACTTCCGCAATTACTTCCTGAACCGACAGGTGCCGCAATGCTTTTTCAACGGCAGCATAACCACCGTGTGTGCGGTAAACGTCGAATCCCCGGATGCCCGGAATGTCAATGTTTGCTAGCAGAATTTTTCCATCCATGTCGATTCGCCAGGTTTGTTTCTATCGGCATACTCTTTCAGGTCTTCAAGCAGCTTATCCACCTTGCCGGGAGTCAGCTTTTCGTAATATTCGGTGTTGACCTGCATCACAGGTCCGGTTCCGCACGAACCGAGACATTCCACCTCTTTGAGGGTAAAGATCCCGTCGGGTGTGGTTTCCCCCGGTTTGATCTCCAGGACATCCTGAAGGTGCGCCAGTATCTGTTCGCCTCCCGAAATGGCGCAAGGGCCGGTACGGCAGACTTCTATCACATATGTTCCCATTTTGCCAAGATAAAACATTGAATAAAATGTGGCCACCTCATACACCTCGATGGGCTGGATGTCAAGCAATGACGCCACATAATCCATGATGTCAACCGAAAGATAGCCGCCCAGTTCCTCCTGCGCAATATGCAAAACCGGCAATAAAGCCGATTTTTGCCGGCCTTCGGGATACCTCTCCATCAGGCAATGCACCTTTTCCAGCACTTCAGGGGTAAAGGCAACTTTTTTACCTTCCCTTGTAAACTGCGGGTGACTGATTACATTATTTTGCATTTTGACTTTGCATTTTGCATTTTGCATTTTTTCTATGCATCCAATTCTCCTGCAATCACGTTCATGCTGCTCATGGTCAGGATGGCATCCGAAAGCACCCCTCCCCGGATCATCTCCGGGTATGCCTGGTAGTAGATGAATCCAGGCCGGCGGAAATGCAGCCGATATGGGGTTCTTCCTCCATCGCTTACCAGGTAGAATCCCAATTCGCCATTGCCCCCCTCCACCGAATGGTATACCTCTCCAACCGGCACTTCGATTTCACCCATGACGATCTTGAAATGCCAGATCAAAGCCTCCATTTTTGAATAGACCTCCTCCTTGGGCGGCAGGAAAAACTGCGGGACATCCACGTGAAAATTTCCCTCCGGCAGGTTTTCGAGGGCATTGCGGACCAGTTTGACACTCTCCCATATCTCCTGTTGTCTCACGCAGAACCGGTCGTATGTGTCGCCCTGCGTGCCAACCGGAATGGTAAATTCAAAATCGTCATAACTGCTGTAGGGCGTCATCACGCGAACATCGTAATCGACCCCTGCCGCACGCAGGTTCGGCCCGGTAAAGCCATAGTTCAGTGCACGCTCCCCGCTGATGGGGCCTACACCGATGGTCCGGTCCATGAAGATGCGGTTGCGCATTAAAAGTTTTTCAAACTCATGCAGAACTTTGGGCAGATGATCGAGGAATTCCCTGATTTTTTTTACCGCTTTGGGAGAGAGGTCGCGCTCAAAGCCGCCGATGCGTCCCATGTTGGTTGTAAGGCGCGCACCCGAAACCTCTTCATAAATCTCGTACACCTTTTCACGTTCCTGGAAAACATAGATAAAGCCGGTGAGAGCGCCGCTGTCGACCCCGATCACGCTGTTGCATACCAGGTGGTCGGTGATGCGAGCCAGTTCCATCAGGATGATGCGCATGTAATCGACGCGTTTGGAAGTTTTGACTCCCAGCAGCTTCTCGACAGTCATGTGCCAGCCGATGTTGTTAATGGGAGAGGAACAATAATTCAGCCGGTCGGTAAGCGGGGTTATCTGGTAAAAAGGGCGGTGTTCGGCAATCTTTTCAAAAGCGCGGTGAATGTAACCGATGGTTTGTTCGGCATCGATGATCTGCTCGCCATCCAGGGTGAGCACATTCTGGAAAATGCCGTGCGTGGCCGGATGGGTCGGGCCAAGATTGAGTGTGGTATATTGCTTATCTTCCAAAGTAGCGATCATCTTTGTCTTCCCGCGTCGGATCTTCCAAAGGATATTCCTTTCGCATCGGGAAAAAGTCCATGTATTCGACGTTTAAAATCCGTTTCAGATTGGGATGCCCGGTAAAGACAATCCCGTAAAAATCGTAAGTTTCCCGTTCCATCCAGTTGGCTGATGAAAACAGGTCGGTAACTGTGGGGATGTTCGGATCATTCAGCGTAACGAAGGTTTTGATGCGAAGGCGTTTATTTTCTGCCAGGTTGTGCAGGTGGTAAACCACTCCAAGCGGCAAACCGCGATCGGGATAATGGATGCCGCACAGATCGGTCAGAAAATTAAAGTTCATATTTTCATTCTCCTTCAAAAAGCAGATGACTTCATGGATAACCGGACAGGCGACCGTGAAGGCAAGGATGTCAGAAGAGGTGTCCATCTTCAGGATATCCTGGCCAAAAGCCTTGTACAACTTGTCGATGATAAACGAATTCTCCATTATTTATTTTGAATTTTGACTCTGCATTTTGAATTTTGAATTTACATTTTGAACTTGCTATTTCAATATTCCGTAACCCTTCAGCATCTCCTTGTACTCTTCCGAATACCGGCGCCGCAAAGATTCATTGGCAACAAGCTCCTGCACCTTCATAAAACCATCGATGATCTGCTCAGGCCGCGGCGGACAGCCCGGCACATATACATCCACGGGAACCACACGATCGATACCCTGCAGCACACTGTAGGTGTCGAAGATTCCACCGCTCGACGCACAGGCTCCCACTGCAAGCACCCACCGGGGTTCTGCCATCTGGATATAAACCTGTTGAATGACCGGGGCCATTTTTTTTGCTATTGTTCCCATCACCATCAGCAGATCGGCCTGCCTCGGGCTGAAGCTCAGCCGTTCGGCGCCAAACCGTCCCAGATCATAATGTGCACCCATGGTTGCCATGAACTCAATGCCGCAACAGGAGGTAGCAAAGGGCAATGGCCAGATGGAGTTCTTTCTCGCCAGCCCGATCACCTTGTCGAGGGTGGTGGCAAAAAATCCCGGGGCGGAATAACCGTCGGGCGGGTCGGCCTTTGTATATGCTGGCATCCTGGTATCCATGTGACTTATTTCTGGTCTTCCCAATTCAATGCCCCTTTCTTTATGATGTACCAGAATCCGAATAGTAAAAATCCCAGGAACAGGAGCATTTCCCAAAATCCATCCCAGCCAAACTCCTTGAAATTAATGGCCCATGGGTAGAAAAAAATGATTTCGACATCAAACAGCACGAAAAGGATGGCGATTAAAAAATATTTTACGGAGAAAGGGAAGCGCGCATTTCCTTTCACTTCGATGCCACATTCAAAATTCTGGTCCTTGCGGATCGTATGAAACTTTTTGCGTTTTCCGCCAATGTAATGCGTTGCAAACATTGTCGCCGCCACAAAACCAAATGCTACCACCGACTGAACCAGCACAGGAACGTAGTCTGAAGGGAAAAAAGCCGTGTCCATTATTTAGAATTATTCTTGACAAAGATAGATAAAATTTTCAAATACCGTTATAATCTTCACAAAGAAATGCAACAATGCAACAATGCAACAATGCAACAATGCAACAATGCAGGAATGCTGGAATGCCGGAATGCTGGAATGGAAGAATCAGTGATGTGGATTGCTGCCGCTCTGTTTTCCAATAATGAGAATTATCTCCGGATTACAGACACCCAACTTTGATCTGTCAAGATTAATATTTTGATAATCTGATTATTAGCTTCGGTCATTTTTTTGGCCTGATTTTTTCATACAGGGTTTAACGGCATCGGACCTGGTTTAGGCCGGATTCGTTTTATTGCTCCGGGCTCATGCATTCAAAAGAGAAAAAAGTGATCTGCATTCGTTCATTAATAGTCCTGTTCTGGTTGATTTTTTTGGCCATTCCAATGGTCGCACAGCAAAGCTCATCGGCAAGTGCGAGTACTTCCATCGTCTTGCCTGACAACATGGCGAGGCTGTCATTAACTTCTGAAGACGGCACCCTATTTATGCTGTCGAGCGGGATTTATAGTTGTTTTGACCTGAGTATTGCCGGATTGCCGCTTTCCCTGACCGGGAAAAACGGGGAAAACGAAGTCTGTTATAAACTGGATGTCGTGCAAAAGACATCCGCATCCATTGCCATTACCAATATCCGGTTAAACGTTTTGTTCAAAGAGGTTGTCGGACATGGTACCTACCTTGCAGCGAGCCCATATACCATTTTGGTAAATTATAATTAGGGGCTGGCGAAAAGAAGCAACCATCAGGATATTAAAAATATATGTGGTTGGTTGTGCAGGAATAATGAAAGGTTTTCATCACTTCCTTATACAAACCCTGCATTTTCTTAATCATTTGTTCCTGCAAATTTTTCATATTGGCAACATAGTTGCCTGATCTTTGCAGGAATAACCGGTTAACAGTTATCCTTTACCGGTTTCCCGACTCCGGGAAACCTTTGCAAATCAACCTTATGCAATGGAACGTCAACCAAGGATGAGGATTAACTCAGATTCTTAACAATTAATCCTATTTTTGTTTAATAAAAAAGGAGCCCGGTTTCAGCCCGATTTCCTGCCGGAAAGGAGAAAATTATGACGAAAAAAAATCTGTTTATCGCCTTTGAAGGCATTGACGGCAGCGGAAAAAGCACGCAGGTAAAATTGCTGTCCGAAAACCTGGTTAAAGCAGGTCACCGGGTCTATACCACGGTGGAGCCTACCAACAGCGTGATCGGATCAATTATCAGGGACATTTTCACCCACAAAACCGAAGCAGACCACCGGACCATTGCCGGACTTTTTGTTGCAGACCGGCTTGATCATCTGCTGGGCAAGACCAATGGAATCCTGAAAAAACTGGAGGAAGGGTATACTGTTATCACCGACCGGTATTATTTTTCCTCCTACGCCTATCATGGCGCACACATGTCGCTCGACTGGGTGATCGGGGCAAATGCCTTAAGTGCAGACCTGCTTCGCCCCGACATGAACATTTACATCGATATTTTGCCGGAGATCAGCATGGCGCGGCTTACCAGGGGAAGAAGTTCGCTGGAACTTTTTGAGAACATGGAAAACCAGTTAAAGGTGCGTGAGAAATATTTTGAAGCGATGGAAAAACTGAAACTGTCGGAGAAAATTTTTATCACAGACGGAAACCGTTCACCGGAAACAATTGCTGCAGATATATGGCATGAAATTTCACTACTCGTACCGTAGCGCATCTATCGGGTTCAACCCGGCAGCCTTCCTCGCCGGGTACCAGCCGAAAAAGATCCCGATGGCTGAAGAGAAGATGAACGACATGAGGATAGAGGGAATGGTGATCGTTACAGGCCAGCTGAGAATGTTGGCGATCAGTTGTGATACCAGCACGCCGAGTGTCACCCCGATGAAACCGCCAAGCAGGCTGATCAGCAACGCTTCGATGAGGAACTGAAGCAGCACGTCCCGGCCGCGGGCTCCTACACTCATGCGGATCCCGATCTCCCGGGTGCGCTCCGTCACCGAAACCAGCATGATGTTCATGATCCCGATACCGCCTACCAGCAGGGAGATGCTTGCAATGGTGGCAAGCAGGATGGTAAGTATCCCGGAAGTTGCGGTTGCGGCAGCGGCAATATCCGTCTGCGTACGGATGGTAAAATCGGCTTCCTCTGAAACGCCGAGGTTGTGTTTGGCCTTAAGCACATCGGTGATCTCCTGCGAAGCAACCGGGATCAGGGGTTCCGTTAATGCCGACCCCAGCATGTTCTGGATGTAGGTAATGGCCAGCATCCTTTTCTGGACAGTCGAAAACGGGGCGATCACCATGTCATCCTGGTCCTGCCCGAAGGCATTCTGCCCTTTTTTCTCGGTGATCCCGATAATCTTGAACGGAATTTTGTTGATGCGGATATAGCTCCCAACGGGGTCGGCGCCGGCTCCAAACAGGTTTGTCACGACGGTTTGCCCGACAACACACACCTTGGTGGCGCTGCGGTCGTCGGTCATGGTGAAAAGGTTACCACTTGTAAGCTTCAGGTTGCGGATGTCAAAATAGTTCGGATAGACCCCGTATACCGAAGTACGCCAGTTCATGGTTCCTGCCACCAGTTGCCCGCTGGTACGCACCTGTGGCGTGATATAGGCCACCGACGGACAACGGGCAACGATGGCTGCCACATCATCAAGGGTCATTTTCTGCGACGACCCTGCTTCCATCCTTACCCCTCCGGTTGTGCTTGCCTGCGGGAAAATCATCAGCACGTTGGTCCCGAGTGTGGAGATCTGCGCCTGGATGCTCTGCTTCGATCCCTGGCCGATGGCAAGCATGGCGATCACAGAGGCTACCCCGATGATGATGCCAAGCATCGTGAGAAAAGTCCGCATTTTATTTTTACCAAGCGAACGCAATGCCGCCATCAAAAGATTTTTCAGCTTCATAGCTCATCCTCCTCTGCCGTTAAAGGCATGTTCGCCAGTTCTTCCGTGGCATTCCTGGGTTTATCCACGACAACGGCCCTGATGATCTTGCCATCGCCAAAGGTGATATTTCGTTTGGTAAAAGCCGCAATGTCGGTCTCATGGGTTACAATCACGATGGTGATTCCCTTCTGGTTCAGTTTCTGGAAAATGCCCATCACGTCAATGCTGGTGCGGGTGTCAAGGTTCCCGGTTGGCTCATCGGCCAGGATCACCACGGGATCGTTTACAAGTGAACGCGCGATGGCTACCCGTTGCTGCTCACCTCCCGAAAGCTGGTTCGGAAAGTGATGAGCACGGTCGGCAAGTCCAACAGCCTCGAGTGCATTCAGCGAGCGCTCGTGCATCTCCCTGGAGGTGATCTTTTTGTTGTACATCAATGGCAGTTCAACATTTTCGAGGGCGGAAGTGCGGGATAACAGGTTGAACGACTGAAAAACAAACCCGATTTTACGGTTTCTCAGGTTGGCAAGCTGGTCCTTGCTGAGGCTGCTCACGTCCACCCCGTCGAGCAGGGACTCTCCCCGTGTAGGAATATCAAGGCATCCGAGGATGTTCATGAAGGTGGACTTGCCGGAACCGCTTTTACCCATGATGGCTACAAAATCCTCTTTCATGATGTCGAGGTTGACTCCCCTCAGGGCGTGAACCTCTACATCGCCCATTTTGTAAGTCTTAACCAGGCTTTTAACTGAAATGATCGTTTCGTTCATGTTATCGTCCTCCCCTGCCGCCACCAGGGCCGCCTCTTTGCATCTGCGGTGCAAAAGGATTCTGTTGTTGCTGCTGCCCTGTTTGTGTGCCCTGAGGTGCAGTTGAACCCAGGACTATTTCTTCCCCCTCCTTTATTTTCCCGGTGATTTCGGTATTGAGCCCATCGCTTAGGCCGGTATGAACCCTGCGCGGTTTGAGCGAATCGCCAACCTTGACCCAAAGCATGCCGAAGTTGCTGCGCCTGCGGTTTTCTCCGCCACCTGAATTGCCCTGCATGCCACCCGTACCGCTCCTGCCCGCACTGCTGCCTGGACCTCCGGATCGACCGCCTCCTGAGGCCCACATGGCGCGTTTTTTCTTAATCGAATCGGGAAGGTTCTTTTCCAGCGCATCGAGATATTCCTGGGGTGGTGAAAAACGAAGGGCGGTAGATGGCACCCTGAGTATATCTTTCACCTCCTGCACCAGCACGGTGATGTTTGCTGTCATCCCGGGCAACAACTTCAGGTCGGGATTAGGAACATCAATGATGACAGTATAATTCACCACATTCTGGGTCACCACCGGCAGCAACCGCACCTGCCGCACGGTTCCGTTAAAAGTCAGTTCGGGGTAGGCATCTACCGTGAATTTCACATCCAGCCCCACCTTGATCTTCCCGATGTCGCCTTCATCGATATTCGCCTGCACCTGCATCTTGGTCAGATCATTGGCAATGGTGAAGAGCGTAGGGGTGCTGAAACTTGCAGCCACCGTCTGCCCGACATCCACAGCCCTGGAAACCACAACGCCTGAGATCGGGGCGATGATGGTGGAATAACGAAGGTTGATCTTTGCACGGTTCAGCGCTGCCTGTGCCGAAGAGGCATTGGTCACTGCCGTTTCATAGGTCGAAAGCGCCAGGTCATAGTCAGCCTGGGCCAGCACCTTCTGATCAAAGAGTATTTTCGTCCGGTCGAAATCCCGCTTTGACTGGTTCACCTGTATCTCCGATCGTTTGAGCGAAGCCCTTGCATCATCCACAGCCTGGGCCAGGAACGTGGTATCAAGGATCGCAATGACCTGCCCCTTTTTCACAACCGAGTTGAAGTCAACATTGATTTTATTGATAATTCCCGAAACCTGCGTCCCCACCTGGACGGTGGTATCCGCGCTGAGTGTGCCGCTGGCCCTCACCGTGACCTGGATGTCGCCCTTTTCTATTTTGGCTGTGCGGTATTCGACCGCCGCAGCCTTTTTCTTGCCGACAAACATCCAAACCGTAACCGCCGCTGCGACCACCACCACCGCAATGATAATCCAATATGCCTTTTTCATAATCTCAACCTTGTTATCAATTAACTTAAATCCAAAATCGTAAATCGTAAATCGTAAATCGTAAATCGTAAATTAGAATTGTATCGCCATCCCCTGGTAAAAATCAAGGATCTTGCTTTTAAAAATATAATCGTATTTCGCCTGGATGAGGCCGGATTGCGACTGGGTGAAATTATTCTTCTGGATTAAGAAATCGGTCGCACTCATCACCCCGACCGTGTATTTTTTCTCTGCATTTTTATAAACGGATTCAACCGCGGCCAGCTGCTGTTTGGTCGCTTCGTATTTCTTGATGGCGGATTTCAGGTCGGTGTAGGTCTGCTCGACACTTTTCCTCAGGATGTTTTTCGTATTCTGTTCATTGAGTTTGGTGGTGATCAGGTTGATTTTGGCCATGTCGATGCCGCTTTTAATCTGCCTGTTGCTGTATATCGGGATCGAAATTCCCATCGAGAATGACTGTCCGATGTTATCCCAAATCTGCTCGTAAAAAGGATAGCCCTCCGGGTTGACGCTGGTACCTTTTTTGCGGCTTGAGGCATAATTGGTGTTCAGGTTTGCGCCAAGGTTTACATGGGGCCATCGCGCACCTTCCGAAATTTTCAGTCCCATTTCAGCGGAATTCGTTTTCAGGGAGGCGCTGGTGATTTGCGGTTGAACCGCCAGTGATTTCTGATAAATCTCTGCGTTGGTCTGCAATACCACTGCCGAAGGCTCGTCCATCACAGGAACCTCTATTTCGAAATTATCGGTGATGGGGATTTCCATGAGCTGCATCAGGGTTACTTTGGCGAGATCAAGGTTGTTTTGTGCAGTGATGACTGCAAGATTATCGGTAGCCAGCTGTGATTTAATCTGCAGCAGGTCGCTTTCAGGCGACTTTCCCGCATTCACCATTTTCTCCGTCCGGTCAACCTGGGCCAGCGTGGCCGCTTCCTGGCTTTTTGCCGCCGATAAAATTTCGTACACAAATAAGACCTGGAGGTACCCTGTCGTGATGTTGAGGGTTACATCATTTTTCGCTTTTTCGATGTCGTACTGCCCGGCCTGCACATTTAACCGGTTTTGCCGGATGGAGTTGGCATTTTGCAGTCCGTTGAAAAGGTTATAACTGCTGCTGACGCCCAGGTTCGTCGAATGGTAACTCTCCGTAACAAAAGAATTGGTGGTGGGGTTTATACTCTTTCCCACATTCAGCGCTTCGCTGGCGTTGGCACTCAAACTTGGGATCCGGTTGGCTTTCGACTGCTCCAGGTTCACCTTTTCAAGTTCATTGCTCATGCGGCTTTGATTGACAGAGATGTTTCGCTGAAGGGCCGTGTCCAGGCATTGTCTGAAAGTCCAGGGTTTGGTCTGGGCCTTGGCCAGTCCTGACAAGAGGAGCAGGATGATAAAAAGAAAACTTTTTGGTTTCATTTGTTGCTATTCCAGTGGTTTTTCGTTGTTGATGATCTTAAAAATCTCGTCGCGGTAATGTTCACTGATCGGGATTTCCTTATTCCCGATGGTAAGCATGTGCTTTTGAATGAAGTCGATTTTATTGAACGCCACGATGAACGAACGGTGAACCCGGATAAAATCGTGCACAGGCAGTTTTTCTTCCAGCGCCTTCATGCTGATCTGGGTCACGATCGGCTTTTCACCGGTATAAATCTTGACATAATCCTTTAGTCCCTCCACATAAAGGATATCCTTCAGGTTTATTTTATACAGTTTGTAATCGGCCTTGACAAATAAAAAATTCGGAGAGGAGACAATATCCCTGGCATTGGTTTGAGTGGCGGCCCTGTCGTGCAGGTCCATGTATTCATATACTTTATTGACCGCTTTCAGGAAACGCTCGAATGAGTATGGTTTCAACAGGTAATCCATCGCATCGAGATCAAAACCCTCTGTGGCATACTTTGAGTAGGCCGTGGTAAAAATAACCAATGGCTTGTGATGCAGGCTGCGCAGCAACTGGAGGCCTGAAATATCGGGCATCTGGATATCGAGAAAAATGAGGTCGACAGGCTCATTGCGCAATATTTCCATGGCCTCCATGGCACTCCTGCATCGCTGAACCAGTTCCAGGAACGGGATTTTTTTAATGTTGTCCTCAAGCAGGTCGAGGGCAAGCATCTCATCATCAATGGCCAGGCAGCGGATTACCATTTAAAATTGAATTTCAAGTTCCACTTTGTATTGATTGTCATCGTCGCTGATCTTCAGCAGATGTTTGCCGGGATATAACAATTCAAGCCGGCGCATGACATTTTTCAGTCCGATCCCCGAACCTTGTTCCATGGTGTCACTCCTGTGTTTTGCGATGTGGTTCACCACGGAAAATAGAAGTGCTTGTCCCCGGCAAACCAGGCGGATCGCAATTTCAGAAGATTCCTGGTAGCTCACCCCGTGTTTGAAGGCATTTTCGACAAAAGGGATAAGAAGCAGGGGCTCGATCGAGAAAAGTTCGGGGCGCCCCTCCGTTGCAAAATTAATTTTCACCGATTCGGGCAGTCGCAGCCTCTGAAGTTCAATATAGCTCTGAAGGTATTCCAACTCCTTTTCCAGGCTCACCTTTTCATCTTTCGAATCCTGCAGCATGTAGCGCATGATCTGCGAGAGTTTGATGATGGCATTTTCCGTTTCGTCCGATTTCTTGCGCGCCAGCGAACAGATGTTGTTGAGGATGTTGAAAAGAAAATGGGGGTTTACCTGTGATTTTAAAAATGCCAGCTCTGACGAGAGTTTCTCTGCCTCCATCTCTTTTTTCTGACGCTCGTTTTTAAACCACTCCATGGTAATGCGCACCGAAGTGCTTAATGCAAAAGCCATTACCGCCGGGTAAAAAGGGAAGGTGGCCGTGCGCCAGAAATTGAAGGGATGATGGTGCTCGATCAAACCGGAAGTGGCAAGGGCGAAAATAACATTGAAGCCACTTATGGCGACCAACCCAAGGAGCAACATCAGAAAATAGCGTCCTATCTTTTTTCTCAGTAAAAAAAAGGGGATCAGGTATAAAAAGTTATAATAAAAATAAGCAGCCATGAGCAATTGCTGAAACCATCCCATCATCATGAACCGCTCCCTTCCGGTTGCCGATTCAATAAAAACCAGGGGTACCAGCAAAAATGCAACCCACACCAGTATATGGATCAGGATGGTATAGGATTTTGAACGAAGACCGGGAATTTCTTCCATGGATGAATGACTCTTTTTTGGCGAAATTATTCAATTCTGCCTGATCTTTTCAACAAAATAGACAGTCCATGCAATTTTAACGATCGGAAAGATTTTTTCACCGATAAGGAAAAACAGCGGGAAAGATAAATTGTTATATTTGTCCTCGATGTTGAACCAGAAATTACAGCAAAGCCAGATACAAAAGCTCTCACCCCAGCAGGTGCTGGTGATGCGTTTGTTGCAGGAGCCCATTCTCTCGCTCGACCAGCGGATAAAACAGGAGATCGAAGAAAACCCTGCCCTGGAGGAAGCCAGCATGGAAGAGGAAGAGGTTGACAATCTTGACGAGGAGACCACAACCGATTCCATTGACTCAGACGAGGATGAATTCACGGAAACCGAACCGCCGGTCTCCGCCGACGATGAGTTTACTTTTGAAGATTATGTGGACGAGGAGGAGATTCCCGAATACAGGCTGGTTGCCAACAACAAAAGCCCGGACGACGTTACCCATGAAATCCCCATCATATCAGGGATCAGTTTCCAGGATTTCCTGATCAGCCAGATCGGCTTGCATCAGTTCACCGATAAACAGTACATCATTGCGGCAACCATCATCGGCAACCTCGACGAATCGGGATACCTTTGCCGGGAGATTCCGGCCCTGGCCGACGACCTTGCCTTCAACCAGGCCATCGAGGCCACCCATGAAGAGATCCTCGGGGTGCTGAAAGCCGTGCAATCGTTCGATCCGCCCGGCATTGCAGCGCGCAGCCTGCAGGAGTGCCTCCTTATCCAGCTTGAACACAAGCCCGACCGCACCTATGCAACCGATCTTGCCACCATCATCCTGCGGTTCTACTTCGATGAATTCAGCAAGAAACACTATGATAAAATCCTTCAGAAGGGAAACATCTCCGAAGAAGAACTCAGGGAGGCGATTGCCGAAATTCAAACCCTGAACCCAAAACCGGGCAACACCATTTCCGAGGTGGCCCGCGACAACCAGTATGTCGTTCCCGACTTTCTCATCTCCAACAACGACGGCATCCTTGAACTGACCCTCAACACCCGTTATACCCGCGAATTGTCCCTTAACCGCGATTACCTCAGCATGCTGCATGAATATGGAGGTGCCAGACGAAAGCCGGCGGAAAAAGATGCGCTGACCTTCATCAAGCAAAAACTCGATTCAGCCCGCGGATTCATTGATGCCATCAAACAGCGGCAGGAAACCCTCTTTACCACCATGAAGGCCATCATGGATTACCAGTACGAATACTTCCTTACCGGCGACGATACCCGGCTTAGGCCCATGATCCTCAAAGACATCGCAACCATTGTCAACCTCGACATCTCCACCATCTCCCGGGTGGCCAACAGCAAATATGTGCAAACACCCTTCGGTACCCTGCTGCTGAAGAGTTTTTTCAGCGAATCGATGCTGAATACCGAAGGCGAGGAAGTTTCGACGAGGGAAATCAAAAAAATCCTCTCCGATACGATCGATGCCGAAACCAAGTCGAAACCGCTCACAGACGATGAACTTGTCGACCTGCTGAAGGAGAAAGGGTACAACATAGCGCGCCGCACCATTGCAAAGTACCGCAAACAGCTGAACATCCCGGTTGCCCGTCTCAGAAAAGAACTATAACCATTCAAGATGATTGAGAATAAACTTTCCAGGGTGATCTCGTATGTTTTTCATCCCCTGCTGATGCCTTCGTATATCCTGCTGCTCCTGCTGAACCTGAACACCCTGCTCTCCCTCTCCCTTCCGCCGGCCTACAAAATATCGCTGGTCGGGGTAGTGTTTTTAACCACCGTACTTTTTCCACTGTTGCTTACCTGGATATTTTACCGCCTGAAAATCATCTCCTCTCTTTTCATGAACAGTAAGGAAGAACGGATCTACCCGATCCTGGCCATTTCGGTTTTCTATTACCTGACCTACTTTCTCCTGCGGGGAATTCACATTTCCACCATTTTCAGCTATTACATGCTGGGAGCCACCCTGCTGGCCATCCTGTCGCTGGTGGTGAACTTTTACCGGAAAATAAGCCTTCATGCGGTTGCCATCGGAAGTTTCACAGGCCTGTTTCTCGGACTTTCGCTGAATTTCGGGATCAACCTGAATACGGAAATCTTCTCAGGCATCCTGATTGGGGGCATCATCGGGTATGCCCGTTTAAAATCAAACTCCCATCAGCCGGCCGAAATATATTCCGGCTTTGCAATGGGAGTTTTGGTAATGGCGGCCTTAATGATTCTCCTCTGATCAGAAGGGCATCAGGATGAAACCAACCGATATCGGGTAAATATCGATGCCAGTCCCCTTCTGAAAAACACTGGCAAGCGAATAATAGGCATTCACGTTAAACCACTTGTATCCGACCCGCAAGGTGGGGCCGTAGGCGAATTTTTCCAGGTTCTTGATATCCTTGAACGAGGCCTTCAGTGCGTTGGTCGAGTTAAAAAGGTAATCATCTCCAACCCATTTTGAGTGAGCGTAAATCATATACCCGACCTTAAACCCCACACCGACGGAGACTTTGCTTTTGGTCTTTAAACGGAATTCAAGCGGGATCTCAAGAAAGGGCAGGCATATTTTGCTGCGTTTGTATTTCAGGGTATCCTCAATTTTGACAAATTGAAAATTGAGACTGTCTCCCTGGTACCTGTAATTCCAATAGAGGTTATGGATGCTGAGACCCAGGCCGATGGCGAAACTGAAAGGGCCTTTGCCAAATGGCATGTTGTAGGTGCCGAACACCTGTACTCCCTGGTTGATTGTGCGGGCTTTCATGCCATCCGGGGTATTCATCCAGATATCGGTGTACAATCCGACACCAATGCTGATGCGCTTTTTGGTTGAGGGCTTCACGACCTGGGCCATCCCGGAGCGGGGAAGAAGGAATGCAATGCACAGCAAAGCGGCAGCAAGGGTGAACAGGGTTTTTTGTATGCTTTTCATATAATAAATTTTTCCGGTTACAAAAGTAACCATTTAACAGGCTAGATAACGATCAAAATGGCGGAAAATTGGTTCAGCCCCATAAGTTTTCCGGGTAAACCCCGTTCCGTACCAGTTCGCGGATGCTTTTCACCACCATCTCGCGGTCTTCCTTGTAGGTCATCCCAAACCATTTCTCATCGCATTGGAGTATTTTCACAGTGGCTTCCTGCGATTTGATGAGCTCATTGACCACACTTGGGATGAAAAATTCAGATTTCAGGTTTTCCGCATATTTCCGGATGAATGTTTCGAATTCCCTGTTCAGAAAACCGAACAGCGATGGGGTAAATCCCCAGAAATTCATAGACACAATGCTGCCACCGGAAATGGGCACCTGCTCTTCCTTTTCGTTGGTGTATGCAATTCCGGTCCCTGTCCGTTCAATATGCGTTCGTTCTACCACATCGACCAGGAAAGATTCCGGATCGGGCCGGCAAATCCCGCGCGACACGGCTCCGAATTCCGACAGTGTGTTGGCCAGACGGTAACCAACCATGCAATAGTCGTTGCCACTTGCAGGAGTCCACTCCCTGTAATAATCTGCCAGCGCTTCGAAAGCCCCGCGACCATAAAAATCATCGGCATTGATCACGGCAAACGGACCTTTCACCCTGCCGTCGGCCATCATCACCGCGTGGCCGGTTCCCCAGGGTTTGCTGCGGTTGTCGGGAATGACAATGCCTTCCGGCACCATCCAGGTCTCCTGGAATACATAGTCGATGGCAATTTTATCCTTCAGCCGCTCAACAAACACCTCCTTGAAATCATTTTCAATGACCTCTTTAATGATGAAGACCACCTTGCCAAACCCGGCACGGATGGCATCATATATTGAATAGTCAATGATGGTTTCGCCCGATGGGCCAACCTGGTCGAGCTGTTTAAGCCCCCCGTAACGGCTGCCCATCCCGGCAGCAAGGATTAAAAGGGTCGGTTTCATAATCTTTTTTTTTACCGTGATGGGAAATTTATCCTTTTTTCACCGCACCAGGCACATTAGGGCACATTAGAAAACACATGATAAAATGTTTAACTATTGTGATTTTCTTCTGTGCCCTAATGTGTCTACTGTGTTTAATTTTGTTTATTCCAATAACGTATCTTATACCCCGAAAACGCATAGTAAAAAATATACACATAACAGGGAATCAGTATCCAATATGCCTGCTGGGGGCTGAAAAGGTCAACCATCCTGCCATACAGCAGTGGTAATACAGCACCGCCTGCAATGGCCATGATGAGCAGCGATGAACCTATTTTAGTAAACCGCCCGAGTCCGTCGATGGCCAAAGGCCAGATTGCCGGCCACATGATGGCATTTGCAAGCCCCAGCAGTGCGATAAAGAACACCGATAAATCAAAAGGCAGCACCAGTGACCATCCTGTGAGGGTTATTGAGAAGGTGGTCTGGCCATGGATCCCGGCTGAAAAGATGGCCAGCATCCCGAAACCAATGCCAAGCAAGGCCGAAATCATCAGTGCCTTCTCCTGTTTCAGGTATTTTGGAATGGTGATGATGCCGATGATATATCCCAGGACCATCGCGGCCAGCGTATATGAAGCAAAATACCTCGCCAGTTCGAAAGAAAATCCCTGGGCTTTGCCATAATTGATGATGGTATCGACCGCGATCACCTCTACCCCGACATACACAAAGATGGCGATCACCCCCAAAACAAGCTGGGGAAACTGGAAGATGCTTGTTTTAGAAATGTTGGCAGATGAAGTTGTTTCGTCTTCCTTGTCGGTATCTATGTCGGGAAGCGCCGAAAAGCGCAGCAACACCGCCAGGATGACCAGCACGACCGCCATGATGATGTATGGCAGGATGATCCGTCCGGCCAGTTCGTTGAGCACCGTGTTCTTTTGCAGTTCGTCCATGGTGCCAAGCAGGGTTTTATCAAATCGGTCCATCCCTTTTAAAACAATGGCTCCCAGGATCAGCGGACTGATCACCCCGGCAATTTTATTGCAGATCCCCATGATGCTGATGCGTTTGGCAGCACTTTCGAGCGGGCCCAGGATGGTCACGTAGGGGTTGGAAGCGGTTTGGAGGACTGCCAGCCCCGTTCCCTGCACGAAAAGACCGGTGAGGAAAAGCCCGAACATCCTCGAATAGGCTGCCGGGATAAAGATCAGGGCGCCGATGGCCATTAAGACCAGCCCCAGCGACATGCCGTTTTTAAACCCTGTTTTCCGCAACACGAACGATGAAGGGATGGCCATCACAAAATAGGAGATGTAAAAGGCAAAGGCGACGAAATAGGATTCAAAATTATTTTTTTCACAGGCAATTTTCAGGAAGGGAATCAGCACAGAATTAAGCCAGGTCACAAACCCGAAGATAAAGAAAAAAATGCCGATGATCGTGATTGAAAGGATGTAATTTCCCTTCGACCGGTTGGAGGGCGGTAATCCCGCATCGTGTGCCATGGAGATAATATTCGTAAAGATTTCTTTTGGATCGTTCCCGGCAAAAATAGTGAATTATATGCCACTTCCTGAAGTCGCTTCAGTTCTGTCATAAAATACGCTCAAATACTTGACTTTGACCATTAAAATCATTATATTGCAGGAAATCGATGGTTTTTGTTACGGCATAATGGTTACCGTCTTGATATATAAACTATTTGCCGTTAATAAGTTATGTTTCTGAAAATGTTGCCCTTTATAAAGAATCGACAATTTTCTGTTATACAACAACTTAAACTTTGATTTATGAAAAAACTTTCCTTTCTTGTCGCTATCATTCTGGTGAATAGTAGTTTTCTGTTTTCACAGGTGGGCATCAACACCGACAACAGTCAACCTGACCCATCGGCAATGCTCGATGTAAAATCCACAATGATGGGTATGCTCATACCCCGCATGACAACTGCTGAACGCGATGCCATTGCCACGCCTGCAGTTAGTCTGATGATTTTCAACACCACTACGCGGTGCTTTGAAGCTTATAATTCAATGACGTCTGTTTGGGAAACAATCCACTGCCTTGCATGTCCTTTACCTGCTGCTCCTGCCGCAGGTAGTCACGTCCCTTTACCGGCACAGATTGTTTGGAACTGGAATACTGTAACCGGAGCTACCGGATATAAATGGAGTACGACGAATAATTACGCTATGGCGACCGATATGGGGATGGTTACAACAAAATCCGAAACAGGCCTGATCTGCAATACAACCTATACACGATATGCCTGGGCATATAATATTTGCGGGAATTCCGCACCGGTATCATTGACAAAGGCAACCCTGGCTTGTTTTTCCTGCGGTTCTTCCTTCACCATAAACCATGTGGCAGGAGCAGTAGCGCCGGTAACTAAAACGGTTACATACGGGACGGTTGCAAATGTACCGGGCGAACCTTCGAAATGCTGGATTACCAAAAACTTAGGTGCAACACAGCAGCCATCCGCCGGTAATGATGCTACCGAGCCCGCGGCAGGCTGGTACTGGCAGTATAACCTCAAACAGGGTTATCAGCACGATGGCACTACGAGAACGCCTAACACCACCTGGATAACCTCTATAACCGCACCCAATGACTGGCAGACGGCCAATGACCCTTGTGTCCTTGAGATTGCAAATGGATGGCGGCTTCCAACGTATAGCGAATGGTACAATGTGGATGCAGCCGGAAACTGGAACAGCTATAACGACACGTATGCTTCCGGATTAAAACTCCATGCTGCCGGGTTCCTGGATTACAGTGCAGGTTTGCTGCTCGACCGCGGCTCAGCAGGTACCTATTGGAGCAGCACGCAGGGCACTCCAGGGAACCTCGGCTGGCAACTGGAGACCAGCAATACATATAGCTATATGGCCTGCTATTATGAAGCAGATGCCTTTACAGCACGTTGCATCAGAGATGTCAGCTGTACTTCATATAACACGGTGGGCGTTTCCATAACACCTTCAGTAAACCCGGCATGTTCAGGTTCTTCAGTTACGTTCACGGCCACCCCAACGAATGGAGGGTCCTCTCCGGTTTATCAGTGGAAAGTAAACGCGATCAATGTTGGGACAAATAGTTCAACCTATGTTTATAACCCTGTCAACAGCGATGCAGTAACCTGTGAAATGACATCTGATGCCGCCTGTTCAGCAGGTAGTCCTGCTTTATCCAATATGATTTTGATGACCGTTGATCCGATTCTGCCTGTCAGTATAACAATTGCCGGACCCGCCAATCTAACCTGCACCGGCTTACCGGTTACTTATGCCGCAACTTCTGTAAATGGAGGAACGACTCCATTTTATCAATGGGAGGTTAACGGTTCGAATGTCGGGACAAATAGCCCAATATATAGCTACATCCCTTCAAATGGCGATGTCATAAGGTGCATGATGATTTCAAGTGCGCCATGTGCGGCTAATCCTGCTTACTCAAGCATGATTACAATTTCGATTACTCCGCTTACGGCACCTTCTCCGGGAACTCCTGTTTCTGCACAGGACCTGATCGTATGGAATTGGAATTTCGTGGCAGGAGCTACAGGGTATAGGTGGAACACCATCAATGATTACAATTCTGCCTTTGATGTGGGCCCCAGTACGAACTATTCAGAACCAGGGCTTTCCCCAAATACTTTCTATACCAGGTTTATATGGGCATACAACAGTTGCGGAATATCCCTGGAGACCATGTTAACAGGTCAGACCCTGCCATTCTTTATTGGCCAGAGTTACGGGGGTGGAATCATCTTTTACGTTGATGGTACCGGGCAGCATGGTCTTATTTCAGCAACCAGTGACCAAACGGTACCGCCAGGGGCACCATGGGGATGCCAGGGCACTTTTATTGGTGGAACATATACTTTCATGGGTTCCGGACAGATCAATACAATGGCTGTTTTAACAGGATGCGCCAGTCCGGGTATCGCAGCATTTATCTGCCACAATCTTATTTTGAACGGCTACAATGACTGGTTTTTGCCCTCCCTGGACGAGCTGAACCAGATGTACCTGCAAAAAAATATTATCGGTGGTTTTACCAATAACTGGTATTGGAGCTCCTCCGAATTTAATGCAAACGAAGCATGGGAACAGCACTTCGGATTAGGACCACAGAATCACATCGACAAGTACAATACATACCCTGTGCGAGCTATCCGTGCTTTTTAAGACACACTGTTATTCATCTTCCTGAGGCGTTTCCGGTGAAGCGGCGTTTATTTGTTTAAACGGATTTTTATGCTTGATCATCTTGCCGTCGACGATAAAAACGATTGATTCGGCTATGTTGGTCGAGTATCCCGCGATGCGGTCGATCTGGGTGAGGATGATCATCAGGTTGGTGGCCACCACGATCACTTCTGTCTTATGCATCATCTCATCCAGGATCCTGCCCGAGACTGCCTGTACCTTCTCTTCGATGGCCGTGGCTGATGTAAAAATGTCTTTCACGAAGGTGGTGTTGCGCATGGCCAGGATGGTTACAACATCCTTCACGATGATGTCGGCCATGTTGGCCAGATCATCCACATGAAGCTCGGTGAGGATTTCCGGATAATCGCTCACACCTTCAACTTTTCCGGCAATGTTGACCGCAAGGTCGCCAAGCCTTTCCAGGTCGTTGTTCATCTTCAGGGCCGACATGATCAGCCTCAGATCGGTCGCCACCGGCTGGGTCAGGGCAAAAATACGCTGGCACAGCTTGTCAATCTTCACATCCAGCTTGTCAACCTTGTTGTCAAGCCCTACAACCTGCTGTGCCAGTTCAAGGTTGCCCGTCAGCAGTGCTTCAAGCGCGTTATGTACCTGGTCGTACACCAGGTTTCCCATCTTGAGAATTCGCCTGTTCAGCTTTTCCAGTTCCTGTTCAAAATGACGCTCCATGATAACAATTTTAGATTTTGGATTTACGAATTACGATTTAAAGATAGTGAATTTTCGGGGTATACGGTTGAGAATAGGAATCTGAAATCTGAAATCCGAAATCGTAAATCGTAAATCGTAAATCGTAAATCTAAAATTTCTCTCCACCGGGACCAACCTCTCTGCCTATCCAAACCTTCCGGTAATGTATTCCTCTGTGTGCTTTTTATCGGGTGTGGTAAATATCTTCTTGGTCTTGCCAAACTCGATGAGTTCGCCCAGGTAAAAGAATGCAGTGAGGTCGCTCACGCGTGCGGCTTGCTGCATGTTGTGTGTCACAATGACGATGGTATAGTTCTTTTTCAGTTCGAAGATCAGCTCTTCGATCTTTGCAGTGGAGATGGGGTCGAGCGCACTGGCCGGTTCATCCATCAGGATGATCTCGGGTTCCACCGCCAGGGTGCGTGCGATGCACATGCGCTGCTGCTGCCCGCCCGACAACCCCATGGCCGAATCCTGCAGCCGGTCTTTCACCTCTTCCCAGATAAAAGCCTTTTTCAGCGACGACTCCACGATCTCTTCCAGTTTAGTTTTATTATTGATCCCGTTGATCCGGGGACCATAGGCTACATTCTCGAAAATCGATTTGGCAAAAGGGTTCGACTTCTGGAATACCATCCCCACCTTTTTCCGAAGGTTGACCACATCGATCTGCTTGTCGTAAATATTGAGCGAGTCGACCAGCACTTCGCCGGTGATCCTCACCCCCGGGATCAGGTCGTTCATGCGGTTCAGGGTACGCAGGAAGGTCGATTTTCCGCATCCCGAAGGACCTATGAAGGCGGTAACCTCCTTCTCCGGGATATCCATGGTGATGGAATTCAGTGCCATCTTGGCACCGTAAAACAGGCTTAAATCCCTCGTTTTTATCTTTGCTTCTTTCATTCTTCAGGTTTCTTCGTTGATCATTTCGCTTTTCTCCGCAGCCTCGACCGGATGATGACTGCTGCCAGGTTAAGCGTAAAAGTGAGTAGCAGCAGCACCATCGTGGTGGCAAACTGTATGGGAAGGGTTTGATCCACATTGGCCGACTGGGTTGCCATAATGTAAATGTGATATCCCAGGTTCATGAACTGGTCGCTCAGCGAGGTTGGAAGCGTGGCAAGGTAATAGGCCGCCCCGGTGAAAAGGATCGGTGCAACCTCTCCTGCGCCCCTGCTTACGGCTAAAATGGTGCCTGTCATGATCCCCGAACGGGAACCGGGAATGACGATCCGTTTAATCGTCTCCCATTTCGTGGCTCCCAGGGCAAGGCTTGCTTCGCGCAATTCGCGGGGCACGGTGCGGATAGCCTCTTCAACAGAAACGATCACCACCGGGAGGGTGAGCAACGACATCGTAAGACTTGCCCAGAGAATATTGGGCTGCCCCCATTTTAAATGACCGCCGAGAAAAGCATCGTCCATGCCACCTCCGACAAACTTGATAAAAAATCCCAGCCCGAACAAGCCAAAGATAATGGAGGGCACGGTAGCAAGGGTGCGCACGGCAAACCGGATGGTCTGGGCAAGGATCGATTTCTCATGGGCATATTCGGTGAGATAAATGGCGGTGATGGTTCCGAAGGGGACGGCAGCGACCGACATGATTAAAACCAGCAGCGCTGTGCCGTAGATGGCTGGGAAGATGCCCCCTTTCATCATGCCGTCTTCGGGAAAAGAGGTGAGGAATTCCCAGGAAAAAGTTCCTTTGCCTCCAATGATGATCACCACAAGCAGGATGACAATCACTGCGATGATCAGAACGGCTGAGAATGCGGTCAGCCCGATGAACAGCCCTCCGGCTATTTTCTTTTGTTTGCTCATGACTGCTTGCCTTGAAAACGTTTCACCAGTTTCCCCTTCACATAAAATTCAGCCAGGGCGTTCAGGCTGAAATTAAAGATAAAGAGCAGGGAGCCTATGAGGAAGAGCACATTGTAATGGGTATCGCCAAACACGACCTCTGCCATTTCAGCGCCAATGGTGGCTGCAAGGGTTCTCACCGATTCAAAAGGGTTGACGGAGATCAGGGCGGCATTCCCGGTAGCCATCAGGGCGATCATGGTCTCCCCGAAAACCCGTCCGACCCCCAGCAGGATCGCGGCGAAAATACCGGGAGTAGCTGCGGGCAGGGTGACAAACAAAGCCGTTTGCCAGCGCGTGGCTCCAAGCGCCAGGCTGGCTTCGGTATAGGTACGCGGCACAGCGGTAAGGGCATCTTCGGTAATGGTAAAAATGATCGGGATGGCTGCCATGGCCATGGCCACCCCTCCCACAAAGGCATTCAGCCGACCATCGTAGCCGAAAATATTCTGAAAAAAGGAGGCCATCACCATCAGGGCGAAAAAGCCGATCACCACCGACGGAAATCCCGCCAGGAGTTCGATGGCCGGCTTGATGATTTCACGCATCCAATAGGGGGCGAACGAAGCCGAAAACAGGGCTGCCAGGATGGCGATGGGGGCGGCAAACAACATGGCGATGAGGGTAATTTTCAACGTGCCTACAAAAAGCGGGATCAATCCATATCGCGGATTGTCGGAAACAGGCAGCCATTGCTTTCCCGTAAGGCTTTTAAAAGTCGCCTGGTCCGATCCGTGCACCACGGTATCAGCACCCCGGGCCTGGTTCTCGATCATCATGGTGTCTTTTGTGGTCACACCATACTGCTCCTGCCCCGATGAATTGGTTTGCCCTTTGTCAGATTCACCGCCATACTGCTCCTGTTTCTGAACATGTTCAACCTTTGCAACCTCCTTCTTCCGGGTCTGGAAAATGGGAAGAGACTCCTTAAACACAAAGAAAAAGATCAGAATAATGATGGTGATCGATAAAAAGGCCACCCCTGTGATGATCTTTTCCGAAAGAAACTCAGACCACCTGAATTTCTTTCGCAAAGACTCTTTCGTGAATACAAATCCCCTGTTTTCGATAGGATTATCCATTGTTATATTTTAACGGCAACTGGCAACATTTTTTCAAATGCCGCCAGCCACCGGTTTGCACACTTCCAAAATTAACCAAAAACTACTTTACAGGGAAATAGCCTATTTCTGTGACAAGCTTTTGTCCCTCAGCGCCAAGGATCCAGTCGATGTAAGCTTTGATCTCACCGGTTGGCCTGTTGCAAAGATACATATACAGGTAACGGGTGATCGGGTACTGGCCCGATTTTATGGTTTCTGCACTGGCAACATACGCGACACTTTTATCATCCTTCTTCACGGCACAGTGTTTCACGCCGGCTGCATAGGCAGCCCCGCCATAACCAATGCCGAATTTGTCTTTCGATACGGCATTCACCACGGCAGCAGTGCCGGGCAATGTCTGGCAACTGGCGGCATAATCGGTCTTCACCACGTTGTCTTTGAAAAACACATAGGTTCCTGAACTGTTTTCGCGACCGTACAATTTGATATCCTGGTCAGGACCGCCAACCTCTTTCCAGTTGCGTGTCTTTCCCGAGAAAATATTGCTTAGCTGCTTGATCGTTAGCTCTTTCACAGGATTTGACTCATTGAGAAAGATGGTGACCCCGTCTTTGGCACAGGGTATTTCGATCCCCATGGAGGCGTAACGGTCTTTCAGCTTATCCATTTCCGACTGTTTCATCGGGCGGCTTGAGTTGCAGATATCGGTGGAACCATTGATAAGGGCAGAAATACCCGTTCCTGATCCGCCTCCGGTAACCTGGACAACTGTTTGCGGGTGAGATTTCATATAAACCTCCGCCCATTTCTGGGCCAGGATGACCATGGTGTCTGAACCCTTCACTGTTATTTTTTTGGGGGCAGGCATGAAGGCGAAGCCCAACACGGCAATCATCACAATCGCCGTCATTCCGAATTTCATCTTTAATTTTTTCATGATTTAATTTTTTATAAAGCTACATATTTTTTTTTACTTAGTCCCCTCCCCTGAAGGGGAGGGGAGTCAGGTGCATTAGCTTTATTATTTCTATCTTTTCTTGGAGGGCGTTTTTTCATGCCAGCAAAAGTAATCCTCAATCCTTATGCAAACCGGTGGAAAGCGAAAGACCGTTGGCCGGAGGCGGAAGCGGCGCTGAAGGCGGCCGGCGTCGATTTTGAAATGGTGGTGTCTGAACGCCCGCACCAGGTGGTCGAGCTGGCGGAGCAGGCCGCCCGGCAGGGATTCAGTCCCCTGATCGCGGCCGGCGGGGACGGTACGATCGGCGAAGTGCTGAACGGCATGGCGCGCGCGGCGA
>Ga0118677_10001828_pt1 | contig 44115 bp, 27 predicted proteins | sample AliMusrvi5mmetaG_FD_86154 | JGI IMG/M metagenome (GOLD analysis project Ga0118677, IMG submission 86154)
GCCCAGTGTTCGTAACGGGGCGACATCTGCCGGTGCACGCGCCAGGCCATCCGCGGGATACCCGGCCCGCTCAACGCCGGATCCGTCGCATCCCTTACCACCATCAGGCCCGGGATGATCAGAAAGTAAATGGCCAGCAGCAGGCCAATCACGGCATTCCCGAAGCGGCAAACACGTGCCGACCCGGCCTCAGAACTGTTGACCTCACCGGGCATCATGCGTCTCCCAGTGGTGCTTCTGCAGGCGGTCAGTGCGCTCCACTGTCACGACCAGCCGTCGCAAGGACAGGACCGTCATTGAGACCATAGCCGCTATGCAGGCCAACAGGATCAAGACAATCATCACTGCGCTTCCTTGGCGCTCAGTTCGTGATCTCATGGCTCGTCCGCCTTTCCTTCGGGAGAAGCCGGAACGGCCATGAACGAGAATCGGGTGCGCCCCCGCCAGCGCCCTTGGGTAAGAAACTCCACCTCCCAGCGGCAGGACGTCACGAGGGCACCGGCTTCTATCACCATTCGCGAGGCCGCCACACCGTCAAGCACGCCCTCCCACGGTCCATCTGCCACTCGACGCATGACACGGCTTTGGTCAAGACGGTATGCTACCCGTCCGCCGCCTTGCCCAATCTCCAGACCGGCTTGGGTGATAGCCGGAGTGGACGTTGCGGATCGGACATCCTGGCGCCAGTTTTCGCCAGCCCGGATGGCGGCGACGGCCCTATCTGCTCGCCCTGACAGATGCCTGGAGTACTGCGACATCTCGTAGTAAGCGCCGTACGCTGACGTCAAGACCACAGTCAGGACAGCCAGATACACCATCATCTCCAGGATCGTGGCACCATCTCTGTAGCGATGGCCGTTCATCGCACAACCGCCTCTCGCGCGATGGCGGCCCCGCCGACGCCGGCAGAAGGAAGCCACTCCAGCCGCAACCGCGCGGCGGACAGCGTCACGACGAACTGCCCTGCCGGCAGGTCGGCGGCCGCTTCGGCATGCCCGGCGCCGGTGACCCTGATAACCGCCGCATGATGAAGTTTGACAGCCTGAACAAACATGAAGAGTATCTCAAAATGACCACTTCCAGGCTGACCCACCTGAGGAGTTCTAACCTGGCGCTGGTCTACGGCGATTTCACAACGATCAAGGTCAATGACAAGGTTTTTGTTTACATGCGTTCCTATTTTGATAAGGCAGTAATCGTAATCTTCAACAAAGATAAAACATCGAAAAAAATCGAATTTGATCTGCCGGAACGTTTCATGAAGTCAGGTTTCATTGCGCAGTTTGGCAATAAATTCGCCACGGAAAAAGGGAAAATGAGTATTGATCTTCAGGGAAATTCGTTTGAATTAATGACAAATTAACCGGTTTGAAGGTTGTGGAAATAACATGGCAAAATAGTAAAATCATAACTATGAAGAACCTTTCATTAATGCTGGCCGGGACCTTGGCGCTACTGGCTGGCTGCAGCCGGCCTGGCGGGACCGGCAACACAGATGCAGGTACGCACGTTGCCTGGAGCAGGAATGCCACGATTTACGAGGTAAACATCAGGCAATACACGCCACAGGGGACCTTTAAGGCCTTTGAACCGGAGTTGCCGCGTCTGCAAAAAATGGGGGTTAACATCCTGTGGCTGATGCCAATCAATCCCCCTGGAATAAAGAACCGGAAAGGGAGCCTTGGCAGTTACTACTCTGTGAGCGATTACCTTAAGATAAACCCGGAGTATGGCACCAAAAAGGATTTCATCAACCTGGTTAAAAAGGCCCATGAACTGGGCATGAAAGTGATTGTTGACTGGGTGGCCAACCACACCTCATGGGACAACAAACTCATCACCAGCCATCCGGAATGGTACAAAAAAGATGCTTCGGGTAAAATCATCCCTCCGGTTGCCGACTGGACGGATGTTGCAGCACTCGATTACAGCCAGCCCGGGTTGCGGGAGTATATGACCGATGCCATGCGCTATTGGATCAGGGAGGCGGATATCGACGGCTACCGCTGCGATGTTGCAGGAATGCTCCCGGTCTCTTTCTGGCACGAGGCAATCCCCATCCTTCAAAAAGAGAAGCCTTTATTCATGCTGGCTGAAGACGAATCTCCCAGGATACACGATACCGGTTACTTTGATGCAACTTACTCCTGGGAACTCTACCATGCGATGAATGCGGTTGCACAGGGGAAAAAACCCGCCACGGCAATCGATTCTGTTTATGCGGCAGAAGTGAAGAAATTTGCCGGGGATGCCTACCGCATGCGTTTCACCTCCAACCACGACGAAAATTCATGGAACGGCACCGAATTTGAACGGCTGGGTGAAGGGGCAAGGACATTTGCCGTTCTCAGTTTCACTTTCCCCGGCATACCATTAATATATAGCGGGCAGGAATCGGCCATGAACCGGCGTCTGAGGTTTTTTGACAAAGACACCATCCCCTGGGGGAATTACCCGCTGGAACCCTTCTACAAAAAGCTCACGGAGCTCAAATCAATGAACAACCTCCTCGATGCCGGGAATGCAGGAGGAAAATTCATCAAAGTACCTACTTCAGGAGATCAGTTTGTTTATGCTTTCCTGCGGCAAACAGCACAAAAACAGATGTTTGTGGTGCTCAATCTTTCTGGCCAATCGCAAACCGTCGTATTGAAAGGCAGCGACTTTGCAGGCGACTACAAGGAAACCTTCACAGGGAGCAATCATACCTTCACCAAGGGTGAAAAGCTTATGCTCGGAGCATGGGGATATCAGGTATATATTGGGGATTATCAAAAAAAATAAGGTTGTGGAACTAATTCACCTTAAATTTATTATTTTTGCATCTCTTTTCAACAAAAAATACTTTAAAAGCATAATATAATTGCACAAGTGATTAACTTTACCAGTCAATAAATCCAAATGAGTATGAAAAGAAATTTACTACTGAAATTTAAAAATCTTTTATTTACGTTCCTTATTCTTGGAGGTTCAATGAGTTTGTATGCTCAAAACCTTGAAGTTACCGGATTCGTCACTGAAGCAGGTACCGGGGATCCCATGATTGGAGCAACTGTTCTTGAGAAAGGGACAACCAACGGGACGGTATGCGATGTTTCAGGAAAGTTCAAGATCAGCGTTCCCAAAGGGGCTGTTTTGAAATTTTCGCTGATCGGCTATTTAACGAAGGAAGTGACTGTTGAAAAAGCCGGTCCAATGAATGTGAGCATGGTTGTGCAGGTAACCACCCTCAATGATGTCATCGTAATCGGTTACAGCACGCAGAAAAAGACCGACAAGACAGGTGCTGTGAGTACTGTTAAATCCGACGACCTGAACGCCGGGGTTATCACAAATGCCGTGCAGTCGATGCAGGGAAAAGCCGCCGGGGTTCTCGTCTCAAAAAGCGGCGGTGACCCAAGTGCAGACTACATGGTCAGGATCCGCGGTGCATCAGGATTTGAATCCAATACACAGCCCCTTTATGTGATAGACGGGATCCCGGGCGCCGATCCGAACATTGTCTCTTCCGATGACATTGAATCGTTCAATATCCTTAAAGATGCCGCATCAACGGCTATTTATGGATCCAGGGGATCAAACGGGGTCATCATCATTACAACAAAAAAAGGCAAATCGACAGGAAATAACAAAGATGGTGTAAAGGACGATGGTTCATACAGCAATATTGAATTCAGCACCCAGATTTCCGTTGAAACCGTTGCAAAAAAGCTGAAACTCCTCAATGCCGCCCAAACGCGTGATTTCGCGAATCAGGTTCTTCAAAAAGGCAAACTGACACATCCCAACTGGACCATGGACAGTGTTTTTCTTGATGGCGGGGCGAATACCGACTGGCAGAACGAAATTTACAGGATGGGAGTCGCAACACAGAACAGCCTGAGTTTTTCTGGCGGGAACAAGCATAATTCCTACGTGGCAGCCGTGACCAACTCCAATTGGGAAGGTACCATGAAGGGAACATCCAAAGAGCAGACAACCGCCCATATTAATGTCACCCAAAAAGCATTGAACGACCGGCTCACGCTGGCAGGCAGCATTATGGGAGCCTTTGATAAAAATGAATATCAAAATTACGGCGGCTGGGGGAATGATGACATCATTTACCAGGCCATCTCACGAAACCCAACTGACCCGGTTTATACATCAACCGGCGGCTACTATCAATCACAACGGGTTTTCAGCTACAACAACCCGATCTCCGTTATCGACCAGGTTACAAACAACCGATATGCTAAAAAATTTCTCGGGAGTTTAAAAGCCGATTTTGAAATAATAAACGGTCTGGTTGCCAGTGTCAATGTAGGGTATCTGCATGACGACAATACAACCAACTATTTCAGGCCGGTAAACATATATTCCTCACCTGATCTCGGTTATGCCAAGAAACAATACAATGCGACTTCACAGAAAGTGCTTGAATTTACAGGCGTTTACACCAAAACCATTGCGAAGAAACATAACCTGAATGCTCTGCTGGGATATTCATGGCAGGAAAACGATTACAACAGTTTCTGGATCGGAGGCCGTGACCCGCAATCAACATACTCCGGACCTGACAACCTCGCCGTACTCAATGATGTGCAATGGGGTGATTACGGTTCACTGAGAGGCATGTCCACCCTGATTGGAATGTTCGGGCGTGTTCAATACAATTATAACAGCAAATATTTCCTGTCGGCATCCCTTCGCAGGGACGGTTCCTCCAAATTTGGTGCTAACAATAAGTGGGGATGGTTCCCCACGGTGGCCCTCGGATGGAGCCTCGACCAGGAAAAATGGCTTTCCAGCGTCAAATGGCTCAGCCAGTTGAAGTTGCGCGCCAGCTACGGTGTGGCTGGAAACCAGGAGATCGGGGAATACCATAGCATGCTGCTCTGGCAGCCAACCGGCAAAGCGATCAACGCCGAAACCGGTAAGGAGGTCATCACTTTTAGTACGGCATGGAATGCCAACCCTGACCTTAAATGGGAACAAACCTCTGAAGTAAACGGAGGTATCGACTTCGGCTTTTTCAACAGCCGGTTAAGCGGATCTCTTGAAGTTTATTACAAGGAGACCAAAGATCTGCTGGGCAGCTATGTCGTACCAAAACCACCCAACATCGCATCAATTACCTTTGCAAACTCAGGATCCATGTCGAATACCGGGGTAGAACTTTTTTTGCAGGCTTACCCTATCTCGACTAAAAAATTCACCTGGAAAACTAGCCTGACCGCTTCTCATAACAAGACCGTGGTCCTCGACCTTGGCGCCTACTTCCATTCAGCCGACCAGGTGAGAAAAGAGGGATATATCTCTGGCCGCGGAATGGTCGGTGATCAGAATTATGTGACAGGGATCATGGTGGGCCAGGAGATCGGCTCATTCTACCTGCCCACTTATGTTGCCCTGAACGAGGAGGGTAAATTTGTATATGCATCCAAAACCGGCGGATACACGTTGAATCTCAGCGAAGCCAAGAGAACCGTTGTAGGCACCGCGGCCCCCAAGGTAGAACTTGGCTGGTCAAACCTTTTAACGCTCGGCAATCACCTGTCGCTCGACTTTTCATTCCGTGCCTGGCTGGGAAACCATATGTACAATGCTACCCAGATGTTCTTCGACAGTCCCGGCAACTTACTTTCCCTCAATGCCGTGCCTGCCGCCATCGACTGGTATAACCAGGGCCGTAGTTCCGGACCTTCCATTATGAATATTTATGTCGAAAACGCATCGTTTCTGAAGCTGGACTATGTTTCACTTGCCTACGATTTCAATGTTTCAAAGGTAAAGTGGCTCAAGAAATTATCCATTTATGTTTCTGCCAACAATGTGTTTACGATCACTGGTTATTCCGGGGTAGATCCTGAAACCACCGTCAATGGATTATCTTTCGGTATCGATCAATACAATATTTATCCAAAAACCCGCGCATATACTGCAGGTTTAAAGGTTACCTTATAATACTTAACGGCTATGAAAACAAAATATTTTTTCCTGTTTGCCCTGTTTATTGTCCTCTTCTCCTGCACAAAACTGGATGAGAAGGTTTACGATAAAATTCCCAACAACCTCTATCCTGAAAATGCGAACCAGGTAGCTAACCTGAGTGTGGATTGCTATACAAAACTCAAACCTTTTGCCGATGACGGCGGCTGGTGGTTCCTTGCCCAGGAGATCTCTTCCGACGAACTCTGCGGGCCCACAAGGGGTGCCGACTGGGACGACGGAGGCAAATGGCGCAACATGTACCAGCATACCTGGTCGAATGACGATGAAGGCGTAAACCGCATGTGGGATACTTTCTGGACAGGGATCCTTACCTGTAACCAGACAATCGACCTGATGCGTTTACTTCCGCAAAACGACGCCCTGCGTGCCAAGTTGAGGGAGGTTGAAGTGCTTCGTTCGTTTTATTATTACCTGGTAATCGACAATTATGGTGACGCCCCCTACCTGACCACTGCTAACAACGCACCTGCAAGCCCCTTCAAGATAAAAAGGGCAGCCCTTTACGACAGCCTTGTAACTACCATAAAAAGGGCACTGCCCAGCCTGAAGGCAATGGATAAAAAATCGATGATCACAAAATACTCGGCCTATGCCCTGCTGGCAAAACTTTACCTGAATGCCGAAGTGTATACCGGTACTCCGCACTGGCAGGAAGCCGAGGACTTTTGCGACAGCCTGGTGCTTCCCAGTAAAGCCCCTTACTCCTTTGAATCTGATTTCCTGGCCCCGTTTAAAACCAATAATGAAGTCTCCAGTGAAATTATCTTCTCCATCCCTTACGATGAAGATAACTTCCAGGGATTCAGGTTGCACATGAGGACCCTGCATTATCAGCATAACCTGAAATATGATATGACCGTGGGCCCCTGGAATGGTTTTGCCGTTGTTCCCACCTTCTTCGACACGTATGAAACAACGGATTTAAGAAGAGAAGGATACAACATTTTCGGCGTACAGTACGCCAGCAGTACCAATGGCGGCGGAAAGATCCTTGACGGGCTGACACACAAGGTGCTCGATATCGATCCGCACCTGGGTGCACTCAACATGCAGGAGGCTAACTTCAGCCAGCAACAAATCAGAACGACAGGTGCCCGGGTTGGCAAATATGAAATTAAAATGGGTGCCAAGGAAAATTTAAGCAATGATCTTCCGTTATTCAGACTTACAGATTTTTATCTGATGAAGGCTGAATGTATGATCAGGTTGGGTGGAAACGGTGATGAGTGGGTTAACCCCATCCGCACAAGGGCAGGTGTTGCAGCATGGAGCGGCACAACCCTGGATCAACTGCTGGCAGAACGCGGGCGTGAATTGTATTGTGAGGGCCATCGCAGGCAGGACCTGATCAGGTTTGGTAAATTTACCATTGCAGGCTGGGAAAGACTCGCGACCGGTCCGGAAAGAAACACATTCCCCATTCCAAAATGGGCCACAGATGCCAATCCTAATTTATTAATCAATCCATAACTAACCAAGTTTTATTATTTCACTAATCAATTAATTTAAATTTAATCTCTATGAAAAATCTGATGATCAAACTTTCGACAATGCTGGCATTGGTTACTGTTTTTGCCCTTGTCTTTGGTGTTAGTTCTTGTAAAAAAGATGACACCACAACCACACCCCCCGCCATCGTACTGGACGGGTATTATGTCAAAGGTGCAGCTTGCGCTTACACGGACTTTAACTCCAAAGCCATGATGAAAATCACCTTCAATGAAAATGGTGGTGCGGTTGACTCTTCCTTACTGGAACTCTACATTCCGCTGAAGGCTGGCACAGCTGGCTTTAGCATTGTTAAGGTTGCCGGTTCAGTACAAACTACTTTCGGTCCTGCAACCGGTTTTGGCGTTGTAACTGCTAAAACCACCGACGAACCAAAACTCCCGTGGCAGCGTGGTCCGGTTTCGTCAACAAGTACCACTACCTTCAACGTTCCGGCCAACGGATTCTATCATGTTGTTTTTGACACCCATTCCAACAGGGTTGCCCTCATGCGCGTTGTTTGGGGATTGATCGGAGCAGCAACTCCGGGCGGATGGTCAAATGACACAATGATGACTGAATCAGCTTTCAATGCCAATACCATGACCTACACACTTACCGGCCTTACCCTGTTAAAGGGCGAATGGAAATTACGTTACACCCATGGCTGGAAAGTGGAATTGGATACGACAAATTCCGACCCGACCAAATGGGTGAAAGCCAACACAAACTTTGGTGGTGTTTTGGGTACTCTTGTTGCAGGTGGACCGAATATCGTTAACGCAACTCCCGGTATTTACACAATTGTTTTCACCTACACCCTCGGCAGCGGATACACGCTGACTCTGACCAAAACCGGCGACATTCCCGCGATCAATTATTCAACTTATTTGATGAGTATTATCGGCGATGCCTACACGAATCCTGACGGTACAGCCGGCGACTGGACCCAGAACTGGGGCCAGTCATTGCCAACCGTTTCCGGTACCGATTACACATGGACCTACACCATCACTTTCATTGACGGAAAAGATTTCAAATTCAGGCAGGGAAATGACTGGGCCGGAAAATCAATCGGATTTGGTGATGTGACCATGGCAGGTGCTGCCGCAGCAAACTTCAGCAACGATGGCGGCAATTTTAAAGTTACAGGTGCAGGCAACTACACCATGGTGCTTAAAATTGCAGCTGCAACTGAAACCTATACAGTTACTGCAACTAAAAATTAATCAGGCAGGAAAGGCTGACTTTCCTCGCAACATGAAGGGGTGTACCGGAAACGGTCACCCCTTTTTTTGCATTTTGCATTTTGCATTTTAACCTTGCATTTTGAGCTTCCATAATGGTTCATTTTTCATACCTTTGTGAATACCCATATATAATTATGATGAAAAGACTCCATGTTCTTCTGTTTGCCATTCTTTTACTCCTTGTTAATGTTGGTTTGGCCCAGGTAATTGTAACCAGTCCGGTATTTCCAAACGACAATGATTCATGCATCCTTGTTTACGATGCCTCTTTGGGAAACGCGGCGCTGAAAAATGTTTCGCCTCCTGTTTATGCCCATACCGGGGTGATAACCAACCTCAGCACATCCAATACCGACTGGAAATATGTCGTGGCCGGGTGGAGCGAGAACCTTCCCAAGGCATTGATGACGCCTCTTGGAAACAATAAATACCAGTTAAAGATCAAACCTTCTGTCCGCAGTTATTATGGTGTGCCCGCCGCCGAACAGATCGAAAAAATGGCCTTTGTCTTCCGGAATGCCGATGGCAGCAAGGTTGGCAGAAATGCCGACGGTTCCGATATTTTCGTTGACATGTATTCCAATACCTTTAGTGTGAATATCGTACTTCCGTCAAACAAAACACTTTTTTTAAAACTCAACGCCTCCATCCCTGTTTCTGCCATCAGCCCTGCCGCTGAAACCTTGAAAATATTCCTGAACGGGAATCTCGTTAAAACCAATGCCGGTCAATATATCACCGATACGCTTACGGCGAACAATTTCGGAACGAATTGGGTTAAGCAGTGGGTTAAAATCATTGCAACAAACAATACCGGCAGCGTTGCCGATTCATTTTCTTATACGGTAATTCCACAGCCACGCATCACCCCGCTACCCCCGGGAATGAACGACGGCATCAACTACATTGATGCCACCACCGCCCTGCTTTGCCTGTTCGCCCCGCACAAGGATAATGTTTTTGCTATTGGCGATTTCAACAGCTGGCAGACCGATTCAGCCTTCTACATGAACCTCACTCCCGACAGCAGCCGCTTCTGGATAACGGTTAAAAACCTGGTGCCAAAAAAAGAGTACATTTTCCAGTATCTGGTTGACGGCAATCTGCGCATAGGCGATCCATATGCCGATAAAGTGAGCGACCCCGACGACCAGTACATTCCTGCAAAAACCTATCCCAACCTGATGCCATACCCTGCCGGAAAGACAACGGGCATCGCCACCTTCCTGCAAACAAACCAGGATCCCTATCCATGGAACACAACACCTTTCACACCTCCTGCAACCACCAACCTGGTGGTGTACGAACTGCTTATCCGCGATTTCACAGCTGACCATGATTACCCATCGCTGATTGATACGCTGGACTATCTGAAACAGTTGGGTATCAATGCCATCGAACTCATGCCCGTCATGGAGTTTGAAGGAAACGTCAGCTGGGGCTATAATCCCGATTACTCCTTTGCCGTCGACAAATATTACGGTACAAAGAATGGTTTGAAACAATTTGTGGAGGCTGCGCATGCCAGGGGAATTGCAGTGATTCTCGATATTGTGTGCAACCACCATTTTGGAAACTCCCCGTTGGTGAAACTTTACTGGGATGGCTCCGCCCAGCGGCCTGCTGCGAATAGTCCCTGGTTCAACCCCATTCCGAAACACCCGTACAATGTCGGCTACGATTTCAACCACGAGAGCCCGGCCACAAATCTCTACATGAAAAGGCTGATTAGATACTGGCTCACCGAATACCATGTTGACGGATACCGGTTCGATCTTTCAAAGGGATTCACCCAGAAAGATTCCTATCCTAATGATGTCTCCCTCTGGGGACAATTTGATGCCAGCCGCATCAACATCCTTACCGATTATACCATGGTGATCCATTCGGTCAACCCGAATGCCTTTGCCATCATGGAACATTTTGCCGACAACTCCGAAGAGACAGTCCTGTCGTCCAACAACATGCTGCTTTGGGGCAACATGAACGGGAAGTACAATGAGGCGACCATGGGGTGGAATGTGGGGACGAATTCCGATTTCTCCTGGATTTCCTACAAGGAAAGGGGCTGGTCGCAACCTCACGTAATGGGCTATATGGAAAGCCATGACGAGGAGCGCCTCCCATTTAAAAATATCTCCTATGGAAATTCCTCAACTTACTACAATATCAAGGATACCGCGATATCCCTGAAAAGGATGGAATTGGCGGCCACCTTCTTCTTTACCATCCCCGGACCAAAAATGATCTGGCAGTTTGGCGAGTTGGGTTATGATTATTCCATCAATTATGGAGGAGACAGACTTGCTCCCAAACCCATCCGTTGGGACTATGCTTTCGACTGGCGTCGCCGGTACACCAAAAACATTTTCGCAGCATTGATCAACCTGAAAAAGAGTCAACCGGTTTTTGCAACTGCTTCCTCAACCCTCGATGTGATGGGCTCGGTGAAACGGATATGGCTGCGCCACAGCACCATGGACGCAACTGTTCTTGGAAATTTTGATGTGAATCAGGCGAACGTAGTGCCCGGATTTACAAAAAAAGGGATGTGGTACGAATTTTTCACAGGCGATTCGCTCAATGTATCAGATACCGCCGCAACCCTGGCATTTAAAGCCGGCGAATACAGGCTTTATACCACCGTTAAACTTCAAAAACCCTATTTCACGGCAATCGATGAAAACCTGCTACCGGGAAACATCAGCGAAGGTCGTGTGAAGATTTATCCGAACCCTTCAAACGGCTTGTTCAATTTCACGGTCGATTTACCCAGGGCTTCAACGGTGGAGTTAAGCGTTTACAACATCTACGGCGGAGTCGTCAGGCAAATAACCACTGGCCGTTTTAACCAGGGAATGAACAACTTCATACTGGATCTCGGTGTCGTGAACGAGGCTAAAACCCCCTCAGGAATTTATCTTTACAGGCTCAATGCCGGTAATTTGCACGAAAACGGAAAGCTTGTTGTTGATTGATCCCCGGGATTTGAAAATATTTACTCACATACCAGTGATCCGCTTTTCATTCGCAGTCTTGTGCATCCTGCTGTTTTGCGGGCAGGTCTGCAGCCAGGACTGTACGCTCGCCGGCTACCTCGAACGGGGGGTATCACACAGTCCCGAGTTAAAGGATCTTGCCGGCCAGATACTCACCAATCAATACGACAGCCTCATTGTTCGGGCAACATACCTGCCCCAGGTTAATTTCAATGCATCCATGATGGTAGCCCCGGCAATCAACGGGTGGGGTTACAGTGAGGCGATCACCAACGGACAGAGCCTCTTCGGGACCCTTAATGTTAACCAGCAACTGTTCAATAACAAAACCAGGGAGGCAAATCTTGAAAAGGTTGGACTTGAATCGGGAAACCTGGTCATTAACCGGAAAATCGGTCTCAATGATCTGAAAAAAGCCATAACAGCCCAATACCTGTCTGCCTATGCGGCACTTGAAGAACGCAGATTTCAGCAGGATGTTCGTGAAACGATGGTAAAAGTGTCGGGTGTATTGAAAGCCTGGACCGAAAAGGGGATTTACCACCAAACCGATTACTTATTGCTCCAGGTCGAAATGCTGAACATCGATCGAAACATCCGCGATCTTGACCTCCAGTACCGGAAGGAACTTTGGAACCTTGATCTGATTTGCGGCATCAGCGATACAACTACCTGCGATCTGAAATTGCCGGTTATCGCCGACACATCGGCCGGAACAGTCGAAAGTTCCCTGTTTTTCAAGAGGTTCATGCTCGACAGCCTCCTGATCAGAAACGAACAGGTTCTGATTGACAGGAAGTATAAACCTGTTATGAACTGGTTCGCAGACGCAGGCCTGGTAAACAATGAACCACGATATATCTACCAGAATTTCGGGATGAGCATCGGACTTAGCATGACACTCCCTGTTTTCGATGGCAACCAGCGTAGGATGAACTACGAAAAGATCAGGATTCACGAGGCAACCAGGAAAAATTATGAAGAGAATTTCCGTTTCCGGTATCATGCCCAATTGCATCAGATGGAGATTGAACTGGAAAAAACCATCGGGTCTCTGAAGGAAAATGAAAAGCAGGTTTCACTGGTAACGCAGCTGATTGCTGCCTACAAGGTGCTGCTCAATGACGGATCCGTTCCCATCGGGGATTACATCCTGGCATTGAGGAACCTGATTGAGGCCAAACATGCCGGATTGCTTTACCGGATCAGGACACAATATATCATAAACGAGATCAACTTCTGGAGACAATGATGAACAGGGTTTTGACAATATTACTTTCCGGGGTTGTCTGCCTGGCAAACCTGACTTCCTGTAAAAACAGCCAGGATCAGGGCGAGAAAGCGGTCCATTCGGTGGTTCCGGTAACAGTGACCATGCCGAGAACTGGTAAAATGGCCGAATATACCGAGTTGATGGCAACCTCAGCATTTCTTGTCAGGACTGTGATCAAGTCACCGGTGACAGGGTATGTCGAAAAATGTTCAGTTTCACCGGGTGATAAAGTGGTGAAAAACCAGGTTCTTTTTCAGCTCCGCACGAAGGAGGCGGCAGCTCTGGACCAGAAAAACCGTGATTCATTGGATATTAACGGCCTGGTGACGATGAAAGCCACGATGACCGGTGTCGTTGCAGCCATTGACCATCCCCAGGGTGATTTTATCCAGGAGGGAGATGTGTTATCCACGTTGGTTGAACCCGAAAGCCTCGTGTTTTTGCTGGAAGCGCCATTTGAAATGAATAAAATCATCCATACAGGTGTTGAGTACAAACTGGTGCTGCCGGGTGATGAAGAGATCGTCGCCGTTGTCAAATCTGTCCTGCCTTCGATGTCGGGAGCCTCGCAAACCCAGCGCATGGTACTTAAACCAAGGGTTGCAAGGGATATTCCCGAAAACCTGACGGCACAGGTGAAGATTTTGCAGACAGCCAGGGACAACGCGGTAATCCTTCCGAAAAGCTGTCTGCTGAATGATGAGATCATGAAAAATTTCTGGGTAATGAAATTGATAAACGACACCATGGCGGTGAAAATCCCGGTAAGAACAGGCATACAGGGAACAGACAGCATCGAGGTGGTTTCCCCGGTTTTTAAACCCACCGACCGGATTCTTACCAGCGGGAATTACGGTTTGGGAGATACGGCCGTGGTTAGGATCATCCATCTGAACAACTGAAATCACCTGAACGACCAGCGCCATGTTTAACCAGGATTTTTACCTGAAACACTCCAAGCCGATTATCTTCGTTCTGCTGGTGATCCTTTTCACGGGAGGATTTGCCTACCGGAAGATGGAGACCCTGCTGTTCCCGGATGTCGTTTTCCCTAAAATAAGGATCATTGCCGATAATGGTGAACAGCCCATCGACAAGATGCTGATCACCGTGACCAGGCCTCTTGAAATTGCCATTAAAAGGGTGAACGGAATTGAGACGGTGCGCAGTTCAACAAACCGCGGAAGTTGCACCATCGAAGCGTTTTTCAGCTGGAAAACGGATATTGATGCAGCAAGAGGTCAACTTGAAGCCCGCATCAACGAGATCAAGAATACCCTTCCCGCGGCCACTGATCTCACCATCGAGCCGATGAGCCAGAACATTTACCCGGTGATCGGTTATACGCTTGAAAGCGACAGATCGGGGCAAGTCGAGATGCGAAATGCAGCGATGTTTTTTGCAAGGCCCCGTTTCTCGGAAGTTTCGGGCATATCCAATGTTTTTGTCAGGGGCGGGAAAACCAAGGAATTCCTGGTCATCCCCGATCCCATGAAGATGGTGCAACTGGGACTGACACCCCAAAACCTCGTCGATATTCTCGGGAGTACCAATTTTATCGAATCCAACGGTTTGCTCTCCGATTACCGCCGGCTATACCTTTCGGTGACCGACAGCCGGATCAAAACACTCGATGATCTGCGCAACACCGTGATCCGGAACGACCGCAACCGGATTATCCGGCTATCCGACCTTGCCACAGTTGAATTCCAGGAACAGCAGGAATTTATCCGCATCAACGCCAACGGGCATGATGCCGTTATTCTCGACCTGGTAAAACAAAAAGGAACAAACCTGGTTGATTTTGTCGATAAAGTGCAGGAAAAGGCGCTGGAGATCCAAAGACAGCTCCCTCCCGGGATGACCCTGAAACCCTATTACAACCAGTCGGCCTTTGTAACCGAATCGATCAACAGTGTGCTCCGGGCCATCTATGAAGGGCTCTTCCTGGCTTTGCTGGTTGTGATCCTTTTCCTTCGCTCCTTCAGGGCCAGCCTGAATGTGATCATCATCATACCGGTTACCCTGACGCTCACACTTACCGTCCTGTACCTGTGCGGCATCACACTGAACATCATGTCGCTGGGCGCCATTGCGGCATCCATCGGGCTGATCATCGACGATGCCATTGTGGTGATCGAACAAATCCACCGCATTCATGAGGAGAACCCGGGCAAGGATCTGCATGATGTCGTCAGAGATACCATCCGGATGTTGTTCCCCGCAATGATAGGGTCATCGCTGAGCACGATCGTGATATTCTTTCCCTTTGTGCTGATGAGTGGGGTAGCAGGAAGTTTCTTCAGGGAGTTGACCACCACCATGGAAATCACCCTGGTTTGCAGTTTCCTGACTACCTGGCTTGGGCTGCCGGCACTTCACCTGGTGCTTGGATATAAACACAAGGAAAAAATTATTTCCGCTGCTGAAAAGGATAAAGGCAGGCATCTTGACTGGCTGGTCTGGTTTTTCGACAAACCGGCATTTGCGGTGGTTTTTATTCTTATCCTGGGGTTAAGCACCATTTTTCTGCTTCCGAAACTCAATACGGGATTTCTCCCTGTTCTGGACGAAGGAACGATCGTATTCGACTACCTCACCCCACCAGGCACGGCACTGGACGCCTCTGATGCCATGATGCGCAGGGTGGATACTATTGTGCTGCATCACCCGGATGTGGCGACCTACATGCGGCGTACCGGGACCAACATGAGTTCAAGCATCAGCATGGCAAGCGGGGTAATCCCTCCCAATGAAGGCGATTATCTCATCCAGCTGAAGCCTGGAATCAAGCGTTCTACGGAGGTGGTGATTTCTGAGCTAAGGGAAAAGATCTCAGCACAGGAGCCCGCGCTCAACATTGAATTCGGGCAACGGATCGCTGATTTACTCGGCGATCTGATCGGGAGGCCTGAACCGGTTGAAATAAAAATTTTCGGCGATGACAAGGCGATGCTTGAGACCCTGGCCATCCGTGCGCAAACATTGCTGGAAAAAGTAAAAGGGATTGCCGATCTGAAAAACGGGATCGTAATCGAGGGTCCGGCCATAACCATCATCCCTGACGAAGCCAGGCTGGCGCAGTTTCATCTGAGTCCTGCCGAACTGCAAACACAACTGAAAGCCTATAATGAGGGCGTGCAGGTTGGCGAGGTGCAATCGGGTGAACAGATGCTCAACATCCTCCTGCGTTTTACCAGTTTCAGGGAGAACTCGCTTGAAAAAATACTCGGGCAGCCCATCTTCGCCCCCGATGGTTCCTTCAGGCCGCTGAAATATTTTGCCAGGGTGGAGTTATCGAAAGGAACACCGGATATTACCCGGGAAGACCTCAAATCGAATATCGTGGTGACCGCCCGGCTTGAAAACCGGGATCTTGGAAGCGCCATCAACGACATTAAAGGCACCCTGGCACGGAACCTGCTGTTGCCGGCAGGGTATTACCTGGTATATGGCGGTACCTGGGCACAACAGCAATCATCATTCCGGGAGTTGCTGATGATACTGCTGGCCGCGACTGTGCTTGTGTTTTCCGTTTTGCTTTTTCTTTTCCGGGATTTCCGTATTTCGCTCCTGGTCATCTTCATCTCGCTGCTGGGTACCTCCGGCTGTATCTGGGCCCTTTACATTACCGGGATTCAGCTCAATGTTGGCAGTTATACGGGGATCATCATGATTGTCGGGATCATCGCGGAGAATGCAATTTTCACGGTCAACCAATTTGCTGTTAACATGAAATCTTCGGCAAACGATGTTGACGGATCCATCCGCTATGCCATTTCGTTGCGGATCCGACCAAAACTGATGACAGCCATTGGCGCGATCCTGGCCCTGACTCCCCTGGCCCTTGGCTCAGGTGTGGGAGCCCAGATGCAGCAACCTCTTGCCATCGCGGTCATCGGAGGATTCCTGATTGCACTTCCCCTGTTGCTCTTCGTTTTCCCATCCCTCATGAGATGGATTTTTATTGCAAAAGCACCTTAAAGCAACCTCCGGATCCCGGCATTCTAAAATTACTTTTCCACCGGTCCTCCTGTCTTAACCAGACGCTTCCATTCCAGCAAATAGGATGAGCGGAATGAGTCAAACCATACGCCGGCGGGAACATGATTCGCAACATTTTTCAAGGCATCCTCTCCCGGGTTTGCCTGGTAATCATGGAATGCAGATTTTTGTCCCAACTGTTCCTGCATCACTGCGCAGGAAGGTGCTGCCAATCCCTGGTCATGCGCCAGCAATAAAAACCGGATGGCTTCATGATAGTTTTCCTTATCAATCGAAAGCATGATCGCTTTTTCGGTGAGATACGGGTTTTCACGATCACGGATAAAATCGTAACCGTTCTCCTTATGAAGGCCAAACCTGCTGAGCCGGCCGGTTTCAAATGCCTGCTGACTCCCATCCAGCATGCGTACAGCTTCGGTATAATTTCCTGAAACCACCAGCGTACGGACATCTGCGATTGTTTGCTGGTACCCGGCTGCCGGGCCATATTTTGCGAGCGTATCCCGGATGGGTTGTTCAGCCAGGCTGCATTCAGGCATGGAATGGGAAAAAGCCTGTGCTTCCCTCAAATAGACCAGGGCGTTGACAAAATTCCGAAGGGCAATGCTCCGGTCGGCCCTGATCATCCTGAGTTCGACCGAATCCCCGAGGTTGCGGCAATGCTGTTCCCTGATCTTCTGCTTGAAATTGTCTGTGGCGGCAATAAAGTCAGGATCGTTCAGCAGGCCAAAATCAAAACCGGCCGTTTCGGTTTTGTCAAGCGCAAATTGTGCAGAGTCGAACTGGTTGGCCCAAATCTTTTTCTGCGCTGCGCTCAATTGCACGATCAGGAAATTTTTCGTGGAGCGGCGGTAAAGTGAATCAAATTCCCGGCCGCGGCCGATCCCAAAGTTGTCAGAAAGTATAAGTGCCTCCTTCAACCGGTTAACAGCCAGGGTATATTGCCGTTTTTCGAGTGCAATGGCACCCTCTTTGACGATCTGCCCGAACCGGATACGGGCAATCAGCGGGGCCAGCGAATCAAGCCTGGTGTCAACAGGTTCATGGGTTTTTGATTCTTGCCGGAGCGCAGTGGCCCGCTGGTAATAAAAGAGTGCAGTATCGGAATCCTTATGTTTCAAGGCATCCTCGGTGAGCAGGGCAGAAAGGTTGCTCAATCCGATCCGGGCTGCCGCTTTTTTCGCATCCAATTCGCTGCCGACCAATGCCAGGTCATGCGCAGAGTAGGCTTTCTCAAACTGCTGATAACAATCGAGCGCTTCGGCATATTTTTTTTGATTGAGCAGCAGGTCGCAATCCGCATTCCGTAAAAAAAACAACCGGCCGAATACAACACGGTATGATGAATCGGAGGTGATATATTCTGCATGTTCGAGGGCATAATGATCGGCCTTAGACAGGTACGTTTCGGCCATATCGTACTTATGGCTCGCGATACAGGTAGCGGCAATACCGATGTATGAGTTGCATATCCCGTCGGCAGCCCTCGATTGCAGCGCGACATCAGGGGCTGTCCCTTTCAGCGATGGATTCCCTGCTATAAACCGCTGTCCGTTTTCCAGCATCGAGAATGCTTCGGCATACCGGTTCAGGTCCATCAGCTGTTTCGCAGTATTCCTGTACGAAGCATAGATCCGGTTGGACATGTACCTGGCAACCGTATCCTGGCCTGCCTCGGAAAACATCTTTGCCAGCATGTTTGCCGGGATATTTTCCTCCGTTGGGAACCCGCTGCGGTCAAAAAAATGTTCAAGGCAATCGTTATAAATGCAGCCCTGCTGCTGGTCCATCAGGTAAGAACGACGGACGTATGAATATACCCGGGAGGTAAAACTGGCGGCAAGCCTGTCGGCATCGCCATCCCAGGGAATGGTTCCGGTCTTGTGCATTTCATCCATAAATGTGTACAAAAGGCTTCGCGAGTGCTTGTACATCTGGAGATATTTCCTCATCAATCCAAGGGGATCGTAATTATTTTTAAGCAACCTGCCCGGGAAATCACGGACATCAATCCTTTCGACCACCCGGCAGATCTCCTCCACTTTCAGATAATTGACCGGCAACAATTTTGCATTGCCGGGGTCAATGCCGGCTGTGAATTGCTGCAGCGAGTCGAGCAACGAAATGGACGCATAATAGTCGTGGATGAGTTCTATCCTGTTATAAAAGGTTTGCAATGCCAGCGAGTCATAATAAAGACGCACCTCCCTTACCAGTAGGGTATCCACTGCCGGGTCGAAAGCAGCAACCGGGATGGAACAAACAACGCTGTCTGCAAGGTGCATTGGCTTCCCGGCCAGTGTCACCTCGGTGTAACCTGACGTATCTGCACGGTTCGCCCACCTGAGTTTCATGTCGATGCGCGACGGCACCAGCACACCGGCAACGGGGAAGTGGCGGTATTCTGTGTCGCCATCAATAACCGGGTGTTTAACGGAAATTAATAGCTGATAGCGGCCGGCATCCTGTTCGATTGCACATTCCAGCTCGCAGGTAAAAAGTATCTTCACCAGCCATGGCTCGCGCAGCACATCCTTCGCCATTTCGCGCAGGATGGCATTCCCGCAGGCATCCCCGTTGTCATTACCCTTGCTGTAAGGAATCCTAAAATCCACTTTTTGAGAAAACCGTGAAAGCGTGTTCTGGGCATCGAGGAACCATGGCAGGGACAAAAGAAGGACCAGGACGGCAACTTTTTTGAATGCAATCATTCAGGGAATTTAGGCAGGTGTAAAATTAGAAAAATTATTCCGGAGGTAGTCCGAAGGGCGACAAATCCTTAACTGAAGCCTCAACAAGTTCATCAACAGTATCTTTCCTGCTGATATGACCGAGAAGATATTCAATGTTTTCAGACCGGAGCATATCGCGGACTTCCGCATGGGCCTCTGCGATCCTGAATGAGATGCCCCGTGCCTTTAAATTCAGGTATAGCCTTCGTATCTCAGCAGCTCCGGCCCGGTCAACATATGGGGAGGTGCTCAGGTCGCAGATCACCCTCTTTATGGAAGAGTCCTGAGTTTGTATTTTTGACCAAACTTTATTGTATATAAAATCAACATTGAAATAAAACCAGGAAGCTTCGACCCTGAAAAGCAGGACGCCGGGGATGGTTTCATTGTCGGGGTGACGGTTGAGATCGGAAAACCGGATGGTGCCTGGAATTCTGCCGAGAAATGCAACATGCGGCATGGTAACATCTTTAATCAGTAAAACCAGGGAGGTTACGGCAGCGATCAGGACCCCTTTCAGAATGCCAAATACAAGAACGCCTACCACTGCGATCATGGCAATGAAAAAATCGGTGCGGTGCATCTTCCACAAATGGATGAATTCTTTAAGGTCCACGAGGCTCCTGATGGCAACGAGCACGATGCATGCAAGGATCACCGTGGGTAAGTTCTGAAGGAGTCCGGTTAAAAACAAAAGACACAGAGCTATGACTGCTGAAGCACAAACCAGGGAAACGGGTGTTTTAGCACCGGCATTATCATTGACTGCAGATTGGGATAACCCGCCGCTGACCGGATAACCCTGCCCGAAGGCAGTGGCCAGATTTGCTGCTCCAAGGGCAAGCAATTCCTGCCTGGGGTCAATTTCATAGCCATTCTTCATGGCGAGGGTTTTTCCTGCTGAAATGCTTTCAATATATGCCAGGAGGAAGCAGGCAAATGCGAGCGGGATCACGCTGTCAACATCCCTGATCCTCAAAGACGGCAAATGAAAATGAGGCAGACCGGAAGGAATTATTCCCACTGTTGTAAACCCTGACTCAGCAAGTGATGTTGCGGAGACGATGACAATGGAGATCACTACAACTACAATCGCAACCGGCCGGCCCGGGAATTTTTTTTCACCCGCCAGCAATAGGGCAATGGCTGAAATGCCGAAAATGAAAACAGGCAGGTTCGTATGGGGCAGTTGGATGGAGATTTGGACCAACCTTTCAACAAAGCTGTCTCCTCCTCCCGGCACGCCAAATAATTTCGGAAGCTGCGTTAACCCGATGGCCAAAGCAGCACCTGCCTTAAATCCAAGCAGAACAGTCTCACTGATAAAATTAATTATTCCGCTCAGGTGCAACAGGTAGGCAAGGATGGCCATCCCTGCAAGTACGAGTGTAGTGAGCGATGCGATATCCGCCCATCGCTGGGGGTCTCCATTTGCCATTCCGGCAATGGTAGTGCCTATCAGCAATGAAATTGCAGAAGTGGGGCCAACGGAAAGCTGCCTGCCGGTGCCAAGTATCGCATAAAAAAGGCCTCCTAAAAGATAGCCGTAGACCCCATATTGCGGAGGCAACCCGGCAAGCATGGCATAGGCAAGTGAGACCGGTATGGCATACGCGGCTAGCGTTATTCCTGCAACTGCATCACTGCCGAATATTTTCAGGCTATAACCGGTAAGCCATTCCGAAGCAGGGAAAAATTTCTTCCACATGATCAGATGATCAATCTTCCGATAAAATTAACAGGAAAACATTGCTTTTACAAATTTAATCCGATTTGCCACCAATACAAAAACTATCCAAATTTAATTTCCATCCTACTGAACATTGAATGAGGAAAGCACACTCCCCGGTGTGATTTATCCGTCAAAAAAAAATGACCTTCTTTTGGAAACTTGGTATAAAGTTATCATTTGATTATTATATTTGCTTTGAAAAAGCAACCTGTTCCTATCATAAAAAAGTTTCCCCATGAACCATATCTTTAAAAAAACAAACTTCCTGGCTTTTGCTGTTTTATTCTCAACCGGTTTTTTATTAACCGCATGTAAATCGAAAAAAGAAGAGGAAAAAGCGCCCCCGCCTTTTAAAGTTATGGAGATCAGGGCAACGAAAGTGCCGGTTTTTATTCAAACAGTAGGACAGGCCATTGGCATACCTACCGTAGAGATCAGGGCGCGTGTAGCCGGATATCTCAGAACATGGGATTTCCAGGAAGGCACGATCGTAAAAAAAGGTCAAACCCTGTTCACCATCGAGCCTGATGAATATATCAATAATGTCGCTTCCGCAAAAGCAGACCTTGAAAACAAGACGGCAGCCTGGGAAAAGGCCAAACTGGATGTAGCAAGGCTTAAACCATTGCTCTCCACCAATGCCATCAGTCAGAATGACTTTGACAAAGCTGTCACCACCGAACAGCAGGATCGTGCAGCAGTGGCAAATGCCAAAGCCAACCTCGACCAGTCCAATCTTAATCTTTCGTACACAACCATGCCTTCTCCTATCACCGGGGCAGTCGGTGCCTGTAATGTAAATCCCGGCAACCTGGTGGGGAAAGGGGAATCGACACTGCTGACCACTGTATCGGCTGTGGACCCGATGTATGTCAATTTCCAGATGAACGAAACCGATTATCTCAAAATTATGAGATATCTTGAATTGCATCCCGAATTCAAAAGTAAAATGGAATCGTTCACCGTTTACCTAACCCTAGCCGACAGGCAGGATTACGATCATCCCGGGAAAATTGATTTTATCGACCGGCAGATTAACACAACCACCGGAACGATTGCGATGAGGGCCGTCCTTCCCAATCCGCAGGGGCTCATCAAACCGGGTAATTTCTCCACGGTCAATATCATCCTGATGGAACAGGAAAATGGAATCGTCATCCCGCAGAGCGCAACAACTCAAATCCAGGGGAAGACATTTGCATTCCTTGTGGATAAGGATAATAAGGTCAACAGGATCCCGGTAGTTCTTGGACGAAGCATCGGGCAGAATTTCATTGTATACAACGGTGTCAAACCCGGAGACAGGATCATGCTCGAAGGGTTCCAGAAATTCAAAGAGGGAATGCAGATCAATCCGGTAATGGTGCAGGATACACTTACCGTTCCTGCCAGACCGTAATAAATAAACGGAGAAATTGTGAAAGAGGAATGGTAAAAACTTCGGGGTAACAGGAAAAGAAAAATCGTGCCCAAATGATAAATGCTGTATACGAAAATTAATTCGTAAATCGTAAATCGTAAATCGTAAATCGTAAATCGTAAATCGTAATCACTGTAACATGTTACAACAATTTATAACCCGTCCGATCCTCGCTTCAGTCATCGCAATACTCATTGCGCTGGTAGGAACCCTGAGCATGTTCACGTTGCCAATTTCACAATACCCGAACGTGGTTCCGCCAACGATCCAGGTAACCGCTTACTACCCGGGCGCAAGTGCGGAGGATGTGCAGAAGACGGTTTCTGTTCCGCTCGAAGAGCAGATCAACGGGGTCGACAACATGACCTACATGACCTCGCAATGCGGCAACGACGGTTCATGTACGATTACGGTCTATTTTTCAGTAGGTACCGACCCCGACATGGCAACGGTCAATGTTCAGAACCGCGCCCAGCGCGCGATGAACGTATTGCCACAGGAGGTGATCCAGAGCGGGGTCATCGTCATGAAGAAGAATCCCAGCATACTCATGCTCTATTCACTCATATCAAGCGATACGGCCTACGACACCAAATTCCTGGCAAACTACCTCAACATCAACATAGTTAATGTGCTCAAAAGGGTTAAAGGGGTAGGTGATGTGACCCTGTTTGGAGGTGATGATTATGCGATGCGGATATGGCTGAATCCCGCAAAAATGGCTGGACGTGGCATCAGTGTCCAGGATGTTCAGAGTGCCATCAAGGATCAGAATGTCCAGGCCGCTGCAGGACAGATTGGAAAAAATCCGGCAGCAAACGGGCAGGAAATGTCCCTGGTGATCCGTGTACAGGGAAGGTTGCTGGATGAAAAGCAGTTCGGTGAAATCATACTCAAAGCCAACAGCGATGGTTCGCTGGTTCGCCTGAAGGATATTGCAAGGATCGAGATGGGGTTGAAAACTTACGACGCTTACAGCAGGTTTAACGGAAAACCAGCCCCGGCAATTGCAGTCTACCAGGCACCCGGTTCCAATGCTGTACAGCTCAAGAAGGAGCTTGACGGCACCATGGATGAACTTGCCAAGGAATTCCCCCTGGGAGTGACTTATGCGAAAGGGCTTGATACCGTAGAATTTGTCACGGCCTCCGTCGAGGAGGTGCTGCACACCCTGTTGGAGGCCTTCATCCTGGTATTCATCGTCGTGTTTATTTTCCTGCAGGACTGGAGAGCCACCCTGATACCGGCCATCACGGTTCCCATCTCCCTTGTTGGCGCGCTGGCCGCCTTTTCACTGATGGGCTTTTCGATCAACATGCTCACACTTTTCGCCCTGGTGCTGGCAATCGGAATTGTCGTTGACGATGCCATCGTCGTTCTTGAAGCGGTACAGGAGAAGATTGATGCAGAAGGGCTGACACCGCTTGAGGCAGCCAAACATACCATGAAAGAGATCACGCCGGCAATTGCCACCATCACCATGGTGCTTTGTGCCGTTTTCGTCCCTGTTTCTTTCCTCGGTGGTACGACGGGTGTTATGTATAAACAGTTTGCGCTTACCCTCATTTCATCCATCCTGATATCGGCACTGTTAGCGCTCACCCTCTCACCCCCGTTATGTGTCATGCTTCTTAAACCAAAAAGAGACAAAAAGGGGCTGCTTGGAAAATTCTTCAAGGCATTTGATAAAGGATTCGATAAAACGACCAACGGGTATCTCGGTATCTCGGATAATTTCACACACCACCTCGCACGGCCGGTGATGTTCCTGGCTATCGTTTGCGTCATGGCTGTGGTCGTCATGAAATTTTTACCCTCCGGTTTTTTACCGGCCGAAGACCAGGGTTATTTCTTTATCAATGTATCGACCCCCAAGGCTTATGCACTGCAAAAGACAGATGCTGTTATGGTTGAGGTTGAAAAGATCCTTGCCGGCACCGATGGCGTGGAATCGTTTACAACGGTCCCCGGTTACAGCATTCTTGACAACACGGTCAGCACCACCAACGGCATGGCTTTCGTAAAGCTGAAAGACTGGAAAGAACGTGGAAACAAACGGAATGTTGGTGTTATTATAAGGGAGGTGCAGCAAAAATTCAATAAAATCCCCGGAGGGGTGTGTATGGCTTTCAACGCTCCCGCGATTTCGGGACTGGGCAAGACCGGGGGTCTCGAGTTTCAGCTGGAAGATAAGACAGGCGCGGGGATAGACAAACTGTCGCAGGTTGCAATGGCTTTCCAGGCTGAATGCATGAAAAGAAAAGAATTTGCCAGTGTTTTCACCCCATTCAGGAACGATGTTCCGCAACTTCGTCTTGAAGTGGACAAGGAAAAAGCTAAAGTGCTGGGTGTCCCCGTCAACAGCATCTATTCAACCCTCCAATCTCTTTTCGGAAGTTTTTACGTCAATGATTTCAATAAGTTCGGAAAATCCTACCGCGTGATCATACAGGCTGATGCGCAGTACCGTGCAAACAAGGAGGACATCCGCAATGTTTATGTTAAAAGCAATTACGGGATGATGGTCCCGTTAGGAACACTGGTTGAGATTACACCTGTGGAGGGACCTGATATTGTCAAACGCTTTAATTTGTTCAGTGCTGCCGACTTTACCATTGCCATCCCTCCCAATTATTCAACAGGGCAGGCAATTGAGGCTGTAAAGGAGGTTAGCGTCAAGGCCCTGCCCTATGGCTTTGGTTATGAATATTCCGGGATGACCAGGGAAGAGTTGATTTCAGGAGGACAGGCTCCATTTATATTTACGCTGTGTTTCATATTTGTATATTTCCTGCTGGCAGCAAAATACGAAAGCTGGCTTCTTCCGATCCCTGTTCTGCTGGCGATTCCTTTTGGTGTTTTGGGCGCATTTGGTTTGCAATGGATAAGCGGCCTGCAGAATAATATCTATGCCCAGATCGGGTTGATTATGCTGATCGGTCTGGTAGCCAAAAATGCCATCCTGATCGTCGAATTTGCCAAACTCAAACACGACGGAGGGATGGATTTGTATGCGGCAGCCAGGGAGGGTGCAAAACTACGCTTCCGCCCTATCCTGATGACCTCCTTTGCTTTTATTTTAGGAGTGGTGCCGCTTGTGATCGCATCCGGAGCCGGTGCAGCCAGCCGTCATGCACTTGGAACCTCTGTTTTCGGGGGAATGCTTGTGGCTACGGTATGCGGGGTAATGGTCGTGCCGTCCTTATATGTGGCGTTTCAGAAACTTGAAAACAAGTTGAAAGGGAAAAAATAGCTCACCGGTGAAACTGCGAAAATGTGCAATCCCATCAAGCCAGGATAAATCGCAAATCGTAAATCGTAAATCGTAAATCGTAAATCGTAAATTGAAAATATCATGGTCCGAAAATATCTTAAAATCTCCATCCTGTTTCTCATTTTCACCGCGATGTTTGGCATCACAGGTTGCAAGGTCGGCCCCAAGTATGTTCGCCCGTCTGTGAAAACAGACAGCCTGTTCCGGTTTACGCAAAGCGGCGATACGACCAGTATTGCCAACATCGAATGGATCAGGTTGTTCAAGGATACCGTATTGCAGCGGTTGGTTCAAACCGGGTTGAAGAACAACTACAACATCCGGATTGCTTTTTCCCGTATTGAAGAAGCCCGCGCTGCATTTAAACAATCCCGGGGAGGGCAATGGCCTCAAATATCGGCCCAGGCAGGTGGAGGCTGGCAGCAACAGTCACTTTCTGGAAGCGATAAAACAATCGAATTCAGCAGTCTGGCTGCCACTGCACAAATCAGCTGGGAAATAGATTTATGGGGAAAACTACGGCGTGCAAAAGAAGCTGCTCGTGCCACTCTCTTTGCCCAGGTGGCATATCAGCAGGCTGTTCGGATTACCCTGATCAATGAAATCGTAACCAGTTATTTCAACCTCCTTGAATCCGACAATGAATTACGGATTACCCGTGAAAACATCGTAATCCGGCAGGTATCACTGGAGTTGGTACGAAATAAAATGATCGCCGGTACTGCATCGGGTCTGGTGGTTGCACAGGCTGAGGCAGAACTGGCGCAGGCCATGACAAAAATGCCCATGCTCGAAATGAAGGTTGGTGAAAACGAAAATAACCTGAGCATCCTGCTTGGCGAAGCGCCTCATGCCATAAAACGCGGATTGGCAATGCTCGATCAGATCAATACCCCGGGAGTTAAAACCCCGGGAGTTCCTGGTCAGCTGGTCTTCCGCAGGCCCGATATCATCCAGGCCGAGCAAACCCTGGTGGCTGCCAATGCCAACATCGGTGTTGCAAGGGCGATGATGCTTCCTTCACTGGGAATTTCAGGAAGCATCGGCGCTGCATTCAACCCGACCAACCTCGTGTATAGTGCACTTGGAAACCTGGTGGCTCCCATCTTCGGGGGCGGCCAGTTGCGCCAGGGTGTCAAAAAAGCACAGGCACAAAAAGAACAAATGCTCTATTCATACCAGCTCTCGATTATTTCAGCGCTCAAGGAGGTCTCAAATGCACTTCTTGAGTACCAGAAACAGGGAGAGGTTGTCCAAAGCCAGCAAGCCACGGTGAACGCAGCACAAACGGCATTCGACCTTTCAAACCAGCTTTACAATGCGGGGTATGCAAGCTACCTTGATGTCATCCAGGCACAACAACTGCTCTTTAGCGCACAGATTGCCCTTTCACAGGCGCAAAGTGATGAACTCACGTCCGTGCTTAACTTGTATAGTTCCCTGGGGGGAGGGTGGAAATAGAACCCGGATTAGTGTTGCCGCACCATTATAATTCACCTTGACAATGACCAGGAAACATTACCTTTCCCTCCTAGCTGTATTCCTGCTACTCAATATTACAGGAATTTTCGCCCAGAAAAGCTCCGACAGCATAACGGATGAACTTAAAGCAAAGATTATCAGCAATGCCAGCCATTTTACTTTTGGTTTCTATATTGATGCGTATGTGAACCTGGAACTGGATCACCATGCCGATACCTCGAACATAGAGCCTTTTTCCGCCAATTGTCCGATGAGGAATCAATTCAGGCTTAATGTTGCCTCAGTAGAAGTCAACTATAATGCGGAAAAAGTAAGAGGTAAAATTCAGCTACAATATGGTGATGCACCCAACCTGCTTACAGCCCCCGAAAAACAGTGGATTAAAACCTTACGCCAGGCCTCGTTTGGATTCAGGATCTCAAAAGATTTCTGGACGGATATCGGTTACATGTTCACTCCCGTAGGCTGCGAATCGTCCTGGCCCGTGTCAAACATGATCAGTACCGTATCGTACTGCGGCTATTTTGAACCGGGAACTGTGCTGGGAATAAAGTTCACCTATAAATTTTCCGACAAATTCAACGGAGGATTCATGGCAGGGAATCCCTATTCACTTGCCTACCAGCAAACCAATCACCTGGCAGGAATCTTCTTCCTGAATTACCTCCCTCTTAAAAACCTGACCATCTCCTATAATAATTTATTCGGCAACCAGGCCTTGCGGAATGCAAAGATCAAAAACAACCTGCTCTATAATGACATTCTCATTACATATGATCCCAATAAGAATCTGACTCTTATGGGTCAGTTTGATTTTGCCTTCCAAACAAATTCGGGAATATCACCCGACACGAACAAGATTGCTTCGATGAGTTCTGGTTTCCTGCAGGGCAGGTATCGTTTCCTGAACCACTTTTCTATTTCACTGCGATACGAATATTATTATGATCCAAATGGTTTCCTTTCGGGTACCTATACCTACGACGGGAAAACAACCGGCCTGACCATCAATGGCATTTCCGTCAGTCTTGAATACAAACCAGTCAAAATCGCCTATCTGCGACTTGAATACAAATACCTCCATGCCAATGATGGAAACAAGGTTTTCTATTCCAATACGAGCGATCTGTCGAACGCAGTTATTTTTACAACCGGTGTCCGCTTTTAAGCACTAACTTTGTAACTACAGATAAAACAACTTATGACCCGTAAGGAAATTGAACAACGATATCAAATGGTGTGTGACCTGGTTTACACACAAAAGTTGAAGAGTGCCCTGGAGGAACTTGAGAAATTATCACGATTTTCAATAAAGGCCGATTATTACTACCAGTTGGAAACATCAACTGAAAATTATAAAACACTGCTGCATTATTCCTTCGACGGGTACCGCGATCCGCAGCAAAAAAACATTCTTGACGGCATTTGCGCTTCCATGCTGAGCATGGCGGATGATATCAGGCAAACCCTTCTTGATACTGAATTGACTTCCAAAAGGTCGGAGAAAAACACCCTGTTGTACGAGTTCGGCGAAGATTCCCAGGTAATCGCCGGAAGAATTGAAGAGATTTTTTTTCACCGGGAAGTGACAAAACTGATTGAAACAACAGACCTGCTGCCCATCAGACAGGTTGACCAGATATTCAAACTAATCTGGCTGACGGGACAACTTCCAACAGAATTTATCGCCCTTATCCGGCAAATCAATCGTTCGCAACAGGTTGAATGGCATGAAAAATGCCTTGTTGTCAGTGCCCTCACCCTGAGCACCCTTAACTATTTTGACCGGGAAAAGTTCCTTCTTCTGATGGAATTTGTCGAAGCCCGCGAAAACCAGGTATACCAGCGCGCCCTCACCGGACTTGTCCTTGCGTTGATTGTATACGACAAACGGCTGGCATTTTTCCCCGAACTTATTGAAAAACTGAAGAAATTAAGCTCCGACGAAAGCATCATCCCCGAAGTTGAACTGATCCTGATGCAATTGCTCATGGCAAGAGAGACCGATAAAATAACGCGTGAATTTGAAGAGGAAGTTTTGCCGGAGATGAAAAAAATGATGCCCAAGATAGAGGACAAACTTCAGCTGAACGACCTGACGGAAGATGAAGAACTGGAAGGTAAAAATCCGGGATGGAAGGACATGATCGAGGAGGTACCCGGGCTTTTTGAGAAAATTGAAAAGTTTTCCAAAATGCAGATGGAGGGAGGGGATGTTTTCATGAGCACCTTCCAGATGTTAAAAAGGTTCGATTTTTTCAATGCAATGAGCAACTGGTTTGTACCGTTTCACCGTGACCACCCGGAGATTAAAAATAGTTTCTCTGAACAGCTGGATATCAATTCCCGCCTTCTTGAAAGTCTTGAAAAGGCTTTTTATATCTGCAATTCCGATAAATATTCCTTTGCGATCAATTTCAGGGCCATCCCTGACCAGCAGCGAACGATGATCGTAACGAATTTTGAGGCCGAATTTGCTCAAATGAAGGAGATGGCATCTGAAGAGCAGCTTCTTGATCAATCCCTGCTCAATAATTCCGTTTTTATCCAGTACATCCAGGATCTCTATCGCTTTTTCAAACTATTCCCGTCCCGACAGGAATTCGATGATGTTTTTCATCGCAGGATCCGTGTCAGCAAACTCTATTTTTACAATACCTGTTTTGAACGTTCCGGGTTTGCTGAAAAACTTGCATCTTTCCATTTTGACAACGATCATTATTATGATGCGATCGAGGTTTATGAAGACATCATGGACCGCAACGGCCCCGGCAATGAATATTTTGAAAAAATCGGCTATTGTTATCAAAAAACCGGCCGCTTTAAAAAGGCCGTTGAGTATTACAGGAAGGCCGAACTTTATGATGCCGACCGTCAATGGATTCTTAAAAAACTTGGATGGTGCTGCCTTAAGCTGAAAGATTATCCCCAGGCACTGGGCTATTTCAAGGAGGCTTCAGCCCTGCAGCCCGAAGATGTCTCCCTTCAGATGCAAGTCGGGCAATGCTACCTGAACCTGAAAGATTACGAGCAGGCCCTTCATCAGTATGCCAGGCTCAGGTTCTTTTTACCGGACAATCTTAAAGTCCTCAGACCCATCGCCTATTGTCAGTTTGTACTTGGCAAACCGGAACTGGCCATCGAACTCTATGCACAGATCATGAGCCTTACCTCGAATCCATCGGCATATGACCTGATGAACGCCGGCCATGTGAGGTTATGCCTCCGGCAACCTAAAGAGGCGCTGCATCTTTACCGGCAATCATTTCTGCAAAATTCACCGGGTCGCAGCCAGCTCATGGAGGCTTTTGACGAAGATTCGCAATTCCTTGTAAAAAACGGCATTCCCGCCGGGGAAATACCCCTGATCCGCGATTACCTGATGTTCCAGACTGAACTATAACTCAACGGCCTTTATGGAAATTTCAAAAAAATGGCAGCGAGCAGAACTGTTAATCTTTACGATCATTACCATCGTGAATTTACTGCCCTTCGTTGCGACAAGGTTTTTCCCAAGCATGGACGGGGCATCACACCTCAGCAATTCCAACATTATCAACCAGCTTGTTGTCCACCACAACCCTCTTTTTCGCCAGTTTTTCATGATCAACCCCGAGCCGGTTCCCAATTGGACCTCGCACCTCCTTATTTCCCTGTTTACCCTGCTCATGCCCGCTTTTCTTGCCGAAAAAATCCTGATCATCATCCTGCTGGCATCAACACCATTCGCATTCCGCATGCTGCTGCAAACCATTTCTCCCAAAGGGACCCTGTTTAGTTTCCTGATCTTTCCCTTTACCCATTCAATGTTTTTTTTCTTCGGATTTTTCAACTTCTGCATGGCGATCCTCATCTTCCTGGTTGCGCTCAACTACTGGTTGCGCCATGAGCATGAGGCATTGCACCTGAGACAGTTAATCACGCTGACGATCCTGGTCGCACTAACCTATTTTTCACACATCGTGATTTTCGGTATTTTGTTAATTGTAATTGCTTTACACATCATTACAGGGAGCCTTCTTGAATTGATCTGTCATAAAAATAACCGGCAGATCATCTTTCGGCAATTCCTGAAAAAGACACTGGCGATAACCCTGGCAGCCTTTATTCCATTGATCCTCTTCGTCTATTTTTTCTATTCACGCCCCGAAACCCGGGAAATAAAATACATTCCTTTCCGTGAACTGGTAAAAATCATGGTATCCGTTCGCCCATTAATATCACTCAACCCTGTCATCGAAGGAAAACAGACTGTTATTCTTTTCTACCTTTTAGTCTTTATGGGAGGCACCGGCGCCCTGTTCTTTTTGACCAGGATATACCGGAAATTCATTAAAAAAGAGATTGCTGTGACTGCAGTTGAAAAACAGCCTCTGCCCCGCTTCAACTTCTGGTGGCTGTTGATATCCCTTTCAGTACTTCTTGCATTGTATTTCAAGCTTCCTGATGCATACGGAACCGCCAGCTATACCAATCTCCGCATTGGTTTTCTCTTTTTCCTCCTTGCGATCCTGTGGATTTCGACCTTTCGCATTCCATGGTATTTCGGCTTGATCGCCGCGGTTGCGGGAATATACGTAAATACCGTGCTTATTCATGTCTACAAACCCAGTATCAAAGAACTTGGCAAACTGGCCGACTCCTGCAATAAAGCCGCCGACTTCATAGCGCCCAACAGCCTCGTCCTTCCGTTATATTGCATGGATAACTGGTTTACCGGCCATTTCGTCGATTACATTGCGGTTGACAAACCCATTGTGATGGTTTATAATTATGAATGCGAGTCGGGATATTTCCCGGTGAAATGGAACGAAAAGGTAAAACCGAATTACTACATGGGCAACCCTGCGACACCTAAAAAGTATCTTAACTTCGAACTCACGAAAGGAAAACCGTCGGTAAGACTGGACTACGTATTCATTGTTGGCCATTACGACCCCAACAAGGACTGGTTTTTCGGGACCCTCCATAAAATCTTATCCGATAGTTTTGTGTGTGTATATGAGGCTGAGAACTGCAGTCTTTACCAGAACAAATTGACTAAATTAAATTAAACATCCTGATATGAAATTCAATGCCATACAAGTTGCCGGAATGATCGGGGGAACCGTTGAAGGCGACCCGCAGGCAACCATCACTATGTTGTCGAAAATTGAGGAGGGAGAAGCCGGCTCCCTGTCATTCCTTTCAAACCCGCTCTATACCCAGTATATCTATACAACCCGGGCATCAGTTGTGATTGTGAACAAGACATTTGTAGCCGAACACCCTGTCGGAGCCACCCTCATCCGTGTGGAATCTGCCGACATCGCCTTTGCCAGGTTGCTGGAGGTTTACAACCAGATCAAAAATGATAAAAAGGGAATTTCGCCACTCAGTTCCATCCCTGCCTCGGTATCAATGGGGGAAAATGCATATGTGGGCGAGTTCGTGGCACTTGGCGACCAGGTCGTGATAGGCGACAATGTGAAAATTTATCCGCAGGTGTATATCGGTGACAACACCACCATCGGCGATAACACCATCCTTTTCCCCGGTGTTAAAATTTATTCGGATAACAAAATCGGAAAAAACTGCATCCTGCATGCCGGAACCGTGGTCGGAAGCGATGGGTTCAGGTTTAATCAGCAGGATGGAAAAAACATCAAAGTACCGCAGATCGGGAATGTTGTGATCGAAGATGATGTGGAAATGGGAGCCAACTGTACCATCGACCGGGCCACCTTTGGATCGACCATCCTCCGCGCAGGCGTAAAACTCGACAACCTGGTGCATGTGGCCCATAACGTCGAAATCGGAGAGAATACAGTAATTGCAGCGGGTACCGGAGTTGCAGGGTCTGTAAAAATCGGGAAAAACTGCATGATTTCCGGGCATGTCTCCATGACCGGGCACATCACCATTGCCGATGGCACCATCCTCGGGGGGGCGACCGGCGTATCAAAAAGTCTCACCAAACCCGGGCAGGCTTACCTCGGAATACCTGCCATGGAAGTAGAAAAGTACCGCAGATCAATCGTACTGTTCCGCAACCTGCCTGCCTTGGCCGAACGTATTACAAGGCTGGAGAAGGAGCGTTAACCGGGTGGCAAACAACCTGCACCAGCACTGGCGCTGCAATTGTTCATTGTATCGCACGCCTGGCCTTCAGGATGTACTTCGCCGTATCGAGCGGACTGATACCCTTGTAAGGACGGATCACCCCCTCTTCGTCGGTACATTCGCGATAGCCATAAAAATGAGTCGAAATTCTTGCCTTTCCACCTGAACGGGAACTGAGCTTTACCGGAAAATCGAGCGAGGAGGACAGGGGTACGATTCCTCCTAATTCAAAACGGCCATTTTCCATCGCCGGGGTTTCAAAGCTGCCTCTCATGCGGGTGATGTCGCTCGCGATGGCGCCTAGCAAATCCTCAGTCGCATTAATCTGGAACCGGATCACCGGCTCCAGCAGGGTCGTCCCGGTGTTTACCAGTCCGTTCATGATGCCCATGGGTGTGGCAATGGCGAAATCGCCAGCCCTGGAGTGCATGGGGTGGTCTTCCCCTTCAATGAAAGTGATTCTCAGATCGGTAACTTCCCAGCCTTTGATCCCTTGTTTGAGGGCTCCATCAATGCTACGGGCCGCTTCATTCTGGTATTTCTGCTGCACATCGTTTACCTGGACGATGCTTTGATAAACGACACCGCTGCCCCGCTCCCCGGGTTCGATCCTGAATTTCATAATGGCCCAGCAAGGCTTGGGCATCCAGTATTGTACAAAGCCTACGCCTGATGTGGCCGGTGTTTCCTTATAGATAACAGTGGGATTTTCAAATCGTGCAATGATGCCATAGCGGTCGGCAAGAATGCGTTCGAGAATCTCCATCTGGATCCAGCCCATGATCTTTACATGCAGTTCCGCCTCTTCGCGCAACCACTCGAATTCGAGGGCAGGATCCTCTGCTGCCAGTTCCAGCATTGCATCAGCAAGCGCCGGGTAATCCCCGGGACTGGCAGCCTTTACCTGCACGGTGAGCAAGGGGGTCCTCAATTTAACCTCCGGGGGGATGTTTTCATTTGCAACCCCAAGCAGGTCGCCGACCCTGGCACTGCTTAACCCGCTGATCCCGGCAATATCGCCGGCTTCCACCATCCCGATGTCGTCGTATCTTCCCGGAAAAATCCGGCGGACCTGGGTTACCTTCTCCCCGACATCGCGCGTTGCATTGTAAATCATTTCCCTGTTGCTGATCCTGCCGCCGAACAGCCTGACATGGGCAATCTTTCCCATGATTTTATCGTGACCGATGCCATAAACCAGTGCCGACAATGGATTTTCTGAATTCCCGCCGGGAGCGGGAAAATATTGTATCACCGCATCCAGCAATTCCCGGGTACCCAGGCCCAGCTTGGCAGCTCCAAAAAGGAGGGGATAAACTTCACACTGTTGGACCAACGAGCTCAATTGCCGGTCAAGGTCTGTAAACAGTGGCTCCTGGTTTTCAAGATAACGTTCAAGCAGGATTTCATCCGAAGCCACCACTTTTTCAACCAGCTGGCTTTTCATTTTTGCTGCGCTCCACACGCCGGCAATGGAAACCCCCTGGTTACCTTCCCCGGCTGTCTCCTGCAGGCAAAGCGGCCTGATATGCAGCTCTTTTTCAATTGCCAGGATCACCGATTCGCTGTCGGCACCTACACGGTCCAGCTTATTGATAAAAAAAATAACAGGGATCCTGCGTTCACGCAAAGCTGACCAGAGCGTACCGGTATGTGCCTGCACACCTTCCACCGCGGAAATCACCAGGACGACCCCGTCGGGCACCCGCATGATACGCTCCACATCAGCGGAAAAATCGACATGGCCGGGGGTATCGATCAGGTTTATGCGGATATCATTCCATTCCAGCGATGTATGTGCCGACCGGACCGATATGCCCCGCTCCTGCTCAACCGGCAGATTATCGGTCTGGGCCGTTCCCTGGTCAACATTACCCGGTTGCCTTGTCCGGCCGCCCAGAAAGAGGAATTGTTCGGTGATGGTAGTTTTCCCGGCATCGGCATGGGCCATGATGGCAATGTTGCGAATCTGCTGCTTCATAAAAGAGGGTATTCAGCCTGCGAAGCAGTGAACAGGAACGCCTTTTTGTTCTGCCATCCTGGGCATTTCGGCAGAACTATCCAGCAGGGTAATTTCACGGAAATGGTCTTTCAGGTAAAAACTGAGCAGGCCGGTTCCGGCTCCAAATTCCATGGCCCTCATACATGGTGTGAGCGCGACCATTTTCTGCCGTTGTGCAGCCACAGCCATGGTTCGCTCCAGGTGCATCCTGTTCTTGTCCCAGTCCCGGGCTTTCTGATCGAAATCGTTCATAATGCAGCTATCACCCTTTGTAACTTCTCCGTAATCTCCAATGCCAGAGACTTCAGGCCCGGATTCTGAATAGCCATCATGGAAGCAATGGGGTTCACTGCTGCAACCTCTGTTTGACCGTCCGCTTTTTCAATCACCGTAACATTGCATGGGAGCATGGTCCCGATTTTCTCTTCCAGCTGCAGGGCCTTGTAGGCATAAGAGGGATTGCAGGCACCCAATATTCTGTATTTCTTAAAATTCACACCCAGTTTCTCATTCAGTTTGGCCTGGATATCAATGTCGGAAATCACACCGAAGCCTTCGGTTTTCAAAGCTTCCGTCGTTTTTTGAACGACCTCCTCAAATGAAGCGGTCACTACTTTACTAAAGTAATAATCCATATGATCTGATATTTATTTTCACAAAGAAACAACCAATAACCGAATCAGGTGATGTTCAGGCGAATTAATTTAACACCACCGGCAGGTTTTCTTCAATCCACTGCGAGATCCCACCATCCAGGTTTTTGAGTGATTTAAAACCCTTCTCTTTCATCATCGACACCGCCTTCGAACTGCGATGACCTGAACGACAATAAACCAGGTAGGTCTTGCTTTTATCCAGCTGGCCTGTTTTTGACTCAAATGCATCGTTGTTTAAGTCAAGGTTTATTGCACCCTGAAGGTGCCCGGAGGCAAATTCCCCGGGGGTCCGCACATCCATGATCATGAATCCCGGGTTGTTATTGTTGCTTTTGATCAACTTTGCCGCATCGGAGGGATTTACATTCTGAACCACCCCGACATCATGGCTGCATCGGGGCAAAATGACGAGCATGAACAAAGCGATCACAAGGTAACGGCAATTGAGAACTGTTTTCATATTTTCGGGATTATTGGCAAGAACAAATCAGAATTGCAAAGTTACCAGGTTTCCCTGGGATTTCCCGGACTTACCGGTTAATAACTCTATCTTGACGTGTTGAATTTTGAAAAGCCTGGACCATACAGATGTCAGGAGTTTTAAGTGATTAAGTTTTAAGTGGTTTCCACTAAGCTATTTTGTTTTGCATTTTGCTTTTTGCGTTTTGCATTCTTTTTTTCGGTTTTCGGGGGTTATTTTCGTTTTTCGGATGATTTTGGGTATCTGTTTTTTATGTGCATTTTTATCCCGGGATATCCGATGACCCGACCGGTTCGGAGGACAATCTATACCATGCGAAACCCGAATTTCGAAAATGGCCATTTGACGTGTATTTTACCCTGGAAACCAAGGAGCCGGCAGGTAGCGGGCACGTAGAATCCTTATAAATGAGTAGAATCCGCTCAACCACCGGCCTGCTTGCTATCAACACACCGAAAACCCCAATGCCGCGAATATCTCCCTTGCCGCGGCGGGACAATTTAATAACTTGATTTTGTATGCAGGGAACTCTCTCCTGGCAGGGTAATTGCCTCGTTGTTTTTCGAATTCCCCCGGGTCAGAGCGAAACCGGGAATCGTCATCAGTCACATCATAGGTATGAAGGATTGCCCTGCTGACCAATGTTTCCAAAGAAACATCCCGGCCATCGAGGGTGATGACTGGATCCGATGGCTCCGGGATCCCGGGAGGTTCCCACGATGCTACCAGAAGGTTAAAATGATTTCCGAGTTTCCTGACCACCTGGACGGTGCCGTTTCTTTTACCATCGGTTGAATACCCGGCAATATGCGGAGTTGCAAGTGTGACCTGTTCCAGGAGCTCCAAGTCGACCGAAGGTTCATTTTCCCAGACATCAATCACGGCACCGGCAAGGCGGCCGGCAGCAAGCGATGATTTAAGGGAATCTCCATCGACGACTTCTCCCCGAGATGTGTTGAAAAGCCATGAGCCGGGTCTCATGAGCCCGAGGGTGGCCTGGTTGATCAGGTGCAAGGTGATATCCTCTCCCGACCGGTTCAGCGGAACATGCAGCGTTACAATATCCGATTCGACCAGAAGCCGGTGAATCGGAACAAACCCGGCCAGCCCCTCCTTTCTTGCCCGTGGCGGGTCGTTCAGCAGGACCTTCACCCCCAGGAGGCGGGCCATCTCCTCCACTTTTTTCCCAACATGCCCTACCCCGACAATGCCCAGTGTTTTACCTGACAGGGAATAGTGATGTTTTAAAACCAGGTTGGCCAGTGCTGAAGCGATGTACTGCTGCACCGAACCGGCATTACATCCCGGGGCATTAGCCCAGCAGATTGAACGGGAATCGCAATATTCGGTGTCAATGTGATCAAACCCGATGGTTGTCGTTCCAATAAACTCCACCTGCGAATCACGAAGCAGGGATGCATCACAAATGGTTCGGGTCCTGATCAGCAGGGCATCGCAATTTTCAACCGCGGAATGGTCGATTTCACTTCCCTCCAGGTACCTGATGGATGCATAGGGTTCCAGTGCACCTTTCAGAAAGGGAATTTTGTTATCGGCAATAATTTTTATCATATCCCTTAGCACACGATAATTTTTCATCTATTTAATATTCAGCTCAATATGCTGATAACCCGGTGATAAGTATTCTTTAAACATGGGCATATGGTCGTGATAATCATTATATTAGATTATTTTCTCACAATAATTTAACTTTATGAAACCCAAGACCTCAAACAAAAGTAATGAATTAGTTGACATCAATCATTGGGAGGACCTTCTCCTGTTTGCTGTTTTTGACAACTTCTGTTTTTGAATATTAGAAACCTTGCCAATAAGGAAAACTGCTCGACCAGGTCGCGAATGATTTCAAAACATCAAACCCCGGTGTTAAGGTCGAAATTATTTATGGTTCATCAGGCAATCTCTATCAGCAAATTTTAAACCAGGCTCCATTCGACATTTTGTTTACGTAATTGAGAACGGGAAAATTCAGGAACAGGGAAAGCCGGGTGAAGTTTTCAACGGTACGAAAATTAAACCGGATGTTCACCTGTTCGGCTATATTGCCGGCATTGAAAATAATATTCTGACTGTTTCAGTGAATAACACGATCAAAAGGATCACAATAACCTGTGACGGGTTGGCCAGCAGGCTGATGGCGATCTCCTGGGGTTGGAGCAGTTTATCTTCATCTTTGATTTTATCGCATTGAACAATCTCACCAGTTGTTCAACCTCCGACTAGATTTTCTTTGTTTTGGTAGCATCAAGTAAGTTGATACAAATCAGGGAATTCATGGATGTCCGTAGATCAGGAGATAGTTCATTATATCATGGGAAAACGATTATTTCAAGGCGGCCATATTCTTCATTGCCATCAGTCAGAAGTAATCAGGTTTTTTTGGCTTTTTTCGTTTCTCCGTACCTTGCGATGCTTTATTGTTTTATGAATGTCCCGATACTCAAATTTTTATCGCCGGTGAGCCTTACAAAATAGACCCCTCCGGGTAATCTCCTGACATCAATGGTTGTGGTTGGTTTGGTGACCGGTTGCTGCAATACTTGCTTGCCGCTGATGTTGTGGATTACAAGAGAACCCGAGGTGTTTGTCGTGATGGTAATTTGTTCCTGTCCCGGATTCGGATAGATCAAACCCAGCCTCCCCCCATGTTCGAAAATTCCCATATCAACTGAATCGTACTTCATTACGGTAGCTCTATCAGAGTTACCATTATCACTGTAAGCGACATACGGCACACCGGCAGAACTTATGGCAATGCATGTGTAATTTGCAGTACCAGCTGAAAAACCAGCATTCCCGACAGTTATCCATTTGCTCCCATCGTATTTCATTACTGTCGCCCTGAATGATGCTGCCGAATCGGTAAAAGCAACGTATGGCTGACCGGTTTGATCAAGGTCAAGACTGATACAATTCGCCAAACCCACGGAGATACCCCCTGAACCTACGTTCACCCATCTCTGTCCGTTAAATTTTTTAAGTGTTGCCCGGTTTGCATTTACTTCATCCCTGTAAGCAACATATGGATACCCCGACGGATCAATCGCAATACCCGGATAATAAGCCACTCCCTCAGAACAACCCGTTCCCCCAAGGTATTCCCATGCTGTTCCGTTATATTTCATCGCGGCAATCTTGTGCGAATGCGCCCAATCTTCGAATGCAACATAAGGTTGGTTGAGTGTGTTGATTGCCAGCCTGATATTATTTGACTGACCTGCTGAAAAACCTGCCGACCCTACGGTCAGCCAGTTTGTACCGTCAAATTTCTTTACAGTGACCTTCGCAGACTGGGTCAAATCGGTATAGGCGATAAAAAGTTGACCAGCAGGACTGAATTTCAAACTTTGATAGCAGGACTGTCCATCAGAACAGCCCGTAAGACCAACATCAACCCAGACTGTCCCAGTAAATTTTTTCACCTTGGTGCGGTTTCCTTCTGCATAATCCATATAAGCCACATAAGGCTGACCAAGCGGACTGACTGCAAGGCTGATATAATCAGCTTTGCCTGTTGAAAATCCCGCTGGCCCGACGACCCCCCATCCGGTTCCTTTGAGGGTCATTACAGTTATTTTTTCTGAATTATGCCAGTCCTGAAAAGCCACATATGGTTGTCCCGCTGTGTCAAGGGCAAGGCTGATTATTTGTGCCCTATACTCAGAGAATCCTGCGTTTCCGACATTCTTCCAGGAATAACCCAATGGAGTAGATTTCTGCCACGACTGCTGAGAATAGGCAAAGGCTGGAAGTAAAAGAACCAGAAAGTAAAAGGTTTTTTTCATATCTGTTTTCGTATGAAAATTTAGATACAGGTAAATGAAAATCCCCGTAAACAGTGCGTTTACGGGGATTATTGCGGAGAAGGGGGGATTCGAACCCCCGGTACAGTTTCCCGTACGACAGTTTAGCAAACTGTTGGTTTCAGCCACTCACCCACCTCTCCAGTTTTTCTACCCGTTTTATAGGGCTGCAAAGATAGGAAATACCTTTAAAACTAACAAAAAAAACGACTTCCCAATTACCCAATATCATGTTACACATTATCAGGCTAATAGGCGAATTTGTTACTGCGTTTTCAAAGATATTTGTCATCCCGGGCATGCCTATAAAAATACGCAGGGCCCGGATTACCGGGCCCTGCATAAGGATTGAAAAATCAATCAGAGATGATGACTACCGGGCAACCACCAACTTGAGCGATTCTACCTGGCTGCCGGCAATGACTTTTACAAAGTAAAGCCCCGGCGAGAAATCAGAAAGCGTGAGTTTGTGACTTCTCTCACTTGCATATGATGTTGAAAGAAGAGCGTTACCCCGCATATCGAATATTTCAACCTGGATGTTACCGGTTGGAACATCTCCCTTTACCTGCAGGGTGAATATCCCAGTCGTTGGGTTCGGATAGATGGAGAACAGGCTGGATGCAGAGACAATTTCAGAGTGTACATCTTCGCCGGCAACTACAGACATGATGGCAGGCGGCAGGTATCCGCAATACTGGTTGGTCGACGTGATGTATCCATGCATGTATCCTCCGGGTGCAACCGTTGTCCCGTAAAGATAGGAAATACTCACACCGGCGATCATCGTCGCGCTGGCACCGCTCTGAACAAGGAAGGTGTTGCCGCCACCAGCTACGGTGACCACATTGGAGGCATCGAAGCAGAGTGTAAGCGGCGATGGAACTGAACCAGTTACAGAAGTATTGGTAGCCACAACAACCATCAAAATCACATTCGATGTCGCCGGGTTCCCCGAGGGACAGAGCGTGTTGGATGTCAACACACACGCCACATGGTCATTGTTTGACGGCACATAGGAGAATGTTGAGAGACCAGAACCGGCATTGATCCCGTTGACTTTCCACTGGTACGACGGCAATGATCCTCCGTTTACCGGGGTTGCAGTAAATGTGACAAAGGTACTGGGAGGCACGGGGTTCGACGAGGCGGCAATGGTCACGCTGACCGGCTGTACCGGATTGACCGACAGGAGAACATTTCCCGTTGCTGTCGTTCCCAGGAAATCGGTTACCGTTACATTATAAGTAGTGGTGGCCAAAGGCGTGGCTAAAGGGTTGATGATGGTCGCATTTGACAATCCTGTTGCCGGGCTCCAGAGATAGGTGAAAGGAGCCAATCCCCCTGTACGGGTAATGTTCAGTTGTGATGAGGTACCCGGGCAGATCAAGGCCGGCGAGGCCGTAGGTGCGGCAGTTAATGTCGCAACCCAGTCGACAAGATTCCAGGAGTCGGCATCAAAAGCCTCTCCCGAGAATGCACCTGAGTAATCAACAAAGTAAACATGGCCGGTATTAGGTACCTTGGTTACGTTGCTGGCACCTCCCCATGTGTTGGTTGGAAATACCGCATTCCTGATTGTCATGATCTGGCTGTTGTTGATTGCGAGCAATGTTCCGCCTGATGCACCATCCTGGAAAGTACATCCTTTGAAGGCATGTGCAAGGTCAAGCACGCTTCCCGCATTCAAAACAACACCATTTACTCCCATATCCCTGAATGTGGCATAGTCGGCGGCAATTGTTCCACCGGAGTAAACATTGAAACCAAATTTTGCTGTTGGCAGGTTCGCCCTGATCATTACCGGGTTGACAGCGGTTCCGCTGATATCGAGACGACCGCCGGAATTAACATTCAGGTTTTTTGTGTCTGACATGATAAATGTTGAAGATGCAGGTAACGACAAGATACCGTTTACGACAACATCGCCGAAAACAGAGAGGGTGTTGCTGTTCAGATTATATGTACCACCCTGGACGGTGAGGTTGCCGCCGAACTGGCATGAGGTACTTCCGACCTGTGTAACAGAAAAACCTGTCGTCTTGTTTATCAGCAAATGATGGAAATAGCCCAATGCGCTCGAGTACGTCAAAATAGAGTTCTGTGAACCGGTGAATTCGACCGTGTTCAAAGGGAAGGCGTTTAAGAATCCACCTGCTGGCTGAACGGTAAAATTCCCATAGAATTTATGGTGCAGTGTACCGGTCACATTATCCTCCCAGGTGCCGGTATTGATCAACAATTCACCATAGCAAAGAACATTGTTATTGGGTCTGAATTTGCCTGCACTTTTATCGATTCTTAGGTTATTGAAGGCTTCCTGTGCGCAATTGGTCGTGAGAAACTGATCGGCACTCCCATTGAAGATCACCTGGGAATAATTTCCTGGCATAAAGCCATAGTTCGTCGAATATGTAGTATTGGCATTTGTCCAGTTTTTCCCGACAAAGATCTGAGGACCATATCCGTCACTGGCGTTAAGTCCGGCATTAAGATCAATGGTAAGGTTACCTGTAATATTCAGATTGGCCGGGGATACTAATTTCATGCTTCCGTCAATGATGTGGAGATCATTGGTAACATTCACATTCTGCATCAGCTGAAGTGCATCAAAGGCTGCATAAGTCTTATTCAGGCTGAGGTTATAGAAAGTTTCTCCTGTTAGGATACTTGCTGCAGCAGCCCCGTCAAAGGTGACGGTTCCGGTTCCAGGCAGGAAGCCTGATGGCCCGACAAGGTTGGACCAGTTTCCGCCAACATTAATGTTAGAAAATGTACCAAGGACACCGCTTTGTATCGTAAAATTATTTTTAACGACAACATCCGTTTCAAAATATGAGGCAGCACCAGAGGGTTTGTTGAGAAGGAAATTATAAAAGAAATTTCCGTTCCCACAGTATATGGCACCATCGGGCAGGTTTTCAGTCACCTCCACAACCCCTCCTGTTGGAAGGAAAGTTCCGGTATTGCTGGCATAGAATGCCCCCCCCGTTCTTAATGTTCCGCCGCTGACGGCAGTTGTTGCTGAGACACCAAGATTGATGCTGTTATGGGTGAGCTCAAACAACCCGGCAGGCATGGTGATATTTCCATTGATATACTCCCACCCTTTGTCGCTGTGATTTGGCGAATCGGCTATGAAACTGCCACCGTTGATATGGATGGCGCTGGTGGATGAAGATGAGAATCTGCCATGAACCAGCACGTTGCCATCAGCAATGTCGAGGAGCCCGTTCAGGTTAAAGTCGGGATAGATTGTAAGGGAACCCACTGAAGCCGGAACATTCGGAGAAGCAGGCTGCCTGCTGGCACTTTGCTTTTCCTGGTTCATTGATTTGCCCGGGCCGTTATAAAGATAGATTGTGCTGGTGGCATTGTCGGTTACTGCACCATGCACAACC
>Ga0118677_10001829_pt1 | contig 44095 bp, 42 predicted proteins | sample AliMusrvi5mmetaG_FD_86154 | JGI IMG/M metagenome (GOLD analysis project Ga0118677, IMG submission 86154)
AGTGTCGCGGGGGGAAATGCTGGTGATTGATCCATCGGTAATCCTCCATTGGTTATAAGAAGGGTACCGATTGTAGCAGATCAATTTTTTGGCGTCATGGCAGGCTTGCCGAAAGGACACGGTATACGAAGCATTCTCGCTGAAGAATTTGAATCCGCCGGAGAATATCTTATACACGGCGCCAACTCCCATGCCGAGAAGGACGGTCCTGAAGCCGCTGCCGCCTTCGCTTCCGGTAACAAGTACTTCGGCCGCCGCCATCGACTCGGGATAGATGAGATTGCCGTGCTCCTCGACAATAAGATATCTTCTTACCGGGGTGATAAAGAATACGCCCATCAGGCCGCCGATGATCGTCACGATGACAACCGTCATGATACTCAGACCAAAACCAAGGAGTATCAGTGCCGGGAGAACGAAAATGATGCCGCCGGCAATGGACTCGCCCATGGCGGAAAGAGATGCGACCATGTTCGCTTCCAAGATATTGTTTCTTCTGAAAAGTCCTTTGAGAAGGCCTGTGGCGAGAATCGCCCCGGGTATGCCTGCGGAGATGGTAAGACCGACCTTGAGGCCGAGGTAGGTATTGGCCGCGGCGAATATGAGGGCAAAGAGGACGCCGATAATGATGGAGTATCCGGTGAGTTCAGGCATTGCCTCGGTTGTCGGAATATATGGCACATATTCGTTTCCGGGCTTTCCACCGTAGGCTTCCTGGGACAGTTCGTATTTTTTGGTTGCAAGCTTCGCTTTAGCCATGGTTCTCCTCCTGAGTTGCCTTATTTTAATTTTGAGAGGATCGCCGTCAAGAATGCCCACATATTGGCCACCGAGCGTATACTGAGATGCTCATCCGGAGTGTGGACATTACAGAGGTTCGGCCCGAAGCTGATCATGTCTGTCTTTGGCAGTTTTTCTTTAAGCAGGCCGCATTCAAGTCCTGCGTGAATGGCCCGGATTTTTGCATCGCTGCCGGAGACGTTTTTGTAAACACTGACACATAAATCCCTTATCTTTGAATCTGCTTGGTAATACCAGGCGGGATACTCACCGGTCCGGGAGGTTTTGGCTTTAACTATCTTCGCCAAGGCTTCAAGCCCGCGGGTGATTTCTTCTCTAATCGAATTGACGCAACTCCTTACGGAAATGGTGACCTTGATCGATTTGTCCGATTGTTCGAGTACACCAAAATTGAGGCTGCTTTCTACGAGATTTTCCAGGTCGGGACTCATGGACTGAACGCCATTGGGAGCAATCAAGAGAAAGTCGATAAGCCTCTCGGTAGAACCCCCGCCAAGGTATGTGGCAACTTTCTCAACAGCAGTGACAGCCACCTGCAGATCCGGATCCGCAGAGGCGAATTCCTTTTTCAATTCCTGGGAAAAACTAGTAACAATGGCCTTGATTTTTTTGAGTACGGCGACACTGGCGGCAACGGTCACCTGCGCTTCTTTGGCGATGGCATTGTGATCCGAACCTCCGGAGATCGTTGAGATATGGAAATCACCTGCTTTCCTGGCCGCATCCAGTATTCTTCCTAGAAGCTTGATGGCATTTGCCCTTTGCTGGACAATCTCCAGGCCTGAGTGTCCGCCTTTCAAGCCGGAAATCTTTATGCAAAGGGCGCTGCTGGCAGTTTTCTTCCAACGGGTGTTGAATTCACTTAAAAGAATCAGTCCACCGGCACAGCTGACAAAGAAAACCCCTTCCTCCTCCGCGTCGATATTCAGAAGCGTTGTGCCGGTGAGATGAGCTGTTTTAAGTGAAGCTGCTCCATTCATTCCGGTCTCTTCGTTGGTTGTGATGAGAAGCTCGATAGGTGGGTGGGGGATGTCCTTCGAATCCAAGATAGCCAGGCCATAGGCCACTCCTATGCCATTATCAGCGCCTAGCGTTGTGCCATTTGCCCGTAGAAAATCGCCATCGATCTTTAAGGATATCGGATCCTTTGTAAAATCGTGACTGGATTTTGCGGATTTTCCACAGACCATGTCCATATGTCCCTGAATAATCACTGCGGGAGATTTTTCATATCCGGCGGTTCCGGGTTTTTTGATAATGACGTTCAGAGCTTTATCTTGAAAGACTTTTAGCTTTCTTTCTTTTGCAAAACCCACCAGGTAATCGCTTACCTGCTTTTCATTGCCTGAGCATCTTGGAATTGCAGCCAGTTCTTCAAAATAATGAAATACTTGTTTTGGCTTCAAGTTTTTCAACATCATTGCCTCCATTCGAATGAATTCTGCAGCAGCGTTTTGATTTTCTCCCTTTCAGACTTCAAACTTCATACCAGAGTTGGAATATTTGCCTTTTTATTACCCATCTTCATGATTTGTTGCGAAAAACAGCATAAGAAGCGTTGATAACGCCGGCATCCGGAAGTGCAAATTGAAAGGTCATATGTAACCATTGGTCATATATGGCCGTTATTTGAGAGCATGTAGAGGTGGAGTGGCTCTGGGATCCGGTGCTTTCATCTGCCTATGCGATGATGGAACGTAGGGCTTTCCTGTATAAGGTCCGTTCAATTCATCGGTACAATGAACTAGGCATTAAGTTTGCAGTTAAAAACAAGAAACGAATTTCTAAGGTTCTAAAAGAGGTTGAAAGCAGAAAATGGAAAAGATATTGCTGCACGCATTGACTGTCTTTATGGGGTTCTTTGCTATAATGAATCCCATCGCTAATATCCCTATTTTCCTGAGTCTTACGCGTGGTGAGGATAAACAGACGAAGGGTGCCGTGGCATCAACATCGCTGGTGTTGGCATTTCTCATCGTTGTTGTTTTTTCCTTTGCCGGCAAGGTGATCTTCGAATTATTTGGCATCACCCTACCGGCCTTTCGAATTACCGGGGGTCTGCTGGTCTTTTTTATTGGCTTCCAAATGCTGCAAGGTAATTTTTCCAGGGTTAACCACCCAAGCGAAAAGGACAAGCAGGAATCAAAGGAGGCGGAACTCAGTGTTTCAGTGTCTCCACTGGCTATACCGATACTCGCAGGTCCCGGCACTATCACCACTGCGATGAATTTCTCAGTGGGTGGTTTTGGCAATATGGCAGTGACTATTGCGGTGTTCGCTCTTCTTTGTGCAATAACATACCTGTGCTTTATCTTCGGTGAGAAGTTTGTGGCCTTCATCGGTGCCAGCGCATTGGGAGCAATTACTCGTATGATGGGTTTGATTCTTGCGGTAATTGGGACGCAGATGGTAATTGATGGACTGCATAGTGCCTTTGAGCTTACCAGCTCATTGACGAAATGAACCTGCAATAAGAGGTGAAACTATTTGCAGGAAAACCTGCCAAGCTTATCAAACATGAGGGAATCGTTATGAAACCTACAAAATCTACTTCCTGGTTTACTCGCTTTGCAAAAGCGACAGCGCGGAAAACCGGACAGCCTATTGCCTTTATGATTGCTGTATCGGTAATCATAATCTGGATACTTACCGGTCCGATCTTCAAATTCGGTGATACCTGGCAACTGGTTATTAATACCGGCACTACTATTGTCACCTTTCTTATGGTGTTTCTGATACAAAATACACAGAACAGAGACTCTCTGGCTTTACAGGTAAAATTGGACGAATTGATTCGCGTAATGGAAGGAGCACATAATGCTCTCTTGGATCTGGAAGAATTAGACGAGAAAGAACTTGATAAAATTCGAATCACTTATGAGGATCTGGCAAAACAAGCAAGAGAGGATTTGGGGAAAGATACGGATGATACCGGAGTACCACAAATTATCCAATCATGAACAGACGACAAAATACCTATCAATTGACAATTTGTATTCTCAGTTTCCTGTTGCAGGTAGGTCGTGGGTTTTACACCAATAAAGGACTCCTGCTTGCCGGTGCCGTCGCCTATTATACCTTGTTGTCGATCGTGCCACTGTCCATACTCGCCCTGATTGTGCTAACGCAATTCATAGAAGAACAGCAGTTGATTCTCACCTTGTCGACCTACCTGAACATGGCGGTTCCCGGCTATGCGGCAACGTTGACCGATCAGGCGCAAACATTCCTTGAAAATCGCAAGGTTGTCGGAATTATCGGCTTTCTTGTTATGTTGTTTTTCAGCTCTGTTGCCTTTTCGATGCTTGAGAACGCCATGTCGGTGATCTTTTTTCAGCATGGCAGGATTATTCGGCGGAAGTTCTTCATCTCGGCAATTATTCCCTATGCCTATATCTTTGTGATGGGGTTCGGTATTGTGCTGGTGTCGTTTATTGTGGGTGCAATTACGAACCTGGAAAGCAGACATCCGACAATTCTCGGTTGGAGTTTAAATCTTGGCGGCGCAACCGGAGTGGCACTGTCTCTTTTGGGGATAATCGGCGAGGTGTTGATACTTACCTCTATCTATCTGGTGATGCCCGTGGTGCGAGTCAGGTTTCGTCACGCGCTCATCGGAGGACTGACCGCCACGGTTTTATGGGAGATCACCCGTCGGGTGCTGATCTGGTATTACGCGACCGTATCCATGGTTAATATCATCTACGGTTCCATTGCCATGACCGTGGTGGCTCTTATAAGCATTGAGTTTGTCGCCGTGATCCTGCTGCTTGGTGCCCAGGTCATTGTCGAACTGGAGCGTAAATCCGGCACATTGACCGGCGAAAAAAAAATGGGCATTGAGACATGATGTTTCCGAGCAAAGAGACCCGGAAGGCATGATGACCTCTTCTCATAAAGTTATCTACGCAGCTCTGGCCGGGAATTGCCTGATAGCAATATCCAAAGTCATTGCAGCTGTCATGACCGGAAGTTCGGCCATGTTGTCGGAAGCGGTCCATTCGGTCGCCGACACGGGCAACGAAATTCTCCTGCTGTATGGATTGCGGCGGGCTAAAATGCCTGCCGACAACCAATTCCCTTTCGGCCATGGCAAGGAGATTTATTTCTGGAGCTTTGTTGTGGCCATGGTCCTCTTTGCAGGTGGTGCGGGACTTTCAATGTACAAGGGAATTGATCATCTCATCTCTCCGATGCCGGTGAAAAATTCTTTCGTCAGCTACGGTGTTATCGGTCTGGCCATAGTTTTCGAAGGAATCAGCTGGTATATCGCGTTGATAGAGTTCGGCAAATCAAAAGGTGAGTGGAGTTATATCCGGGCTATTCATAGAGGGAAGGACCCATCAATTTTTATTGTGCTGATGGAGGATTCCGCTGCAATCATCGGTCTTGTCGTCGCATTTCTGGGGATCCTTGTCAGTGATCTTACCGGGAATTCTGTTTATGATGCTGCCGCAGCCGTCATTATCGGGTTGATACTGGCGGGAACAGCCCTTTTACTTGCCTCCGAGACAAAAAGTCTCTTGATCGGAGAGAGCGCCAACAAAGAGGTCGTTCAAGGGATACGGGAAATCGCCTGTTCCTATAAAGAAATCAAACAGGTCAACGAAGTATTGACCATGCATATGGGGCCTGACTTTATTCTCGTCAATATCAGCGTCGATTTCGTCGATCCGATCTTTGCCACAGCAGTTGAAGTAACCGTAGCAGGTTTGGACAAAGCAATCAAACAAGCTTATCCGCACGTCCAGCGCATATTTATCGAAATAGAGACATGGCAGGCAAAAGAAAAGTAGCTGGATGCAGTGTATCGCCGCGATTCCCGGCAGTGAGTTAGAAAAAGTCATGTCTGTCGTTATTTTCAAACCGCCCTGAAGATCTGCCACGCAAACCACCAAAAAACAGGAAGTGGTCAAATATAACCACTTGGGCAAATATGACCCGATTCTATGGTCGTCAGCGACCTTCCTCCATATCAATTTTCAGTATTTTCTTCATAAATAGCAAAACGATAGATCACATGATCAAAGTGCCTGGAGCCTGGCACAATGATTGCTGAATAAAGGAGTGAGTATAGCTCTGTACCCTTCCCGTCGGGCACCGCACTACGGTACTCCTTGCCACAGTACATGAGCAAGAAGAGAGATGTAAAGAAGACTCCCACCAATGCATAAGCAACAGAAAATGCATTGAAACATAATCCACTTGGATAAGGTCCCGGAAATCGAACCGGACCTGGCGGAATGGGACTATGACGATTACGAAGGAAAGCGGTCTGTGGATATTTGCAAGGAACGACCGGACTGGAATGTTTTTCAGGACGGTTGTCCGCACGGCCAATTCGGTAGTGTCCTGGCTGCAAGATGGATCGGATTGCCATTGGTCGAAGCGCGGCATTTTCCGCTCGGCACAGCTTCACTCAGCATTTTCAGTTTCAACCCCGACCATTCCGATGTACCGGTCATCGATTTGTGGAATGCAGCCTCTCACAATATATTCACCAAAGTGTCTTCTTCTCCCACTGGCTATGTTGACGCGGAGCACTCGAGCTTTTGAACAATGGGAAAACGAGGTCGGGGAAATCATGTAACCGTAAACTAAAAAAGGAGTCCAAAATGCCCATTCAAGTCAATGAAGAAAACGGCGGCCAGAGGCTTATCATTCATGTCAGCGGCAAGCTGGAAAAAGCGGATTACGAGCACCTTGTTCCCGAGTTCGAACGACTCATCCGGCAGCATGGGAAATTGCGCGTATTGTTCGATATGAGCGACTTTCACGGCTGGGAGGCCAGTGCGGCGTGGGAAGACTTCAAATTCGGCGTGAAACACTTCGGCGACATCGAGCGGCTCGCGATGGTCGGAGAAGAGCGGTGGCAGCACGGTATGGCGATATTCTGCAAGCCTTTCACGAAAGCGACTGTTCGATATTTTGATCACGCCGATGGTGATGAGGCTCGGAAGTGGTTGGGTGAAGTATGAACGGGTTTCTGCCGCTACCGATATGAAGAAACACACCCAGCCAAGTTACAACATGTAAACGACAATAAAGACTACCGGGTGGCAGGTTGATCGCAGCGCAAACAGGGGAGCCTTATGATGATAAATTATGGCAACGGATGGATGAGTGGTGGGTTTGGCGGAGGGATGTGGCTATGGACGGTAATCGGGGTATTGGTGGTGGTCCTGCTGGTCGTCCTGATCACCAAGGTGTCCATGAAATAACGACCCGCCTGTGAAGTAAATAGACTGACCGTTTTTCTTTTGCAATGGTGAAAAATGACAGGAGTACCCCCCATGATGGAACATACTACCACGACTAAACCTGAATCCGAGACACAATCGAAGCCGGACGCAAAGGACGATCTGAAATCCCTGCCCCTGCCTGAAGTGGAGAAAAAATTAGACACCTCGCCGGACGGCCTTAGTCAAGCCGAGGCTGAAAAAAGGTTAAGCCAATACGGGCCGAACGAGATCGAAGAAAAGAAGACCAATCTGTTGCTGAAGTTCCTGTCGTATTTTTGGGGACCCATTCCATGGATGATAGAGGTCGCGGTAATTCTCTCGGGCGTGGTCCGGCACTGGCCGGATTTTTTCATCATTCTCCTTTTATTGCTGGCCAACGCGGTGGTCGGCTTCTGGGAAGAACATGAGGCGGGCAATGCCATCGAGGCCCTGAAGGCCAAGCTGGCGATTAAGGCCCGGGTCAAACGGGATGGGAAGTGGGTCACCCCTCCAGCGCGCGAGCTGGTTCCGGGAGACGTGATTCGCCTGCGGCTGGGCGACATTGTGCCGGCTGATGCGCGCCTGCTGGACGGCGATGAAGTGGAAGTGGATCAGTCGGCGTTGACGGGAGAATCCCTGCCCGCAACGCGTAAATCCGGCGAGGCGGTGTTTTCAGGTTCGATCATTCGCCGGGGGGAAATCGGGGCGCTGGTTTATGCTACGGGCGTGAACACGTACTTCGGTAAGACGGCGCAACTGGTGCAGGAGGCGCACTCCGTCAGCCACTTTCAAAAAGCGGTTTTGAAGATCGGCAATTACCTGATCATCCTGGCGGTGGCACTGGTCGCGGTGATCATTGGTTTTGCGGTCTTTCGTGGCGACCAAATACTTACCACTCTGCAGTTTGCTTTAGTATTGACCGTGGCAGCGATTCCCGTGGCCATGCCGACAGTGTTGTCGGTGACAATGGCGGTGGGCGCACGACTGCTTGCCAGGAAAAAAGCGATTGTGAGTAAGTTGGTGGCAATCGAGGAGCTGGCAGGCGTGGATGTGCTCTGTTCGGACAAGACCGGCACCCTGACCCAAAACAAGTTGACGCTGGGCGATCCGTTTTGCCTGGGCAATGTCGCAGCCGAGGACCTTATCTTAAGCGGTGCACTGGCCTCACGTACCGAAAACAACGACACCATTGATCTGGCCGTACTGGGTGGTCTCAAAGACAAAGATGCGTTAAATGATTTTGAAGTGATTCATTTCCAGCCTTTCGATCCGGTGCATAAGCGCACCGAGGCCACCGTCAAGACCAAGGACGGCAAGGAGTTCAAGGTGACGAAGGGTGCGCCACAGGTGATCCTGGAGTTATCGGCCAAGACAGGGCAAATAAAGTCCGAGGTTGAAAAGGCGGTAGGTGATTTCGCGGGGCGTGGCTTCCGTTCATTGGGCGTGGCGCGGGCCGAGGGAGATGGCGCGTGGCAATTTCTGGGCGTGCTGCCCCTGTTCGATCCGCCGCGCGAAGATGCCAAGGCCACCATCGCCACCGCGCTTTCGATGGGCGTGAAGATCAAGATGGTGACTGGCGATGCCCTGGCAATCGCCCAGGAGACCGCCAAGAAATTAAATATGGGCGCAGACATTCTCGATGCCTCCGGCCTGGGAGATGTCAAGCATGATGAGACTGCCGAGGTTGCGGAGTCCATCGAAAAAGCTGATGGTTTTGCCCAGGTGTTCCCTGAACACAAGTTTCACATTGTCGATGTTTTGCAAAAGCGGGGCCATATCGTTGGCATGACCGGTGATGGGGTGAACGATGCCCCCGCGCTGAAGAAGGCCGACTGCGGCATCGCCGTCTCCGACGCGACGGACGCCGCGCGCGCGGCAGCGGACATCGTGCTGATGACACCCGGCCTGTCGGTGATCATCGACGCGATCAAGGAGAGCCGCCGTATATTTCAACGGATGAACAGCTACGCGATCTATCGCATCACCGAGACACTGCGTGTGCTCTTGTTCATGACGCTGTCAATCCTGGTCTTTAACTTTTATCCGGTGACCGCGGTGATGATCGTGATGCTGGCCTTGCTTAACGATGGCGCCATCCTGTCCATTGCCTACGACAATGTACATTACAAGGACCAGCCCGAGTCCTGGAACATGCGGATGGTGTTGGGAATCTCCACCGTGCTGGGTGTCATCGGGGTCGTCTCCGCATTCGGCCTGTTTTATCTCGGTGAACGCGTCTTTCATCTCGACCGTGCGCACATCCAGACGCTGATGTATTTGAAACTTTCCGTGGCCGGACACCTAACAATCTTCCTCACCCGCACCCGCGGCCCGTTCTGGTCTATCCGCCCCGCGCGGATTTTATGGTTGGCTGTGGTCGGCACGCAGATCATCGCCACTTTGATTGCGGTTTACGGGCTGTTCATGACACCGCTGGGTTGGGGTTGGGCCGGGTTCGTTTGGGGCTATGCGCTGGTTTGGTTCCTAGTTAATGACCGCTTGAAACTGCTGGCGTATCGGATTTTTGATCCAGCCAAGGCAGACTTAACGCCCGAGACCAAAACCGATGTACCGACCGATTTGACTCCACAGATTGCCAAACGAGCCTATGAACTTTACGAGGAGCGAAGTCACCAAAGCGATCCGGCAGTTCAGGACTGGGAACAGGCGGAACGGGAAATCCGAAAAAACACTGCCCAGGCCAAACCGAAGGCCTGAGTCAAAGGCCAAATCTCAAGGAAGTACGTGATCATGAACAGGGAAAATTAAGAACGAGAATTCACCTATCACCTAACATTCGATACTCTTCAATGGAGCAATGCAATGATGGAAATCCTACATAAGCTATTAACCGCACAGCCTTTGCTTGCGCTATTTTTTACGATTGCGCTTGGCTATTTCGTCGGGAAAATAAAAATCGGCAGTTTCGTTTTGGGCGGTATTGCCGGCACCCTGCTGGTCGGCGTCATCGTCGGGCAGCTTGGCATCAACATTGATAGCGGTATTAAGGCCGTGTTTTTCGCGTTGTTCATTTACGCAGTCGGATTTCAGGGTGGACCACAATTTTTTCACGCGCTCAACCGTCATTCGCTGAATCAACTGGTGTCTTCTTTTGTCATGTGTTTCACAGGGTTGCTCTGTGTTCTCTTGGCTGCGTGGATGTTTGGTCTGGATCGCGGTTTGGCGGCAGGCCTTGCCGCCGGCGGCCTGACCCAATCGGCGATTCTCGGCACCGCCGGGGAGGCCATCTCCAGGCTCGGTTTGTCGCCGGAATTGATTAAGGCCATGCAGACCAATGTCGCGGTTGGTTATGCCGTTTGCTACATCTTTGGTTCACTCGGACCAATCATTATGGTCAGTTGGTTCCTGCCAATGATCATGAAATGGAACATCCGTGACGAAGCTGTAAAACTTGCGACCGTCATGTCCGGCGGCCATGCTCAACTCGAACCTGGTCAATTCAATGCGATACGGACCATCGATACGCGTAACTACGAAATTGCCACAGATAGCACGGTCGTAGGCAAAACAGCCTTGATGATAGATAAAGAACTTTCCAACGCCGCCGTCGAGGCTATTTTCCGCGACGGCAAGACGCTCGAATTGGCCGACACGACGATCATCAAAGTTGGAGACATCGTTGCGATTACCGGTACGATCGAAGTCATGGAGACAATCTCCGGATTTTTCGGCAAGGAAGTCACCGCCCCTCAGGGTCTATTACTGGTACAGGAAAATCGCGAAATCATTCTGACCAACCGCGCCCTGAGCGGTCGCGAAGTCGGTGAAATCCACGATCACGCCAATGTGGAAACGCGCCATGGCGTCTTTCTAGCGGCCGTCAAGCGCATGGGACGGGATCTTCCGCTGCTGAACAAGCTTCAGGTAAAAAGCGGCGACGAATTGCACTTCATCGGTAGTCCGGTCGACCTCGATCGCGTGCAATCGAAAATTGGTTACAAGATCACGGCAGCGCAGGTCACCGACTTCATTTTCTTCGGGATCGGCATGCTCATCGGCATGCTCGTCGGAATGATCGAGTTTAAGATTTTTGGCATCCCGATCTCGGTCGGCAGCGGTGGCGGCTGTCTCTTGTCCGGCTTGATGTTCGGCTGGTTGCGTAGCGTCCATCCGAGATTCGCGGCCCTGCCGCTTGGCGCGTCTTCTTTCCTGCGTGACTTCGGATTGGCCGTTTTCGTCGGGATTGTCGGCATTATGGCTGGTCCGCCGGCTTTGGTCGCCATTCAGCAACACGGCATCACCTTATTGTTGCTCGGTTTTGGAGTGACCCTGATTCCACAGATCATCACCTTCTTCTTCTCCTACTATGTCCTGCGTATCCAGAACCCGATCGAGGCCCTGGCCTGCGTCGCCGGTGGCCGCAGTGCGAACCCCGCGCTCGCCGCATTGCTTGCCAAGACCGGCAATGCCACGCCGGTCGTAGCATTCACCGTCACCTATGCAGTCGCCAATGTCTTCCTAACGATTTGGGGGCCGGTAATTGTCGGCATCATCACCAAAAACGCCGTCCTTTAAATGGAGAACCTGTTATGAACAAACAAGATTTTACTGAATTTGCCAAGCTAAGCCCGTTTGAACTCAAAGACAAACTGATCGAGATTGCCACATCGGACAACCAGCGTCTGATGCTGAACGCCGGCCGCGGCAACCCCAATTTCCTGGCGACATTACCGCGCTGGGCTTTTTTAAGCCTCGGCGATTTCGCCATGCGCGAATCGGAACGGTCATATTCTTACCTCGACAGCGGCTTCGGCGGACTGCCGGAGCACGAGGGCATCGTGCAAAGATTCGATGCCTACGCCAACCATCACAGACCAGCCGACGGCGTTCGTTTCCTGCGCTCGGCAATTTCCTACGTCAAGGATCAACTAGGTCTTGACCAGGATGCGTTTCTCTTTGAGATGGTCAACGCATTCCTAGGCTGCACCTACCCGACCCCTCCGCGCATGCTCTTACATACGGAAGAAATCGTGAAAGCGTATCTCGCCCAGGAAATGTTCGGAGCAGTGCCGCCGAATGGCAGTTTCTCCGTTTTTGCCACCGAGGGCGGTACCGCGGCGATGACGTATATCTTTCAAAGTTTGCGCCAAAACAAGCTGATCCGATTGGGCGACAAGATCGCTATCGCCACACCAATTTTTTCGCCCTACCTGGAAATTCCGGTTCTCAATGACTACCAGCTGGAAATTGTCGATATCCGCATGGATCAAAATGATGACTGGCAGTTGCCGGAAGCCGAAATCGCCAAACTGCTGGACCCGTCGGTCAAACTTTTCTGTATCGTCAACCCGAGCAACCCGCCATCGACGAAACTGTCGGATGCCGTCATCGACCAGCTTGCGACACTGGTCACCAAGCAGCGCCCTGATCTGCTGATCGTCACCGACGATGTCTACGGCACTTTCGCCGATGACTTCGTTTCAATATTTGCCAAATGTCCGCGCAACACGCTTTGCGTCTATTCGTTTTCAAAATACTTCGGTGCGACCGGCTGGCGTCTCGGCGTTATCGCCTTGCACGACGATAACGTTTTCGAGACCGCGATTGCCGCGTTGCCGCACGACGAGAAGCTTCTTCTCGACAAACGCTATGCGTCCTTGACTACCGAGCCACGAACCGTACCCTTCATCGATCGCCTGGTTGCCGATAGTCGAGCTGTCGCCTTGAACCATACTGCCGGCTTGTCGGTTCCGCAGCAATTGCAGATGGCCTTGTTCGCGCTCAACGGATTGATGGATCGTGAACATCGTTACAAAAACGCCGCAAAACACCTCATACGGCAAAGATATCAGACTCTCTACGGGCATATGGGCATCAAGGCCGTGCACCAGGAAAACGACGTAAATTACTATTCCCTGATTGACCTGCAGGAGATCGGTGGCTCACTTTATGGACCGGAATTCAAGGCATGGTTCGTCAAGAGCGACCTGGGCATCGGCTTTCTGTTCCGCCTTGCGCAGGAGACAGGTGTCGTCTTGTTGCCGGGTAATGGATTCGAGGTTGTCGATACGTCAGCCCGTGTTTCGCTCGCTAACCTCACTGATATTGAATACGCTGCGATCGGAAAATTTACGCGGCAAGTGCTCGACGAATACAATCAGGATTTCTTAAAAAACATGGTCAAGAAATAGGCAGTTTTCAACCGTCGCGCACTGAGTTACTGCACATTCTATTAGAATCCGTCTATAAGGTATCAACGACTGTCTTTGGGTGCTTTCTCAAACGACGGCTTTCAAAGATGTGGACCCAAAGTTCGATGACTGGCGGAAAGAAAGAAAAAAAGGAAAATCCCAAAGAATAAGCCGGATTTAAGAACAAGAATTGCAAGATTGCGAACAATTACATGAACGTAAACCAAAAAGAGAGAGCGTGAAACCAAATTAAAATTGTTGTCATAGGTGGCTCTGCTGCAGGTGCCAAGGCGGCCGCCAAGGCCAGGAGACTTTATGAATTTGCTGAGATTACCTCGCGGGTATGAGGCGGCAATCATCCTCCGTGCCCACAGCTACAACAATGTCCATGTATGGATGTCGGAATTATGGCTTGGCCGTATCCGCGTAAAAATTGAAGAAAAGGCTGATCAGTAGCGGCAAATCACTCATTCTGAATTCCGTATCCTGATTCATTGTGGAGAACAAAGTGAATACTACTGCGGAAGAAGTCTCAGGGGAAAAACTGGCGACCATCTCGCTTGCAGCCCTGGGTATTGTATTTGGAGATATCGGAACCAGCCCTCTCTACGCCCTCCGGGAATGTTTTCACGGTGAATACGGTATCGCGGCCGAAACCGGAAATGTACTCGGGGTCTTATCCCTCATTTTCTGGGCTTTGCTTTTGATCGTCTCGCTCAAATATCTCACCTTTATCCTCCGGGCCGACAACGACGGCGAAGGCGGCGTTCTCGCCCTGACGGCCCTGGTCAAATCGAAAAAGGTCGAGATGGGCAAGATCAAGGGGGTACTTGTCGCCCTTGGCCTCTTTGCCGCCTGCCTGCTTTACGGCGACGGCATGATCACTCCAGCCATTTCAGTGCTGAGTGCGGTGGAAGGGTTAGAGCACATCACTCCGCTGTTTGATCCTTACATCATTCCTATCACCCTTGTCATCTTGACCGGCCTGTTTCTTCTGCAGAAGCGCGGCACCGCCAGGGTAGGGGCCTTGTTCGGGCCGATCATTTTTATCTGGTTCTGTGCGTTGGCCGGGCTGGGGCTGATCCAGATCATCCGGAACCCGCAGGTGCTCAGTGCCGTTTTCCCCTGGCACGGTATCGCCTTCCTCATCAACAACCGGATGCACGGTTTTATTGTGCTTGGCGCTGTATTTCTAGTGGTCACCGGCGGCGAGGCAATCTATGCCGACATGGGTCATTTCGGCCGGCGACCGATCCGGCTGACCTGGTTTGTCGTCGCATTTCCGGCCTTGGTCCTCAATTACTTCGGCCAGGGAGCCCTGCTGTTGACGCATCCGGAGGCCACGAACCATCCGTTCTACGCCATGGTGCCGCACTGGGCCATTATCCCCATGGTTATCCTGGCCACTCTGGCCACCATTATTGCCTCCCAGGCTGTGATCACCGGAGCTTTCTCCCTGACCAGCCAGGCGATTCATTTGGGCTATCTGCCGCGCTTGCCGGTTACCCATACCTCCATTGCCAGTATCGGCCAGATCTACGTGGGACCGGTCAACTGGCTGCTGATGGTCTGCACCATCGGACTGGTCATCGGCTTCCAATCGTCGAGCAAACTGGCCGCCGCTTACGGCGTGGCGGTCACCGCCACCATGCTGGTCACCACTGCCCTCTTTTTTTGTGGTTGCCCGCAAGCGCTGGGGCTGGAGCCTGCCGGCAGCCGGTTCGCTCACTGCCCTTTTCCTGGTGGTGGATTTTGCTTTTTTCGGCGCGAACATGACGAAAATTTTTCATGGAGCCTGGTTCCCTCTGGTCATCGCCGGCCTTATTTATGCCGTGATGACGACCTGGAAACGGGGACGCAAAATTCTGGCCAATAAAATGAAGGGATTAACCTCGGATCTAGGGAAATTCCTGACAACGGTGGCAGGTGATCCGCCCCAGAGAATCAACGGCCAGGCCTTCTTTCTGGCCCGGAGTGCTAATCTGGTGCCGGCGGCAATGGTTCAGAACTTGCGGCACAACAAGATTCTCCATTCCGAGGTGTATTTTCTCAATATCTGCAATGAAGAAACCCCCAAGGTACCGAATCTGGAGAAAATCAAGGTGGAAAAGCTGGGCTCGGGTATCTACAGCATCATCGCCCGTTTCGGTTTTATGGAGGAACCAAAAATTGCCGTCATCTTCGCCTTATGTCAAGGACAGGGAATACATATCGATATGAAAGATGCCAGCTTTTTCCTCGGTCGCGAAAAACTCGCCATCGGCGCCAAACGCGGCATGAGCAAATGGCGCGCGCATCTCTTCCTTATTCTCTCGCGCAATGCTATGGATGCCGCCAGTTTTTTTGATATCCCCACCAATCAGGTCATTGAAGTCGGTACTCAGCTTGAGCTTTAGGGGGTAAGTCTGAAGGAGGTGGAAAAACTTGACACCTCGAGAGTTGGATAAGGGTTGACAAGAAAAGGGGTGCCCCATGGTAGATAAAAGATGACGAAAGGGCTGGTTGACCAATCCCTGATACAACAGGCACGAATTACTGTATCTTTAAGACATCTTGCTGACCAGGAACTGAGATAAACTGGCCGCAAAACGATTCCTGGTTAAAGGAATCTACAACAATAGAGTTACAGAGAAGATCACCATCGCCGGAAGTGCGGCTAACAAGTCAGCTCTCGAAGAATAGAGTAATGAGAACAGCACATCCATTGAAATCCGCCAAGTGAAGTATCTCAACAACATAGTTGAGCAGGATCACCGAAGTGTAAAGCGAATAACCAATTATGAGAAATTGCTTGTGGATATCGACTCTCAGTTGTTGCGTCTTGAATCAGAACAAACAGATGAGTCCACCGCAGAACCTTAAAATGGTGGCATATGACCATCGGTTACATCTGATATCTTTAACTTGGGTTCAATCACCGCACTGCAAGCATTTTCAGAACTGAATATCCGTGGATATCGAGATGATGGACAATATAAAACAAAAGGGGGTAGAGTAAGTTTTAAATATTGCACGGTTTAGTTACCCTGTTGTGCCTATTTATTGTAACCAAGTCGACGTCAATCAACCCATATTGCCTCAACAATCAAGCTTGATTTCGCTGATGGCGTGCAGCTGGGCGGCTCTTCATCAACAAAGCAACCAGACCGGCCACCACCGGCAGCAGAAAAATCACAAACACTGCCGACGAAAGGCCCCAAATATCAGCAATCCAGCCAATAGAAATCACTGCCAGCCCGCCGATCCCGCCAGCCAACCCCATGCTCAGTCCCGCCGCCAGTGCTTTGTTGTCGGGAATGGCTTCCTGCGTGGCAATCACAGTTACCGAAAAGCTGGATAACAGGGTCGCTCCGGCCAGCGCCAGAAAAATAATGCTAACAATTCCTTCTGTGTAGAAAAAAATAAAGAATAATGGTGTTGATAGGACCAGCGATCCGACAATCAAACGTTTTCGACCGTAATAATCGGAGATAAATCCGCCCATCAAACCGCCGACAGCCCCAGTAAACAGCATAAGGGTCAGCAACCGGCTCGCTGCAATATTGGATATGTTTTGAGACTGAAAATATAGTGGCAACATGGTCAACATCCCTGTGTATGACAAGGAACGAATGGCAATCACGCTGATGATGGCGGAAAGTTCCCGTCGCGCCGATTTTACCGAGACCCAAACTGCGGCAAGATCCGGGGATGCCCCTGTTAATAGAGCATTACGCGGCGAAAAGAAATAGAGCAAAAATGCGACAATAATTCCGGGGATGACGGTAATGAGAGTTGCCTTCAACCCATAAGCTTGAAAGAGTGGCACCAGCAGAAGCGGTCCCAATGCAAAGCCGATATTGCCGAACCCCACGAAAGCTGACAGCAGAACAGCTTTGTAATCTCCGCTCAATACATTGACCATGGTTGACGCCTGCGGATGAAACGCAGCCGTGCCAAGTCCGGCCAAAGCCGCCAAAAGCACGATCGTCCAGTAGTTCTCAACAATTCCGGTTAAGCTGAGCATGACTGCCATCCACAAAGTCCCCACATACAAGAGCCAACGCTTGCTTTGCCGGTCCAGAAAATAACCAAAAAACGGCTGGGCAAACGAAGATGTGATACTGAAGGTCGAGACCAGGATCGCGGCTCTGGTAGCTGTAAATCCCTGATGCAATACAACCAAAAATGGCAGCAATTGGGGAAGATAATTGCTATAGAGATCATTAAGCATATGGGCTAAGGAAATGACGCCTAGTTTCGAATACTGAATTCCTTGTGCTTTTTGCATGACAGACTCCTCTCGAGAATCAATTCTTTATCACTACAATCCAAGATCGCCGGAGTCAGCCACTTTTCTATAGTGAGCGATAAAATAGTTGAAATTTTCTTGTCTTTGCCAAATGTCTTCTGCAAATTCAGCAAGATCTTCTTTACCCGCCGAAGTAATCGCATACTACTTTCTGGGCGCCCCGGCGTCCGGAGTCTCCCAAATGGAAACCACCATGCCATGCTTCTTCATTTCCTGCAACCTGCGGTAAATGATGCCATTCATCGATTTTTAAAAACACGAATTGCTTCCAATCTCATCATGTTTTACTCTGTTAATATAGTGTAGAAAATTGAAATAAGGGTGAACTCGGAATGATCAATATTCCTTCAGCTTATAGCCCCCAGATTGATAAACGGTTTTCTGCAGCAAATGATAATCCATCAGGAGCTGCTGCCCCAGGGGACTTTCAACCAATCGGGAATGCCGGTCAGCAACAAGATACTGTCACTCTCTCCGGCAAAGGAAGAGATTTGTCTGCTCAAAATTCGACCAATGTAAACAAAACAAAAGGGGAACCTTCGACCGATCTCCAGACAAAGGCAACTCAGAAAGATCAAGCCCAGAAATCGACGGACCTTGCGCTGATCCAACAGCTAAAAAAACGAGACAACGATGTTAGAAACCATGAACAAGCCCATCTTGCTGTTGCCGGGCGATATGCAACAGGAGGTGCTTCCTATACCTACCAGACAGGGCCTGATGGCGTAAGATATGCGATAGGCGGAGAGGTACCGATTAGTATTTCGGCAGAAAGTACACCTGATGCCACCATCCAAAAAATGGAAGCCGTACGGAGGGCTGCTCTGGCACCTGCTGATCCTTCTCCAGCTGACTTACAAATTGCTGCCGAAGCATCAGCCTTAGAAATCCAGGCCATGCAAGAAGAACAGGTTATCCAACGAGAAAAAGCAAATCCACCAGCGTCCTCTCCAGGCTCGGGGACATCTCCAAATAGCAATACCCAGAGCAAATTTGCTACCAGTCTTTCCTTTGCATCTACCACCATTGCAGCAACTTCAGGCCAAATATCTCCTGACAATAACAGGCAAAGGATAATACAAACATATCAAGCCATGATAGCAATAACCTAAAGCTATTACCCCACTTTTACCTTTTCGTCTTTTTTACTCCTTATTGCTTGACTCCGGCATTAATCTTCCTTTTTCTCCAATTCCAAATTGTGGCTTATGTCTATACAGCCGATGACACTCTGAGCAGCAGGACAAAGCTGAATATAATTATTGAAACATTCAAGTGCTGCGTCACGCTGTTCATCTGGGAGTTTGAGCAGATCGTGCATCTTTAAAAAATGGCAATTTCCATCCCACATAGAATGAGATACATAAGAAAGTAGCATCATATTTAAAATGGATTTGGTCAACATCTCTCAGTTTTTTGCTCGGCTCTTTTTTTGTGAGGAACGCCCCTGATGAATAATGATGTCGAAGCTCATATCTCTCCTCTCGATTTTGACAACCCACCAAGTTGTTTGTCCTAAATAATCAGAGGGATACTCAACTCTGGATCGTCAATTCAAACAATGCTTATTCCAGCCACTCGACCCTTAAAAACAAGCTGGAAGGGTGATTTCTAGCTACTCCATCTCAATATATTCGACCCCCTGAAATGGCTTCAAAAGGATATTTTGGAAGGTTCATGGGATGCTTTCCCACGAATCTTTAGCGATCACTATAACGCCTTAGTATCCACTTTATGCGCAACAATTAAACAACGCTTTACTGTATCGACTGCATAGCTTATAAGTGGCTCAATCTTGCTGCCGTCAATGTGCAACGCCTGAAACCTCCCGATATCCAGCCCAGCTTCCCCAGCCAACTGAAATGTTCGTTTCTCAATCGCTGGCGTTGGTGTTTCTTCGGCACCATCAAGAGTCACAACGCGATGGACGTAGCGAATTGCGCCATCTATAGGATCAAACAGAATACAGACTGCATCCGAGCGTACGCTCGCCTTACCTGTGGATGTGAATTTCATCCTCAACCCTCCTTATTGCCAATGATCCAAACGTACGGATACAAAAGCATGCTGATTGCTTGCGGCAAAGGTACCGATAGAAATTGAGCTCATGAAGTCAAATACCGCCGGCGGCCAGGACAAGGGTTGGGTTGCCCCAAAGTCATGCACCTCATCAGCACCAGAATTGAGTCGTTTGCGATATTGCCTGATACCGGTAATGGCAGCGCCACCTGAGCCAATGCCGTGCAAAGTGACTTGAGCACCCACCCAATCAGGAGGGAAATTTATTTCGATAGAATTCAGAGTTCCGGGACCGATGTGAAACCAAGCCCAGTCAATTTGAGTTATAGCCATTTATTTGATCCTCCTGGTGAGTACACAATCCTATGGTGCACCCTGAAGCATCATGGCATTTATCTGATATTTCCGGCTAAGATAAGATCCAGGGTGTTTCGATTTAGTTTAAGCATCCATATCGTTACCAGCAAGTTGTTTGCCCAAGTCAACGAATGCGATATCCTCCCTTGCTTCAACGATGATTTCGTCATGGAGGATGTGAACGATCTGAGAATCCAAATCAATCAGTGCCGACTTAAACCCATCTGCTGCTGATCCCTGTATTGGATGATTGCATATGGAATCATCCGCTGTCATCTTCTGAAATTTTCCTAGACCTTCCCAATCTTGTTCAAATGTTCCCTTTTCCTTTCTCACAATCTTATCAAGTGTAAATCCTCAACTAGAAAGACAAGGACCGGAACTTACAAAAAAAATCAATTGTAATTACAAATAGCAGATGGTAACGATACACACACCAATAATCAAACAGGATGTCATTGCCACTCCGTAGCAGCGAAGAATTATTATTGGGGCAGATAATCTATCATATGAAGCACATCATCTTAAGATGCAAATGGCAATGGTTATGATTTTCTGGAAAGATCTTGACTTTGAGGAAGCAAATTTGAGGCATTGATGAAGACAAATCGATCAAGGATCGATGATATCTAGCTTCTAGATATCACCACCAAAATACAGGTTAACCAGTTAGAAACAGCCCTGGCTTGGCAATTTTGACTTGTCAAAGCAGAGTGAAATATGGTGATAGCTGGAAAACTAGACAATAACTTGTTAAGGATGAAATGACTACAATGAAGCAATATGAAGTGTTCTTGCAACCCTTTTCTGAAGAAATAACAGATGATTTGTTAGTCGAATTTACCTGCTCAAAATGTAAAGAGAAGGTTGTTTCGACTCCGAAAGTTCAAGCTGCTTTAAGCTCAGGCGGAATAGGACATAAATGCCATAATTGTGAAAGCTACTTAGCACTAATCCGCTGTCCTTCTTGTAAAGCTAACCTGACCGTTGATGATGAAGAATGGGAAGAATTGGCTGGTCCAAAAGGCTCACAATGTCCTACTTGTGGAGTTTCTCTTTATAGGGTGAAGTGGGCAACTGGTGCCACAATGGCCTCGTCAGGTATTCTATGTCCCGGATTGAATAATTGGTCATCAACAGAAATTGAAAGTTCATATTTAGCTAACGTCAGGCGAAAATTACATAAAAATAACAAGAACCTTTTTTCTGTTTTGCATCATTCAGTTGGTACACGAATGATATCATCTAGAGAATCTGTTGAGTACCTTTTGTCAAATAAATGGTACTCACCCTTGGTAATGTCAAATACCTCCTCACCCATCAAAGATAGTTGTAAGTATAAATCTCCTTTCGATCATGACTTTCATAACAATTTATTTTCATTTGTAAACAACTTAAGGTCAGCATTAGATATGCTTTCACAAGAAATTTGTTTTCATCTTTCTCCAACAAAACCAGAAGAAGAGATTGAGCTATTCTGTGTTCACAAATATCTTAATGATAATCAAACAATAATAAAGCAATTAATTACAACTCTCATCAATGATGAGTCTTTTGTATACCTGAATAAGTTAAGAAATCTAATGCAGCATCGTAGATTACCTCTAATGGTTACCACTGGTTCCTACAATACAGATCAACTAGACACGATAAAACCACAAAATATTCACTCCTTAGCCCTTATAACACTTCCCAAAAATCTTGACTATTTTGATGACAATCAATTGAATAATAACTTTTCAATTCCATTAATGAATACAATAGAAAAACTATATCAAAAAATTTCCCACTTTATGTTGGAAATTTATAAAAGTATTAATCCTTAACCAACTGTTTGTAAGGACGCGCAAACAGTCGCGCGCCCCACAACAGCATGTTAGCAACAGAGAAAAATTCTTACTCATGATCTATTGTGATTATCAACAAAAAAAATGGATTGAATGTGCTCTTAAATATTTGCCCGATGAAATCTACAATCAAATAGAAGATAATATTGCTTTCACAATACTTAAAAGCGATGGATTTAGATTAGGAAAAAAAGTAAAAAATCATAAAGAAGTAATAGTGCTATCTCCTTGGATATTCCCAAGTTCATATGTGACTGAAAATCATACTCAGATAAGATACCTTATATTTTGTATCCTTCATGAAGTTGCTCATGCAATTTGTAATCATCATCCACCAGATGAGATCTCATCGGAAGAAAACAATAAACAAGAAAAAGAAGCAACTACCTTTGCATATGAATGGTACAACAGATATGTCAAAGAATATAATGCAGACGATTTAAAGGAATTAACAGAAAAAGAAATTCTAAAGCATCAAGAAAAAAATCAAAATCGACTAAAGAAATTTCTTGAATATTAATTCAAAAAATATTGCTAACAAGACACCCCGCAAACGGCGCGGGTCAGGTGAGCCGAAGCGTTAGTGCGCCAAGCGCAGCTTGGTGCTTCTTATAGGGTGCCCTGCTTAAGTTCCTGGGCAGGAAGTCCCCATCGGGCAAAGTCTAACCAACAGCCCGTACCGAGTCTTGCGCGACTTGCGGAGCCGGAATATAGGTGAACAAGAGTTGTGAAGCGTAGACAGGGAACACTGCAGGCCGCAGGGGAGACGTACCTCCCCTAAGCAATTCAGCCTCGTAAATGGTATCAATGCAGTTGGCGACGGCTTTAACGTACCGGAAGCCAGCACAGAGGAATCGAATGGTGAGATTCCCGAGGGGCTGCCGGGGTCCAAGAGCGTGGCATGTAGTGAGAGAAGCATCAGGAACTTGGGAGACCCTTCCACCTCCACCGATTTACCGATTGGTGGTAGGACGGTTCAATCACAAAAAGGCTGTCCGACGGGTTAATAAAGCGAAGGGAGTCAGATCATCTCATAGTACTTTGAGACGGTAACGCCGATCACATGGGGAAGGGGATGACGGTATTGCGTAGCCCATAAAGGAAACTTGTACCGGATATGAAAGGCTGGATAATGCAAGCAAACCTCACTGAGGGGAATAGCAAAGAGAGCATTCAAATGTTCTTGTACGAAGCGAGCAATACTGAGGAGCCTTGTGCGAGAAAACCGCACGCAGGGATCTGAGAGGGGGCGGTCGGGAAACTGGCCGTCCTACCTCGATGGCAGAGAAATTATGAAGGAAAATGAGAACAGTTTTAATTGAAATTGGAAAAGGGAACTAATTCCAATAAACTTTTCAAGGGGGTGCCATGAGCTTATTAATCATGTTACATTTATGAATACCGCAATAGTGCTGGCAAAAGAAAAAGAGTTTGTAGTGATATTTCTTGATTTGGCCAATAGAGATGGATTCGTAGACCCCGAGGAATGGGCCAAAGAGGATCTCTTTGTAAATACTAAATGGAATTGCAAAGCGTTAGTAGAATTATTTAAAACGCTCAACAGGAATTGTCCTGGGCTTGTTGAGTTCAAAAAGCAGAAGGGGTTTATTGGAATGATAAAATTTCCGGCGATGAGGCTTAGTGAAATGGGTTTGAAGATGGCCGAAATGCTGAAGGATAATAAACAACTAAAAGAATAATTTATAAAAATCTATAGGATGCAACATGTTTAATTTTTTTAAGAAAAACTGTGATGTTCATATAGATCAAATGGATAAATGTCTAAAAAAGGCTTTCGAACTATATTGTAGAGCAGATTCTTACCTTTCAGGTAGTGGTTTTGGTGACGATATCACAAAAAACATGAGTGCTCAAGGTGCTATCGAAAAAGGCCAAAAGAAAATTAGAGAAGCTTATTGGAATTTTCAAGATGGTGTTAAATCTATTTCTAATGAAAGGGATAAGAATGGATTAAAAGCAGTCTTGTTTAGATATACTGGTTCGGTATATCTTCAGGCCATATCTATCATTAGTAATAACGTGATTATTGATACATGGCAAAAGGATCTGGATTTTTTAGAATCTGAGTGCAAAAAACTAATGGATTTTGGCGACAGTTAAGATGAATCTGCTCTCTCCATTTAAAGATTCGGTAACGGGAAAGAGGGGACGTTGTTTAATTGTTGAATCAGAGAGATGGGAACAGATTTAATTTCTGAAACTGAAGATTTAATACACAGAAATCCAACAAGATAATGCACCGAATAAACCGGTGATCATCAACGTTCATATGGAATTCCCCCTGTGGACAAATATGGTGCATAATGCCAAGTCTGTTCAAGACTAATCCAGTTTGGTTGATAATCATCCTCTTATTCATGGGATACGTGTTTATTCCCCGGACAGAAGCTTTCCAAACATGTCCGATTTATGATACTGACGGCTGGCTAAATACTCAGATGCCAGGCAGGTTGCTAATTCGCAATGGGGTAAGTGGTGAAGACATCCTTCTTACAATGCGCGATGAATTTGAAAAAGGTGACAGGCACAGAGCTATTTATGAATATAACCCTAGCGGTAAGAGATTCCATAAAGTTCTTGATTCGAAATGGGATGCATCCGTGACTCCCATTTCTGAGTGTGTCTTACGGCCTCAGAAGCTTCCTGATAAATTCAAAATCACCGGAGAGAAGTTGTTCTTCGAACAACAGGAGGTTCCTGTTAATGGTGCTGTCCTTATATCCTCTTCTTATTCTCCAAGCGGTAAGGCTATCGCCATACTTTCAGCTGATGGGCCACGGACAGGTAGCTTCATGCCATTTTTAGGAGGAGGCCAAAACTCAAAAGGGCTACATTATCATCAATTATTTTCCGTTGCCGATGGAAAGCCTATAGAGGATGTCGTGAGACTTCGATTCACTACCGAAAAACAGGCATATTCTACATGTTGGTCTCTTGATCAGAAGTACGTTTTTTACGCTTCCCTTCTTGCTGATAAATTATCCATTGTGGAAACCAACTGTTCGAACTAATAGTTAAAAACCTGAAAACATCTTCAATTTGTCTTTTGTGTTTCAGGTTATGATGTGTAAAATGTCGTGTTAGGCCATCAATTATCACACAGCAAAATAAATGCACCGGATAAACCGGTGATTATCACGTTTGGACGTCAAAGAAAATGAACCTAGCGGTCAATCGAATGATAAGCATTGGCATCGCTGCTGCGCTGCTAATGAGCATAATACCCCTTACGGTAACGGCAGCAGAACCAGCAGGGTTTAGCTTGCGGTTCCATCCCGTTGGAACACCTGAATTTATGGGGCCACCGAAAATTGGACAGCCTGGGTTTATACCTCCGGTTGCTGAAGTCATTTATGAGCCAAAAGAAGCGAAGTGCCTCGCAAAGAAGATTACTGGAGAATACGAGGCGCTTGTGAAGGCAGATGGTTCGGTATCTTCTATACGCTCACACCACAATCCCATAACTGGGGATGCGTGTGAAAAGCAGTATTTATTCTCCTCTATCATGAAGTGGCGGTTCAACCCCGCAACCTTTGAGGGCAAACCAACATCTGTTTATATGTGGTTCGGGCTCAACCTGTGAGTGTCGCCCAACCCGTCTTTCAAGCGGGACTCAGCAGTCCCTTAACTTTGCGTTAGGCCAAGGCAATGTTTCAGCCACGAACCTTCAAGTTTTTTGCAGCAATCATTGCAACTGTTCTTTTACTATCTTTGCCTGCGTTTGTTTGGACAGGTTATCTCGATTCACCGGCGGGCTTAATCGTGGCAGTACCATATCTTTCCATTTATTTGTTTCATAAAATCGGCATCCCTGGCCTGCTTGAGTATAATGGCGCGTGCGGTTGGGGGTGGTGCGCACCCACCATCTTCGGTTGGGTTTTCCTATGCGCGTTTTGGCTACTAGTAGCATGGCTACTTGCGTGGGGTTTGTCTAGTCTAACCAGAACGAAAATTGGGGTCTTGAATTGTAGAACAGCAAAATAAATGCACTGGATAAACTGGTTATTTTTGTGTTACAAAGTACAGATACCTCCTCTGAATCTTGACCAAAACAGCATTCAAAATCTCTCCTATTTATCTCTAATAAAAATGACCGTGGAATATCACTGAGTGATACCAAGTTACGACTCCATATTCAAAGTTGTCGCCTATTATAGAAATACAGAAATGGTCAAACCGAAATAAGCAAGTCCAGAAAAGAGAGGCTCGGCTATAAACCAGTGATTTATATGATCCACTCAAATTAATCTCTATGCGGTTTAAATATGCAACATCCTGAATATCACCGAATTCATCGTTCCGGCTGGCTGCGGGCAGCAGTCTTGGGTGCTAATGACGGCATCGTTTCAACCGCCAGTCTGATTGTTGGAGTAGCTGCAGCTGATGCAATCAGAGGGAGTATTATTTTGGCGGGCACCGCCGGCTTGGTGGCCGGGGCACTGTCGATGGCTGCCGGTGAGTATGTTTCCGTAAAATCCCAGGAGGATACGGAGAATGCTGATCTGAAGATGGAGTCAGACGCGCTCGAGAATGACCGGGAAGAGGAAGAGCATGAGTTGGCAGCTATTTATCGAGATCGTGGGTTGGATGAGACACTTGCCAAAGAGGTTGCGCGCCAATTGATGCGACATGACGCTCTTGCGGCTCATGCACGAGATGAGATCGGCATCACTACTGAATTGAGTGCACAGCCAATGCAGGCTGCCTTCTGGTCAGCTGGTGCATTTTCCATGGGTGCGGCAATTCCGTTAATAACAGCAATCCTAGCTCCTGCTTCTTTACTTGTGTGGATTGTCCCGATAGTGGCGATTGGCATGCTAGGGGCGCTAGGCGCGATTGCAGCTGCAACCGGGGGCGCTTCACTGTTTCGTGGTGCTTTACGAGTATGTTTCTGGGGCACGGTGGCAATGGGATTGACTGCTGCAGTCGGCAAGCTTTTTGGGATTGCGGCATGAGTTAATACCGCTTTGTCAATAGGCCCTCGCTCCTCAGCCTGTTTCCTGCCAAGCAGGCAAAAACTGACCGGAAGAAAATAATCCGGCAAGCAAAATATCGAAAAAGAACCATCCCTCTCACCACCGTGGTACCAGCCACTTCTACCGGCTCTTCCCCAATAGTATCCGAGCACTTCACCGCAGGTCATATTTCACCAAATGGTTATATATGACCATTTCGACGACTATGGGTTGTTATCAAAGCCCTGCCTGTTAGGTAATATTTCATAAGAAAGCAAAGGGATAGAATAATAACTTTAAGAAAGCGACACCTGGCACATTGCTTGCGATATAAAGAAAAGAGTCAGTCGCCGCCAAGGAGTTATGGCCTCCGGTCCGAATGATGGAATGTTCCGGATAAATTCTTAACCACATTGAAACAATGGAGATCTTATGAATACAAAGCAAGTTTTTAAAGAGAAGATGGAAGCCGAAGTCGCTCGTGCACAAACCGAGTTAGCCAGATTTCGGAGCCAAGGGATGGCGTTTACTGCCGAAACAAAAGACAAGCATGACGAGCATGTTGCAGAACTTGAGCAAAAGCTTGACGCCACAAAACTCAGACTGAGAGAGCTTGGCGAGGCGGAAGAGCATGTTTGGGAAAGTCTTAAAGATGGCGTGGAACATACCTGGGGAGCGCTGCAATCTGCTCTTCAGGATGCCGTCGAAAACTTTAAGACCGAGCCCCACATAGCCGGTCTCCATGGATCGGACGAAGGTGCTTCTCCCCACGGTGAAGGCTTGAAAGGGAGTTCGCCTGAAAAGTTGTAGCCCGGAGAAAGAACATGTAGCACCCAATTACGCACAGGCTTGTATTCAATCAGGTTGGGATAACGGTATTGCCTTGTTGGTTATGGGAAAAAATAAGGGTTGAAACAGAATGAATACGAAATCAAAAGCATATCTCGTGGGTGGCGGCATCGGGTCTTTGGCCGCCGCTGCCTTCATGATCCGAGACGGCAACCTGCCGGGTGAAAATATTATTATCCTTGAAGCTGCGTCCGACATGGGTGGCAGCCTCGATGGCGCAGGCGACCCAGATCGGGGCTATTCCATGCGCGGCGGAAGGATGATGACTACCGACAACTACGAATGTACCTGGGATCTTTTCAAGTCGATCCCTTCACTCAGCGATGTGGGCAAGACGGTTTTCGACGAGACCGTGGAATTCAATGATCTGCACAAATCCCATTCATCGGCGAGGTTGGTTGACCGCTGGCGCGCCAAGGTGCCGGTGACGTCGATGGGGTTCTCCATGCATGACCGTACCGAACTCCTGAAACTCAGCCAGGCCGACGAAGAGGACCTGGCAGCAAGCCGCATCACCGACTGGCTCTCACCAGGATTCTTCGAGACTGAATTCTGGTATTTATGGTCCACAACCTTTGCCTTCCAGCCCTGGCACAGCGCCATTGAATTCAAGCGTTACCTCCTCCGGTTCATGCTCGAATTCTCCCGAATCGATACGCTCGCGGGCGTCAAACGCACAATTTACAACCAGTACGATTCCCTGGTTCTGCCCTTGCAAGCCTGGCTCAAAACCAAAGGCGTCCAGATTTTTACGGATCGCACGGTGACAGACCTCGATCACAAGCTTGAAAACGGCCTTTTTGTCGTAACCGGCATCCGCTGCCAGGGGCAGGGCAAGAGCGAAGCCATCACCTTGGGTGACGGCGACTTTGTGTTTGTGCAAAATGGCTCGATGACCGATGCCTCAAGTGTGGGTTCGATGACGTCTGCACCCAAAAAGCTAACCAAAGCAGACAGCGGCGGGTGGGCGCTTTGGGAAAAACTGGCGAAAGGCCAATCTCATTTCGGCAGGCCGGCGGTCTTTAACAGCTGCATCGCGCAGTCATGGTGGGAATCCTTTACCGTCACCGTCAAGGATACCGCATTTTTCGACAAGATGTACCAGTTTAGCGGCAACGAACCCGGCACCGGCGGCTTGGTCACGTTCAAGGATTCGAACTGGCTGATGTCGATTGTCCTGGCTCATCAACCACATTTCCTCAGTCAGCCGGAGGGCGTCCAGGTGTTCTGGGGATACGCGCTGTTTCCGGACCGGATCGGCAATTTCGTTGCCAAACCGATGGCTGACTGCAATGGCTCGGAAATTCTTATGGAACTCTGCGGTCACCTGCGTTTCGATGTGGAAACCATTGCATCGGCCAACTGTATTCCCTGTCGAATGCCCTACATAACCAGCATGTTCATGCCCCGGATGCGGGACGACCGACCTTTGCCGGTGCCACCCGGCGTGAAGAACCTGGGATTTATCAGCCAGTTCGTCGAGATTCCGGACGATGTTGTCTTCACGGTGGAATATTCGATACGGGCGGCCCAGATGGCCGTCTACCAATTGTTGGGTATCGAGCGCAAGATCCCGCCCGTCACGCAACACGCCAAGTCGCTGCATGTGCAGTTCGAGGCACTGAAGAAGGCGTTTGCCTGAGAGGTACGGCAGTGATTCTAAAAAGGAGAAGAGAACCATGCTGACAGAAGTCCTTTCCCTGGAACTGCTCGGCAAGATGGATGCTTACTGGCGTGCAGCCAATTATCTGGCGATCGGCCAGATTTACCTCTACGACAATCCGTTGCTGCGGAAACCCTTGCAGCTCGCGCATGTCAAACCGACTCTCCTCGGCCACTGGGGCACGACCCCGGGCCAGAATTTTATCTATGTGCACCTGAACCGGGTCATCAGCAAGTATGATCTGGATATGATTTATATTTCCGGTCCCGGCCACGGCGGCCCGGCGCTGGTCGCCAACACCTATCTTGAAGGCACCTACAGCGAGGTTTATCCGAATATCAGCCGGGACGAGGACGGTCTGAAAAAGCTCTTCACCCAATTTTCCTTTCCCGGCGGGATTCCCAGCCATGTCTCGCCCGAGTGCCCTGGATCGATTCACGAAGGCGGCGAGTTGGGGTATTCTCTCAGCCATGCCTTCGGCGCCGTGTTCGATAATCCGGGCCTGATCGTTGCCTGTGTTATCGGAGACGGTGAGGCGGAGACCGGCCCTTTAGCCACGGCATGGCACTCCAATAAATTTTTGAATCCAATTACCGATGGCGCGGTGCTGCCTATCCTGCATCTCAACGGCTATAAAATAGCGGGCCCAACCGTTTTGGCCCGCATCACCCATGAAGAATTGGACCAGTTGCTGCGCGGTTACGGCTGGACACCGTACTTTGTCGAAGGCGATGAACCGGAAAAGATGCATCAACTCATGGCCGCAAGGTTGGAGCAGGCCATTGTCGACATCAGGCAGATCCAAGGCTATGCCAGGGAAAATAACGATGCCTCCCGGCCTCGTTGGCCGATGATCGTTCTTAATTCACCGAAGGGCTGGACCGGTCCGAAAGTCGTTGATGGCCTGCAAATAGAGGGTACCTTCCGAGCGCACCAGGTGCCGCTTCTGGCGGATGCGGCGCACCCCGAACATCTGCGTCAACTGGAAAGTTGGATGAGGAGCTACAGGCCGGAAGAATTGTTCGATGCAAATGGCCGGCTGATGCCGGAACTGGCCGAGTTGGCACCAAAGGGCGACCGGCGGATGGGCGCCAATCCGCATGCCAACGGTGGTATTTTGCTGCGTGATCTGACTATGCCCGACTTTCAGAGTTTCGCGGTGCAGGTGCCGACACCGGGATCAGTCCAGGCCGCCGACACGCATGTGCTGGGGGAATTCTTACGCGAGGTCATAAGACTCAACCAAGCGGCGCGGAATTTCAGGATCTTCGGCCCCGATGAGACGCTCTCCAACCGCCTGAACGCGGTGTTTGAGGTCACCAACCGGCAATGGCAGGCCAGGACCCAGGAGAACGACGAGTTTCTCGCAACAGACGGCAGAGTCATGGAGATGCTCTCCGAACATCAGTGTGAAGGTTGGCTTGAGGGTTATCTGCTCACCGGTCGGCACGGGCTGCTGAATAGCTACGAGGCCTTTATTCACATCATCGATTCGATGTTCAACCAGCACGCCAAGTGGCTGAAAATCACTGCAGGATTGCCGTGGCGGCGGAAAATCGCCTCACTCAATTATCTGCTCGCCTCTCACGTCTGGCAACAGGCCCATAACGGTTTTACCCACCAGGACCCCGGTTTCATCGATCACGTTGTCAATAAAAAGGCGTCTATTGTTCGCGTTTACCTGCCACCCGACGCCAACTGCCTGCTGTCGGTCTGGGATCATTGCCTGCGGAGCCGGGATTACGTCAATGTTGTCATCGCAGGTAAGTACCTGGCGCCGCAGTGGCTCTGCATGGATGCAGCGGTTGCCCATTGCCGGCAGGGAATAGGCGTCTGGCACTGGGCCGGCAGCGACCAGGGGAGGGAACCGGACGTGGTGATGGCCTGCTGCGGCGATGTACCGACGCTTGAAACGCTTGCCGCCGTTTCCATTCTCCGCGAAGCCCTGCCCAATCTGAAAATCCGGGTGATCAATGTCGTCGATCTGATGAAGCTCCAGCCGCCAAGTGAACATCCACACGGGTTGAGTGATGAGGGTTTCGACGCCCTTTTCACCAAAGATAAACCAATCGTCTTCGCCTTCCATGGCTATCCCTGGCTCATTCATCGGTTAACCTACCGCCGGACCAATCACGACAACATGCATGTGCGAGGCTACAAAGAAGAAGGAACCATTACCACGACTTTCGATATGACGGTCTTAAACGATCTCGACCGCTTTCACCTGGTACTGGATGTGCTCCACCGCTTGCCGCAGTTGGGCACCGAAAGGGATGCACTGAAAAAGGCGATAGAGGCTAAGCTCGTCCTGCACAAGCAGTATATTTACAAATACGGTCAGGACATGCCGGAGATACTGAACTGGAAATGGTCATATTCGACCACCGTGCATATTTGACCATTTCCAGGTGTTTTCCGAGCACGCTTAAAAGTGTTCGTATTTTTATATATATTAATTAAAAACAGTATGATAGGTGGTAATTAAAGGAATTCTTGAGGCTGGCACAATAATTGAAACATCTCAGGTTATAACCGTAACACAATTCTTTTCGTTGGATGACTTCCGTGCCATCATTTTCACCAGGATTGCTTGAAATTGTCAACCTGGTGAGAACCGCTTTGGAGCATTATAACACAGTTTAACACAGTTTCTTAAAGGAGAACTCCCATGCTCGAATCAATTGCCATCATCCTCATTATCCTCTGGTTCCTGGGTTTTGTCTCATCTTACACCATGGGAGGATTCATCCATATCCTTCTGGTTATCGCTGTCGTGGTAATTCTGGTTCGGGTAATTCAAGGCCGTCGCGTCTTATGAGATTTCTCCATGAGTAAAAAGGTTACACGATAAGCAAGGGAGATGCATACAAAGCAAAGATAGACGCCGATTCGGCAAAGGTATATACCCCAGCACGGTATTGGGGACTTGGATATGAAAATGAATAAAAACAACATATTGGGAATATTGTCAATAATTGTTCTTGTATCTCTTAGCGGATGTTATCTCGGATATCCCGATCGTGACAGAGGTGATCGGCATGATACGGATGAGAGACACGATAGGGGAGAGAGACATGATAGAGGTGAAGGACATGATAGGAGTGGGGGTTCTTATTTCTACAGGGATTCAGGAAATGATCAAAGAAGATAATCTCTGCCGCTCATGAAATGACTAGAATCTTAACCATGAAAGGATAGCCATGCTGATCAAATTTTCCACCAACAAGACCGTCCCCGAAGTTGTGGTTGCTTTGACGCTTACCGTACCCAGCCATCATTTCAACATCATTAAGGTTCATGATATTCAAGAGGTCATGACCAATGGAGGACTACTATGCTGAACAGATAAGGCGAGAATAACAGAAATCATCATTTGACAAAATCACATAACATCAACATGGAGTACTGAAATGAAAAAAATATCGTTAGTAATAATCGCCGCTTTAATTTTCGGGATATCGACCTTTGCTGCTGCAGCGGAGGACTATTCGAGCACCATAAATGTGTTTCGGGATTCACCCATCCCCGCAAAATACTTCAAGACCTCATACGGTTATGCGGTCTTTCCAACTATTGGCAAGGCTGGCTTTGTGGTCGGGGGCTCCTACGGGGTTGGACAGGTTTACCGCGGTGGCAAGGCAACCGGGAAATCATCAATTATTGAGGGTTCAATAGGCTTTCAGGCGGGCGGTAAGGCGTTCAGTGAGATAATCTTTTTTAAGGACAAAAGCGCCTACGATGAATTCATCAGCGGCAATTTTGAGTTCGACGCTACTGTCCAGGCAATCGCTGTAACGGTGGGAGCCGAAGCCCAGGGCGGAACCACGGGTGTCAGTGCCGGCGCAAGTGCCGGGCCAAAGTCTGATGTCCAAGCCAACCCCAAATATTACAAAGGAACGATTACTTTCGTGCATGCTATGGGCGGCCTCATGTATGAGGTTTCCCTCGGAGGACAGAAATTCTCCTATGAAGCTTTATGATGCTTGAAAGAGGCTCAGAGACCATTTAATCGTACACCTCCTGGCTTATTGCATCTAAAACGAGAGTGCAAACCTACCCGACCAAAGAATCGAGACGGTAAAAGCCAGGGGGAAAGGATATCGAGCGAGAGCGAACCGGCTGAAACTGTTATCGGGGATGCTCATATGGCACGTATTACCCTGAAACTGAAAGGACACACCTGGCTCTTGAATGGCTCCTGAAACACGCTCACCCACTCATAGCCCACTCTTTTGAAAAGAGCGGGAACAATTTCTTCTTGAAATGATTTTAGCACAAACAAGCTTTCCGGGGCAGCGAGCCCAAGTGTTTTGAAGGGAATTTCTCTGCAATTCACTCAGCCGGTTGATATAGGAGATATTTAGACTTTAGTGAAATCGATCTGTAGGCACACTTTTCTTGTGATATGCCTTCAAGCAAGGATGTGACTCCTTTTCCTTTTTAGCGAGGTGTTATAGGAACATCACGTATCCCATGTGAAATCCGAGTAGCAATCTCTGTAGAACTCCTCCAGTATGTCCCTTTGATGAAAAGTTATTTCTATCACATCGTTTCTCGATTGAGCAACCTGAGTTTCTAGTATGAACTCGCCGTTCATTTGAAATAATTTTAGTTTCTGCCCTTTCTTAGATATCTCTTGAGCAACAGGAGAGGCAGAACGTTTCTCATCTCTTTGTTTATGAACGGGTTTGGGCATTGCATGTTGTTTTTTAAACTCATCGGTCGTGAGATTGTATATGGTCCAAGCGTTGATCTCATTTTGGGCATCTGAAGCATATATCAAATCAAGGCTAGCAGAAGCCTTGTCGTACCATAATGTGACATACATTCCATCCTGAACGATGGCATCCACGACTGGTTTAAAATCAAGATCACCAGCAAGCAGAGTGGCCTTACTCATGTTACGACGATAAGAATGTGCAAGCATATCTACAGCGAGTTTAACATCAATTTGCTTTTGTCTGGACCTATTTTGGGTTCCTCGAATGACTCCTTCGAACACATGAACACCAGGAGTACACCTCAGAAGATCGAAGAACTTTTTCCTTTGTGTAAACCTAACATCGAGGGCCTCGTCAGATTCCCCCTTCACCCGAGAAGGCAGACAATCGTAATAGAATGATTTGCGAAACGATGAGGTAAGACGATGAGGATCGATATCGACAAAGGCTCCAGCGAAATACTTGGCAGAAGTGCTCTCAACCAAATTTCGCAGGTATGCTCCATCAATATACAGATAGGAGATTTCAGACATAGTATTACGCCTTAGATGTGAAGTCCCGAGAGACAGTCCAAGTCCAAGCATTACATTTTTTTAATTTTTCGGTGTAGTACTCGTTGTTAAGATCGGCTTAGATTAATTTTTTCTTCCATTTAGGGGTAGAGTATATTTCTCCAAATATCATAACTGATAAAGCGAAAAGCAGATAGAAGATATTTCCCGCCTTGGACGACACCTGATCCCTCTAAAGGCAAGAGATGTTCACTGGCAAGCCTCAGTTGAGGTTGAATTTCAGAAATTAAGACTTCCTGAAAAAGTTTTCGCCTGCAAGGGTCCGCATCTTCCACTAACTCTTACCCGGTCACTCGGAATCCATCCAGGGAAGAAATTTCGTGAAGGAGATATCGGTTGTGATGGATGGTAAGTCATTCTCATAAGATTAATCGCGGGGATCGCGCACGGGGGCGTCGGTTAACCCAAGAAGACGAGATCAGCTCGACCGTAAAATTCAGCATGATTATCCGCTTCAGTCCGGCCGGGAAATGCCTGGATTAAAAACGGTGCTCCTGTTGGCCAGTGCATAACGATCACCAACAGACGCGGCCGGTTACCCCCCGCACTATCTTGATTTCCGAGGTGGTGACCGGCATGCGACGTGCTTTACGATTCCTCATGATTCGTGCAATAGGTATTGAAAATTCACTCTTGTTGCTGTAAATTTTACTTATTACATGTCGTTAGCCAAAGAGGTAAAAAATGCTACAGGCAAAACTTTCCAGCAAGTTTCAATTGTCCATCCCCAAGGCGTTGCGCGATGATTTGAACATAGAGGCGGGGCAGCGATTTGCGCTCCTGGCGCGGGGTAGGATCATCGAATTGATCCCGGTGCGCTCAATCAAGGATGCCAAAGGGATGCTGTCATCTTCCGACTATAAAGACCCCTCGGAATACCGGGACAGAAAAGAGAGAGATCTGTAATGGTCTTGGTAGATACCTGCGGCTGGATTGAATGGCTGACGGGCGGGACGCTCAGTGATTCCTATGAGCCCTATTTCGACCATATCGCCGCCATGATCGTTCCCACGTCGGTCCAATATGAGCTTTACAAATGGGTGGTAAGGGAAAAAGGCATTCAATTGGCACTGGAGGCCGTAGCCTTGACCGAACAGGCCACGGTAGTTCCTCTCTCCTCGGCGATTGCCCTATCCGCCGCGGATTTTTCAATGGAGCATAACCTATCGTTTGCCGATTCGATCATCTATGCCACGGCCCGGTTTTATCAAGCGGAATTGATTACGTCCGATGATCATTTCCAGGGCTTGCCGATGGTACAGTATTTCCCCAAATTTTCTAAATGATTCACACCCGGATCACCAACAATCATGGTAAACACCTTTGAATAGATGAGATGTTTTTTAAAAAACGATTCAAAGTGGTTGCTGGGTCTCCATGTGCTCAGTTCGAGGCCACCCATGTTCTTGCCTCATCCAGATGACCGAAGGGGAAATGTTTGATCGTTGCCGCCACAAAATGAGATGTGATGTGCTCGGCAGCCTCACCGAGAAGTGAGTCGGTGACAATTGCGACTTTCTTGATCTTCCTGTGGTGATCACGCACGAATCGGAAGTGGCGAATGGCCGCTGCCAGATTCGTCCACCCTGGGAAGTGTGCTACTTCAAGCAGCAGGCCGTTAAGCCCGCCGTTTCGTTCGATGAAAGGATCCACTACCTGGGAGAGTGCTTCAAAATCTTCTTTCTGCAATGGTCCTGCTGGACGAACGTGGAGCACAGAGTTTGTCTCGTCAAGAGTATAATCAATCATCATTTCTTCTCCTCGTGGCTCAATCGGTTATTTTAAGGTTTCTGTAAACTCCTCCTAAACCAATGATTTACAGAGAAGTTGAATCACCCCAGAAACCTTAATTGGAGGCTTTCGATAGTCAATATAATTCCAATAGAGTATAACCGATGGAGCGAAAAGCAGATAGAGGATAATTCGCTGAGTATCTTGGATAATTCTTTGTTGTCCTGCTGGAGACTTGATCGAAAAATCGGCAAACAAGGTGAAGGTGGATCAGCTGTGACCAAAATGAATTCAGGCAACCGGATCACCCTGTTGCATAACGGCGATGCGTATTTTCCGGCGCTTGAAGCGGCTCTCGACCGAGCGGTGTTTGATATCTACCTTGAAACCTATATTTTCGAGAATGATCATACCGGACGACGCATCGCCGAAGCTCTCAGGCGAGCGGCCTTACGTGGGGTAACAACACATCTGCTGATTGATGGCTTCGGGTCGAACAGTTTGCCGAAAATCATGATTGATTACCTGAAAGAGGCAGGGGTCATGGTACTGAAGTTCCGGCCCAAGATATCGCCTTGGACACTGCGACGCAGGCGGCTGCGGCGCTTACACCGAAAAATTGTGGTAATAGACCAGAGTCTCGCCTTTGTTGGCGGCCTGAATATCATTGATGATTTGGATATGCCTGGTCAGGCATCGCCGCGCTATGACTATGCGGTAAGTGTGGAAGGGCCGTTGGTAAAAAAAATCTATGCTTCAACCCGTAGACTGTGGTTACGGGTGGTCTGGTTGCGCCGCTTGCGGTTTGATTGGCACCGGGACAAAAAAAGGCAAGCTCCTCGGCTGGAATCTGCGGGAGATATGCGATCGACCTTTCTTGTACGAGATAACTTCCGTCATCGCCGCGATATTGAAGATGCCTATTTGCAGGCAATTGAACAGGCGCAAAGCGAAATTATCGTGGCAAATGCCTATTTTTTACCTGGGCTGAATTTTCGTCATGCTCTTTTTGCTGCCGCCGGTCGTGGAGTCCGGGTGGTTTTGCTGTTGCAGGGGAAAATGGAGCATCGATTGGCTCATTATGCCTCGCGGGCTCTCTTCGGCAGCTTCCTCGACGCCGGGATCGAGATCTATGAATATCACCAGAGCATTCTGCACGCCAAAGTCGCGGTAATCGATAACCATTGGGCGACGGTTGGCTCCTCGAATCTCGACCCTTTCAGTCTGTTGCTCGCCCTTGAGGCAAATATCGTTGTTGATGATAAGAACTTTGCCACAGCGTTAAGGGACAGCCTGGAGCAGGCTATCAAGGCGGGAGCGAGGCGAATTTTTGAGAATAACTGGAAATTGCAGCCAATCACGCTGCGTCTGGTGTGCTGGCTCAGTTACGGGTTGATACGATTCATGGTCGGAATAGCGGGGATTGCATAACCTGAGCGAACTGACCAGCCTTATCGCCGATGATAAGGTGTAACACGTCAGGCGCGACCTGCATCACCGCCGCCACACCGGCCATTTTAACTCCCTCCTCGTCAAACTTGGCTGCGTCGGCAAGTTCCACGCGCAGGCGGGTGAAGGCGACAGCTTCAATTTTTCGAAGATTGCCGCGGCCTCCCAAGGCCAAAAGCATCTGCTCTGCAGCTTCGCGCACCTGTGCTTCGATAGTCACCGTTTCCGAGGAAACGCCCGTGCCATTATCGACGTCCAGAGTCGATGCCGGCATTCGACCGCCATCCGCTTCAGGACCGGCGGTCTTAAGATACTCTTCCATGTCGGTCTTCATGTTTTCCGAGGGTGTGCCGAAGATCGCCTGAATACTGTTGCCGACCACCATGACACCGGCTGCGCCCATGGCCTTGAGCCTGGCTTGATTGACGCTGCCGGCGTCTTTTACCACCACGCGCAGGCGGGTAATACAGGCGTCGAGGTTGGTAATGTTCCTCCGTCCGCCGAAGGCCAGCACCAATTCGAGAGAACGACCGCCAGTGGTCGTGACGCCTGCATTTCCAGTGACGGTTTCATCCTCGCGACCGGGGGTTTTGAGGTTAAGCCAGTGTATCGCAGTACGGAAAACACTGTAGTAAATCAACGAATAGATCGGGCCGATCACCAGCACAAGCCACCACTTTTGGGAAAATTTGCCAAGAACGTTAAAAACGACGAAGTCAATGCCGCCCTGCGAGAAGGTGAAGCCCATATGCATGCCCAGGGTGTTGGCAACAAACTGGGTCGATGCAGCGAGTACAGCGTGGATGAAGTACAGCGCCGGTGCCAAAAACAAAAAGGAAAACTCGATCGGTTCAGTGATGCCGGTCAGAAAGGAGGTGAGGGCGGCGGAAAGCATGATGCCGCCGACCGCCACCTTGTTTTCCGGTTTGGCACTTTGCCACATGGCGATGGCGGCGGCGGGCAGGCCGAACATCTTAAAGAGGAATGCCCCGGCGAGGATCCCGGCAGTCGGGTCGCCGGCAAAGAAGCGGTTGATGTCGCCGTGAACCACGGTGCCGGTTGCGTCGGTGAAGGCTCCCATTTCAAAGAAAAAGGGCACATTCCAGATGTGGTGCAGGCCGAAGGGGATCAGTAGCCGTTCAACAAAGCCATAGACGGTCGCGGCCATACGCGGATCACCAACCGCCGCCCAGTGCGAAAACATGTTGATACCATTCTGGACAGGCGGCCAGATGACGGAGAGCACCACGCCCAGGACGATTGCCGCAATTGCGGTGATGATCGGCACAAAGCGCTTGCCGGCAAAAAAGCCAAGGTAGGGCGGCAGCGAGATCCGGTAAAAGCGGTTGAACATCGCCGCAGCCAGGCCGCCGGCGAGGATGCCGCCGAACACGCCGGTCTGCATCGATTTGATACCCATAATCATTACCGGTTCGACCTTCCACACCCCGGCCATGACGCCCATGGTTGCCAGCATCACCATATAGCCGATGGTAGCGGCGATGGCCGAGACCCCGTCGTTTTCAGTGAAACCGACAGCAACCCCGATGGCAAATATCAGCGGCAGATTACCGAATATTACGTCGCCGGAATTTTTCATCAGTCCGGAAAGCAGCGCCGGCATCCATTCGAAGTTGGCCGCGCCAATACCGAGAAGGAGACCTGCGACCGGGAGGACGGCAACCGGCAGCATCAAGGATTTTCCGATTTTTTGCAAAAATGCAAATGCATATTTAAACATTGCTCTCTCCCTTAATAAGCTGATCGGCAAACGATGCCAGGCGCAGTCGCACTTCGGAAGCCGTAGCCATCTGCAACACCTCTTGGGCGAGTGTCCGGCACTCGCCCATGGCCAAGCGGCAGACCACTGCCTTAACGGACGGAATGGCAGGCACGGAAACCGAGAGTTCATCGACACCGAGGCCAATCAATACCGGGACAGCCAACACGTCGGAGGCGATACCGCCGCATATGCCGACCCATTTCTTGTGTCGGTGAGCAGCTTCAACCGTCATGCGGATAAGGCTCAGCACTGCCGGATGCAAGGCGTCGGCCTGTTTGGCAAGTTTTGGGTGCCCCCTATCCATGGCAAGGGTGTACTGGGTCAGATCATTGGTGCCGATGGAGAAGAAGTCGGCTTCACGGGCAAAAAGATCGGCCATGACCGCGGCTGCGGGAACTTCGATCATGATTCCAACCTTGGCGCTCTGGCCGCTTGTTTCCTGCTCCTCGGCGAGGATCTGTTTTGCCCTACGCAATTCATCAAGTGTTGCGATCATGGGGAACATGATATGCAAATTGCCGAGCGGTGCCGCCTGCAGGATAGCCCGCAGCTGAATGCGGAAAAGGTCGGGCCGGTCGAGGCTGACACGTACTCCGCGAAGGCCGAGGAAGGGATTTTCTTCCTTTGGCAGGGGCAGATAGGACAGGGGTTTGTCGCCGCCGACATCGAGTGTGCGGATGACCAGGGGGCGATCCCGGCCAAGGACTTCGGCTACGTCTTTGTAAGCACTGGCCTGTTCTTCCTCGGTCGGTGCGGTGTCACGGCCCAGGAAAAGGAATTCGGACCGGAGCAGACCCACGCCCTCGCCGCCGAGGGCCAGGGCCTCGCGGGCTTCTTCGGCATTACGCACATTGGCAACAACCTCGATGCGATGACCGTCGGTGGTGACGGCAGGTTCACCGGCTGCGGCCTTTTCCCTCTCGCGTCTGGCGGTCTGACCGGCCATACGTTCTTGTGACCGGGCAAGCTCATCATCGCTTGGATGCATGCGCAGCGTGCCCTTGCCGCCGTCGAGTATAACGAGTGCGCCGGTTTCTAAGGAGAGCGCGGCATGATCGATGCCGCATATGGCGGGGATGCCGAGCGATCGGGCAAGGATGGCAACGTGTCCGGTGGGACCACCACTGGTGGTGCAGAAACCAAGAACCTTGCTGCGGTCGAGCGAGGTCGTGTCGGAAGCGGACAGTTCCTCGGCAATGAGGATCGAACCTTCCGGGGTTTCGATTTGGCCCTGTTTCACACCGGCAAGCAGCGACAATACTCGGCGTCCGACATCGCGGATGTCGTTTGCCCGTTCACGCAGCAGTGAATTGTCGAGTTCTTGGAGCTGGTCGGCATGGAAAGTGAACGCTGCACGCCAGGCGAAAGCGGCACTTTTGTTATCACTCACACCTTTTCTTGCGAGGTCGAGGAGATCGGGGTCTTCCAGCATTTCCTGGTGGGCATCAAGGATTTTTGCCTTGGAAGCATCGGCGAGCTGACCCTTGAGCGCCTCGATTTGCCCCTGTGCTTCGTGTAATGCGACATCCAGCTTGGCGTTTTCCTGTTGGGCACCCTCACCGGATTCCAGTACATCAATCACTTCCCGGCGGAACTGCACAACCCGACCGACCGCAAGGCCCGGGGAGGCGGATACTCCTGATAGTTCGCCCGCATCTGTTGGCTCAGCGCGTGGCGGCAAAACATCGGCAGATGCGGTGGTTCCAGCCTCTCCCGGTTTTTCGCCACAGCCATCGGCAAGCATCCTTGCGAGTACGGCAGCGGCCTCGCCGGCATCACTGCCCCAGGCCTTCACTCTGATTTCGTCATGCTGCCGGGTCGATAGACCCATGATCGCAACCAGCGATTTGGCATTGGCTGTGTCGTCACCGCGGACCAGTCGGATCTCGGATTTGAATTTCTTTGCTTGTGTCGCAAGAATTGCGGCGGGCCGGGCATGGAGACCAGCCGGGTTGGGGAGTATCACCGGATCGGAAAAAACGGCGCCGCTTTCTTCAGCATGCGTCGCGTTTTTCTTAGGTACATCCTCTGCCAGCTCAAGGCTGAGGATGATACTTTTACCCGCCTGTACCAGGCCGCTACTAGGCGTCATGTTCAAAACCTTCTCACCATTGGCGATGAGAATCTGAGTAAGCAGGCTGCGAGCCTTGCAGGCAATCAGATCGGCATCGAAGGCAATGAGCGGCTGGCCAACCTGTACCGATTCCCCTTGCTTGACCTTGGCTGTGAAGCCCTCGCCCTTGAGCATAACGGAATCGATACCGATATGTACCAGGACCTCAATGCCACTGCTGGTAGTAATAGTCAGTGCATGATTGGCAGTGTGGAGGAGTGTCACTACTCCTGCTACGGGTGCGAGCAACAGAGCCGAGGTTGGATCGAGTGAGACACCATCGCCGACCATCTTCTCTGCAAAGACGGGATCCGGGACGCTTGAAAGCGGGACGAGAACTCCTGAGAGCGGGGCTATGATATCCAATCTCGACGGGATTGTAGTCATTTATCAACTCCTTTTTTGCTGCTTCAATAACTGAATAAAGAAGAGTGTCCTGAAAATGCCGGAGCTGCCATAAAAAAATATCCCACAGGACTATGCCATATGGGATATTGCTGAATTTTTATAAAATTCTTCTCACCAACTAGTTGGTCTTGGAGGTGGTCGTCGTAGTGGTGGTTTGTTTCTGTCCGAAGATAGGGTTTCCAGATGTTGTAGTGGTAACCTTTTTCTCTTCGATCATCGGTTTTTCCGATGTTGTAGTCGTGGTTTCATGAACCAGCACTTTTTCAGCGGTCATTTGATTGCCATTGCGGGTGTAATAAACCGTCACCGGCAGACCGGATCTAACGGTCTCCATGGAGACCGGCTCACCTTTTTCATTAATATAGTTGGTTTTGTTGGTGTAGGTGTATACCACCGGGTTTGGGCTGGATTCGGAGCGGATCACGAGGGTATCGGGGTTGACCTCGCTGATTGTCCCTGCGGTTTCCGTCCTTGTAACAGTCATTTGGCTCTGTTGGGCATACAAGCCGATCGGTGTGATCAGAATAGTCAAAGCGAATGCGAATAAACTCAATTTTTTCATAATGTGCTCCTTTTCGGAATAAAATACATGGGATGATTCTTTACCGAACTCTGATCGTGCTCCAGAAATTATAGAGTTTTGGTGGTGGTTGTGGTGGTCTTTTGTTCCTCGATCATCGGTTTTTGCGATGTTGTGGTCTTGGTTTCATGAACCAGCACTTTTTCAGCGGTCATTTGAGTGCCATTGCTGGTGTAATAAACCGTCACCGGCAGACCGGATTTAACTGTCTCCATGGAGACCGGCTCACCTCTTTCATTAATATAATTGGTTTTGTTGGTGTAGGTGTACACCACTGGGTTTGGGCTGGATTCGGAGTGGATCACCAGGGTATCGGGGTTGACCTCGCTGATCGTCCCGGCGGTTTCCGTTTTTGTGACGGTCATTTGGTTCTGTTGGGCAAACGAGCAGACCGGTGCAACCAATAGAGTCAATGCGAATGCGAATAAACTTAATTTTTTCATAATGTTCTCCTATTAGAATTTAAATACATGGGACGTAAACTGCGATTTTTTAGCGAACTTTCAACCTGCTCCAGGAATTATGGAGTTTTGGTGGTGGTTGTAGTGGTAGTCTCTTTGACCATCGGCCTTTCAGTGGTTGTCGTGGTTTGTTGTGTTTGTTGAATCATTTCTCCCGAGCCTTCTTTTTTGGCTTTCGAGCCACAGGCGGAAAAAGTGGCGATCATCAAAAAAAGGACTACGTAGGGGATGAAAATTTTGCTCTTTTCCATTTTAGTTGTTCCTCTCTGCAAACGTGTTGCGAAAAAACGGTTAGTTACCTTTTTAGTATGGCGCATATACAACTAAGATCAGAGATCAGAAGAAAAGAAAGAAAGTAAGTTTTCTTATTCAAAAAATTCTGACAGTCGGATTCGAACCAATACTTCCTTTTGACTGAAGAGATTGTTTGATTTGGTGAAAAACGTATCGGACTTGGCGACCACCGCTCTTGGTATTGCATTTTCGGTGCCAGGACCGCTAACGCTTAACCTAATGACATACAATGTATCGATATGTCTAATAATATTCGCAAACACCCAGCTATTGCAAATTACTTGGCAAGCCACATGGAAGTGGTTATATTTGCACAATGGTCAAACATGACCACTTAGTCCACGCTTTCCTTTGCAGGGTATACCGTCCTCATCTGCCATAATCGGTATATAAACCGCAGCAGTTTCCCGGACGGTGCAACCTGGCAAGATTCAACGCATTACAACGATCATTTTTAATTCAACCAGGGTTTCTCTTTGGAAGCCTCGGGAAACTACGATCCAGTTGAGTCCCTGTTTGGTTAAGGAGCTGTAACTATGGAAATTCAAAGCGACATTATTGAAAAAAGTGCAGCCAATACACATCCCTTTGTTGGAGTTTTTTTCAATATCATGGGGGCGATTCGTCAGCCTTTGATTGTTCTTGACAGGGATTTGACAGTTTTAAAAGCCAATCATTTCTTTTATCTTCAACGCTAATCAAAATTGAACCACCTCTGCTAACGAAAACTGAGCCACCTGCGCCATCTCTTTTTTTCTGAAATCCTGCATTCCCCTCCTTTTTATTTTCCCATCTGATTGCTGATCT
>Ga0118677_10001831_pt1 | contig 44081 bp, 34 predicted proteins | sample AliMusrvi5mmetaG_FD_86154 | JGI IMG/M metagenome (GOLD analysis project Ga0118677, IMG submission 86154)
CTTCTAATACGTCAAGAGTAATACATTCATTTGATTCTCTTTTTATTTCCATTCATTACCATCTAGCCTTCAAAATCCGAAGAAAAGCAAACGCAAAAAATTTTAGGCGCAAAGCATGTCCCTGAATTTTTCAAACGTTTGCAGAACGGATGGCGCAAGTTCTTTTTTGCCAACTTTCTTCTTTGAAGAAAAAAGTTGGTAAATTCCAGATTTAAAATAATTTTCTGGATTATTTTAAATCAAAAGAAATCAGAAACTTAAGTGTATTGAAGGATTAAAGGAAAGTTAGGATGATAAAATTGTCAATATTGACAAAAATGCTGAAATCTTGATTACTTTTTAATGGGATTATTCATTTTTTCTTGAATGAGTATTAAATAATCACACCAAAGCATTTCCCGTGGGTTCCCTGATATTATATTTACCGAATTGACGCAATGTCTTATCCAGGTGATTATTCCGGACCAAAGTGAACCACTTATTCCGATTCAAAGTGAACCACTATTCCGGACGAAAGTGAACCATTTGTTAAAATAGATTAACAAAGCAAATCAGGATTACCGGTAAATTTTCGTCTGACATTCCGGCACAAACTGAACCATTTGTTAAAATTACGATAAGGTGGATTTGTAACAGATTTGCCACTCGTACTTTCGGTCCAAACTAAAAGTACGATGGCTAATAAAAACACAAGTATGTTACAGATCAAGAAAGCACTTCAACTGTTGGAAGAGGGTCGCTCAGAGCGGTCCATTTCTTCTCAATTAGGATTAAGCCGCAACACGCTGCGTCATTATCAATCCAAGTTTCAATGCTCGGGATTATCCTATAATCAAATACTATCACTTACCGACATTGGGCTTTCCTCTCTGCTTTACGGAGAACAGCCAAGTACCCTCAAGAGCCCCCGCCAAGTCCGGTTCGATTCGTTAAATGAATACTTTGTCGCTGAACTAAAACGAGTTGGTGTTACCCGTCAATTGCTTTGGAAAGAATATATCCGGCAAGATCCTGATGGTTATAGCTATTCTCAGTTCTGTGAGCTGTTAGCCCAACTCAAGAGCAGAAGTAACAACACCTTGACGATGCATTTGGAACACGTTGCAGGAGAGAGGATGCAGGTTGACTTTGCTGGCAAAAAGCTGTCTCATGTGGACAAAGATAGCGGTGAGATTACGCAATGTCCTGTACTGGTCTGCACCCTTCCATTCAGCAGCTATACTTATGTGGAGGCTTTGGCAAATGCGTCACAAAGGAACCTTTACGAGTCACTTGGCAGAGCTTTGAGCTATTTTGGCGGCGTACCTGCAAACGTACTGAGCGACAATATGAAACAATTTGTGGAGAAAGCCAGCCGTTATGAGCCCTGTTTCAACGAAATGGCCGAACAATGGTCGGTGTACTACAATACCACCTTATCAGCGGCCCGTGTACGCAAACCCAAAGACAAGCCATCGGTCGAAAAAGAAGTCCACATCTCGTATTTGAGGATATTTGCCCCTTTGCGCAACGAGACCTTCCATAGCCTTTCCGAACTCAATTTCCGCATCCGTGAATGTTTGGCGGTACATAACGCCACACCCATGCAACGTTATGGATTAAGCCGGAAAGAACGATTTGAACAGAACGAGAAGTCCTTGCTGAAACCATTGCCATTGTCAGAGTTTGTTGTCAGGCAAGAAGTCAAAGCAAAGGTACAGCGCAATTACCACGTCATATTGGGAGAGGATATGCACCAATACAGCGTTCCTTACATACATGTGGGAGAAACGGTTAAAATCGTTTACGATTATACCGAAGTGGAGATCTTCCTGAACCTGAGACGAATTGCCTTGCACCGAAGAGATCCCCGCAGAAATGGTTATTCGACCAAAGAAGAGCACATGCCTGAAAGCCATCTTCGTTACAAACAAACCAAGGGCTGGGATGCCGATTATTTTATTGCACAGGCAGTAATCATTGGTGCCAACTCGATTGTAATCTTCAAACGAATACTGACCAGTAAAAGGTTTCCGGAGCAAACATACAATGCCTGCCTGGGATTGCTTACCCTAAGCAAAAAGTATGGGAACCAAAGACTCGAAGCTGCCTGTACACGGGCACTTCCTGCTCCGGGGATTACTTATGGGTTCATTAAAAACATATTGGAAAACAATCAGGACAAAATTGCCGGACAAACATCTGTAACTGCCTACATCCCAACCCACGATAATATCAGGGGTGAAGACGAATACAACTAACAGTATGATCACTACTATAGTATTAACCAATTAATTAAAAAAACGATGAACACCGAAAACACGATCTACGAGTTACAACAACTCAAACTAAAAGGGATGCTTCAAACGTATCAAAAGATTATCTCGATGCCTGTGCAGGAACAACCAGGAATCCATCATTTTATGGCACAGCTCTCTGAGGCGGAGATCCAGTCACGTTTGCACAATCGAACGGAAATGTATCTGAAATTAAGCAAACTCCGCTATGATGCAGTATTGGAACAAGTACATTGTACTTCCGATCGTAATTTAAGTCGGGAGTCTGTTTCGGTCATATCCGATTGTGGTTTTGTAAAACGTGCAGAAAACATCCTGATTACCGGAGCAACAGGTTGTGGAAAAAGCTATCTGGCGTGTGCCATAGGTCGGCAAGCTTGTGCTTTTGGATATAAAACCCTGTACTTTTCAATGAGTAAGTTTCTGGAAAAAATTACTTTATGCAAGCTCGATGGCACGTTGCTTAAGTTTCTGGCACAGATGGAAAAGACCCACTTGCTCATACTCGATGACTTTGGACTACATCCTTTGGATGCAACTTCCAGGCTTGCAATACTACAAATCCTTGAAGACCGATATGGGAGAAAATCAATGATAATTACTTCGCAATTACCCGTTGGTAATTGGCACGAATATATTGGGGAGTCAACAATTGCCGATGCGATAATGGACAGATTGGCAGGAAATGCTCATCGTTTCGATCTCAAAGGAGAATCACTCAGAAAGAAAAGTATCAACAATTAAACTATATTTGATTTGCAAATCCATCTTTTAACATTTGGTTCAGTTTGCCTCGGAATGGTGGTTCAGTTTGCTCCGGAATTTTCACACCAGGTGAAGGACCTCTTAAAACCCACCAAAAACGCAAACAATTACGTTGAAATCATTGACACAAAACAGCTAAAGATATAAAACCGCAGATTATCGCATTTTTTTACAATATCAAGCACAAAAAAGGGCACTCCAGTATTCTTCTTCAAATTTTGTCAATGTTGACAAAATATAGATTCATTAATTAATACTTTAATCCTTTGAAGTAAGTCGAAGAAATAATTTGAATAGTATAGGTTGGCAAATCATCTAATAAGCGCATTAAAATTTGACCAAAGCATTGATAGCATATTGATATCGTCAATGTTAAAGATAACAGCTAATTCCTTTACTATATCATTAATATCAAGCGGTGAATATGGTTTGTTATTAATCTTAACAAATGGTGCATCAGTTTCTAATAATAATCTCTCTAATGGAATCAATTTGATTAATTCCCTACCAGAATTAGAATTGACCATCGAGAAATTAATTGAAAAGAAATAACCATTGTCGATCGATTTTTTAAGTGTTGTTTTATTTCCTGAATACCAGTGTAATATTACTTTACCTTTAAACTCTGCACCAATAATTGATACTATTTCATTTGCACTTTGTCTAGAGTGAACAGTTAAGATTTTATCCCCTAAAACATTACATCGCTCTATGAGTTCGGTAAAGAATGAAATTTGAAGTTGTTTATAGGCTATACCAGTCTTAAAATCCAACCCTACCTCCCCAATGTATTTTGTCTCATTGAGAAGTGGCCACATTTGAGGAATATGATGTTTATATTGAGCTAATAATTCGGGATGAAAACCCAAAGCAGGTCTAATAAATTTGCTTGAAAGACTAGCTTTAAGTTTAGTAAATAGGACTGGCAAATTTGTTACTGCTATTGTGTATATCTGATTAGCGTCAATTTCTTTAATGATTTTTTCTCTTGACTCAAAAAGGTCTAAATGGAAATGTGTGTCGTAAAGATTAGCCATTATATTTATCAAGTAATGATTTCATTTCATTCATACCCCTATTATAAACACCACAATACTCGTCAATTTTATTAACAATTGGACCAGATATTTGAATAGAAAGAGCAGTATCAATTTTACTGTTTGTATAATCACTGATACCTAACTTAAAGGAACGAAGATTATCTGATGCTCCAGTTTTTTGAAAATTCTTATCTCTATAATTAGAATTATCACTTTGGTAAGCAAATTCGATTGCGGCTCTGCGAATAATACAAGGCAAACAATTTCCACAATGTGAAGGACGTGCATCGCCTTCATATCGACCTAAATCAGGATGAGAACATGACATGGTTTGTGAAATATTTGCTTTTAAGAATCCAGGGTCATGGCATTTCACTATCATTTCTCCCTTTGTAATGAATTGGTATGGATTATACAACTTGACACTTAAACCTATATTTATAATTAATTGTTGCAATAAACCCATATAATATGGATGAGTAGTCCTAGTACTACTACTTCCTAATCTAGTATTTGTAAGAGGAATATTAAGTGAAATTAGTCCATTTTCAGGGATATATAATGTGATGTCTTTATTTACGGCAGAACCTAAGATAATAGCATGGGCAAAAAACATAAACGAACGAGTTCTGGTGGTATCCTCCATTTGTACATGTTTATTCGGCTTAACAGGAGAGGCATAAAAATTGTAAAATTGTTCGGTGGATAATTTATATTGTGTAATCAATTTCTCTATTACATTTTTTTGATACTGTATAACCCCCTTACCTCCACCATAATGACCTACAAACCATATGTCCTTTTCTTCGCTTAGGATATCTATTGCACCAACGAATGAATCTAAGCCACCCGACAACATACATATTGCCTTAGGTTGATATTTTTTCTTTTTACGCTCTATACCTTTGATTGCTCTTTCTTCCTTTGAATTTAATTCTCTTTTCCTAAACTCAAGATTCCATAAATCTCCGCTTAAAAAGGAGAGCATTTTTTCAAGGAGAGCTTTGTTTTCATTCCATTTTTCTAGTTCAAGAACAGGAATGTATAATTTTATATTTCGAGTCCAAGCATCATTCTCATTTTTACGTATTACACGCCTATCTGCATAATAAACCATCAACGAAATGTATAATAAATCAATTGCAGATTTAGAAAAATTTCCACCCTGATATAGCCGTCGTTTGTTCTTGTCCCAAAATGTATAGTGATATTGTTCCTTTGAAAACAAATCAACTGTAATGTCTGCGTTTTCTTTTATAAACTTATCATCCTCGTGTATTCTACAAACTATTTCTTTCATAATTGGTCCTCCAAAACTTTATAACACTGTTGATACAGACCTTCAACTAATATATTCACATTCTTTGTTCCTGAATTAATAATGGAAAGAGGTTTGTCTTTTAATGTTGTTGATACTTTTGTTTCAATATAATCTTTCAACTCTTTTTCAATTTTTGCAGCAGCGTTAGAATTCTCTGCTTTTTTCTCAATTCTGCTTCCAACATCATGTATTAACCTCTCGTAAATAAAAGTTTCGATATACTTTGTGATAAGAACTTTTGAGATATCTGGGTCAAGAGAATCTAATAAGGAAATATCTTTCTTTTCGTCGTCAAATTTCTCATAAATAATTGACATCGTATTTATTAATGCTTTTCGAGCCACGGAATCATCATTTAAATCCGGTGTTTGAGCAAGGAGATTTACAATATCATTCAGAATTTCCTTTGGTTTTCTCCCTTCTGTAGAAATCTGAAAATCTTTTAAAACTTGGGTGATTCCTTTCTGCGATACTCCACCAAAAAAATCTCCAATACTAATAGTTGTCTTTATTGCAGATTTCGCTGATTTGGCAGCATTGTGAGAACCTCCATAACTTTTTACATAATTTGAAACTGCATTCTTTTTCCCATTACTCCCGCCATGTCCTGAAGCATATTTAGACATAGAATTTTTTGCCGGTCTCCAAGAGGTATACTGAGGATTGTTAGTAGATGAATCTTGCACTAATGATTCACTTTCATTTGGATTTTCAGAAGGGTTTTTCTCCGCAGGCTTACTTTCCTCTTGTTGTTGCTCTGGCTTATCTTGAGAATTAGGATTATCAGAATTCCGATCCCCCTCATTAAAGTCATGTGGCAATAATGGCGACCTGTTTGGTCCTCCATACATACTTGAAGTTCCCATATTGTTTTTATTTGATATTTTTTAATTCATCAGTAATAGCACTTTTTAAAGACTTTTGAGATTCCCATTTAGTCAATAGCTCTATTACTTTTGATTTATCCGTTAGTTTATTTGCAAAAGGTGTAATTAATGGCAAAAATGAGACCTTGATTTTACCTATTGGAAGTCGTTCTAAAATAGCTAATGTATCAACATAAACTTCAGCTCGTGAACCGCCCCATTCAATAAAAGATTGGAATATTGGCTTTTCTATCTCTGTTGATGCTTCTATTCTAGATGCTAACTCATTAAGAACAGATGAAGCCTCAAATTCAGAGATATTTGGTGCAAGTTTAATAGCTTCATTTCTTAAAGAATCTGTACCACTTAACAAGTTTTGAAGAATTTTAACAGCATCTCTGCTAAGATTCTGAGACTTGGCAAATGAAATGTTTTTTTGACTTTCTCTTGAAAAATAGAAGTACGGTCTTAAATCCACATTCGCTAAAGGGGGTTCAATATTTGTAAGCCATTCTGTAATCCAAATATCATCCTTCCATAAATTCAATACATCAGCCTCATTCCACTTTCCTTCTTCCATGTTTATAACTTCCGTTGGTTTTCCGTTTTCATTGGCTTGAAGTTGTGCCAACCTTTTATAAAATGGGTCTTTAAAGTATTCTACAAGCATTAATTTGGCTAATATTTTCCTATCTAATGGTATTTTACGATAATCTGCCATCATAATTCGCAACTCCATTGCATTGAGAAATCGTTTACAATGCCTTGGATTTCCATTTAATCCTTTCGCCAGAACTGAAGATATTTGCTTTGATAATGATATTGTGTCTTTCAGTTTTTCCGCTAAATCACTTGATTTTCCTTTAATTAGTTCGTACGTCAATTCAAACTCAAGAAAGTTTTTTTCCTTTTCTTTTTCAATAATATCTCTTATTAAAGGTAAGTCGCTATCAAAATCTTTCTCAAATAGAAGATACATAATGTAAAATTCGACTTCTTTTTGTCCGAGCTGAGGAATACGAATAGGGTATTGAATCAATTTTTCCAAATATTCTTTCCCAATATCTATTTGGTTTCCCTCAACATCAGGATATTTCATTTGTACTGCGTATCTAATCTGACGTTCATCTGCACCAATCACAAAAGAAGTTCCTTTGGCAAATAAGAATAAGCGAATTGCTTCTAATGTTTCAAGGATAGTTTCATGTTTGCAACGGTCTAACTCATCAATAAATACTACTAGTCTTTTAATATTTGATTGTTCCAACAAAGAAGCAAAATCACTATGAAAAGATGCTTAGTACATGACAAAAATATAAATATCTGATTATCAGCAAAATAAGTTCATTTAAATTTGTATAATACCCTGAATATCATTATCTTACAAGAAATTACCACACTTCGAAGTAAGAAACATGACATCCAAGGTAGACGCTAAAAGTAGTGAATTAGTAGCCATTTTCCATGAATTGCTGGGCTGGAATTTGGCAAGGGTAAAGTTCTTTGTTTTATTTATTTGTGCGCTCTGTAAGGTTCAAACGGTCGGGTTTGATAAGCTATCAACTGCATTTAACAGTATGGCAGACCCTGCTTCTTCCCTTCGGAGGATACAGCGGTTTATAGCTAAATATCAGTTAGACTGTGACATAATTGCCCGTTTGATATTCAGGTTACTCCCACACAAGCCTCCCTATCGTTTAGCTATGGATAGGACCAATTGGAAGTTTGGAGAGTTGAATATTAATGTGTTGGTGATTGCTGTTATTTACCAGGGGCTTTCGTTCCCTCTGATGTTTAAGCTGTTGCCCAAAGCTGGTAATTCGAACACGAATGAACGTATAGTGCTGATTGAACGGTTTATTCGTCTTTTCGGAACTCAGGCTTTGGGTTGTTTGACTGCAGACCGTGAGTTTGTTGGCGAAAAGTGGATCAAGTACCTCAATGATCAAAATATTCGGTACTATATCCGTATCCGCGAAAATTTCTGGGTGTTGCAACCTCATAATGGCAAACGGGTGAAAGCCTCCTGGCTATTTTCCAATTTGCCATTAAACAGTTGCCGGGTTAATGACCGGATCGTTTATGTGAACAACCAACTTTGTTACCTCTCTGGCTCTAAAGTTAAGAACAAGGAGGGAAAACCTGAATTACAGATTGTTATCTCGTTCAATAATCCACAGGATGCACTGGAAATATACAAAGAACGATGGCAGATTGAAACTGCTTTCAAAGGATTAAAAACAAGTGGGTTCAATATTGAAGATACTCATTTGACCGATATTGAAAGAATTGAAAAACTATTTGCTTTGGTTACAGTTGCTTTTACTTGGGCTTACGTGGTAGGTGATTATTTGCATCGATACGTTAAACCGATTCAGATCAAAAAGCATGGCAATAAGGCCAAGAGTATTTTTAAACATGGATTAACATTTATTGCCACAGTTTTGCTAAACCCTAGTTTTCAGCCTGATATAGATATATTCAAATTTTTGTCATGTACTTAGGAAAAGATGTTATACTTTTTCTTATATCCTTTCCTTTGAATGTTTTAAGAATATCTTCAATTTCATTTTCTTTAACTTGAGTGCCTTTGGAGGATAATGCCTTTTTTATTGCATCGGCAGTAATATCTGTTGCTGTTAATACTCCTCCTGTTAAAAAGAAATCCAGACCATATTTCATTGCTTTACTTGAAAGCTTAAAGAAGTCGGTATTATCATATAATCGTTTTAGAATTCTTTTTGTTTTTGCAGGAAATGTCCCTTTTTGGCTTATTTTATCGAGGATGGAACCAATAAGAGCCACTTTGGCATCTTCATAACCTTCAAATAACCACCCATTAAACTTTAAACATAGTATATTTTTGTCTTTAGACAAATCTGCCATAACCATATCCATCAAACTGGATTTTCCACTTCCCCAATCACCATATATGCCAACAGTGGAGGGTGTTAAATCATTATTCAAAATAATTTTCTTTGTAACATCAACTAAGTAGTCAAAGTCTAATAGGTCTATGTTTGTTTCGCTGTCTTTCCACATAATGTTATCTTTATAATGTAATATAAGTTACTATAATGTGTGAACCTGTGAAAATTGCACTCAATTTGGATAAAACAATTTCAAAGATAGCTATTATTTGATATTGGTTATTATAATAAATTGGTTAGCGATGAAATATTCGGCTTTTCTTTTTTCATCTGTATGACGGCAGAATGAATTAGACTTAAATATTCACACCAAGTCAATTCCGGTGCGTTCCCTGCAATTTTCTTTTCTGAATTGATGCAACGCCTAGCCCAGGTAAATGACCTCTCAAAACCCACCAAACACAGAAAAAGTTTCTTTAAGATATTGTGAGAAAAAATGGACATAGAAAAACGACTTCATATTATCCCTTGAAAAAAGTCACTTAACACCAGTTGCAGATATGCATTAAAGTAATGCAAAAAGGATGGAAGCGGCGTCCCGCTTTCCTTATGATATTCAATAATATAACCTTATATGGATGAGTAATCGGCAATACTGCACATTTTCTATATTATAAATGCATAACCTTATGCTATTTGTAGTTTGGGAAGCCCTTTAATATGAAATATAGAAACATCTCATATTTTGTGATGTTTTTGCGGAAATAAACTACATTTATGCTTCAATTGAATAATAAATGAACAGGATCAAAGAAGTCCTTGAACTAAAAAGGATTAAGCAAATATGGTTGGCGGAGAAGCTTGGGAAAAGTTTCAACATGGTGAATGCTTACGTCCAAAATCGGAGGCAGCCCAGTATTGAAATTTTGTACCAGATTGCTGATATTTTAGAGGTAGATGTGAAAGAGTTGTTGATTAGCCGGAATGAACCAAATGTCAAGAAATGATCGGGAGAAACTTAAAATATAATGGTACATTTTCATCAAACGGAATCCTGTTTAATGAAACTATCAGTCTTGTCCAGATTCTGAAAAATGATAATGTAGAGGATGGTCTGGCCAAAGAAGTCAAAGAGAACAACTTGCTGCAAATTAATTCCGAAGCAACCAGGGGAAGGGCTGTGCGTGAAATCAGGAAAAGAAATAAATATACAGAACCCGGCTTTTGGGATCATTTTGATCACAGTACAGAGAACGAACAAAGGTTATTCTTCTTTTACTTATGCCTCAAAACTTACAGAATACTTTTTGATCTTCATTTTCTGATTACTGTCAAGCGATTCTATATTGATTCTATAATGCCGGAAACTTTTTATTACAAAATGGCTGTTGATGAACTCGCATCCGAAAATGAAAAAGTTGCATCATGGTCTGAAACTACCTTAAAAAAAACACTTTCAAATTACCGAAGTTTATTGCGGGTTTCAAGATTGTTAAAAAGCGATATGCTTACCTCGCCCAATGTAGATGATTCCTTTTGGGATCAGTTTAAAACGATTGGTGAAATCTGGTTTTTGGAGGCTTGTTTTCAACCGATAAATAAATGATGTAATGACTATTACCGAGTTATACGAACGAATGAGCAATAAAGATTTTCAGGATCCGGCAACAGGAAATCTGTTTTCCAATGCCTACATGTACCTTTATCCTCCTGAAAATGAAAATCAAATTCATGACGAGATTTCAGTAATCAAGGAACGGCTGAAACGGCCTAACAATTATCTGGATGTACTCATTCTGGACATATTCGATGTGTTTTGCGCTTTTCTTAAGCAAAAAAAATTCGGGGCAAAAACTTTGTTTGATTTCTTTCTAGAAAAAGAATTGCAGGCTCCCGGAAAGGTCAATGAATCGTTAATCAGGGAAGCAAAAAGCGATGGATTCTTTGAGTTCATGAATGCAAACATCAAGTTGCACTTTTCAGAAGGTGATACGGATAAAAAAGTCTATGTGATCATCCATGGTTTTGGTTCAGTTTTTCCATACCTGAGGACCAGCAAGTTTTTAAGTAATTTTGAGAAATACTTTATCGGAGAAAAATATAAGCTAATACTTTTTTACCCTGGCGAAGTGAAGGATTTTTATAGTCTCTTTAATCTGTTAAACGATGAAAATCCTTATCGGGCAATCAAACTAATCAACTAACCTACCTTATCATACCAAAATGCAATTATCTGAAATCTTTGAAAGAAAAATAGACCGCGTAATAAATTCCGCAGTTGTTGTCAGTAATCAGAAGGAGGATACAGTAAAGGCCGAAATTATTGAATATGTGTTTACTCCTGATTTAATTGAGAAATTATATTACTTTCTGAATACCGTCCTGAATAAAAAAGCAGGAAAAACAGGGATATGGATAAACGGATATTACGGTTCAGGTAAATCTCACTTTATTAAATATGCCCACTATTGTTTGGATTCAGCGAATTCGGGGAAAGCTTTTGAGCACTACTTAAAAAACGTAAAAGTTTATCAGGAAAATACTGATTTCTCTGAAGTGTCTGAGTCAAACGTTAAGCTGCTAAAAAACAAAATAGAACAAACGAACATTGAAAACATCATCTTTAATGTGGAGGATGAAACGGATGATGGAAGCGGAGAACGGTTGACTCGCATCTTTTTGAGCATGTTAAACCGGTTCAGAGGATATAACTCAAGTGACATTCCGCTAGCCATTCTATTTGAAAAATACCTTGACAAAAAAGGAGTATTTGCCGAATTTAAAACCAGGCTTCAGGAAGAGTCCGGGTATAATTGGGAAACTCAGGCTGCTGATGTTGCTTCGTATGAATTGGATACTATCCTCAAATTGGCAAAATCATTGGTTCCTGAAATGGACACTGACTCTTTGCGGGTTAAGCTTTCCAATCCTGAAACCTTCCGGGTAACAATTAAAGATACGTTGATTCCTGAGTTAAAGGATTATTTGGCTGAAAAAGACAACAATTATCGCCTGATCTTTTTGGTGGATGAAATTTCACAGTACATTGGAAATAACAAAGAGCTTTTGTTGAATTTCCAAAATATTATTGAAAGGGTCAGTGAAGACTGCGACAATCAGGTATGGATTGCTTGTACCGCTCAGCAATCGTTGGATGAAGTTTCTGAAAATGTAGGTTCCATTGACGTAAACGATGAATTTGGGAAAATTCTAGGTCGGTTCGATACCCGTATTTCGCTTGAAAGTGCAGATGCTTCCTACATTACCCAAGTCAGGGTTTTGGAGAAAAATTCGACCGGAATAAAAGAACTTACAGAACTTTATCACAGCAATCATGATGCCATCGAAAACCAGTTTAAACTTCATCACGATTTATACAAAGGATACAATGAAATGAATGATTTCATTCTAGTGTTGTGTTAATTTAAAATTGACGGATAAAGTCTTTTAAGTTTGATTCTTGCCTGGTCATTTGTAAACTGCCAATTAATTTTAGCGGTTTTATTATTTCTGTGGCTTTTCCATGCATCTACTTCTGATTTTATTTCCTTTATTGTTGGCATATGCCGATTTAAACATTGTCCGTTAAGGACGTGCAGCTCGATTTCTGCCATATTTAGCCAGCTCCCATGTTTTGGAGTAAAAATAAATTCAAACCTATCCCAGAGCCGTTTTGCTTCTTCTGGCACAAATGTTTCATAGAAAGCAGAAGCGTCATGTGTTTTAAAATTATCCATGATCAGTCTTATCTTTTTTGCCGTTGGGTGCATTTCATCAGCTATTTGCTTCATAAATTTGGCCCAGTCCTTTTTTGTTTTGTGTTCCGTAATCTCAACCAATCTTTTACCTTTTAACGGTTCGTTGGCCATGAAAATATTGACCATTCCATGTCTTATATATTCATAATCCAGTCGGGCTTCCTGTCCAGGCTTAATCGATGTTGATGCCAGCTCTTCGATCAACTGTTTTGGTGATTCATCCATACAAACAACCGGGTAATCCTCATCATATGGCAGCTTGTAAATATCCAGGACATGTTCCATATTAGCTACAAATTCACTGCTTTGTTCCGGAGGGATAACCCAACCTTTTACCTTCCAGGGCTTAAGTTCGTTTTTTTTAGAATCTCGCCCACTGTTACATGTGAGATATAATCAATGTAGCTCAGTTCGACCATTTTGTCGGCCAAAAGCCTCAGCGACCATTTTGCAAATCCTGCCGGAGGTTCACTGCAACAGAGTGCGACCAGTTTCGCTTCAATTTCGCCATCCGCCTTTTTAGTATAATTCTGTGGCGAAATCCGTCGTTCCAACACGCTTTCAAAACCTCCTTCAATGAACTTTTTTTTAACCCGGTCAATGGTTCTGTCTCCAACTCTCAAAATCTTGCAAATATCCAAGTTCTTAATGTCAGTATCGGATGAAAACTCGCCCTTATCACAATTCAATAAAATATATGCTGCGCGATAGGCCTGTGAAGTATGGCTCCCTTTTGAAATTACTTTATTGAGCTCTTGAACTTCTGTCTTGCTTAATTTAATTGTGTAAAGTACCATGTGTTTTTTTTGTAAAGCTACACAATTAAACCGTCATATCAAAATTAACTTAACACTAGCTTATCCTTTTGTTCCCTATCAATTCAAATTGATTTCACACGTCTTTGAATCGTTTCAGGGTCTGAAGTTTGTAATAAAGGAAGTGAAGGACAATGAACGTTCGATATTGAGCATTACCCATTATACAGCCAAAGCACACAAGGACGAGGAAGTTGGCACCTTTATGCCGTTTGATGCATTTTATAACGATCAATTCTCATCAAACCTCACACAGCGAGGGCGAAGGGCCATTGAGAACGCTTTAAAACTTCCATCAATAGAAAAAAATGGGTTTGCTACCCGAGTAGTAAAAAACCTGTTTATGATTTCCAATCTGAAAGACTCAATCCGTCTGACTTTCCCTTCAAATCTGGACAACCTGACGATTTTGATGATGACGAATCTGGACGAAAACAAACTTCAGCTACAGAACAAGATTAAAGCAGTATTGGACAAGTTGCTGGAAGAAAGCATTATCAGGGAGGAACGGGGAAACTATTTCTTCTTTAATGAAGATGAAATGGACCTGACCAATATCATCAAAGACACGATTCTTAATGGCGAGGACCGGTTAACCGAAGCAGACCGTTTTATTCGAAGTCTGTTGAAGATTGAAAGCAAAGAACGGTATGAGTCGAACGACTTTAAAGTTGCTTACGAAATCGATAAAAAGTTCTTTTTACGCAATGGAGATGTCTCAGTGTCGGTTATCCTATTCGAAAGGCAACCGGCCACGCAATTGGCGCTTGGCAATAGCATCAGCAATCTTTCCATCTGCATAAACGAATGGTTTACTGCTGATAAGCAATTAATGAAAGATTTTGAGTGGTTCTGTAAGAATGTCAAATACTTCATGAATAACTCCGGATCAAGTACCGGCGAACGCCTGAAAACAATTGAAACATTTAAGCTGCGGAACAAAGAGTTAAGTGATAAAATCACAAAAAAGATTACCGAAAAATTTGCGGAGACCAATTTTGTAAGTGGTCAAACCGTTATTGAACCCGATGCGATTAATGGATCGAAACCAAACGATCGGTACAAAAATCTGATTGCCAAACACATTGGCATGGTTTACAAACACCACAAACTGAGCAATGGCTACGCATTAACAGCCAACGATCTAAGGAAAGTGGTGCGCGACAAGCAAACATCAAGCTTTAACGATTTGACACCGGCTGAACAGATGGTAGAAGATCACATAACCAATATGGGCGGAATTTTGACGGTTGCCGACATTATTCAGAAGTTCGAAGGAATCCCATTTGGCTGGAAAGATGTGGCTATCATTCACATGATTCTGGAGCTCAATCGCAAGAAGAAACGTGAGCTGGAATATCGCAACCAACCACGTTACAAACCAGTTGATTTTGTTGAAAAAGCATTGAATACCAACGAACGTACTGCCTGTGTGGTACGCGATGGCGAAGAAATTTCGCAGGCTGTGATTGATGAAACCCTGTTGTGCTACCGGAATATTTTTAATCAGGATTTACCTACAACAACTGACGGGAACCGATTGTATGATAGTATCAACGAGAGCCTTTCGAAAATTTACGATTCGTATTACGAATTTCAGGAAACGTATTATGGAAAGTATCCGTTTGGAATTCATTTCAATTCGCTGTGTCAAAAATTAGATGCTTGGATTAAAATCAGGGACCCAAAACGCCTGTTCGCAGTTCTAAAAGATGAGCAGGATGCTGTAAAAACCCAATACGATCAATGTAAATCGCTGGGCGAATTCATTGGCCGGGCGATGGATGCCTACAACAGCATCCAGGGTTTTTACACTGAAAATAAAGACAATTTCAGCAGCCTTGAACCTGCTGAGCAAGATAAAGCCGATTCGTTGGGAGAGTTTTTCCGATCAGATGATCCTGCCCGAAGTTTCCGGCACATCCGTAAAGCTTACGACGAACTGAAAGCATCAATTCAGCAATTAAAAGACGCTTTATTGAATGAAACCGTGGCTGCTTACGAACAGATATTTGCAGAATTGGATAGTGAAGCCAAAAATCTGGGAGTTACCGAAAGTCATATTTACGGAGATAAAGAATATAACCTGACACGCATCCGTAAGCTTAAATCGATCACATCTATCCGGTTTGAACTGTCGAATGCTGCATCGTTTAAAAGCGAACAGTTGCGCCTGATTATTGATTTTGCCTCCAAAAAGAAGCCCGATCAAAGCAAAGGTCAAACCTCTGCGGTTGGAGAGCCAAAGGAATATTACATTTCAAAATTAGCTACGGTAATCCGCAACGAAAAAGAACTGGATGATTACCTGGCCAAAGCAAAGTTGGAAATGCTGGCTTTGCTCATGGATAAAAAAACCATCATCATTAAGTAGATAAAACGAAGGAATGAATACCAGTCAACTAAAGACCTTTGCCCCAAAGGCACGAAATATCATCCGCGATGGAGTATCCCGGCAACTGAAATACTGGGGTTTTGATGAAAAGGGAAATGTGGAATGTCGTCCCGAGAAAGTGGAAGGCGGTATTGTACACCGCGAAGAAATCATTGACGACCCTTCGGTGATGAAACGCTGGGAAACCTTGAATCATGCGGTCAAACACTAGGGATTCGATCAGGTGGTGGAAGAAGCGGCATATACCTGGTTTAACCGGATGATAGCCATTCGTATTCTGTCGAAAAACGGTTACGATATACCGCAATTGGAATACGGCGCTGATGGGGCGCAAACACCGCTGATTCTGCAACGGGCCCGTCGTGGACAGTTTGCTTTTTTGACCAAAGAAGAGCAAACCCGTCTGAAGCTGGTCTTGACTGATTATTCCAAAGACACTCAAGCCTTTGCTATTTTACTAACCGGCTATTGCCATTCTCATTCGTTACTCAACAGTATTTTTGGTCGCTTAGATGATTATACCGAATTGCTGCTTCCGGTTGATATGCTGAACGAAACCGGTTTTATTCATTTTCTGAATACCACAACGGCCATTACGGATGAAGATTACCGTCAGGTGGAGTTGATTGGCTGGTTGTACCAGTTTTACATTTCGGAGAAGAAAGATCAGGTGTTTGCCCAGTTTAAAAAGAACCAGAAAGCAGAAGCCAAAGATATTCCGGCAGCCACCCAGATATTTACACCCAATTGGATTGTGAAATACATGGTGGAAAACACGGTAGGTAAGATTTGGCTTGATAAACATCCCGGATCACCAGTGAAAGCAGGATTGAAATATTTGGTTGAAAGCACGGACCAGCCGATAGGCGTTCCGCTGATTAGCGAGATATCCCAATTGAAGTTGCTCGATCCTGCTGCAGGCTCCGGACATATATTGGTGGAAGGTTTTGATTTGTTATTCCAGATGTATCTGGAAGAGTATTACATGCCAGAAGAAGCTGTGGAAAGCATCTTAAAAAACAACCTGTTTGGTTTGGACATTGACCTCCGTGCAGCTCAATTGGCCCGGTTTGCCATCTTGATGAAAGCTGCCTCGAAATACCCGGAGATCCTCCAAAAGAATATTCTTCCCAAGGTATTTGCCATGCCTGAACCTACGAATTTTAGCCGACAGGAAATTTTGGATTTCCTGGGCAGTGAAGGTCGACAGTATGAAGAAAAGTTAGGTGAAGCCCTGCAGCTGATGCAGCAAGCGCAAAACCTAGGTTCGGTAATGAAGTTCGATTTTTCTGCCGACGAACGAAGTTTTACCGTGACTCGTTTGGAAAACCTCAAAAACAAAGCCTTTCGTGATAATCTGGAAGAAGTGCTGCTGCAAAAAATAGCACCGTTTATTGAAGTGCTGGCCGTTTTAACCAACCGCTATGAAGCCATTGCAGCCAATCCACCTTATATGAGGCAAAGAAATATGAACGGGGAGCTAAAACAGTATGTCAATCAACATTATCCACTCTCAAAAAGTGATTTGTTTACAATTTTCATGGAGGTTTGCATTGATTTAAATATTTCACTAGGATTGATGGGAATGATTAACCAACACTCATGGATGTTTCTATCTTCCTACGAACAGTTACGTGAAGAGCTTATTTCAAATTTTAGCATCAACAGTATGTTGCATTTGGGACCGCGGACTTTTGAGGAATTGAGCGGTGAAGTTGTGCAATCGACTACTTTTATCTTTGAAAAAAGTAGCGCGAAACATACTGGATTTTATTTTCGCTTGACAGATTATCGGAACAATACTGAAAAAGAAAATAATTTTTTAGAGAGGAATAATCAATATCCCAATATCAATCAATTGAACTTTTCCAAAATACCAGGTAGCCCGATAGCTTATTGGATTGGACAAAATACTTTGAAAACCTTTACTTCGAAGTACTCTATTGATAATATTGCTCCTCCAAGGATAGGAATGATGACTACTGATAATAAACGATTTCTAAGAAGTTGGTCCGAAGTTTCTTATAATCGAATTGAATTTAAATTTGGAAGTATAGATCAGGCAGTTAATTCGTCCATTAAATGGTTCCCATACAATAAAGGAGGAGGATATAGAAAATGGTACGGAAATAAAGAACTAATTGTAAACTGGCAATATGGAGGAAAAGAAATCATTGAAAATGGAATGAGTTCTTTTCGTGGCAAAAACTTCTATTTTAGTCAAGGTATAACCTGGTCTGATGTGAGCAGTTCTGATTTTGCATGTAGGTATACTGAAAGTGGTCATATATTTGATATTAAAGGGTCATCTTCTTTTCCAGAGAAAAAAGATTTATATAAAATACTTGGATTACTGAATAGTATTGTAAGTGCAACTATTCTAAATATCCTTAATCCGACTTTATCTTATCAGAGTGGAGATATAAGGAGAATCCCATATTTAATTAAAGCCATTGATTCAAAAGGAGCCCAAATTGATGAAAAAGTGTTGGAAAATATTAATACCTCAATCATAGAATGGGATTCCAGAGAAACCTCATGGAATTTTAAAAAATCACCTTTAATAAATGAGAGTACCACGTTAAAACAAGCTTATAAAAACTGGGAAACTCAAGTGACAAATGACTTTTTCCAACTGCACACCAATGAAGAAGAGCTCAACCGCATTTTTATAGAAATTTATGGTTTGCAGAAAGAGTTAACTCCGGATATTTCTTTGCAGGATATTACTATTTTACAGGATGTGTTAGATCGTAGTTTGTTAGTGCAATTGGAGCCGTCATTCCGAAAAGGAGGCAAGGATGCCATTGCATTACCAATATACAAGGCCGAGGTGATGAAACAGTTGATTTCGTATGCCTTGGGCTGTATGATGGGGCGTTACCGACTGGATGAACCGGGTTTGCACATTGCCCATCCCAACCCAACACACGATGAGATTTGCACTTACGACTTCAACGGACACGAATTTGAAATTGATGATGATGGTATTATCCCGCTGATAGGCTCAAACTGCACCTTTGCCGACGATGCGGTCAACCGTTTTAACTATTTTTTGGAGGTAGTTTGGGGTGCCGAAACACTCACCCAAAACAAAAACTTTTTGGTGGATTGCCTAGATCAGGAAATTGAAAAATACCTGGTGAAGGATTTCTGGAAAGACCATTGCCAAACCTACAAAAAGAAGCCCATCTACTGGCTCTTTGCTTCAGAAAAAGGCGCCTTTCAGGTGTTGGTGTACATGCATCGAATGAACCGCTTTACGGCAGAAAAGATTCGCTCGAAATACCTACTGAAACACCTTCGGTATTTGCTGCAGGAAATTGGCTTACTGGAAAGTATGAGCGGCCTTTCGCGTGACGAACAAAAACGACTGGATACCCTTCATACACATTACGATGAATGTGTGCGCTACGAGCTACTATTGAAAGATTGTGCTGACCGCCAAATTGGATTTGACCTAGACGATGGCGTAACGGTTAATTATGAGTTATTTAAAGGGGTAGTTGCACCAATCAAATAACAGAAGAAATGCTAAAAGAACGAATAGAACAATATTTTCAGCAATACCCACAACTTCGGGTACTCTTTTTTTTCGATGAAGAAAAGGAGCATGAGGAGGAATATCTAGCGATGGATTTGGAGGGAATCAATAAAGTAACATTCGACAACCGGAATTTTTACCTGAAAGTGATGCTTCACGGAGAATGGTCGGCTGAGAAAGTCTTTCTGTACTTTCAACAACCCATGCCATCCACTCAGGATGATTACCGACATTTTCCTTTGCTCGATTTACTGGTAGCTAATAAGGTTCTGTACCTCGACAATGTAGCCGATTTTATGGACCAGTTTCAACTGGCACCCAACCAACGTTCATTAGCCAAACGATACATCAAAGAGTTAACACGAACGCCGATACAAAAAGTCGTGGCACCATTACTGACCCGAACCCGTTTCGAAGAATCGGAATTAGTTATTGGATTGATCTCGGCATTCTTGCGTTTCACCAAAATTGAACGATGGGAAACCATTCTGGCTAAAATTTTGTGCCTTGGTTTGCCCGGACAGGAAGAAAACAGGGATTATTTTTTCAGGAAAATCGATGTAAATATCCTTTATCCATTCCTTGTTCAGCCAATCCGTGATTGCTTCAACACTACCATTGAAGAGTTGAATCAGCAAACACTGATTGAGTTGCAAAACCGCTTGAAATACAACCTGATCACTTATACGTTGGACGAAAAGCTGGAAGATCCCTACAAAAACTTAAAAATTGAAGATGGCGTGGTATTGTCTATGCTCAGCAATTTGAGTGAGAGTGCCTTAAATAATCCAAAGTTGGCCGATCAATTTCTTCAACTCCTGGAATCAGACGATAGCCAAATCAAAGAAGAAACTCTGCTTCAAATTTATGGATCCGAGTCTGAGTTTGGTTACCTGACCACCTTTATGAAATGGAAAATCCTAAGCTCAGGAATTCGTGAAATCGACTTCAAACCCCAAACTGCATTACAGGTTTTCGAGCGGGGTTCCATGTTTCGTGAAAACAATGTACAATTATCAAGTACAGTTCGGTTTTTAATCTATCTGGCCAATATCAATAGTCAACTGAATGAAATTTCCGGCAACATCTACGATTCGCCCGACGAGTACATTGAAAAATATGCACAGGATTTCTACCGCATTGACCAGAATTACCGAAAGGCCATTGATTATTACCGATCCGTTGACAGTTCAGAATTACCCGACTTTATTCAGTTAGATCCTTTGAAAGATTTGCTGGAAGACCGGTACGAAAGCTTCCTGGAAAAGTTGAACCGGGAGTGGCTGAAATGTTTTTCGGAACAAGGGTTTAGCTATAAAAATCTCGCTACACCAAAGCAATATGATTTCATCAAACGTGAAATCGTGCCTTACGAACTGAAGATAGTTGTGATCATCTCGGATGCCCTGCGTTACGAATCGGCCATGAGTTTGCTCTCCGAGCTTCATGTAGACAGCAAAAACGAAGCGGTCATTCGGCATCAATTGGCATCAATTCCATCGACCACTCAATTCGGTATGGCCAATTTACTGACAACCAAAACAATTAAGTTGAATGATGCAGAATTGTTTATTGACGATGTCAGTACGGAAGGTTTGGCAAACCGGTCAAAAATATTGAAGAAGCAGGTTCAGGATGCACAGGTTTTTGCTTACGCCGAGATTGAAGGTAATTCGCAACAGGCTAACCGTGACATTTTCAAATCGTCGCTGGTCTATATTTATCACGATTGTATTGATGCCGTGGGAGATAAACGACCATCTGAACGCAATTCGTTTAAAGTGGTTGCTGATGGAATCGCAGAACTGGCAGCAATGGTAAAGAAGTTACATTCGTCGTACAATGTGTCCCGTGTTCTTATCACAGCCGATCATGGTTTTATATACAACGACCGCACAATCAAGGAGTCGGACAAAGAACCGTTAAACGAAGAAGGCGCAATACTTACCCACAATCGCTACGCAATAATCAAAAATGACCGGAAACAAGATTTAGGTTACAAAATACCATTAAAGCAAACCAATCGGATTGATTCTGATTTAATTGTACTTGTACCAAAATCGGTCAACCGGTATAAAAAACAAGGAGTGGGTCATCAGTTTGTACACGGTGGGGCCAGTTTGCAGGAATTGATTGTGCCGGTAATTGAAAGCACCCGTAAACGAACTGAAGTAATCAAAAAAGTGAAGCCAGTATTGATCAGCAAGAACCTTCGGGTGGTTTCCAATATTCTGCGCATTCAAATCCTTCAGGACCAACGAGTGTCCAGAAATGAAAAGGAAAGGGAGATTCTGGTAGGACTTTATCGTGATTTGGAATTGGTTTCGAATCAGGGAACCATTCAAATGAGTTCAACCTCAGAACTGCCCAGCGAGCGCAGCTTTGGATGTGAATTAATGCTTCGGGGCGATATCGGAAACATTAGTCTGCTGAAGCTCAAAATCTACGATAAAGACGATGAATTGAATCCGTTAATCGTTCAGGAGGTAATCAATAACACCTTGATTGAGTCTGATTTTTGATTGCATGAGCATTAAATCAATATGAAAGATTTCAAATTACAGCAATTATGATACTATCAGAACAGAAGTTAGGCATTGAATTACGAAAAGTATTTGATAATGCGAAATCACGTATTTGGATTGCTGTTCCATTTATTGGTTCATGGAACTTAGTTGAACGGATAACTGGAATAAGTTGGGTTGCCAAAAGGAATATTGATTTTAGATTATTGACGGATGTTAGCAATGAACATTTCATTGATTCAAAAACATATCAAAAATTCAAACAGCAGGCTGAATGCAAATCACTTGAAGGATTACACGCCAAGATTTATATTATTGATGACTTCATTTTATTAACGTCAGCAAATCTTACTGGTACTGCATTCTCCAAAAGGTATGAAATAGGAATAACATTAGATAACGACCAGGATGTAGTTAGAACATTTCTCAAATGGTGGAATATAGCAAGTACCATTGATAAGGATTGGCTTCCATCGAAGAGTGATAATGGGACAAAAAATGAAGAACCAAGTGCAAATAATATTTCAAAACTAAAGAAACTTTGGGAACTGCCTAAAAGTCCTCAAACAGGCAATGATTTCAAAGAATATTTCAACACACTTAGCTTTTATAACAATTTTACTAGCCTGTATGAAATACATGCAGAAAGGTTATTAGTCGATTTGCCAATATATCAGGAAGTCGATTCATTCCTAATTTATTTATTTCATGAGCATCCTGATAAGCCCTCGAATGAATATCTCGAAATAGAACACAGAGAATTAACTGAAAAAGGAAGAATCTCCGAACTGAAGAAATACTTTGCTCAATACAAAAGCTGGCTAGCTGATCATCCAACTTTTGAAAACCATAGAATTAATAATATTGAAACGATCCAGCTCAAATTATCAAAATCAAAGATTGACAAACTAAAACAAGAAGACATTGAATTAGTTATAAATAGTCTTCATTGCATGAAAAGTTTAGCTCTTAATAGAGTAAAGTTTTTAAATCCACAAAACAACAAAATAGAGATCATAATTAAGAGCTGGAAAGATTTGTTGCATAATGATGATTCTGACTTGCCTAAAAGAATGCAAACTTGTAAAACCAATCTTTACTCGTTCGGAAAATCATCGATTAGTGAATTGCTGGCATGGTTTTACCCTAATCAATATCCAATAATAAACAGAAATTCAAATAGTGGTATGAAATTCTTTGGATATGATATAGAAACATATTGAAGTTTTGTAACAAATATTTACTAAATTTGTTACAGAAAGAAAAACACGAAAACAATGCAAAGCATTGAGAAACAAGTAGAAGATACGATAAAAGATGATGCTAAGGGCACATTGCTATTTCCGGAGGACTTTCAACATCTGGGATCTTCAGAGGCAGTGCGTTTGGCTTTGCACCGCATTGAAAAAAGAGGAATCATTCGAAGAGTCGCTCATGGAATATATGTACGACCAAAAGAAAGTCCTTATATAGGAGAAGTTATGCCTACAGCAGAAGAAGTTGCTGAAGGTATTGCTAAAAGAGATAAGATAAGAATTGTTCCAACGGGTGTATATGCATTGCATGCATTGGGTTTAAGCACACAGATACCATTAAAGCTAGTCTTTTTAACAGATGGAGCAGCACGTACTATAAAAGTCGGCAAAAGAACCATAAAACTGAAAAGGACAACACCCAAAAACCTGTTAGCTAAAGGTAAAATTAGTTCTTTAGTGATTCAGGCATTGCGGGAAATTGGTATAGACAAGGCAAGTCCAACTGAATTAATGCAAATCCTTAAATTATTAAAAGAAGAAGACCAGCAACTATTAAGAGATGATATTAAACTGGCACCGGAATGGATTAAACAAATTATGAAAAAAGCAATTGATGGATAAGTTTTACAATATACCCAACGATGCTAAAGCAGAAATTCTCCGGAATACTGGTGAGAAAACAAACCTGCCTGCTTATGCTGTCGAAAAGGACTGGTGGGTTGTTCAAACCCTATCAATTCTTTTTGAAATGGAAATCGGGAAACACATGGTGTTTAAAGGTGGTACATCATTGAGCAAAGCCTGGGGTCTGATTGAACGATTTTCGGAAGATATTGATTTAGCCGTTGATCGTAGATTTTATGGTTTCGAGGGTGATTTAGGGAAAAAACAACGGACAAATCTTCGGAAGAAAGCAAATACGTACATTACAGAACAGCTTTATCCGGAACTAAACTTCCGTTTTAAGGAAAAAGGAGTGAATGTTAAGCTTGAATTGGAAGAAATAACTACGAGTGATCAGGATCCGATAATCATTCTAATTAATTATCCCAATGTAATCGAATCGCCTGGTTACTTAAGACCAAGGGTTCAGGTAGAATTAGGATGCCGATCACTGATTGAGCCGTTTTCAATTCGTACTTTCAATTCATTTTTGGATGAAATGTATCCTGATGCTTCATTTACAAAGCAGCCTATTCATATTCCGACTGTTGATCCCGAACGAACCCTTCTAGAGAAAATATTTTTGTTACACGAAGAGTTTCAGCGTCCTGATAATAAGGTTAGGGTTGACCGAATGAGCCGTCATCTTTTTGATATTTACAAATTAGCGGCTTCTCCATTTGCTGTTAAAGTTCTTTTAAATCAAGAACTTTATGCTGAAATTGTATACCATCGTCAGTTGTTTACCAAGCTTGGAGGTGTAGATTATAAACTGCATAATCCCGGAACGATCAATCCAATTCCACCGGACAATTTGCTGGATGCTTGGAAAAAAGATTATTCAATCATGCAGGAACAAATGATTTATGCTGATTCACCAAGTTTTGAAGCGATGCTTGAGGCAATAAGAAACTATATCTCAAAAATAAACCAGTTGGACTGGCAAATCATTGAATAATACCCAATTCAACTAAAAACCCGAATATGCCAACATTACAAGAGAAAATATTAACTCACTTTGAAGGGAAAGTTGTCAGGAAAGATTTAACCGCAAGGGTAAAAGGTAATGCGGTAGTTCCGGCATACGTGTTGGAATTTCTTCTTGGTCAATATTGTGCGATTAATGACGAAGAAGTCATTAACAATGGGATTGAGAAAGTTAAAGATGTGATCAAAAACAACTTTGTCCATCGAGCTGAAGCTGAGTATGTAAAATCAACCATCCGGGAGAAAGGTTCTCATAAGATAATCGACAAAATTTTTGTTACGCTGAATGATGATGATAATTTCTATGAGACTTCATTTGCCAATTTAGGAATTGATCATGTTGCCATCGCCGATTCGATTGTCAAAAAGCATAAAAAATTACTAAGCGGAGGAGGTGTTTGGTGTATTTTAACCATGGGATATGATTCCTCTGATGGGATCAAATCCAGATGGGTCATAGAAACAGTAAAACCTATCCAAGTATCTGGAGTCGATTTGGAAGAAATAATCGAAAAACGACGGCATTTTGATACCGACGAATGGATTGATTTACTAATGCATAGCATCGGATTGAATCCTGAATTTTTCAACCGTAGGGGAAAATTGATCCAGTTATCAAGGCTGATTACACATGTTGAGAACAACTATAACTTCATCGAGCTTGGGCCCAAAGGAACCGGTAAATCTCATGTCTTTTCAGAACTTTCGCCTCATGGAGTTTTAGTCTCAGGTGGTGATGTGACGAGTGCCCGGCTATTTGTAAGCAATACCGGCAAAGGCAAAATTGGATTGGTTGGAGATTGGGATGTGATTTGTCTGGATGAATTTGAACAGGTAGTTGGATCAAAACGGGCAGATGGCGACATGGTCAATATCATGCAAAACTACATGGCAAATAAATCATTCAACAGAGGTAAGGAAACCATTCAAGCCTATGCTTCTATGGCATTTGTGGGCAATACAAAACATACTGTTCCTTTCATGTTGCGTGAGACACACCTTTTCGAATCAATCCCGGCGGCGTATATTAAAGGAGCATTCCTTGATCGAATTCATCTTTATATTCCCGGTTGGGAAGTCAATATACTGAAAGAGAGTGTATTCTCCAAAGAGTTTGGTTTCATCGTTGATTATTTGGCTGAAATTTTAAAGCAGTTCCGGAAGTACGATTATACCAATCTGGTTGATCAGTATGTTGACTTTGATCCGTCCTTTACGGGCAGAGATAAATTAGCCATCCGGAAAACATTCTCGGGTTTGGTAAAGCTAATATATCCAAACAAGCAGATGAGTGAAAAGGAAGCACTCGAACTGATTGATTTTGCAGTAGAAGGGAGGAAAAGAGTCAAGGATCAGCTTTATGTGATTGACGAAACATTTAAGGATTCTCCAGTTGAATTCAGCTACAAAATCAATTCCTCCAACAAAAAAATAATGATAGAAACGCTTGAGAAGTTAAATGGGGAAATATTATTTGGTGCTGAAGAAATCACTCCAACTGAAGATCCGGATAATTCAGCATTCAAAGTTGAAATAATAGCACCAGAACTTAAAGAGAAAGAAATCATTATCAGAGATAATCAAAAAGGAATCTCCTATAAAAAGCTATTTGGTGATTATCTTAAAGGAGCAACAGAAATTACATTGATTGATCCATACATCAGACATCCACATCAATTCCGAAATCTATTGGAATTCTGTTCGATTCTTATTCAAAATAAAAAGAAGGAAGAAGAAGTCAACTTGCATATAATTTCGTGGAACGATATAGAATATACTCCCACATCAATAGCCAACTTTGATGAAATCACGGAATCTTTGAGGGATTCAGGAATCATCTTTACATACAAATTTCAGGAGATACATGATCGTAGCATTGTGGCTAATAATGGTTGGAAAATAAAACTGGGGCGTGGCCTTGATATTTTTGAGAAACCAGCATTTCGTTTTGACATTTCAGAAGTGATGCAAGAACAAAGACAATGCAGAAATTGTGAGATCACTTATGTAAAAATCTAATGGTTCCATGGGTTCCACCGATTTGCTATTGTGCAAGAACCAAAACCTATTCGTCCAATTTCACAAGTGAAAAATACTGTAAGCATTCGCTGAAGTGCGTATAATAATTTTGCATGTGAGTCTTTAAGTTTGCTTTTTACTTCAAAGACAATCGACATATATAACGAGAAAAAATTCCGGGTCATCTATGATGATTTTCTAGGCTCTGGGTTGACCATCCGTGATTTTTGTACAAATCAGCATATGAATGAGGCCAAATTTTATTATTGGCAGAACAAGCTTAAAGGACAGTTGCCACCTAGAAGAGGATTCGTTCCGGTGGTTTTTGAGAATGGACAACAAGTCCGATCAGCCCGGGTTCCAGCTTCTGTGCAGCCACCTTCGGCAAGCTTTTCTACTCCTGAAGCTACCACCCAAACCATATCCTGTGAGATAAGTTATCCTAACGAAGTCCTTGTAAAACTGAACGGTTTGCCAGATGCGCAGATGTTGAGGTCGTTGTTGGTTTTAACGCGCCGATAGCATGTTCAGTCTCACATTGTCAATGCGGTATTACCTGTATTCGTATCCAACAGATATGCGTCGGAGTTTTTACACCCTGAGCGGAATGGTGACCAACCAAATGGGGCGCAACGTACAGGACGGGGATGTTTACATATTTATAAACCGCCCTTGTACCAGCATGAAAATCCTGCACATGGAATGCGGTGGTCTTGTGATCTATCACATGAAACTGGAATCAGGCTGTTTCAAACTGCCGGTTTTTGATGAAAACACCCATACGTTTCAAACCAGTTGGCAGGACTTGATGATAATGGTACAGGGTATTACCCCTGATGGGGTATTGAATAAAAAAAGATGGAAAAACCCTTCAAAATAGCAACTATTATATTGCTTTTTATTTGGCTATACGATTGATATTTAGTATATTCAAACCATCAAAAGCAAGGAAAAATGACAGTTGAAGAAGATGTTTTTTTACAGCAAATACTGGAAGCTCGGGACCAACTTTACAGGGAGACATCCAAACTTAAAAGCCATCTTGCCAGCTTTGAAAACTTCGAGACAGAAAGAGCTTCATATCAACAACAAATCACCGAAAAAGACCAGACAATCATAGCGAAAGACCGGACGATTACCCAACTGGATGAGACCATCAACAAGTTGAAACAACAGGTCGAGATGTTCCAGAGAAGGATCTGGGGCAAATCCAGTGAACGGTACATCAATGAGGATCCCCTCCAAAGGAGGCTCGATTTTGATGGACTTGACCTGCTCCCGGAAGAAAAAGAACTTGCCACCAGTGCCAAAGAGGAGATCGAAAGTTACAAGACTATCCGAATGATCGTAAAGGAAAAAAGTCATCCTGTACGCAAACCTCTACCCGAAAGCTTACCGAGAGAAGAATTCCACATTTATCCGGAACACATTGAGCCGGAGAATTGGACAGAACTGGACCCGGAAATTACGGAAGTACTGGAACGTGAATCTGCCAGATGGTATGTACGCAGGATTATCCGCCATAAATACGCGTTGAAAGACAAAAGCCAGGATGTGGAAAAACAAATCATTACAGCTCCTATGCCTGTACTTCCAATAGCCAAAAGCTATGCCGGGGCAACCGTATTAGCCGACATCATCATTGACAAGTATGTGAATCATCTTCCTTTCTACCGCCAGATACAGATGTTTAAACAACAGGGTATATCAATTGCGCCTGCAACCATCAACGGCTGGTTCCGGGATGTAGCCGATCTCTTGAGGCCTACTTATTACCGGTTAAAGGAGCTGGCTCTGGCTTCGGATTATATCCAGAGTGATGAAACAACCATCCCAGTTATAAATAATGAAAAGCAAACCACGATAAAAGGATACATCTGGATGATCCGGGCGGTTATGGGGAACCTGGTCTTTTTTCATTACGATCACGGTTCCCGGGCACAAAAGGTCGCACTGCAATTGTTTAAGGATTTTCAAGGAGTGATCCAGACAGATGGTTATGCTGTTTACGATATTTACGAAAATAAAAAGGGCGTTCTGCCCATAGGGTGCTGGGCTCATGCCAGACGTAAATTTGAAGAGGCTTTGGCAGAGGACAAAGCCCGTGCTTCTTACGCACTGGAGCAAATAGGCCTGCTTTATCAGGTGGAGAGGCAAGCCGATCATCAACAACTCACTTATGAGGAGCGGGCCGATTTGCGTTCCCGGTTGGCTTATCCTATCACGGTAGCCTTCGAAAAATGGTTGTTGAATGAGTATCCCAAAGTCCTGCCCAAAGGACGCATTGGAAAAGCTATCCGATATACTTACAATATCTTCCACAAGTTGACCCGGTACCATTTGGATGGTCGCTTGAAAATTGACAACAATCTTGGGGAAAATGCAATCAGGCCAATTGCTTTAGGCCGGAAGAACTGGCTGTTCTGTGGAAATGATGATGCAGCCGAAAATGCAGCAATCATGTATTCCATGTTCGGCTGTTGCAAGGCAAGCGAAGTAAACTTCCGTGAATGGCTTGTTTACTTCCTCAGTAACATCCACAACTACGATAACGATTACAGCAAGGATCTGGCCGAATTACTTCCACACAATTTTAAACATCAAAACCAAAATTGTAATAGTTCCGTCTCCTAAACTATCAAAGTTCTCCGAACATTTTAGAGAAACTCTGAAAGTTGGATGCTGATTTTCTATGAAAACAAGACGGACTTCACCGAATGCTTACAAAATACTTTGTTGACCCATGGCCTCGGGAATTTATACAGACATAAAATCAGATCACAATTCCACAGTTAAGAGGTGTAGTTTGCCCCAAGTGTTCGGCGCGCCAGCCGTGGAATATTTTAAACTCAGAATTACTTTCTCCTTTACTATTCAAACTCGAACCGTTTCATTACTCCCTCATTTTCTTCGCCAGCTCAAACTCTTTTTCATAGGGAAGTCCAAGTTCAGCGAGTTGGAGGGGTGCTGAAATAGCCCAGCTTACGTAATACCAAGCTAAAATCTGATAGCCTGTAAATTCTTTGTCAGGAATGGACGGGACGGCGTACCCACTTTTTTCAGTACTAAAACCCTGTGTTCCTTGCATGGCAATGTCAAAGGCTATCTTTTTAATGGTCTCTTGGGGTAAGTTTTGGAAGTATTGAAGAGCCGATACCATGTGCATTACCACAGCCATATTTGCACCTTCCTTCTCCTGTGATTGTTGGAAACGTCGCTGTTCACGTTCTTTCACAGGGTCACGTTCATCCAATCCAAGCGGATCTTTTTCGAGAGAATTGATAAAAGAATTGATGTCACTTCGTTTACGGTATTGAATCTCACCCACTAGTTCGGAATAGCGATCCACTTTCAAATCTTCAGACCAATGCAACAACATTTCATATTCTTCACCCGGCTTTTTATCATCTCGGTACTCCAAATATTCGTTGTAAAAGGTTTGTGCCTGTTTCAATTCAATCGGTGTCGCATTAAACTGGACAATCAGATCAACACCAAACAAATCACGGTATTGCATCGCATTTATCAGGTTGTAAATCTTGCTTTTCGACAAAATATCTTTGGGTGCCAACTCAATAATCCTTTTGTTGGTAACAGCCACGATTCCCTGTTCGATGAGTGAATACAGCGAGAGAAACTGCCAAGGTCCGAATTCGGGATATTCGTGGTAAATCGTATTTTCAATAAATAAATCAATGGGCGTATTGTAAACCTGAAGGTTGAGTCCTTCGAATAACATGAGCAGAAATTCATTGACGGTTTTTTCCGGAAATCCTTTTTTAATCAAGCTAGTGGCGTGTCCGGAATAGTTACTCAGGAATTCGGTTTTCTGTTGTTGCTTAGAAATAAACAGTTGATTAATCCCTTCGTTACGGGCATCAATAATCAGTTTCAGGTGGCTCAACTCGTGCAGAATTAAATGTTCCACACCTGCGTAGTTTGGTTTGTAACGAACCGTATGTTTCGCCCGGTTAAAGTTTTCAGCCAGTTCAAATTTGGCGGCAGTCTTTATGTCTGCATCTTCAATCATTTCAATTCCAGTGTCACCTTCATATTCGAGTTTATGCCTGAATTGATCCACTATCTTTTGACCTTTGCCGGTCTTCAGGATTTGTCTAGCTAGTTCGAAGGTCTGTTTAACCGCATTTTGATATAACTCATCTTTTTTGGGACACAAGCGAACTGCTTGCAGAGAATAGTTGAATGCTGAATCCAAATCCTGTTCTTTTTCCGCAATTAGTCCAAAGATCAAATGTATATTGGGATATTTAGAATTGATCTGTAATGAGGCATCCAGATAACGTTTAGCTTCATCCGTTTTTCCTTGCTGAAACATCAGGTATGCAACATTAGTAAGGCTGATGTAATCGTTGACATTGGCCAGTAATGCCTGATCGAAGTATTTTAATGCTGATGGTATGTCTTTTTTGAATTTGGCGAGGATGTTGCCCATCATCATCAATGCCCAGCCGTTTTTGGAATCCCAGCGTAGGGCATCAATCAAGTAATCAACCGCTTCATCCTGATCGCCTTCGTCAGAACGTATTTGTCCCATGATCCGGTGGTATTCCGAATTGGTTGGGTTTTTTTCAATTAAGGTTTTGAGTATTTGTCTGGCTTCGGAGTATTTCCCTTTTTCGCAAAGGGCAACCGTTTTGCGGTAATCAGCTTCCTGCGAAAGTATAGTTGGATTGTCAATTTCGATGGTAATCCATTCACCTTCAACGGTAATTTTGGGTTTAAATGGTCCGTAAGTATAGTAACTTTCTAACTCGCTGACTATCTGTATTTTACCCCCCCCCATTAGGTTTGGAAATATTGTAAACAAAAAGTCATCTATTTTATGGATAATCTTCATTCCGGTGGATGTTCTGATTCGTTTATTAAAACAATTTCAAAGATAGCTTTTATTTGAAATTGCGGATTATAATAAAATAGTAAGTGTTGAAATTTTCAGCTTACCTTTTTATCGTTCTGGATGATGGCACAATGAATTAGACCTTAATATTTACACCAAGTCAATTCCGGTGGGTTCCTTGCTATTTTCTTTGCTGAATTGATGCAACGGCTAGCCCGGGTAAATAATCTCTTAAAGCCCACCAAACACAGAAAAAGTTGCTTTAAGGTATTGAGAAAAAAATGCTCCTCCGCCAGGTGTGACAGGAATAATCGCTCTATATACAGTATATTAGCCAGTACAAACATATATCAATAATTAAATACTAAAAATTAACAAAATGAACGCAGCAACAGAACAATTTAATGAGAGAGTTTCAACATCTTTTCAGAAATTAGAAGAAATTAAAATGTTATTAAAAAAATTACAAGATGATCAAAAATTACAACCTACTAACTGGGGGTTTTCTGGCTCAGTTGTCTACGTTAATTCTGAATTTGATAACATTATTGAATTTCTAAAAAAGTAATAAAAAAGGCTACCACAATTTAAAATTTAGCTAAATCATTTCAAAATGGTAGGGTAGATAAAAATTCTACCATGAATAATAGCTCCACATAAATGGGCATCATTATTAGGAATGGTGAGCTAGTTGCCAATATCACCTAGACCATCAATTTTGTCGATCATTGTAACATTTTCATTATAAATTGCAAAAGCATAATTTAGTTATTTGTTGTAGGTCCCCCAATTTTAGTTGTTTTGTAAATTTGCGATTAGTTATTATTTGTTTATTAAATCCTTCCAATATTCATAAATCATCACCATCGCCAAAGTATCAAGTTCACAATATCGAAGTAATGCTTTCCTGGCATGTTCCCATTCAACTTCAGTCATCTGTGTAAACTGCATCCTTGCATAAGCTGTCATTGCTGCGCCACCACTTGCAATAGTATCATCAACACTAAATTCATCGGTTTCTTCGTCTGGCATATCCTTAAAGACAGGTTCAAGAAGCTTATATGGATTGATGACTTTTCCCCTATCATCCAACTTATACCATACCTGGTTTCTATAATTTAGACTTTCAATTCCACCCGGAATGCCATATACAGGCTGGGAATATTTTTCTTTCACGAATGTACTTGCCTCAAGGACAGCCGGAAGTACAACCTTAATGGAGTTGGATCCTTTCATACTTACATGGTAGAAGTAGTTCTTTACCAGTTTCAGCATATCTACCATATCTCTCTTGCCAATCCATCTATTTGCTGAATCTTCGGATGAATGCGAAATTGTTTGAATAAATGCCATCAGCTCTTTTCTATCCGGGACAGTTTCATCACTTTCCGAGTTAAGTTGCCTCCATAATTCAACCAGAAATGAATTTTCATGATCGGCATACCTGAAGATGGTTCCTTGATCCTTTTCAAGTTCCTTCTTCAGTGCCCTCACAAACTCATAGTTGGGAAAGACTCCGGGTTCTGCCTGAATAAACTCTCCGGCATGTTTTACCATCCCCTTTTCATCAACAGTATGATGGCTGAACTGGAAGGCGATACCCTCATATGGTCTTTTGTTTTTGTTAAAGGGAATAGCAACCCGACTTGTCTCAAAATCGATAAAGTGCAATGGGAAGTTCCACTTCGACATCTCCACACGCATTCCGTCAGCATCAAACCAGAATTTCTCTTTATTTTCTCGCCTTAGCTCCACCTGCAGCCATTGCCGTTCATTGGTTGACATACCACCATTCTTCGTCGGGGTAAATTCACCAATATGATCTTTTCTAACATTTTCAAGATGATAAATGCCCGAATCTATAAGGTTTTGCTTTTTTTTGAAGTTCCATATTTCGAAAATATGTGGCTTGATAAAATCTTCATCCGTCCAGTCAAGCTTCTTTTTCCAGCACGTACGGTATCCTGAATTCTTTCCTTGAAATTCATCTTCCAGTGAGCAGTCAAATTCACACTTACTGCATTGAACGCTTATTGGCTTATCGATCATTTCATCCTTCTGGTAATGATCAGCATAGAATTTTACTGAAGAAGCGAAATTCAGTCCAGTCTCCAGTTCTCCAAATTTTCCAGCAATTATACCTTCAGCAAGTTCATCAACATTGATAAGCCTGAGAATCTCATCACCAAGAGCTTCTTTGGATACGTCACCTTGCGTTGCGACCTTTACCCTGCCTCCGGCGTCACGACTGATGAAAAATTTCTGGTTAAGTCCGTCAACTGATGCTTTCTTTTCCTTATCGGCAAGCATCAGATGAGCCTTGACCGTAAATTCTGGCAATGCTTTTCCTACGACATATTTTTGGAAGGCAACATCGTATAGGTAGGGTCTCCATGCTGTAGAGAGTCCTCCCCTTACACCTAACATTCTAGTATCATCTCCGGCAAATGATTTCGATTTGACCTCAATCAATGTGATTTGGGTTCCTTCCTTAACGACAATATCTGCCCTGATAAAAAGGTTTTCATACCGGAATGCCGCTTCAAAGATTACAACTTTATCTCGTTTCAGTAGCTCTAATGTTTTTTGCAGGGGCACATCGTATCCCTTTCCCGCAATTTCAATTCCATTGGGATAATAAAGTTTGGCCAATTCTCCTAACTGAAATCCACCTTCGGCAAGAGCAGCAAGGAAGTCATCTTGCTTTTTCTTATCTGGATATTCCTTCTTGCCAGTATAAAATAGCTTTACCGGACATTCAAGGGCAGACTTGAAGCGGGATTTTGTAAGGTATCTGGGTTGAATAAAAAAAGATTCCATAAGTCAAAAGTATTTAAAGTTAAACTTACTCCTTAGTTTAGCTCTTCCTTGGCTTAATACTTTTCAAAACCATGGAAAAGAATTCATTCTCAGGATCACCTTCGGGTTCAATGGCTTCAATAATCATAGGGTTTGGAAAATTCGCCACTTTCGAATTCTCTCCAAAATTCCTGCATAAAAAAAGTTCAAGGATTGAAGAGTTTTCAGAGTCATCCTCATTTTCATGTTCTAAATCTTCAAAGGGTTTGTCATACAAAATATATTGAAGGTCAATATTCAAATCCAGCTCGTTGATATTCTCCATCTCATAATTGGTTAACCCTTTAGGAAAGGACAATATCTCTTCACTGAACAGATATCCTTCAGGGGGGACCCAAGTATTCGTTTCATTATAAACATTGATATAAAGATCATCGTACCAGTTTTCAGCGGTCATAATCTCATAATGATCAATCGGTCTTTGGTTCTTTTTTGCAGGTAACGATCCCAGCCGATGATAAACCAGGTGGCAACCACTTGAAGTAATGAGTTTGTTTAAATATAAACGAGAAGCAGAAATGCTGTTCAACAGGATTGGGTTTTCGGGTCTTCTTCCATAGGTTTGGTCAATCATATGGGTATATATATTAATTTTTCATTTGATTGTTTGCGGCATATATGACGGCATGATAACCTAACAGCAATATACTGGAAATCTCATTCATAAATGCATAATATTCAACCTCGTTGTCAAAATAAAAAACTCTTGACAGACCGCAAGATGTTAGCCATCTTCACGAACATCATCCCTTGGCTAACCAATACTGCCAGCATGAATATCGGAAAATATGGCGAGTTTCATGTTTGTTGAATTGTTAAAATTACTCTGATTGCGACTGGTTACTGTTCAATGAATAGCCAATACCTTCGGTTGATTCCGCAAATTCATCCGTTTTGTTTTCAAACGATTGCACTTTCTTCTTCAATAGTTTACGGTAGAAAGTTGATGTTCCATTTTTTTCAAAATCAGCCGGTTTCATACCCACAACATTCTCAGTAACCATCCGGGTGATCTGGTCTTTTTGCATACACCTGTTGTCAGCCAGGTATTCACTCATTTTCAGCAACAGCTTTTTCTGAATGGCAAGTGTTTCCTGTGCCATTTCAAGTCCAGCCTGAATAATTTCTTTCGCCTGATTATTGATCTCATACTCCGGGTCGTGAATCATCAGATTGGTTTTAGTGTCCTCCATATGAAAAGCTGCGGGAAGGGAACCCATACCGCAGTTCTTCAGTAAATCGCAAACCAAGTGCGTAGCTTTCTTGATGTCGGATTCCGAACCATTGGTCAGATTCTCATCGCCAAAGACCAGTTTCTCGGCTGCATATCCACCAAGTAATGTGGCCACACGGACAATTAATTCACATTTTGAAACGTAATCCCAACGCAATTTTGCAAAGACGAATCCACGCTTGTCTAAACCCGAGGTAGAGGAATAAATAATTTCAGGAATACATTTAAGCAATACAGACGACAGAACAGCGTGTCCGCTTTCGTGCACAGCACAGATAGCTTGTATTTCATCTTTTTTGTTCTTCCGGAGTTTTTCAAGGCTCAAGACCATACGTTCCTGAAAATTGTATACTTCCGTATCGTCGGCATAAAATCTGAAATTCATCATTTTGCTTTCGCAGTCAATTTTTACTGAGTCAATGGGTTCTTTTACCTGAAGCAAGTGGTAAACGATTTTAGGAATCTGGGTATTTATTATCTGATGAATAGATGAAAACAAAGGTCGTGTTCCCTGCGTAGGATAAACACCTTCTCTGTACAACAACTGGCTGACCGATTCGTCAAACTCCAAATGGATCCCGAACTGGCTGCCGACTTCCTTTTTCACTTTCTGCAACTCAAGTTCAATGAGTCTGCAATACGATTTTTCATCAAGTGCCGGATAAATAATGTGATTGTTGCCAAGTCTGCCGATTTGTTCACTCCGGAATCGGTTTTTTAAAGCTTTTTTGATCTCGGGTAAAGTAATTTTGAGCGATTGCTCATGAAATTCATTGGCGCTGATGTCAATATCAAAGTTGTGAGCCATCTTAAAGGCTTCGTCCAGATTTCCGACGATAAAAATCAGTGACTGCGAGCAGTCGAGGTATTTGGTTGACATGGTATGCAATATGACCTCTCTTAAGAATTTGATTGTCTGGGGTCCATTCATCGCCTTTAGTTTTGTTACCACTTCAGAGGCAAGGCTAAAATTGTCGCAGTACAATTCAAAAATAATATCATGAAATTCTTCAGGAACAAAAAAGAGATCGGGTTTTTCCATATTCGAATTTCTTCTTCTTGATCTTCCGGATTCCGTTCCCATTTCAGTTTTGAAAAGAGTATGATTGCCCACAACTATTCCTTCTTTTACCAGAACGCCGAGCTGAAGCAACTTTTTCAACTTTAATTCCAACCGATGTAATTCATTCAAGTGATATGGGTATTGGATTACAGGGATCCTACCAGTATCAAGCAATTCCCACAGATATTGGTATTTTGTGCGTCTTTCATTACCTTCTTCATTGATCGTACGCACATTCTGAAACTCATCGAACATCATGATGAAGCTATTTTTGTTTTGCTTCTCGTACAATTCAGCTATCGTTTCCTTAATATCCCAATCGCTTTCGCATAGATTAAACGGATAAAAATGTTGCCCGAAGTTAAGCAGTTGGATCAGCCGGTTTACCAGCGAGGTTTTGCCAACTCCGGTTAAGCCCCAAAGGTTTATAACAACAGGTTTCTTTTGCAGCTCCGGAAAATAATACCAGTAGCTGAACGACTCTATCAAATCGTCGATCACACGGTCTAATCCCACAAATTCAGCTTTCAGAATGACCTTTACATTTTCAAGGTTGCTTTTCTTGTTAAAGACTTCGTTCTTCAGTTCGGGCGATATTTGTTTCATAGTTTTGCGATTTTAGGCACTGAATTCAGAATTGACAAAATTCGTTTTTATAATTCGTTACATTAAGAATATTCTAGTCTGTGTCAACTGCACCATCAATAATCTCAATTAGACAATCAATATAAACATCTTCAAATCGTTGTAATACATTGTTTTCGTTGTCCAACAAAATTACTTCAAACAAATCTTTACCTTGGTCATAAACTACTTTTACCCAGCCCTTATGCTTAAATCCATCTACCTTGAAAATTAAACCTTCTTGGTTCGATAATGCTTTAGGGCTATTGAAACCCCAAATCCACATAACCATTGGATTACTTTGTAAAATAGAATAAATATAAATTGCTATGTCCATAATTATTGACGTATGAGGTAGTAATAACGTCAAAGATAACACATATGTCAATATTAACCAAATGATATTGATTCAAATGATAATATATTTGAATTTATTAATATATAGGATAATGTTTATATATTTGAATTGAATAAAACTTCATAAAATGCTACGAGTAAAAAGTATTTGTAAAACGCAGGGCATAACGCTTAAAGAACTTGCCGATCGCATGGAAGTGTCACCAGAAGCCGTAACCAGGATGCTATCTGAAAATGGAAATCCAACACTTACAACTTTAGAGAATGTTGCTAAAGCATTGAAGGTTGAAGTTTCTGAATTATTTGATAATTTCAATGCGGATATGCTTGTTCATGGGTACTTAGAAGTAGGTGACAGAATCCACCGTATTAACAATTTTAGTGAACTGCAAGAAATTTACAAGAAGCTTATCACAAAAAATGATTCTGTTCCGTCAAAATAATCATTTAGATTAGTTTGACACTTTATCAACTATGCCAATGCTTGGATGTATGAACATTAAACAAATATTAGCTTAAAATGAAAATAGAACAGGGCAAAGAATATCCGAAACAATGGAAAGTAACAGACCCGGATGCCCATAAAAAGCAAATGCAGGAATGGTATCAGGCGAATAAGGAGAAGGTCAAAGCAAAATCAAAGGCAAGATATTGGGCCGATCCAAAAGCAGCCGCCGCTTATCATGCTGACTGGTACAAGAAAAACACGGAATCCCGGAAACAGCATAGTCGGGATTATTACAAGGCTGTCAGGACACAGACCCCGGCTGTCATAGAACCGGAAAAACAAGAAATTCAGTTTGAAACGAATCACGTTACCCTTCAAAAACGCAATCTGGATAAGGAGCGTAAATACCTTGAAGAACGCCTTTTGCATTTCGAAAAAATCCGAGATTTACAGAATCAGATTAGACCAACAAAATGAAAATAGTAAAGATGAAAGTAAGTAAATAATGGATTGAAATTTTATTTGTGAATATGAGCTTCAAAAAGCTCTAAATCAAATCCTGTTGGTTACCTGCTATTTTCTTTGCGGAATTGATGCATGTACCATGTATAAGGAATCTGGATCACAAGTGTATTGAAGGATAAAGGAAAAGGTAGGATATTAAAATTGTCAATATTGACAAAATACATGCATCTAATTTATGGCATTATCCATTCAATTTTTTTAACTTTGAATGAGAATTTAATAATCACACCAAATCAATTCCGGTGGGTTCCCTGATATTATCTTTACTGAATCGAAGCAACGCCTTACTCAGTGAAATAACCTCTTAAAACTTATCAAACACGCTAAGTCTTACTTTTGAATATTGCGAAAAAAGTTAGACCCCTAACTGGGAACAAGGTTTTTGTGGCCACATTTTCTGTTAAACTTAAAAAAATCAGCTCAAAAAAAACTGAATTCTGATGATTATTATGACTTTTTTATTGAAATACCAGATGTATTGACAAATTTTCTGTCGTTTTTTGAACAATCCTAAATCAGTAAAGATCATGGATTTCATTTAAATTTGCGATTAAGGAGCTTCAAAAATAGCACCAAATCAATTCCGGTAAGTTCCCTGCTATTTTCTTCAATGAATTGATGAAATGTCTTGCCCAAAGAAATGCCCCATCAAAACCTATCAAATACAAGCTAGCAATTTCCTTTTCCAAACTGTCACTTCTCCTGATGGCTCATGTTTATCTGAAACTTTCCCTCCGTAATATGGTCGTATTTTTTCTTCAAATTGATATTCTTTCCAATTAAAGTCATCATATCCATCACCAATTCCGCCGTAAAATATTGTGTCAGGTGTTCCATACAAATTATTCATAATTACCCAAGCCAAAGCACTGTTTCTATCTCTGAAATCAGTCCAATTGAGTCCAAAACCTGTTCCGGGTTGTATGATTGCCAGAACTTTTGCTGTCTTTTTATTTGCCCAATATAAAGCTTGATAGGTTGCTACACCCTCGCCACCAATATAAAGCAAACTGAATTTTTTCGGTCCATGATTATCATCAAATTTTTCAAGTCTATCATAAACTGCCCAATGAGCAAATGGCTTTTTGAAAGCATCTTTATACTTGTAGTATTCTCGGATATTAAAATGAGGTGGTATCTTCATTTGCCAACCCTGCGGAATTAATTCTTCCTTTTGTACTGATCTGTGTCCTAATAACTGATAACCATAAAAGGTGTCCAGTTGATTGATAAATTCATCTTCTCCGGTCGCATAGTCACTGTATATAAAGCTTTGAATATGTTTTGAATAATACTTGATAATTCCACCGTCAAATCCGCATGATGGATAATAAAATGAATGTTCTAATAATCCCATAAGAGGTAATTTTCCGCTAATTACTTCTTCTTTCGTTAGGTTGTCAATTTTTGTCATAGTCTGAGGTTTTATATTCATTTATAAATCAAAGTTTTCACCATCATCCAACAATACAACATTGTCAAATATCTCGCTGTATATAGCTTTATTGACGGTATGAATAGGAATTATTGCTTTTGGGGAAATGTGGTTGACAATCATTTTTAAACCATCTTGATCAGCGTGACCGCTGGTATGGTAGTGGGTTCTTTTGTAACCTTTTTTATCAACCCAATCAAAAAATGACTCATTTTCTGTCCGGATTTCATAGTCTTTCCAAATAGAAGTCACTACATTTGCTTGTACTGCATCGATTTTTTGGATATATTTCAATAGAGTCGGACGGATGATAACAACATATTTTTCAGGTGTCACGGCTATTTCCTTGCTTTTTATTTTAAAGTGTTTCAATCGGTATGCAAGATTCTCATTTTCCTTCAATTCCTGATATTTTGTATACCAAACCCGAAAATTAGAATGTGAATAAGGAGAAGGAATCTTTGGATTCAACTGGTGTATTTCGTGTAGCACATTAGCCACGTACAAATCAGCGACAAACGTTTTTCCAGTTTTTAGACAGGCTATGTATATCTGAACAAGCCTGTCAATATTCTGTCCAGAACACCATACGTAATTGATTCGTTCAGGATATTTTTTGAATAGCTCAACAAACTGATCTTTAATCTCTTTTTCGGTTTTGCTTCTGTATTCTGAATTTCCAATATTGGTTCCTTCTAGAATCAAGTAATCAACGTTTTGTGGTAGGTTTTCATACAGGATTCCTTTAACTCCATGGGTACGGATATCACCACTATATAAAACTTGCTTGCCTTCGGCTTCAATCAAAAAAGCCATTGCATCATAAGCAGAATGATCAACCGTATAAGCTGTAATCTTAATGTCTCCAATGATTACAGGTGTTTGAGTGTCAATAATCCTGAGATTTTCAACTTTAGACATTCGCAGAAATACAGCATTAATTCCGAACATCTTTGCAGTTCCGGCACTAACATAAACCGGGATAGACGGATCAATCTCTGAAACCAAGCCATGATGATCAAGATGGTAATGACTAATAAACACTGCATCAATATGCCCTTCAATCTTGGGTAGATATTGTTTCCTGTCTTCCGGTCTTTTCACAACACTATCGAGCGGCAAACCAATGTCGATCAGTATTCTGGTATTGGCAGTTGCAATTTCAACACAGCTACCACCAATCTGGTTGGTGCCACGTTGAATGATAATACTTAATTTATGCGAATCCATGGTCTATTGGTATCTAACTTTGGCCAGTAAGAAGATTGTTTATTTTTTTGGCCAATAAAATCAATGTCCTCTATATTATACAAAACAATATCTATTCCTAATTCGATAGACCATGCCTTTATTTCTTGTAGCTGTTTATTAAAATCTAAATTCTTCTTTTTCTTCCAATCTTTCCAATATTTTTCATTTGCTGCAATGACTAACAAAGGATTGTCTTTCAATACTGAAGTCCATTGCCAAACCTTATTGCACATATCATTAGAATGATGGATTGAATACTTATCTAAGTATTCAGCATTCTTTAATATTAACCGATAATATTCAAGAAGTTCTCTAGTGGCAGCAATTGGACTGTCCTTTTTATTGTTATATTTTAATTCGCAAAGCACAAACCTATTTGTTTCATATCCAATGAGGTCAATGCATTGCCTCCTGCTATTCTTATTTAGAACAACAGGTAATTCTATGTCATACCAATTAACAACACTATTAACTTTATCATTTAACTTTGTATATTTAGCAAAAAGAATTGCTCTTTGGAATGCTTTCTCTGAAGTGTCCTTTATTTCCTCAGCGAATTTTCCAGGCTTTGATGGATGAATAAGCTCATTTGATTCAGATACCAACAAAATCTTATTCAATTTTTCTTCTATTCCCATTGTGTTTTTTGTTAAGTTTAATATTACTCTAAGTTACAAATCTAATTTGGTCATAGTGCGATCTAATCCATTTTTCACATCGCCCCAAGCGATAATATTCCCCAATACACCAATGGACATAATTTGCCATTCTCCCGCAACCTTTTTCTGGGTCACTGAAAAGAACAGATAGCTTGTCTGTTTAAAATACAAATTCAAGTAGTTGTTGATGAAATCTTGGCCAATACTACTATCGGCCAATTCATTAATACTCTTGTTCAAGGAGGAAGAACCCGAATCAATCTCATTTAAAATGGTTCCCCGGATATAATCGAGGTGCATTTTAGGGCTCGGGTTCGACACAATAAACAACAGCTCAACGACAATAAAAAAAACTAAAGGTCCGAATCTTCTTTTCTTTTTAGTTTCCATATGATTTTGATATTTGGCTTAATATCCTTTTGAACTCTTCACGAACCTCTTGTGGCGAAACGATTTCAACCTGTTCACGTCGACTGAACACATCCTGGTAAAAATCATAGGTTGGGGCAAGTCGGTATTTGAAGAGCGAATAATCCGCTGATGTTTCAATCTCCGTCTGCGAATGATGCAGCGGCAATGATCGTAAATATTTTGGATGATTTCCGAAGGCTTTGATCACAATATCAATAGGTTTTACGGCTGCAACGCTCATTATTCCAATTGAATTGTAAAGATGATTATCAGGCAAGAAATCTGACGGAAGGGTAAATAGATGATCCGTAATAATCAGCCTTTCAATACGATCGAGGGCATAGACTTTTACAACTTCAGAATCTGATGAACGGCCAAAAATGTACCATCGTCGGTTAAACAACTTCACAAAATAGGGCAGTAGTTCAATTTCCAAAACTACCTCTTTATAAAACGGAAGATAGAAAATCTGTAAAACCCTGTTTTCACTCATGGCATCAACAATATCACCTAAAAACTTTTGAGCCGATGGTATGTTTTCCAGGATGATCCGATCTTGAATGAATATGCTGTTCCTGATCATATTGGTGATCGAAATACTATTGAGTAACCAATGAACCAATTTATTCCTTCCAATATCTTGCGCATTCTCTATGAAATATTCATTAGTTCGTCCGTCGCATGAAATCAGAATACCAAATATTTCTTCAATTGCATTCCGGTGGTTGTGAAATGTTCTTAAAGCGATTTCGTTTCCGTCAGAATAACAACTTCGTTTCCACTTGCTGTTTATACCAGCAAAAGTTATGCGGCCAGATTTGTATATTGTATCTGTGAGCCAGATATACCTATTAAATAATTCTTTAGCCATAAAATTTGTTTTTAACTTCCTATTTCTGAACAAAGTTACATCGGCTATATGCCAAAACATGGCACAATGCAATATATTTTCAATTTATTATTCAAAACACTTGTGGTTATGTGGTTGTGTTAGCCAGACCAATGGCTTTATATTGTAGAACTTTCAGGTAACAAAAAGTGAATATAATATCACTATTAAGTTGTGGGCGGCCTCATCCTTTCAGGCAGACAATTAATTTTACTAGCCTTCAGAAAGCTACAAGACAAAGAAGCCCGGCCACCCCCATAATTGGCTTCTTTGTCAAAATTTCTCTCTCATCAATTAATATCCGGCTTAGATTAATGATTCCATTAATATCTGTCTCTTATACACATCTGACGCTGCCGACGATCGAC